>ERZ500994.53-NODE-53-length-36604-cov-12.125749_pt1 | contig 36604 bp, 39 predicted proteins | sample MGYA00248878_ERZ500994 | MGnify/ENA primary metagenome ERZ500994 (study PRJEB25958, sample SAMN03398533) | human skin metagenome | study: EMG produced TPA metagenomics assembly of the Human Skin Microbiome Metagenome (human skin metagenome) data set. | reverse complement strand
TAGGAAGAGCCATATTCCCGACGGCCCCGGCTATCAGGAGAAATACTATTTTCGACCGGGCGACACCGGCTTCAAGGTCTGGAAGACCCGGTTCGGCAAGGTCGGGGTCGGCATCTGCTGGGACCAGTGGTTCCCGGAAGCGGCGCGGGCGATGATGCTGATGGGCGCCGATGTGCTGATGTATCCGACCGCCATCGGCACCGAGCCGCACGATGCGACCCTGCATACGGCCGAGCCGTGGCGGCGGGCCATGCAGGGCCATGCGGTGTCGAACGCCGTGCCGGTCGTCGGCGTGCCCTGCTGCTTGCCGAAGAAGCTGCGGCCGTTGCCGGTGCACTCGAGCAGCGTGCGCATGGTCGTGTGCGGCAGGGCCCGCAGGTCGTCCAGCGTGAGCCGGTGGGGCCGCTCGGCGGTCACCGGCTCGGCGGTGGCAAACGCCCGGTCGAGGTCGAGCCCCACGGCGTAGCCGCAGTCAGAGGTCCAGTCGCCGGCGACCGGCGGCGGAACGGGCAGCCCGGCGAGGGCGAGGGCGTCGGCGCGCGTGAGCCCCTGCGCGACGCCGGCGTCGACCATCGCCTCGACGACGAGGTAGAAGTAGGCCGGCGCCGACCCGGACAGGGCCGTGGCCGCGCCCTGCTGCGCCTCGGGGAGGACGAGGGTGCCGCCGGTCGGCGCGAGCACCTCGCGCACGAGCTGCAGCTGCCCGTCGGTGACATCGGCGGCGGGGCTGAGCACGGTCATCCCCTGGCCGACGCGGGCCGGGGTGTTGGGCATGCCCCGGACAGCGGCGACCCCGTCCGGCAGGGCTGCGGCGAGGTCGGCGAGGGAGACGCCAAGCGCGAGGGAGACGACGACCGTGCCGGGGCGAAGGGAGTCGCGCACCTGCGCGAGCAGGTCTGCCACGGCGTAGGGCTTGACGACGACGAGGTGGACGTCGGCGCGGGCCGCTGCCGCCGTTGCGTCGACGACCTGGACCGCGGGCCGGTCGGCGTAGTGCTCGCGCATCTCGGTGGCGCGCTCGGGGGTGCGCGCGACGGCGAGGACCTCCCCTTCGCCGTGCGCGGTGAGGCCGTCGAGGATGGCGCCACCCATCGCTCCGACCCCGTAGATCGCGGTGGTGGTCATCCGTGCTCCTGTCGTCATGGGTGGGTCAGGACCGACCGGTGAGGGTCTCGGCAAGACGGCGCAGCCCAGAGGGACGCCGGGCCAGGTCGTGCAGGTGCTCGAGCCACATCGGGCCGTAGGGCACGAGGATGCGCACCCGGTGGCCGGCGTCGGCGGTGCGCAGCTGCAGCTGCGGGTCGGCACCGAGGAAGAACTGGTACTCCAGCCCCTCGGGGCCTCGACCGGACTGGTCCGCGAGCCCGTCGGCGAGGTCGAGCAGCACCGGCTCGTGGGTGGCGACGACCGTGTGGACGCCGCTGCCGAGCAGGGTCGCCAGGCAGCGCGCGAAGGCGAGGTCCACCTCGTGCGGGTCCTGCCAGCTGCTGACCTGCGGCTCCCCGGTGCCGCCGCGCACGAGGCGCACCCGCGCACCGGTGGCGGCGAGCATCGCGGCGTCGGCCTCCGAGCGGTGACGGCGCGCGACGAGCGAGGGGGTGAGGCGTGGGTGCTCCAGGCGCACCCGCTGGACGAGGTCGAGCAGGGCGTCCATCGCGTGGTCGGGGCCGGAGCGCAGGGTCACGTCGACACGGTGGTCGTCACCGGCCGTGCAGATCCGACGCAGGGCCTGCTCGGCGCGTGCGGCGTCCTGCCCCAGGCCGAGGTGCTCGGGGGCGAGGTAGAGCTCGGAGTGGTAGTCACCGCCGGCGGTGACGGGGGCGATGCGCTCGATGGCCGTCGTCGCCTCGGTGACCGTCGCCTCGACACCCGTGGCGTCGGTTGCGACCGGAAGGAGCGGGTGGAGGGCCGCCAGGCGGTTGGTGCGGCGCAGCCAGGCCGCCGTGGCGACGGCGTCGTCGACGTCCTCGCCGGCGACGAACCGCTCCCGAGCGGCCTGGACCAGCCGCGACCGCTCGGTGCGCTGACGGGCCCCCGGGGCGACGAGCGCGTCGAGCAGGCGCGTGCGCAGGTGGTCGGGGTTGAGGGCACTCACGTGGTCTCCTCCGGGGTGTGCAGGCGGTAGGCCTCGGGCACGACCCGCCAGGTCCGCTCCTTGGCCGGGTCGAGCTCCTCGCCGTCGGCGTTGGCGGCGAAGTCATGGTTGGCCCCGCGGACGGTGACGGTCCTGGCTCGGCGGGTCACGACGTCGTCGAGCTCGGTGTGCGTCCCGCGGCTGAGGTGCAGGGCATACCGCAGCCGACGCATCGGGGCGACGGCGAAGGAGACGACGACCTCGGCGCGGCCGTCGCCCGGCTCGGCGTCAGGCGCGATCGTCGAGCCGCCGCCGACGCTCGTGCCGATCGTCGCGGCGACCTGGAGCACGCGACGGCTGCCGTCGGCGATGACCTCGTCGTCGGCGATCACCTCGAGGTGACGTCCCTGCTGCCCGACGCCGGCGGAGATGCCGCCGATGGCGTAGCCGAGGATCCCCAGGTGCACCTTGCCCAGGCGCTCCTTCCACGGGGCGGAGATGCGGCCGGCCTCCTCGCCCACGCCGATGTGCACGGCATTGGCCACGAGGTTGTCGTCGTCGTCGATGAGGACGTCGACCGGGCGCACCGGGCTGGCCAGGACGATGCGCGCCGCCTCGGCGGGGTCCTTGGGCAGGCCCGTCGCCCGGGCGAAGTCGTTGCCCGTGCCCATCGGGAGCAGGCCGACGGTCGGCGGGTCCTCGCCGAGGTCGCCGGTGCGGCACAGGGCGGTGACGAAGGCGTGCAGCGACCCGTCTCCCCCGGCGACGACGACCTCGCGGCCGTCGCGCGCGGCGATCGCCTCGGTGAGGTCGTCGATCGACTCGGTCTCGACGACCTCGACGTCGCCGCCCTCGCGCAGCACGGCCAGCGCGGCCTCCTGGGCCTCCCGGTCGGAGCTGCCCGCAGAGGCATTGGCGATGAAGAGCAGTCGTCTCACGACCGCCAGCCTACGGTCCTGCGCTCACCCGGTCCGGCGGCGCAGGGTGAGGCTCCCGAGGGCGAGTGCCACGACGATCCAGCCGGCGATGACGAGCAGCGGGGTGACGAGGTCGCCGCCCGGGTCGGGCTGCCGCGCGACCGAGGTCGCCGCGTCGACGACGTAGGACAGCGGCAGCACGTCGGAGACGAGCTCGAGCGGCGCGCGGCAGCTGGTCGCGCGGCACGAGCAGCCCGCAGAGGAGGAACTGCGGCAGCACCGTGGCCGGCATGAGCTGCACGGCCTGGAACTCCGTGGCCGCGAAGGCCGACGCGAGCAGCCCGAGCGAGGTCCCGAGGACCCCGCTCGCGACGACGACGAGCACGAGCCAGGCCGACGTCGCGGCGGTGTCGAGCCCGAGGAGCCACACCGAGACGGCCGTGACGACCGCCCCCTGGACGACGGCGAGCAGCCCGAAGGCGAGCGCATAGCCGAGGACGAGGTCGGCCTTGCCCAGGGGCGTGGTGAGCAGCCGCTCGAGGGTGCCGCTCGTGCGCTCCCGCAGCGTGGCAACGCTCGTCACGACGAACATGACGACGAAGGGGAAGACCGTGAGCAGCACCGGCCCGACCTGCTCGAAGAGCACGCCGTCGGCGTAGATCCACGCGAGCAGGCACATGAGGACGACCGGCACGACGAGCAGGAGACCGAGCGTGCGGTGGTCGCGGGTGAGCTGCCGCAGCACCCGGGCGACGGTGACGAAGGTCAGTCGCGGGCTCATGCCGCCACCTCGTCCACGAGCGCGAGGAAGGCACCCTCCGCGTCGGCGGCGCCGGTGCGCTCGAGGAGCCCGGCCGGGGTGTCGTCGGCGAGGACCTCCCCTTCGCGCAGGAGGACGAGCCGGTCGCACCGGGAGGCCTCGTCCATGACGTGGCTGGAGACGAGGAGCGTCACGCCGTCGTCGGCGAGCCCGCGGAAGAGGTCCCACAGGTCGCGCCGCAGGACGGGGTCGAGCCCGACGGTCGGCTCGTCGAGCACGAGCAGCTCGGGAGAACCCACGAGGGCCGCCGCGAGGCTGACCCGGCTGCGCTGCCCACCCGAGAGGGCATCGGTGCGCGCGTCGACGTGGCTCGTCAGGTCGACGCGGGCGATCGCCTCCCGGGCCGCGCCGCGCGGATCGCGCACGCCGACGAGCCGGGCGAGGTGGGCGACGTTTTCCCCCACCGTGAGGTCGCCGTAGACGCTCGGCGCCTGGGTGACGTAGCCGACCCGGTGCCGCAGCTCGGGGTGCCCGGCCGGCCGGCCCAGGACCTCGACCCGGCCCCCGTCGACCCGCTGCACCCCGACGACCGCACGCATGACGGTGGACTTGCCCCCGCCGCTCGGCCCGAGGAGGCCGACGATCTCTCCCTTCGGCACACCGAGGGAGAGATCGGGGATGACGCGGCGACCACCGCGGGTCACCTGCAGCCCGTCGATCTCGATCGCGTGCGCGCCGACGAAGGGAGCCCGCTCGCCGCCCCGACGACCGCGGGCCGACATCACGACGCCGACTCGGCGTGGGCGGGGCTCGGCTCGTCCGCGAGCTGCCCGAGGTGCCGTCGGGCGAAGTCGAGCGACTCGCGCAGGTCGGCCTCGCGCTCGTGGGGCTTCTTGCGGGTGCCGACCTCGAGGACGACGGCGCCGTCGAAGCCGCTCGTCGTCAGGTGCTGCAGCACCTCGGCGCAGGGCTGGGTGCCGCGGCCCGGGACGAGGTGGTCGTCCTTGAGCGTCGTGAGCATGCCGTCGGCGAGGTGGATGTGGGAGAGGCGCCCACCGAGGTCGAGGACCATCTGCATCGCGTCGCTGCGCGCTGTCGCGGTGTGCGACAGGTCGATCGTCACGTGGTCGTAGGGCTGCGGCACGGGGTCCCAGTGCGGCAGGTAGGCCTGCACCTGCCGGCCGCGGGCGGCCCACGGGAACATGTTCTCCACCGCGAGGGTGATGCCGGAGGCGTGCTCGCGCTCGGCGACGCCCTCGGCGAAGCCGCGGGCGTACTCCTTCTGCCAGCGGAAGGGCGGGTGGAGCACGACCGTCGGCGCACCGACCTCCTGCGCGAGCTCGATCGACCCGTCGACCTTGCCCCACGGGTCGGCGCTGAGGACGCGCTGCGTGAGCAGCAGGGTCGGCGCGTGGATCGAGAGGATGTCGAGCCCGTGGTGGTCGGCGAGCGCCCTCAGCGCACCGGCGCTCTGCGAGATCGGGTCGGCCCAGACCATGACCTCGACGCCGTCGTAGCCCAGGTCCGCCGCCATCTCGAAGGCCGCGGCGGCGCCCTCCGGGTAGACCGAGGCGGTGGACAGGCCCACCGGGATGTGCGGGTGACGTGAAGCCATGCGTCGAGCGTAGACCCGGGGCGAGGCGCTGGCGGGTGGCTCGCGAGCTCGCACCTCGACCAGCGGGGTCGGGTCAGCTCATCAGGTCGAGGTAACGCAGCAGCACTCCCTCGCGCAGCGCCCAGGGGCAGATCGTCAGCTCCGGCACGCCGAGCAGGTCCATCGCGGCCTCGGCGACGATGCCGCCGGCGAGCAGCTGGTGGGCGCGCGAGGCGGAGACGCCCGGCAGCCCGACGCGCTCGTGCGCGGTCATCGTCGAGATCCGGGCGATCGTCGCGGTGACGTCCTCCAGGCGCAGCCGCCGGTCGACGTAGGGCCCGTCGGCGCTCGGCGCGGCGCCCGCGATGCGGGCCAGGGAGCGCATCGTCTTGCTCGTGCCGAGGACGGTGTCGGGCGAGCTCGCCTTGGCGTAGGGCCGGATCTCCTTGGCCAGGGTGGCGCGGACCGCGCGGCGGGCGGCCTTGATCCCCTGCGCCGAAGGGGGGTCGCCCGCCAGCAGGTCACGGGTGACCCGCCCGGCACCCAGGAGGAGCGACTTGGCGATGTCGGGGTCCTCGTCGTCGCCGAGGGTCAGCTCCAGCGAGCCGCCGCCGATGTCGATGACGAGCAGGCGCCCGGCGGACCAGCCGGCCCAGCGGCGGGCTGCGAGGAAGGTCAGGCGCGCCTCGTCCTCACCGCTGAGCACCCGCAGGTCGACGCCCGTGTCGGCACGAACCCGGGCGAGCACTTCGTCGCCGTTGGGCGCCTCGCGCACCGCGCTCGTGGCGAAGGGGAGGATCTCCTCGACCCCGTGGTCCTCGGCGACCTCGAGGCACTCGGCGACGAAGCGCGAGAGGTCGGCCGCGCCCGTGGCGTCGATGCGGCCGGCGTCGTCGACGTGCTCGGACAGCCGCAGCAGGATCTTGTGGGAGGTCGCAGGGATCGGCGCCGCACCGTGGTGGGCGTCGACGATGAGCAGATGGACGGTGTTGGAACCGACGTCGATGACACCCAGGCGCACGGGGGCAACAGTAGACGCAGATCCACCGGCGACCAGAAGCGGACGGGGCATAGGGTGGCGCGCGTGAGCGACGACCACCCCGTGCACCCAGGCGAGACCGACCTGCAGACCGCACGCACCTGGGTCGAGTTCGACGACCCGGCCGACGAGGGCCAGCGCTTCCGCTGCGACCTGACCTGGCTCACCTCGTCGTGGACCTGCGTCTTCGGCTCCGGTTGCCACGGCATCGACGCCGACCAGCCCGACTTCGGCTGCTGCGTCCTCGGAGCGCACTTCACCGACAAGGACGACGTCGCCCGGGTCAAGGCGGTCGTCGACGAGCTCGGCGAGGACGAGTGGGAGCTGCACCCCGGCACGACCCGCACGTCGGCGTGGACGGAGAAGGAGGACGGCGACCTCAAGACGAAGGTCGTCGACGGCGCCTGCATCTTCTTGAACCGCCCGGGCTTCCCCGCCGGCGCCGGCTGCTCGCTGCACCAGCACGCCATGCTCACCGGCGTCGAGCCGCACACGGTCAAGCCGGACGTGTGCTGGCAGCTGCCGATACGCCGCACCTATCGCACCGTCGAGCTGCCCGACGGGAGCAGCCATCTCGAGGTGAGCATCGGCGAGTACGACCGCCGCGGCTGGGGCCCGGGCGGCCACGAGCTCGACTGGTACTGCTCCGGCAGCCCCGACGCCCACGTCGCCGCCGACCCGGTCTACGTCACCGAGCGACCGGGCCTGATCGAGCTCATGGGGCAGTCCGGCTACGACGAGCTCGCGGCCCGCTGCGAGGCCCACCTCGAGCTCGTGGCCGCGGCCACCGCGACGACGCGAGACGGACGCCCTTCGCCCTCGGGCCGGGCGCTGCTCCCCCTGCTCGTCCACCCGGCCACGCTGGCGGCACGCGAGGAGCGGGCGTGACCCCCTTCGACCTCACGGAGCTCGCCGACGAGCTCGGCGACGGCGTGCTCGTCACCGACGCCGACGTCGTGGGGTCCTACTCCACGGACCAGGCGCTCTTCTGCCCCGCCGACGGCGCGGTCGCCCTGGTGCGGGCGCGCACGGTCGCCGACGTGCAGGCGACGATGCGCTTCGCGACGCGGCACCGGGTGCCGGTCGTGCCGCAGGGCACCCGGACCGGGCTGTCCGGCGGGGCCAATGCCGTGCCCGGCTGCATCCTGCTCTCGCTGGAGCGCATGGACCGGGTACTCGAGGTCGACGCCGCCGAGCGCACCGTCACCGTCGAGCCAGGGATCATCAACCAGGACCTCAAGGACGTGCTCGCGCCGCACGGCCTGTCCTACCCGCCGGATCCCGGGTCGGTCGCGATCTCGTCGATCGGCGGCAACGTCGCGACCAACGCCGGCGGGCTGTGCTGCGTGCGCTACGGCGTCACCCGCGACTACGTGCGCCGGCTGCGCGTCGTCCTCGCCGACGGCACCCTCACCACCCTCGGCACGACGACGGCGAAGGGGGTCGCCGGCCTCGACCTTCGCGGCCTCTTCGTCGGGTCGGAGGGCACGCTCGGGGTCGTCGTCGAGGTGACCCTGCGGCTCGTGCCGACACTGCCGGAGCCGCTCACCGCGGTGGCGACCTTCGCCGACATCCGTTCTGCCGCAGCGACGGTCGCCGACCTCATGGCCTCGGGGGCGCAGCCCAGCCTCGTGGAGTCGATGGACCGCACGACCCTGGAGATGCTCCGCGAGACGGGGCACACCGACCTCGACGCGCAGGCCGGCGCCGTGCTGCTCGTGCAGTCCGACGGCGGTGGCAGCCGCGATGCCGCGCAGGCGGAGGTCGAGGCGCTGGGGCGCTTCGCGCAGGAGCACGGGGCCCTCGACGTCGCCGTCTCCGACGACCCCGCCGACAGCGCCGCGCTCGTCGCGATGCGGCGGATGGCCCAGCCCTCCTTCGAGCGGTGGGCGCAGGCGCACGGCGGCGGGCAGCTCCTCGACGACGTCTGCCTGCCGCGCACCCGGCTGCCCGAGTTCTACGACCGGCTCGAGACGATCCGGCAGGAGTCGGGGCTGACGATCGCGGTCGTCGCGCACGCCGGCGACGGCAACACCCACCCCTCGGTCTTCTTCGACACGAGCGACCCCGACAGCGTCGCCCGGGCCGATGCGGCCTTCGACGCGATCATGGAGCTCGGCCTCGAGCTCGGCGGCACGATCACCGGCGAGCACGGCGTCGGCCACCTCAAGCGCCGCTGGCTGGCCCGCGAGCTCGACGAGGGCTCCCGGCGGGTGCACCTGGCGGTCAAGGCGGCGCTCGACCCGCTGGGCATCCTCAACCCCGGCAAGATGCTCGCCGAGCTCTGACCCCCTTCGCATCTCCTTGAGGTCGTGAAGGGGGTGTCGGGGGCGGCACGTAGGTTTACGGCCATGGCGACGAAGAAGGGCGGACCGACCTACCGCTGCAGCGAGTGCGGCTGGACCACGGTCAAGTGGGTCGGGCGATGCGGCGAGTGCCAGGCGTGGGGCAGCGTCGACGAGGTCGGCGGCGCGACGACGCGCACCCTCGCGGCCGCCCGGGTGCAGCGCCCGGCCGTGCCGATCCGCGAGATCGACGGCGAGCAGGCGACCCACCGCTCGACCGGCGTCCCGGAGTTCGACCGGGTGCTCGGCGGCGGGCTCGTCCCCGGGTCGGTCGTCCTCGTGGCCGGTGAGCCCGGCATCGGCAAGTCGACCCTGCTCCTCGACGTGTCCGCCCGTGTCGGCGAGGGGCGGCGCGTCCTCTACATCACCGGCGAGGAGTCGGCCGCGCAGGTGCGCGGGCGCGCGGAGCGCATCGGGGCCGTGACCGACGGGCTCTACCTCGCCGCCGAGACCGACCTGGCGACCGCCCTCGCGCAGATCGAGCAGGTGCGCCCCGACCTCGTCGTCATCGACTCGGTGCAGACGATCGCCTCGACCGAGGTCGACGGTGCTGCGGGCAATGTCAGCCAGGTCCGCGAGGTCGCCGGGTCACTCATCCAGGCGGCCAAGGAGGGTGGCTTCGCGATCCTGCTCGTCGGCCACGTGACCAAGGACGGCTCGATCGCCGGACCCCGCGTCCTCGAACACCTCGTCGACGTCGTCGTGCAGTTCGAGGGTGACCGGCACACCCGGCTGCGCCTGGTCCGCGCGGTGAAGAACCGCTTCGGCCCGACCGACGAGGTCGGGTGCTTCGACCTCACCGATGCCGGGATCATCGGCCTGTCCGACCCCAGCGGCCTCTTCCTCTCCAGCCGCCACATCAACGTCCCGGGCACCTGCGCGACCGTCACGCTCGAAGGGCGGCGACCGCTCGTCGTCGAGGTGCAGTCGCTCGTCTCGCCGTCGCAGATCCCGACCCCGCGCCGGGCCAACGTGGGCCTCGACAGCGGCCGGCTCGCCATGGTCATCGCCGTCCTCGACAAGCGGGCCGGGGCCCCCATCGGCACCCAGGACACCTATGTCTCGACGGTGGGCGGCGTCAAGATCACCGAGCCCTCCAGCGACCTCGCCGTCGCCATCGCCATCGCGAGCGCCGTCCTCGACGAGCCCGTGCCGCACACCCTGCTCGCGCTCGGCGAGATCGGCCTCAGCGGCGAGGTGCGGCCGGCCGTGGGTGTCGCCCGGCGACTCACGGAGGCGGCCCGGCTCGGGTTCCGCACCGCGCTCGTCCCCGTCGGGGCGCTCGCCGACGCCGCTCCCCCGGCCGGCATGGACGTCGTCGAGGTGACCGACGTCGGGCAGGCGATCTCCGAGATGCGGCAGCGGCACACCGGAGGGACCGTCCACCGACTCCCCTCGTCATAGACTCGCCGGGTGGCCGACCCAGACGACGACCTCTTCCGGACGACCCTCGCCGCGGTCGCGCCGGGCACCGTGCTGCGCGACGGGCTCGAGCGGATCCTGCGGGGCAACACCGGCGCCCTCGTGGTGCTCGGGCACGACAAGCTCGTCGAGACCCTGTGCACCGGGGGCTTCGACCTCAACATCGAGTTCTCCGCGACCCGCCTGCGTGAGCTGGCGAAGATGGACGGCGCCGTCGTCGTCGACTCCGGCGTCTCGAAGATCCTCAAGGCCGCGGTCCAGCTCGTCCCTGACCCGAGCATCGAGACCGTCGAGAGCGGCACCCGGCACCGCACGGCCGAGCGCGTCGCCCGGCAGACCGGGCACCCCGTCGTCTCGGTGAGCCAGTCGATGCACATCATCGCCCTCTACGTCGACGGCCGACGGCACGTCCTGCGCACGACGCCCGAGCTCGTCTCCCAGGCCAACCAGGCGATGCAGACGCTCGAGCGCTACACGACCCGGCTCAACGAGGTCACCGGCTCGCTGTCGGCCCTCGAGATCGAGGACCTCGTCACCGTCCGCGACGTCGCCGTCGTCCTCCAGCGTCTCGAGATGGTCCGCCGGATCCACGCCGAGATCGCCGAGTACGTCCTCGAGCTCGGCATCGACGGCCGCCTGCTCACCCTCCAGCTCGAGGAGCTGACGGCCGGCCTCGACGACGACCTCAACGCGGTCATCCTCGACTACCTCGACCCCGAGGGCCCGGTCGCCGACGCGCAGGGCGTCATGGACAACCTCTCGGCGCTCGACGCCACCGAGCTGCTCGACCTCGGTCACGTCGCCAAGTCGCTCGGCTTCGCGATCGTCGGCGAGTCGCTCGACGCGTCGGTCAGCCCGCGCGGACTGCGCATCCTCGGCAAGATCCCGCGCCTGCCGGGCGCCATCGTCGACCGGCTCGTCCTCCACTTCGGCTCGCTGCAACGACTGCTCGCGGCCGGCATCGACGACCTGATGGCCGTCGAGGGGGTCGGCGAGCTGCGCGCCCGCACCGTCCGCGAGGGCCTGTCCCGACTCGCAGAGAGCTCGATCCTCGAGCGGTACGTCTGACGTGCTCCGATTCCTGGTCTCGCTGCTCGCCGGTGGTCTGGTGATCGGTGGCGCGTGGTTCGGATGGACCCGCAGCGCCGACGTCGAGGCGACGCTGGCTGGTGCAGCCGACCGGGTCGTCGAGAGCAGCGGGGTCGGCGACGGCACCACGAGCGGGAGCCGCACCCCGACTTCCCGGTCGACGAGCACGGGCCGCGCCCGTGACCGCACGACGACTGCGACGCGCTCCCCTTCGCCCTCCGGGAGCGGGACCCGCTCCTCCGGGACCCCGACGGGTCAGCCGCTCAACACCCAGGGCACCGACCCGGGGCGCGGGTGCTCCCGTCCCGGCCCCACGGATGCCGCGGGCATGGACGCCCTGATGGCCCAGCTCGACGGCGAGCCCACCCTCGAGGGCGGCGACCACGGAGGGTCCGTGGCACTGGCCGACGGACGACGGATGTTCGTCTTCGGCGACACGATCCGCGACACCGACGTCGTCACGCCCTTCATGGTCCGCAACTCCGTGCTCATCGCCAACGGCGGCTGCGTCAAGCCGATGGCCACGGACGATGACGGTCCGGTCATTCCCGGCGACGGCGCGCTCGGCCAGTGGCCGATGTCGCTGCGGGCCACCGCGGTTGCGGGCGGCACCCGCGTGCAGGTCATCACCGCGACGGTCAAGAGCCTGGGCCACGGCGACTTCGAGACGATCGGGTCCAACCTCGCGACCTTCGAGGTGCCGACCAAGCGGATGCCGCGCCTGGTCTCTGTCGCCCCGCTGGGGCAGCGCTCTGACGACCCCCGGGTGCCGACCTGGGGCGCGGCGATGTGGGACAGCGGCGGCCACACCTACCTCTTCGGCACCTCGAGCAATGCGACAAAGTCGACCGAGGGCTGGGCGCTCCACGTCGCCCGGGTGCCGTCGGACCAGCTGGCCGACACCTCCCGCTGGCAGTACTGGAACGGCAGCGACTGGGTCACCGGACAGCCGTCAGCGCCGCGGGGCGAGGCCGCCCAGCTCGTCGACGCCGACGGCGGGGTCTCGCACGTGCTCGGTGTCGTCGAGCGCGGGGGCTCTTGGTACGCGGTGAGCAAAGAGGGTGACTTCGAGGGCACCTGGCTGACCGTGTGGAAGGCGCCCTCAGTCACCGGGCCGTGGACCAAGCACCGCATCCGGTCGCTGGCCAACGACAGCCGGGTCCGCCGCTACACGCCCCTCGTGCACCCCGACGTCCGCACCTCCTCCGGACGCCTGCTCGTCTCGTGGAGCGAGTCGCCAACGACGTCGGGCCCCTTCTTCACCCACCCCGAGCTCTACCGCCCCCGGTTCGCCGAGATCTCGCTGCCGTGACCCATCCCGACTCCTCTCGCGGCGCGGCCGAGGCCGCGAGCGCACAGCTGCACGCCGCCGTCCTCGCGTGGTTCGACGAGCACGGTCGTGACCTGCCCTGGCGTGACCCCGGGTGCTCCGCCTGGGGCGTCTACCTCTCGGAGGTGATGTCCCAGCAGACGCCGGTCGCCCGGGTGCTGCCGGTCTGGGAGCGCTGGCTCGAGCGGTGGCCGACCCCGGCCGACCTGGCCGCGGACTCCCCCGGCGAGGCGGTGCGCATGTGGGACCGCCTCGGCTACCCACGTCGTGCGCTGCGGCTGTGGGAGTCGGCCGCGGCGATGGTCGAGCGCCACGCCGGCGAGGTCCCGCGCGACCACGACGACCTGCTCGCCCTGCCCGGCGTCGGCCCCTACACCGCTGCCGCCGTCGCGTCCTTCGCCTTCGGGGACCCGCGCACCGTCGTCGACACCAACGTCCGCCGGGTCCTGGCCCGGACGGTGAGCGGCACGCAGCACGCGGCACCGGCACTCACCGCTGCCGAGATGCGCCTGGCCGATGCCTCGATGCCGGCCGACCGGGACGAGGCCAACCGGTGGAATGCCGCCTCGATGGAGCTCGGCGCCCTCGTCTGCACGGCCCGCTCCCCGCGCTGCGACGAGTGCCCCGTCGCCCACCTGTGCGCCTGGCAGCTCGCCGGCCGCCCGGAGCACGAGGGGCCCCCGCGACGCGGGCAGGCCTGGCACGGCACCGACCGCCAGGTGCGCGGCCGCATCGTGCAGCTGCTGCGCGAGAGCGCGGACCCGGTCTCGCGCCGGGACGTCGACGCCACCTGGCCGGACGACCCGGCGAAGGTCGAGCGCTGCCTCGCTGGGCTCGTCGAGGACGGTCTCGTCGAGCCGGTGGCCGGCGGCTACGCCCTCCCGGGGTGACGGGACTCCCCTTCGTCCGTCAGAGCTGGCGCAGCATCCGGGTGTTGCCGAGGGTGTTGGGCTTGACCCGCTCGAGGTCGAGGAACTCGGCGACGCCCTCGTCGTAGGAGCGCAGCAGCTCGACGTAGACGTCGGGGTCGACGGCCTGGCCCTCGATCTCGGTGAAGCCGTGCCGGGTGAAGAAGTCGACCTCGAAGGTCAGGCAGAAGAGCCGCTCGACCCCCAGCTCGACGGCGTCCTCGGCGAGCGCCTCGAGCAGGGCGCCTCCGACACCGTGCCCCAGGTGCTCGGCGGAGACGGCGAGGGTGCGGATCTCGGCGAGGTCGTCCCACATGACGTGCAACGCACCGCAGCCGACGACCTGACCGTCGATCTCGGCGACGCGGAACTCCTGCAGCCCCTCGAAGTAGGCGACGGTGTCCTTGCTGACGAGGACCCGCCGCTCGGCCAGGGGCGCGACGAGGGCACGGATGTCGCGCACGTCGCGGGTGCGGGCGCGGCGGATGGTCACGGTCACCGGACAAACCTACGCCCCCGCCACGAGGGCGAGGGCGCAGGTCGGTCCGCTCGGCGAGCAGGGGTGCGAAGGGGGGTCAGCGCACCGTGTACTTCGGCTGGGACTGGACGTTGAGCTCGCCCATCCGGATCGTGTCAGCCCGCTTGGTGGCGGGGTCGTTGAACTTCAGCACGTCGAAGCCACGGGCGATGTCCGAGGAGTAGACGTGGCCGTTGTAGTAGTACGTCGACCACGTGCCACCGATGCCCTCGTCGGCCGGCAGCGGACCTCGCTCGAAGTAGCCGAGCTCCTTGGGGTTGCTCGAGTCGGTGAAGTCCCAGACGCTCACGCCACCCTGGTACCAGGACTGGACCATGAGGTCCCTGCCCTTGACCGGGATGATCGAGCCGTTGTGCGCGACGCAGTTCTCCGTCTCGGTCTGGTGCCGCTGGATCTTGTAGTACGAGCGGAAGGTCAGCTGACCGGTCTCGGACAGGTCGTAGATCGCGTTGGCGCCGCGGTTGGGCCCGATGTCGGCGGTGCACGTCGGGGCGCCGCCACCGCCGAGCTCGTCGGTGAAGACGACCTTGCTCGCGTCGGCGTTGAAGGTCGCCGAGTGCCAGAAGGCGAAGTTCTCGTCGTCCCGGACCTGCTCGATGACCTGGGGAGCCTCCGGGTCCTTGATGTCCATGATGATGCCGTCACCCATGCACGCGCCCGCCGCGAGGTCCTTGCTCGGCAGGGCGGTGATGTCGTGGCAGCCGGTCGTCGCCGAGCGACCCACGATCGGCGTGGGGCCGGGGCCACCGGGGTTGCCGCCGTCGGGGAAGAGGTTGGGCGTGGCGATGACGGAGGCGTCGGTCGGCGCGGCCTTGTCGACCTTGACGATCGAGATCAGGTCGTGCGGCGTCTGGCAGTCCGGGTACTCGGCGCGCGGCGAGTAGCTCGACACGTAGAGGTAGTCGGTGCCCTTGTTGGCGCCCTTGCCCGGGACGAGCGTGTGGGTGTGCGAGCCGCAGGCGGTCTCGACGGACGTGATGTACTGCGGGTTGCGCAGGTCGGAGATGTCGAAGATCTTGATCCCCTCCCAGCTCTCCTTGACCGTTGCCGACTGCGAGGTCGAGGCGCACGAGTCGTCGCTGCGGGAGGAATCGGTCGACAGGTAGAGCAGGTCGCCGGAGACGGAGATGTCGTTCTGGCTGCCCGGGCACTTCACCTGGACGATCGTCTTGGGCTGGCGCGGGTTCTTGACGTCGATGATCGAGAAGCCGTCGTAGTTGCCGACGAAGGCCTTGTCGTCCTGGAAGGCGATGTCGGTGCCGATGCCCTCGGCGAGCGCACCGGACGGCGCGATGTTGGCCAGGTGCTGGACATTCTTGCTGCGACCGATCTCGTCGGTCCCCAGGTCGGTGCCGGAGACTCCGATCCGGTCACCGGGTCCGTCGGCGAGGGCGCTGGTGGCGCCCGCCCCCGACATGACCAGTGCGGTGGCCGCGACGACGGCCAGGGTGGATCTGCGCATGATTCCTCCACGGGGTGGCGTCCGCCGGGGCGGGGTGTGCCCCGCGCGGGATCCGCCAAGCCTTCCGTGCCAGCACCGCCCCCCGGCCCCGCGCCAGGTCGGGGTTTGGTCAGGATCTGGTCAGGATCACCCGCGGCCGACCCGTGACGGCCCACCACGGACGAAGGGGGGTTACCGTCGCCCTCGTGAGCCCACGCCTGACCCCCTTCGTCCTCGCTGCCACCCTCGTGCTCGGCGGGTGCTCGGGCAGCGGCGACGACGCCTCGACCTCGGCCACCTCGCCCGATGCACCGGTCCTGCAGCCGGGCACACCCGGCGAGTCGAACTCGTCGCTGACCGGCGACGACGCCGTCGCGACGCCGTCGTCGAGTCACAACGACGCGGACGTGACCTTCCTGCAGGACATGATCCGCCACCACGCGCAGGCCGTCGTCATGGGCGACATCGTCAAGGGGCGCCTGACCGACGCCAAGGTGCGCTCTCTGGCCAGCCGGATCAGCGACGAGCAGAAGCCCGAGATGAAGGGGATGGCCTCGACCCTGCGCTCCTGGGGCGAGAAGGTGCCGATCGAGGCGAGCAACCCCAGCGGCAGCGGCCACGGCAGCCACGACGACCACACTGACATGCCCGGCATGGCCACGCCGGCACAGCTGAGCGACCTGCGCACGGCGAAGGGGGCGGACGTCGACCGGCTCTACCTCGACCTGATGATCGCGCACCACGAGGGCGCTCTCGAGATGTGCACGACCCTGGGAGATAAGGGCGCCGACGAGCGCACGGGCGAGCTCGGCGACGACATCTCGGTCACCCAGACCAAGCAGATCGACCAGATGAAGGGCATGCAGCGCCGTCTCTGACGCGCACCCCCGGCGCGGGCCTGATCGCCACTCCCCCTCCCTCTCCTGCAGCACCCCTTGACCCGGCACGTCGACCGGCCTACCGTCGTATTCAACCTATTGGTTGAATAAGGAGCACGCGATGGAGGACCACCCCGAGGAGCGACTCTCCCGGGCCTTCGCCGCGCTCTCCGATCCGGTCAGGCGGGACATCATCACCCGCCTCACGGTCGGTGACGCCACCGTCAACGACCTCGCAGCCCCCTACGACATCAGCCTCCAGGCCGTGAGCAAGCACCTCAAGGTCCTCGAGGACGCCGGCCTCGTCAGCCGGCGCAGGGAGGCCCAACGCCGTCCGGTCCACCTCGAGGCCGATGTCCTGGCCACGATGACCGGCTGGATCAAGCGGCACCAGCAGCGAGCCGAGCAACGCATGTCCCGGCTCGAGGAGGTCCTCGGCGACCTCCCTTCGCCCGACCCGGGCACCACGAGCACAGGAGCAGACCGATGAGCACCCAGCCCAGCACCGACCACATCACGACCGCGACGATCGAGGCCGACCCAGAGGTCCCCGTCGTGCGGATCACCCGCGACTTCAAGGCGACCGCGGCGCAGCTGCACCGCGCGCACACCGACCCCGAGCTCTACAAGCGGTGGGTCGGGCCCGACGAGCTCGACACGATCATCGACCACTGGGACGCGCGCACCGGTGGCAGCTACCGCTTCACCAATGTCGCGAAGGAGGGCAGCGAGCGGCGCGTGCAGGGCGACACCCAGGAGTTCCACTTCTTCGGCAGCTTCCACGAGGTGCGCCCCGACCGGATCGTCCAGACCTTCACCTTCGAGGGCTTCCCCGACGGGGTCTCGCTCGACACGATGACCTTCGAGGACCTCGGTGACGGGTGGACGCGCGTCCACGGCCACTCGGTCCTGCCGACCTTCGAGGCGCGCGAGATGATGCTCGCCTCCGGCATGGAGATCGGCATCAACGAGGGCTATGCAGCACTCGACGCGATGCTCGATGCCGGGGAGGTCGCGTGACCTCGTTGTCGTCGCTGTCCGTCGCCGACCGCTACCGGTCGGCGTCGGACGGCTTCGCGCGACGGGTCGCCGGCACGACCGACTGGGACGCGCCGACACCGGTGGCGCAGTGGCGGGCCCGCGACGTCGTCGGTCACCTGACGACCTGGCTGCCGGCGCTCGTGGCGTCCGGCTGCGAGGTGCGCCTGGACCCCGTGCCGTCCGCCGAGGAGGACCCGGTCGGCGCGTGGGCCGGTCTCGACGGGCAGCTTCGATCGCTGCTCGACGACCCGGCGACCGAGGAGGTCGTCTTCGAGCACGAGCACATCGGCCGGATGCCGCTGCCGCAGATGCTCGACCAGTTCTTCACGAGCGACGTCGTCTTCCACACCTGGGACCTCGCCCGCGCCACCGGGCAGGACGACCGGCTCGACGAGGCCTACCTGGCCGAAGCCCTCGCGGGGATGCAGGCGCACGCCGAGATGATCCGATCGTCCGGCCAGTTCGGCGAGCAGCAGCCGGTGCCCGAGGACGCGAGCGTCCAGGAGCGCTTCTTCGCCTTCATCGGGCGCGATCCGCGCTGGGCGCCGCCGGCGGGCTGAGGCCGGACCGCCCTCGATCTCCGCAAGACCCTAGGGTTTTGCGGAGACAGGGGGCATGACGAAGGGCGCCGTTGTCACCTGGCAGCGGTGACGCCACATGGTTGCGTTGGTGTCACCTGGTTGCCCGGAGAAGGGGGACCAGGTGACACCAACGCGACCAGCCGGATGACGAAGGGCGCCGCCGGCGGGCTGAGCCCGGACCGCCCTCGATCTCCGCAAGACCCTAGGGTTTTGCGGAGATAGGGGGGGATGGCGAAGGGGAGGTGGCCAGTGATCTGGCCACCTCCCCCTTCGTCTGCAGGGTCCGCGCTGGGTCAGTCGGCGGAACCGTCGCCCGCCTCGACGAGCGGGACGTCCAGCTCGCCGACCTTGGGCGCACCCTTGAAGGTGAACTCGGCGTCCTTGCCCTCGCCGGTCGCGTCGACCGCGACGATCTCGCCGGAGACGAGCTCGCCGAAGAGGATCTTCTCCGACAGCACGTCCTCGATCTCGCGCTGGATCGTGCGCTTGAGCGGGCGGGCACCGAGGACCGGGTCGTAGCCGCGCTTGGCGAGCAGCGCCTTGGCCGCGGGCGTGAGCTCGATGCCCATGTCCTTGTCCTTGAGGCGCTTGTCGAGCTTGGCGACCTCGAGGTCGACGATCTCGACGAGCTCGTCCTGGCTCAGCTGCGGGAAGACGATCGTGTCGTCGACGCGGTTGAGGAACTCGGGGCGGAAGTGGTTCTTCAGCTCGTCGGTGACCTTGGCCTTCATGCGCTCGTAGTCCGTGCGCTGGTCGGTGCTCGAGGTGAAGCCCATGGCGCCCTTGGAGATGTCCCGCGTGCCGAGGTTGGTCGTCATGATGATGACCGTGTTCTTGAAGTCGACCATCCGACCCTGCGAGTCGGTGAGGCGGCCGTCCTCGAGCACCTGCAGCAGCGAGTTGAAGATCTCCGGGTGGGCCTTCTCGACCTCGTCGAAGAGGACCACGGAGAAGGGCTTGCGGCGCACCTTCTCGGTGAGCTGGCCACCCTCGTCGTAGCCGACGTAACCGGGGGGCGAGCCGAAGAGGCGGCTGACCGTGTGCTTCTCGGAGAACTCCGACATGTCGAGGGTGATGAGGCTGTCCTCGTCGCCGAAGAGGAACTCCGCGAGGGCCTTGGCCAGCTCGGTCTTGCCGACACCGGTGGGGCCGGCGAAGATGAACGAGCCGCCGGGGCGACGCGGGTCCTTGAGGCCGGCGCGGGTGCGTCGGATGGCCTGCGAGAGCGCCTTGATCGCGTCGTCGTTGCCGACGACCCGCTTGTGCAGCTCGCCCTCCATGTTGAGCAGTCGCGTCGACTCCTCCTCGGAGAGCTTGAAGACGGGGATGCCGGTCGAGGCGGCGAGCACCTCGGCGATGAGCTCCTCGTCCACCTCGGCGACGACGTCCATGTCACCGGCCTTCCACTCCTCCTCGCGGCGGGCCTTCTCCGCGAGCAGGTTCTTCTCGTCGTCGCGCAGACCGGCGGCCTTCTCGAAGTCCTGGCCGTCGATGGCCGACTCCTTCTCGAGGCGCACCTTGGCGATCTTGTCGTCGAACTCCTTGAGGTCGGCGGGGGCCGTCATCCGACGGATGCGCAGGCGCGCGCCCGCCTCGTCGATGAGGTCGATCGCCTTGTCGGGGAGGAAGCGGTCGTTGACGTAGCGGTCGGCCATCGTCACGGCAGCCACGATCGCCGGGTCGGTGATCGTCACCTTGTGGTGGGCCTCGTAGCGGTCACGCAGGCCCTTGAGCATCTCGATGGCGTGGGCCAGCGAGGGCTCGGCGACCTGGATCGGCTGGAAGCGGCGCTCGAGGGCCGAGTCCTTCTCGATGTGCTTGCGGTACTCCTCGAGCGTCGTCGCGCCGATGGTCTGCAGCTCACCGCGGGCGAGCATCGGCTTGAGGATGCTCGCGGCGTCGATCGCGCCCTCGGCGGCACCCGCACCCACGAGGGTGTGGATCTCGTCGATGAAGAGGATGATGTCGCCGCGCGTCTTGATCTCCTTGAGCACCTTCTTCAGGCGCTCCTCGAAGTCACCGCGGTAGCGGCTGCCGGCGACGAGCGAGCCGAGGTCGAGCGTGTAGAGCTGCTTGTCCTTGAGCGGCTCGGGGACGTCCTCGTTGACGATGTCCTGGGCGAGGCCCTCGACGACGGCCGACTTGCCGACACCGGGCTCACCGATGAGGACGGGGTTGTTCTTCGTGCGGCGCGAGAGCACCTGCATGACGCGCTCGATCTCCTGCTCACGCCCGATGACCGGGTCGAGCTGGCCCTCACGCGCGGCCTGGGTGAGGTTGCGGCCGAACTGGTCGAGAACGAGCGAGCCCGCGGGCTGCCCCTCGGCCGGGCCGGTGCCGGCGCCGACGCCAGCGGCCTGGCCCTCCTTGCCACCCTGGTAGCCCGAGATGAGCTGGATGACGGTCTGGCGGACACGACCGAGGTCGGCGCCCAGCTTGACGAGGACCTGGGCGGCGACGCCCTCGCCCTCGCGGATCAGGCCGAGGAGGATGTGCTCGGTGCCGATGTAGTTGTGCCCCAGCTGCAGCGCCTCGCGCAGGGACAGCTCGAGGACCTTCTTGGCCCGCGGGGTGAAGGGGATGTGACCCGACGGAGCCTGCTGGCCGGGACCGATGATGTCCTGGACCTGCTCGCGGACGGCGTCGAGGGAGACGCCGAGCGACTCCAGCGCCTTGCTGGCGACACCCTCGCCCTCGTGGATGAGGCCGAGGAGGATGTGCTCGGTGCCGATGTAGTTGTGGTTGAGGAGGCGTGCCTCCTCCTGGGCGAGGACGACGACCCGGCGGGCCCGGTCGGTGAACCGTTCGAACATGGGATCTACCCCTTCACGTGGTGCTCAGACCTCGATGCTAACCGTGCTCGCTCCCTGAGCCGGGGGGCGAGCCTCTCACGGGGTCACAACGCCGCTCCCCCCGACCCTGTTCCACGAGACGAAGGGGGTGCGGCCGTGTTCGCTCTCAGCGGACGCCGGCCATCGCGGACCGCTCGACGGCGGCCGCCGTGGCCCGCCGCACGACCAGGATCCAGCCGGGCAGCGCCAGCACCATGACGACCGCGGCGACGCAGTGACCGATGACCCACCGCTCGACGTCCTGCGCCGTGAGCAGGTCACCACCAAGGGCCTGCCCCGCGTTCATGCCGAAGAAGGCAAGCAGCCACGTGACCCACCAGATGGGCAGCAGGCCGCGCGCACGCACGCCGAGCGCGCTCATCGCGTCGCCGACCGCCTGCAGCGGGAACCACAGGTTGACGACCGGCACACCCCAGCCGAGGACCGACCACACCACGGAGCGTCGGTGCCAGTGCCCGGGAGCGACCGCCTCGGCGACGCGGCGCAGCCCGTAGAGCCAGATCGCCCCCGCGGCCCACGCGGTCGGCATGCACAGCGTCGCGGCGCCGGCACAGCCCAGGAGCAGCAAGAAGCCGGCGCTGTCGCCACCGGTCCCCTCGGCCCAGGCCTGCATGTCCCCCTTCGCCACGAGGGCGATGACCGCCGTCACGACCATGACGAGGGTCCAGACGACGGCGACGACCACGGTCACACGCGCGCTCGTCACGGGCGGTCCGGGCGGAGTCGGCGGGCTGGGCTGGGCAGGGGCCGACGGGACGGGAGATGTCGTCAGCTGGCTCATGTCCTCGAACCTAGGAACGCGAGCGGCCGCCCGCCCGACGAGCTGCGCCCGCCTGTGGACAACTCGACACGCTGCCTAGGCTGGCGCCATGCGCACGGTCTTCGACCCCACCGACCCGGACACGAATGCCTACGACCTGCTGACGAGCATCGTCGTCCCGCGGCCGATCGCGTGGATCACGAGCGTCGGAGCCGACGGGGTCGGCAACCTCGCGCCGCACTCCTTCTTCAACGTCGCGTGCGCGCGACCGCCGATGATCAGCTTCACCTCCGTCGGCCGCAAGGACACCCTGCGCAATGTCCTCGCGACGGAGCACTTCGTCGTCAACCTCGTCTCGGAGGACCTCGCCGAGCTCGCCAACGCGAGCAGCGCCCCCTTCGACCCGGAGGTGGACGAGGCGCAGGCCCTCGGCGTGCGCCTCGAGCCCAGCGAGATCGTGCCCGTGCCCCGCGTCGCGGACTCGGCGACCTCGATCGAGTGCCGGCTGCACTCGAGCACCGAGCTCGGCGACAGCCACCTCGTCATCGGCGAGGTCGTGGCGATCACCGTGCGCAGCGACGCCCTGACCGACGGGCGCCCGACGATCGACGCGCTGCGTCCGGTCTCCCGGCTCGGGCGCAACGAGTGGGGGCACTCCCCCGAGGTCTTCCGCCTGACGCGGCCACGCCGCCCCTGACGGCGCGACCGCCGGGCGGTCAGTCGCAGAAGGTGGGGTTGAACCACACCTCGTCGACGCGGGTGCCGGCCTTGTTCATGAACCAGAAGACCTTGCCCCGGCTGTAGATGCGGCCGTCGTTGAAGACGCTCGAGTCGTCGACGCGCATCCACCCGGCGCGCGCCTTGAGATAAGTCAACGAGTTGCCCACCCCGACCTTGTAGGGCAGGTCGATCTGACGCGAGGCAGCCGCGGTGAAGACGCCGTAGCTGTCGAGCCGGACCGGCTTGGTCTGCGACACCCCACGCACGACGACGCCGTCGTTCCAGAAGATCGCCGAGTAGTAGTGGGTGCTGCCGGTGATGTCGCTCAGGCAGCCGTCGACCCGGTCGGTGCTCGTCTCGTCGGACCAGCCGAAGGTGGGGTTGACGGAGTTCTTGACGCTCCACACCGACGCCGGGAACCACGCGGTCCCGATGCGTCGTTCGGTGAAGTCGAGTCGGTCGTCAGAGGCGACCGAGGCCGCGTCGGCCCCGGAGTCGGACGTCGGTGCGGCGCTCGCGGCGGGCACGAGAGCCGCCGCCAGTGCGACGGCGGCGACGGTGGCGGACAGCGTGCGCTGGTGCGTGATCATGTGATCCCCCGATCCCTGATGTGGTCCGGATCACGCTAGCGGCGCCCGGTGCACGACGGAAGGCCCGATCGGCCAGCGGCTCGACGGCCCGCTCAGCTACGGCGTTGGCAGTTGGCGCACCAGTAGAGGGTGCGACCGGCGACGTCCTTCGAGCGCACCTTCGACCCGCAGACCACGCAGGCCTCGTCGGTGCGCTTGTAGACATAGCTCGTCCGCTCCGTCAGGTGCACGTCCTCCCCCTTCGCCAGGGCTGCCTCGACCTGCTCGACCTGGTCGTCGACGGTGACGATCCGGCTCGTGGCCACGCCCAGCGGCAGCAACCGCCGCAGGTCCGCCCAGATGAGGTCCCACGACGCCCGCTTCAGCCGCTCCCCCGGCGTCGCGGGGTTGATCCGGTGCCGGTAGAGGACCTCGCAGCGGTAGACGTTGCCGACGCCGGCGAGCACGTCCTGCTCCATGAGGAGTGCCGCGATCGACTTGCGGGAGCGTCGGATCCGGTCCCACGCAGGCCCACCGTCGGTGTCCCGCAAGGGATCCGGGCCGAGCTTCGCGTGCACCGCGTCCTCTTGCTCGGGGGTGATGACCGCACAGGTCATCGGTCCGCGCAGGTCGGCCACGTGCTCGTCGGTCGCGATGCGGCAGCGCACCTGTCCGATGACCGGACGCTCACCGACGTAGGCGGCCTCGTCGATGGTGAAGGTCCCGATGAGCCCGAGGTGGACGTGCAGGATGCGGTCACCGGTGAGCTCGACGAAGAGGTGCTTGCCGTGGGCGCGCGCCTCGACCAGCTCGTGGTCGGTGAGCAGCGCTGCGCCGGAGGCGAACCGGCCCTGCGGGGACGACACCTCGACGACCTGGCCGGCAAAGGTGGCGTGCAGGTCGCGGGCGATGCGGTGGAGGGTGTGGCCTTCGGGCATGGCGAAGGGCGGTCAGCTCGCCTTCTTCTTCGCAGCGGTCTTCTTGGCCGTCGTCTTCTTGGCGGCGGTCTTCTTGGTCGTGGCCTTCTTGGTCGTGGCCTTCTTGGCCGTCGTCCTCTTGGCGGGCGCCTTCTTCGCGGTCTTCGTGGCGGAGGTCTTCGCCGGCGCCTTCTTCGCCGTCGAGGTGCTCTCGCCCCGCGCGGTCTTCGCCTTCTCGACGGACCTGGCCAGCGCCGCGAGCAGGTCGACGACCTCGCCCGACTCCTCCTCGTCGGCCTCGACCTGCTGGACCTCTCCCCCGTCGACCTTGGCCTTGACGAGGGCCTCGACGGCCAGGGCGTAGTCGTCCTCGAACTCGTCGGGCTCGTAGTCGCCGGCGAGCTCGTCGATGAGCATGCGCGCCATCGACATCTCCTTGTCCGACAGCTCCTGGTCCTCGATGGTGGCGAAGTCGGCCGAGCGGATCTCGTCGGGCCACAGCATCGTCTGCATGACGATGACGCCGTCGCGCACGCGCAGCACGGCCATCGTCATCCGGCTGCGGATCGAGACGGTGACGATCGCCATCCGGCCCTGGGCCTCGAGCGCCTCGCGCAGCAGGACATAGGGCTTGGTCGCCGTCTTGTCCGGCTCGAGGTAGTAGCTCTTGTCGAGGAGCATCGGGTCGATCTGGTCCTCGGGGACGAACTTCTCGACGCTGATCTCCTTGTTGCTGCGCGTCGGGAGGTCGGCCATGTCCTCGTCGGTGAGGATGATCATCTGACCGTCCTCGGTCTCGTAGCCCTTGGCGATGTCGTCGTAGGCCACCTCGTCGCCGTCGATGCTGCAGAAGCGCTTGTAGCGGATCCGTCCGCCGTCGGTGCGGTGCACCTGACGGAACTGCACGTCGTGGTTCTCGGTCGCGGAGTACAGGCGGACGGGGACATTGACGAGGCCGAAGGAGACGGCACCCTTCCAGATCGCGCGCATGGGTCCAGCATGCCCGCTCCCATCGACAGAGCCAACGCCACAGCCGCGGCGAAAGGCCCCCTTTTGTCCCTCGCTAGGATGCCCGCGCGCTCAGGGGGCGAGCGTCACTCGAGCCAACGACCATCCATGATCGTCCTTACCCTCGCGACCCTCGCCACGGGTGCACTCCTCACCACGTCGACAACGGCCGCGGTCGCCCCGACCGCGACCAGCGCCGTGCCGGGCGTCCCGACCAGCTGCATGGCCCACTGGGACGCGTACAGCACCGCGGGCCACCAGTACTAGTACGAGATCAAGGGCGGCACGACCAGCGCCCGCCGCGGGTCAGCACCAGCACCCTCGGCTGGCAGCCGACCGCCGAGCAGCAGATGGGCGAGGCCGGCGACAGCACCACCTTCCGGAGCACCGAGATCGCCACGAGCAAGGGTGGCAAGCTCATGCGCCTGGCGATCCGCGGAACGGTCAAGGGCTCGACGGTCACCCTGCGCCAGTCGGCGCCGTGCGGCACCCGGGGTCGCATGATCGGCGGCATCACCAACGGCGGGCGGATGTTCGTCTACTACGAATCCAACCGCTCCAACCTCTACGGCTCCGACATCAAGGGCGGCAACACCGGCCGCACCGGCCTGAACCAGACGGGGCGTCGGCAGGGTCTGGACGCGACCACCACCCGGGTGTACTTTCCACTCGCCCCGGGTGGGGCCCTCCCCTTCGCTCCCCGAGGACGACCATGATCCGCCGTGCCCTCTTGTCCATGTCCGCTGCAGCTCTCGCCGTGGGGTTGGCCGCCACCCCCTCCTCGGCCACGACCGCGTCGCCGTCCGCCCCCTCGCGGGCGACCATTTCCGGCATCCCCCAGGACTGCCACGCCGAGGCGCTCTCGGTGAGCAGCAGCAGGTACCGGCACTTCGTGGGCTACAACTTCGGGTCCTACTTCGCCTCACCCCGGCTCAAGCAGCGCTCCCTACCTTTCCAGCCCCGTCTTGTCGCCCTCACCCAGTCGTGGTGGGCCGGCGACTCCGGCGGCGATCGCCACCTGGCGGTCGACTCCGCCGGCGGCCTGCACGTGTGGCGGCAGAACATCAATGACTACACCGGCACCGGCAGCTACTCGATGAAGCGCATCACGGGCTCGTGGAAGGGCACCAAGGCCCTCGCGGCCAGCACAACGTACATCTACCGGGTGAGCGGGTCCGCGCTGGTCCGCTACGAGATCGGCTCCGGCGGCGTCCCCGCCCGAAGACGCGTGGTGGGCCCCTCGGGCTACGGATCCATCAAAACCCTGACCCATGACTACAGCACGCCACAGGCCGACACCCTCATCGCGACGACCACAGGCGGGACCCTGCGCCAGATCAAGGTACGGCGCACGACCACCGGCCGGACCACCTGGGTGACCCTGCGCAGCAGCGGCTTCGAGAACTTCCGGTCCTTCACTGCGGGCGGGTGCTGGGACCGCTCGTGGTCCGGCACCTACTTGGGCGTCACGAAGGCGGGCGGCGTGTACGTCTACTACGACGCCGACCGGACCGATTCCCGCGTCGCCTTCAAGAGCGGCCGCGTCGGCTCGTGGAGCCAGCGCACCTACTGACCGCGCCGCGCCAGCGCCCCACCCACGACGTGCTCGGCGATCGCGAGCGCCGAGGTGGCGCCGGGTGACGGCGCATTGCGCACCATGACGACACGGTCGGTGCCGGTGATGACGAAGTCGTCGACGAGCCGGCCGTCGACACCCATGGCCTGCGCGCGCACGCCCCGCGTGCCGTGCACCGCCCCCGAGGTGTCGAGGCTCGGCACGTAGCGCCGCGCCTCCGCGACGAAGTGGCGTGAGCTGAGCGCGGTGCGCGACTCTCGCACGGCCGCAGGCAGGTTGGCCGCGGCGAAGCGCCAGAAGCCGGCAAAACCCACGACGTCGAGCACGTCAGCGGGCACGGGCAGCGAGCGCCGGTAGGACTCCCGCCCCAGGGAGAGGAAGGCATTGGGCCCGAGGGTCAGCACCCCGTCGACGCGCGGGGTCACGTGCACCCCGAGGAAGGGGTAGCGGGGGTCCGGCACCGGGTAGACCATGCCCCGCACGACATCGCGCTGGTCCTTCGGGAGCACGAAGTAGTCGCCGTAGAATGGCACGATCCTCGGGGCGCGGTCCTCACCCAGCAGGCCGGCCACGCGGTCGCTCTGCAGCCCGGCGCAGATGATGACCAGGTCGAAGGCCGCCGTGTCACGCGCCCCTCGCGCCACCGTCGACACCTGCACCTCGTCACCTCGCTCGGCCAGTCCGACGACCTCGTGCCCGAGGCGCACCCGCCCACCGGCGGCGGTGAGTTCGCCGGCCAGGGCTCGGGTGACGGCCGGGTAGTCGACGATCGCCGTCTGCGGGGAGTGCAGCGCGCGCACCCCCGTGGCGGCCGGCTCGATCTCATGCAGCCCGTCGGCGTCGACGAGCCGCGCACCGGGCACGCCGTTGGCCACGGCCCGCGCATGGAGGTCGTCGAGGCGGCCCGCCTGCACGTCGTCGAGGGCGACGACGACCTTGCCGCACTCCTCGTAGGCGATGTCGTGCCGCTGCACGAAGTCCTGCAGCAGTCCCACGCCCCTGCGGCACAGCGTTGCCTTGAGGCTGCCCGGCTCGTAGTACAGGCCCGCGTGGACGACGCCGCTGTTGTGCCCGGTCTGGTGCCCGGCGAGGTGCTCCTCCTTGTCGAGCAGGGTCACCTCGGCGTCGTGCTCGGTGGCCAGGTGCCGCGCGACGGCGGTGCCGATGATGCCGCCGCCGACGACGGCCACCCGCAGTGAGGAGCCCATGCGCGACAGCATCCCACGCGGCTCGACGCCACGGACCGGGCAGGATGGACCCATGCGTCCGATGCTCGCCACCCTCGCCGACGCGGTGCCGCGCGGCCCCGAGTGGGCGCACGAGGTCAAGTGGGACGGCATGCGCGTCCTCGCCGACGTCCGCGGCGGCGGGCTCACCCTGACGAGCCGGTCCGGTCGCGACGTGACGGTCTCCTTCCCCGAGCTCGTCCCGCTCGCCGACCTCTACGACGACATGCTCCTCGACGGCGAGGTCATCTCCCTCGTCGACGGGCGGCCCAGCTTCGGCGCCCTGGCCGAGCGGATGCACATCGGCGACGCGCGCCGCGCGGCCCGGGCGGCGGTCGCGCACCCGGTGACCTTCGTCGTCTTCGACGTCGTGCGCCTCCTCGGCCAGGACCTCACCCGTCAGCCGTGGTCGGCCCGTCGCTCCCTGCTCGAGCAACTCGAGCTCGACGGCCCGCGCGTGCACGTTCCCCCCGTCCACGACGACGGCAAGGGCCTGCTCGCCGCGACCGCCGAGCAGGGCCTCGAGGGCATCGTCTCCAAGCGCCGCACCTCGCCCTACTCCCCCGGCCGGCGCTCCCCCGACTGGCTCAAGCTGCCCCACCGCGACAGCATCTCGGTCGTCGTCGGCGGCTGGCGCCCCGAGACCGACAGCACCCGCTTGGGTGCCGTGCTCGTCGGGCTGCCGGGTGCCGACGGGTGGGACTTCGTCGGTCGCGTCGGGTCCGGGCTCGCCGGACGAGCCGGCGCCGCCCTGCTGGCGCAGCTGCGACCGCTCGAGGTGACGGACTCCCCCTTCGTCACGGAGGTACCGCGCGAGGACGCGGCCGGAACCACCTGGGTGACCCCGCAGGTCGTCATCGACGTCGCGAGCCTGGGCCGCAGCAGCGGGGGGCGGCTGCGGCAGCCGTCCTTCCAGCAGGTGCGCGCCGACCTCACCGCCACCGACCTGCAGGAGACCGCCGATGGCTGACCCCAAGGGCACCGTCACCCGCGTCGAGGTCGGCGGCCGCACCATGCGCCTCACCTCGCTCGACAAGGTCATGTACCCCGCGACGGAGACGACGAAGGGTGAGATCCTCAGCTACTACGCCCGCGCCGGCGAGACCGTCCTCGCGCACCTCGCGGGCCGCCCCGTGACGCGGGTGCGGTGGCCGCACGGGACGGGCGGGGAGAGCTTCTTCGAGAAGAACCTGCCCTCCGGCGCCCCGAGCTGGCTGCCGCGGGTGCGCGTCCACGACGTCACCTACCCGCTCGTCGAGGACCTCGCCCAGCTGACCTACCTCGTCAACCTCAACAGCATCGAGCTGCACGTGCCCCAGTGGCGCGTCGACGACGAGGGCACGCCGCTCAACCCCGACCGCCTCGTCATCGACCTCGACCCGGGCAAGCCCGCCGGGCTGCACGAGTGTGCCCGGGTGGCGCTCCTGCTGCGCGATCGGCTCGGCGGGCTCGGGCTCGACCTGCACCCCGTGACCTCGGGCAGCAAGGGGATGCAGCTCTACGCGCGGCTCGGCGGCGACCTCACGAGCGACCAGGTACGCGACCTGACGCAGCAGCTCGCGCAGGAGATGACGCGCAAGCACCCCGACCTCGTGCTGTGGAAGATGACCAAGACGCTGCGCCCGGGCAAGGTCTTCCTCGACTGGAGCCAAAATGTCGCGGCCAAGACGACCGTGTGCCCCTACTCGATGCGCGGACGGGACGACCCGTGGATCGCGGCGCCGCGCACCTGGGACGAGGTCGAGGCCGGGGCCGAGGACCCCGACGCGCTCGAGCAGCTCGACATCGAGCAGGTGCTCGACCGCCTCGACGAGCACGGTGACCTGCTCGCGCCGCTGCTCGACGACTGAGCCTGCCAGCGCGGCCCCCTGCCCGGCCTCCCTCTCCCGGGCGCTACCCCTGCTCGGCGAAGCGCCGCCGCACGAAGCTCTCGTGCGCCATCCGGATGTGCGCGGCCATGAGCTCGCCCGCGAGCTCGGCGCGCCCCTCACCGATGGCTCGGGCGATGAGCCGGTGGACGTCCAGGCTGCGCGCGATGTCCTCGTCGTCGTAGTCGAAGAAGGTCCCCTGCGTCGGCGAGCTGCGCGCGAGCGAGGTCACGATGCGCTGCTGCCGCGGCGAGGCGGCCGCCTCGAGGACGAGCTCGTGGAAGTCACGGTTGTTGCGGTGCAGGGCATCCCGGTCGTCCGTCGGCAGCGCCGCCATCTCGTCCACGAGCCGCCCGAGCCCGGCCACCTGCTCGTCCGTGCGGTGGGCCGCCGCCCGCTGCGCGGCCCGGCTCTCCAGCAGCCGCCGCAGCTCGAAGACCTCGTCGACGTCGGCGCGGGTGAAGTCGGCGACGAAGGCACCCCGCCGGGCCCGCACGACGACCAGCCCCTCGTCGGCGAGGCGCTGCAGGGCGGCCCGCACCGGCGTGCGGCTGACCCCGAGGGTCTCGGTCAGGGACTCCTCGGGCACGTGGCTGCCCGCCGCCCGCTCCCCGGAGAGGATCTGCGCGCGCAGCGTCTCGTAGACCTCGTCGGTGCGGGCCATTTCAGAGCGCGGCGCGCGGGTCGTGGCGCGCGAGCCGCTCGAGCAGGTGGTCGACCTCGGCCCGCGCCGTCGCCGACAGCCCCCGAGCCGGGGTGCGCTGGGCGTCGTGCGCGAGGATCCCGCGGCGCTGCAGCACGTGCTTGCGCACGGCGAGCCCGACGCCGGGCTGCTGCTCGTAGCGGATGAGCGGCAGGTGCGCGTCGAAGAGGTCGTGCGCGGCCTCGCGCTCCCCCGCCCGCGACATCCGCACGACGTCGACGAGCAGGTCGGGGAAGCAGTAGCCGGTCATCGCGCCGTCCGCACCGCGCTCCATCTCGTAGTCGAGGAAGAGCCCGCCGTTGCCGGTGAGGATCGACAGCCGCGGCATCTCCCCCTTCGCCTCGAGCTCGCGCAGCGCGCTGATCTTGTCCAGCCCGGGCCAGTCCTCGTGCTTGAGCATGACGGCGCCCGGGGTGTCCCGGGCGATGCGGGCGATGACGTCCGGGGTCATCTGCACGTCGAAGGTCAGCGGGTAGTCCTGGATGACGAAGGGGACGTCCGTCCCGATGGCCTCGGCGGCCCCGGCGTAGTAGCCGACGACCTGGTCGTCGGTGCGCAGGGTGCGCGGCGGCGCGATCATCACGCCGGCGGCGCCGGCATCCATGACCGCGGCGGTCAGCGAGCGCATCGCGGCGAAGCCGGGCGAGCTCACCCCGACGACGACCGGCACGTCGGTGCGGGCGATGACCCGGCGGGCGATGTCGATGGCCTCGTCCTGGTCGAGCTTCGGTGCCTCGCCGAGCTGGCCGAGCACGGTCAGCCCGTCGACGCCGACCTCGCCGTAGAAGTCGACGAGCCGGTCAAGGCTCGCGAAGTCGACGGTGCCGTCAGGCTCGAAGGGGGTTGGTGCGATGGCGTAGACGCCGCTCGTCTCGCGGGTGATGGTCTCGCGGGTGATGGTCATGTCTGCTCCTGCTCAGATCGCCGCGACGAGGCCGCCGTCGACGCGCACGACCGAGCCGGTGACGTAGGCGGCCGGCACGCTCGCGAGGAAGGCGACCGTCTGGCCGTACTCGTGCGGCTCGCCGTAGCGACCCGCGGGGATGGTCGCGCGGCTCTCGGCCGCGACCTCTTCGACCGGGCGCCCTTCGCGCTCGGCCCGGCTCGCGTCGAGGAAGGCCGTGCGGTCGGTCGTGATCCGGCCCGGGACGACGACATTGGCCGTCACGCCGTCGCCGGCGACCTGGCCGGCGAGGGTCTTGGACCAGCCGACGAGGGTGCTGCGCAGTGCGTTGGACAGGCCGAGCCCGGGGATCGGCGCGACGATGCCCGAGCTCGTCGACGTGATGACCCGGCCCCAGCCGCGCTCGCGCATACCCGGCACGACCCGGTCGGTGATCGCGATGACCGACAGCACCATCGAGCGGAAGTGTGTCTCCCACACCTCGAGCTCGTGCCCGAGGACGCCGCCGGGCGGCGGGCCCCCGGTGTTGTTGACGAGGATGTCGATGCTGCCCCCGGCGAGCTCCTCGGCGGCGCGGACCCGCTCGTCGACGACGTCGAGCTCGGCGAGGTCCCAGGCGAGCGCGTGCGCGTGGCCGCCGGCGGTGGTGATGTCGGCGGCGGTCGCCTCGACCTTCGCGAGGGTGCGGCCGGCGACGACGACGGTGACCCCCTCCTGCGCGAGCGCGTGCGCGATCGCCTCGCCGAGGCCGCTGCCGGCTCCGAGGACGAGGGCGGTCCGTCCGGTGATCCCGAGGTCCATGGGGTGCTCCTGTCGGTGGTGGGTCAGGTGGCGGCGACGGTCGCGGCGAAACGCGCCTCGACGGCGTCGACGAGTGCGGAGGGTCGGCCGAGGTCGGCGAGCTGCCGGCCCGCACGGTGCACCTCGTGGCGCCGACGCTCGGCGTGCTGAGGGTGGGTGCGCACGACCGCCTCGACGAAGGGGGTCAGCCCCCCGGCATCGATGTCGGCGAGGACGCCGGGCAGCTCCTCGCGCACCCCGAGGGCCTCGGCGGCGGCGAGGCACTCGACCCCGAGGGCCTCGATCCCCTTCGTCAGGACGCTGCGCAGCAGCTTGAGGGCCGCGGCATCGCCGGGTCCGGCACCGGGCAGCACCCGCACGGGGGCGCCGATCGCGGCGAGCTCGGCGGTCGAGGTCGATGCCTCCGAGCCGGCCGCCAGGAGCGGGGTGGTGACGCCGCCCATGGCGATGGCGCCCATGATGACGACGTCGACGTAGGTCGCGTGGTCGGCCAGGAGCGCGGCGGAGCGACGCTTGTCGTCGGGCGACGCGGTCGTCAGGTCGAGCACGCGCGCGCCGGGCCGCAGCCACGGGCGCAGTCCGGCGAGCACCTCGTGGGCGATGTCGCCGGCGACGCACAGCCACACGACATCGGCGCCGGTCAGCGGCTCACCCGGCTCGACGAGCAAGCTCGGCCCCCCGTCGGCGACGATCTCGCGGAGCGGCTCGCGAGGTGCCGGCTCGACGACGACCACGTCGTGCCCGCCGTGCTCGACGAGGGCGCGCAGATAGGTCGTCCCAACCTCCCCGCAGCCGACGATCGCGATGCGCACAGCAGCCTCCATGGGTGCAGGTCAACGTACAGATTCTGTGCTCACAGGCGCATCTGCACCCGTTCACGCTCAGACTGCATCCCAGATCGTACGCGTGAGTTCGAGGGTGGTCCTCCCCGGCGGCGGACTCGACGCAGGCGTGGGCGCCCCGTCAGCACAGCCGCGGGCACCCGGCGCACGGGACGCACCCGGGCAGGGCGTAGATCAGGCAGCACGAGCGCCGCTGCGGCGGAGCCTCGCCGGCCACCCGGGCAAGAGCCATCCGCCAGAGGTCCACGGCCATGCCGAGCCGCTGCCGGCTGCTCATGCGGGTCGGGGTCGGCAGCCGGGTGGCGATGTCGGTGGCCGTCGCGAGGTAGCCGGCCCGGGCAGCCTCGAGCCGCTCCCCACGGTCGACGACGAGCCGGTCGTCCGCGGTGCGCAGCTGGACGGCCACCGGGTAGAGATGGGTCGGGTCGAGGCCGATCGACCAGCGGCCGGCATCCGCGTCGAGCACGACGTGGCTGACTTCGGCGGCCGTGGCGATCGTCGAGGCGAGCGGGTCGAGCAGGTACTGCAGGACGAAGGCCGCGGGCATCCCGGCCGGCGCGCTGCCGGACTGCGCGATCGTCAGGTCGCGATAGGTCTCGATCCACCGCGGCGCGATGTCGACGGCGGCCGAGAGGGACACACCGAGGTCCGGGTCACCGGCGTCGGCGACCCGGACCTCGAGGACGGCGAGATGCCGGGAGAGCTGCACGGCCAGGGCCCGCAGCTCGTCGGTCGTGAGCCCGCTCAGCCGTTGGCCTTGGCGTAGGCTTCGCGCACCTTCTGGCTGATGCGGCCGCGGTCGGAGACCTCGTGGCCGTTGGCCCGGGCCCACTCGCGGATCTTGGCCAGCTCGGAGCTGCTCGTGCGCGACCCGGAGCCGGACCCGGTCGAGCGGCGGCCCGACACGCGGCGGCCGGCACCGACATAGGGGGCGACGGCGTCGCGCAGGGCGGCGGCGTTGCGGTCGTTGAGGTCGATCTCGTAGGTCACTCCGTCGAGACCGAAGGTGACGGTCTCGCTCGCATCGCCGCCGTCGATGTCATCTTCGAGGACGACCTGGACGCGCTGTGCCATGGGAATTCTCCGTTCGTGGGGAAATGTCATTTCCCACGATAGTCATTCAGGACGTGAATGACCTATTTCTGGTCGTCAGCCTTTGTGGATTCTCCGGCATTCTTCCGGTGCTCGGCATTCCACTGCGCGAGCGCCTTCCTTTCGCGTCGGTCCGCCTCGATCATGTAGCGGATGATCCAGTAGAAGAGGAAGGCGACGCCGACGGTCGGCAACAATGCCGCCGCATAGGGCCACCAGTCGTTGATGAAGTCCATGATCAGGCCTCGGGCTTGAGGTGCGGGAAGAGGATCGTCTCGCGGATGCCGACACCGGTGAAGAACATGACCATCCGGTCGATGCCGATGCCGATGCCACCCATCGGCGGGGCGCCGTACTCGAGGGCTCGCAGGAAGTCCTCGTCGAGCTGCATCGCCTCGGGGTCACCCGCCGCAGCAGCGAGCGACTGCTGCGTGAGCACCTCGCGCTGGACCACCGGGTCGACGAGCTCGGTGAAGCCCGTCGCCCGCTCGACGCCGGCGATGATGAGGTCCCAGGCGTCGATGAGGCGCGGGTCGTCGTCGTGGCGCCGGGCCAGCGGCTGGGCTTCGGCGGGGTAGTCGCAGACGAAGGTCGGCTGCAGCAGGGTCGGCTCGACGAGCTCCTCGAAGAGCTCCATGACGAGCTTGCCCTGCGGCAGCGAGGCGTCGACCTCGATCTCGCGCTCGGCCGCGATCGCGAGCAGCTCGTCGACCGGGGTGTCGGGGGTGATCTCGCGGCCGACGGCCTCGGACAGGCCGGTGTGGACGGGCAGCCAGCGCCACTCGCCGTCGAGGTCGACGCTGCCCTGCGGGGTCTCGACGACCCGCGAGCCGATGGCGTCGGCGACGGCGAGATAGATGCGACGGGTCAGCTCACCGATGGTGCGCTGGTCGCCATATGCCTCATAGGCCTCGAGCATCGTGAACTCGGGGCTGTGCGTGGAGTCGACGCCCTCGTTGCGGAAGATGCGGCCCATCTCGTAGACCTTGTCGACACCGCCGACGACGGCCTTCTTGAGATTGAGCTCCAGCGCGATCCGCAGCGACATGTCCTGCGAGAAGGCATTCATGTGGGTGCCAAAAGGACGCGCCGCGGCACCACCGTGCACGAGCTGCAGCACGGGGGTCTCGACCTCGATGAATCCCTCGCCGTCCAGCGTCGAACGCACCGCACGCAGCGCAGCCGCCTTGGTGCGCACCATGTCGCGCGCCTCCTGGCGCACGACGAGGTCGGCATAGCGCTGGCGCACGCGGCTCTCCTCGGAGAGCTCCTTGTGCAGCACCGGCAGCGGGCGCAGCGCCTTGGAGGCCAGCTCCCAGCTCGTCGCCATGACCGACAGCTCGCCACGACGGGAGCGGATGACCCGGCCGGTGACGGTGACATGGTCACCGAGGTCGACATCGGCCTTCCACATCGCGAGGGCCTCCTCGCCGACCTCGGCGAGCGAGAGCATGACCTGCAGCCGGGTGCCGATGCCCTCCTGCAGCGCCGCGAAGGCGAGCTTGCCGGTGTTGCGCACGAACATCACGCGTCCGGCGACGGTGACGACGTCCTGCGTCTCCTCACCGGTCTCGAGGTGCTCCCAGCCCTGCACGACCTCGGCGAGGGTGTGGGTGCGGGCGACGCCGGCCGGGTATGCCTGTCGGCCGCTGGCGAGGATCCGGTCCCGCTTCTCGCGGCGGATGCGCATCTGCTCCGGCAGCTCGTCGTCGGCAGGGGTCTCGATGGGGGCGTCGCTCACGGTGGTCCACGATATCCGCGCGCCCCGCCCTTCCCCGAATCCCGGCCCCGCGCCCGCGGTCAGTCCCGCGGGCGCAGCAGCTGCCAGGCGAGCAGGCCGGCGGTGGCAGCCACGGCGAGCAGCCCCGCCCCCGTGGCATGGGCGGCGAGGACCGCGAGGCCGACGGCGATCGCGAGGTCGGGGCCGTGGACGACCGAGCGCACGAGTCCGCTCGACAGCGGCCCGGCGGGCGTGGCGAGGACGACCCCGAGCTCCGCGGGCGGCGGCTCGGTGGCCCGGACCGCGGCGGCCGTCACCCCGAGGGCCAGGGCCGGCGGTGCCCACCAGGGAAGGCCGAGCGGGAGGAGCGCCGCCGCACCGACCACCCCGATGACGAAGGGAGGGGCCGCCAGGACCGCAGCCACGGCCGCGGGGTGGGCCGGGACGGCCCGGCGCAGCCCCGGCGACGACACCCAGGTCGTCAGGCCACCGCCGACCACCCGGACGAGGGCGAGGACGGCGACGGCGGTGACGACCACGCCGGCGAGCCGGCCGAGGAGGAGCCCGACGACGAGCGCGGCGAGGCACCCGGCGAGCGCGACGAGGCAGCGGACCCATCGGCGCAGCACCGCCCGGCACTCGTGGACGAGCATCCCGGTGAGCGCTCCCCCGGCTCCGCCACGACTGGCGAAGCTCCCCCGACGGGCCAGCCGCCGGCGGGTGCCGAGCACCTCGAGCGCGGCGCCGTCGAGCATGACGGTCGCTGCGCCGACGGCCCCGGTGACCTCGCCGGCACGCAGCAGGTCGACATCGGCCACGCCACGCACGGCAGCGGCGAGCGGACGCCCACGCCCCTGCCGGGCGAGCGTCACCGCGGTGAGCAGCACGGCGAGCGCGGCGCCAGCCGCTGCGGACCCGATGATCGCGGGCACCGGCTCTGCCGCCCGCCCCAGCCCGACGGCCAGGGCGAAGCCGGTGAGGACACCCCACGCGCCCGTGGCGACGACCGCGACGAAGCCGACCCGCAGCACCCCGCCGCGCAGGAGCACGCCGCGGTCGGCCGGGGTCGAGGCCAGCCAGGCCATCCGC
>ERZ500994.51-NODE-51-length-38370-cov-11.952891_pt1 | contig 38370 bp, 39 predicted proteins | sample MGYA00248878_ERZ500994 | MGnify/ENA primary metagenome ERZ500994 (study PRJEB25958, sample SAMN03398533) | human skin metagenome | study: EMG produced TPA metagenomics assembly of the Human Skin Microbiome Metagenome (human skin metagenome) data set. | reverse complement strand
GATGCCCTCCGCCTCGGCGGTCTCGAGCAGGCCGGTGACCCGCTCGCCGATCCGGTCGATCGCGGCGAGCGTCTCGTGGTCGGACCAGCCGGCGACACCGCCGTGGACCTGGATGACGCCGCCGGCGTTGGCGACGAAGTCGGGGACGAAGGTGATGCCCGCCGCCTGCAGCGCCTCGGCGCAGTCGGGGGTGTCGAGGGTGTCGTTGGCCGCGCCGGCGATGATCCGCGCCGGGATCCGGTGGATCGCCTCGCGGGTGACGACCCGGGCGATGGCGCAGGGGGCGAAGACGTCGGCCTCGGCGAAGGGAGCGTCCTGCGTCGGGACCGTGTCGCCGCCGAGCTCGGCGGCCAGAGCGCTCACGCGGGCGGTGTCGATGTCGGCGACGGTGACGCGGGCGCCGTCACGGTGCGCGAGGCGGGCGACCTCCTCGCCGACACTGCCGACGCCCTGGACGACGACGCGCAGACCGGACAGGCCCCCTTCGCCGTGGTGGTGGACCGCTGCGGCCCGCATCGCCGCGTAGACGCCGCGGGCGGTGAAGGGGGACGGGCTCACCTCGTCGCAGAAGGCGCGGGCGTGGCCGTCGTCGCGGATCGTCTGCATGTCCTCGAGCAGGGTGCCCATGTCGACACCGGGCACGTAGAAGCCGGCGGTGCGGGCGATCATCTCGCCGAAGCGGGCGAAGAGTGCCCGGCGCTCGGGGGAGCCGGGGGCCGCGGGCTCGCCGTCGAGCATGACGACGGACTTGGCGCCGCCGTAGGGCAGCTCGGCGAGCGCGTGCTTGAGGGTCATGGCGGCGGCCAGGCGCTGGGCCTCGCGCGCGGCGGCCTCGGTGGAGGGATAGGCGCGGTAGCGCACTCCTCCGAAGCCGGGACCGAGGGTCGTGTCGTCGATCGCGATGACGGCACGCAGGCCGACGCGGTCGTCGTGGCAGGTGATCATCTGCTCGCTCGCCCAGGGTGCGGCGACGGCGTCAGACGTCGGGGTGGGGTGGGTGACGGTGGTCATGTGCCCATGGTGGCACTGCTGGTGTGACCGCCGTCACCGACCCCGGGTGTCCCGGTGGGGCACCTCAGTAGTGCTGGTTGATCAGCCCGGTGTCGACGTCGTAGACGAAGCCGCCGACGGACGCGCGCTCGGCGATGAGGGGGTGCGAGCGGACGGCCGAGACGTCCTGACGCAGGGAGCCCAGCTGGTCGGTGACGACGTGGAAGCCCTGCCACGAGGCGTCCTGCCCGGCGGACTCGCCGACCTTCTGCCGCAGCTCGACCTCGGTCGAGCTGGTCATCGCGCACCGGGTGTGCGGGATGACGAGCACGCGGTTGACGTTGAGCAGGTGCACCCCGAGGACGAGGGCCTCGAGCGCGGCGGCCGTGACGCGGCCACCGGGGTTGCGGAAGATCTTCGCGTCGCCCGGCGTGAGCCCGAGCATGCCGAGCGGGTCGATGCGGCTGTCCATGCAGGTGACGATGGCGACGCCTGCCTTGGCGATGCCGTCGAAGCCGCCGAGGGTGAAGTCGTCGGCGAAGGCCTGGTTGGCGGCGATCAGATCGGCGAAGGGGGAGTCGCCGGCGGTCGTGGTGGGGTCGGTCATGGGTGCACCTTTCGTGGGGTCCCTTGCACAGTAGACCTGCACGTGACCTCCCTTCGACGGACGTCCGCGCGCTGTCGGTCACGTCGGCGACCGATCCCGGACGGTCACGAATCAGCCCATGGCCCAAGTCGTCGGCCCGCTTGCGTGACGCAGGGCACAGCGGGGGTGTAGACACATGACTGGGAGGCGGCGTCGGGCTCCGGTCCACGCCGTGCCTTCGGACGAAAGGAACGACGTGGAGAGTCGACGACGACGTCGGATCGCCTTCGTGGCGGCTGCGGCCACGGCCGCGAGCCTCGCACTGGCGGCCTGCGGCAACGACAGCTCGTCAGGCGGGACCACCCACCTGACCTGGTACATCAACCCCGACGGCGGTGGCTCCGACCCGGCCGGAGGCGGGCAGGCGCAGCTGGCCAAGGAGTGCTCCGACGCCTCCGACGGCCGCTACACGATCGGCATCCAGCTGCTGCCCAACAGCGCGAGCGACCAGCGCCAGCAGCTGCTGCGGCGCCTGGCATCGCACGACAAGGGCGTCGACATCATGTCGATCGACCCGGTCTTCGTCGCCGAGTTCGCCGAGGCCGGCTACCTCGCGCCGGTGCCCGAGGACAAGCAGTCGACCTTCACCGACGACGTCGTCGACCCGGCCGTCACCAACGCGACGTGGAAGGACGAGCTCTACGCGGCGCCCTTCTGGGCCAACACCCAGCTGCTCTGGTACCGCAAGTCGGTGGCGAAGAAGGCCGGACTCGACATGACCAAGCCGGTCACCTGGGACCAGGTCATCGACGCGGCGAAGAAGACTGACAGCAACGTCGGCGTCCAGGCCTCGCGCTACGAGGGCTACATGGTGTGGATCAACGCGCTCGTCGAGGGCGGCGGCGACCACATCGTCGAGAACCCCGGGGCCGACGGGCCGGAGCTGAAGTTCGGCCTCGAGTCCGAGGGCGGCAAGAAGGCCGTCGAGATCATCCAGAAGGTCAGCGACGAGGGCGTCGGCGGCCCGGCGATGGGCTCGACCGACGAGACGACGACGCTCGACATGTTCCAGAACGAGCAGGCCGGCTTCATGGTCAACTGGCCCTACGTCTACGCCGCGCTCAAGGGCGCCGAGGTCGACTGGATCAAGGACCTCGCCTGGACCCGCTACCCGCAGACGACCGAGGGCACCGAGTCCAAGCCCCCGCTCGGCGGCATCGAGATGGGCGTCGCCCAGTCCTCGTCGAAGCAGGAGCAGGCGTGGGAGGCCGTCGAGTGCCTCACCTCCAAGGAGAGCCAGAAGGCCTACATGCTCGGCACCGGCAACCCCGCCGCGCGCAAGGCCGTCTACGACGACGCCGACGTCAAGAAGGACTTCCCGATGGCGGCCCTCATCCGCCAGTCCCTCGACTCCAGCGGCCCCCGCCCGCTGACGCAGTACTACGGCGACGTCTCCTCGGGCATCCAGCGTGAGTACAGCCCGCCCGGGGCGGTCGTCCCGGGCTCCACCCCGAAGCAGGCGACGACGCTGCTCGAGAACGTCCTGAAGGGGGATGCGTTGCTGTGAGCGCCACCACCGACACCACGACGACGGCGAAGGGGGGAGCGCCCCGCCTGTCCGACCGGGCCCGGGCCGAGCAGCGGCTCGGCTGGAAGCTCGCGATGCCGGCCTTCGTCGTCATGCTGCTCGTCACGGCCTACCCGATCCTGCAGGCCATCTGGAACAGCTTCTTCAAGTACCGGCTCACCGACCCCGACAACCGCGAGTTCGTCGGGCTCAACAACTACATCGTCTCCTTCGGCGACTCGGTCTTCTGGAGCGCGATGGGGGCGACGGTCCTCATCACCGTCATCACCGTCGTCGTCGAGCTGGTCCTCGGCTTCATCATCGCGATGGTGATGCACCGGATCGTCATCCCGCGGCGCACGCTGCGCACGATCGTGCTCATCCCGTACTCGATCATCACGGTCGTCTCCGGTTTCACCTGGCTCTTCATGTACCAGACGGACACCGGCTTCGTGAACCGCTGGACGAGCTGGCTGCCGGGCGTGAGCGACAACTACGACTGGTTCGGCAGCTTCTGGCCCTCGATCTTCGTCATCTGCCTCTCGGAGATCTGGAAGACGACCCCCTTCATGTCGCTGCTGCTCCTCGCCGGCCTGGCCCAGGTCGACACCTCGATGGAGGAGGCGGCCAAGGTCGACGGGGCCTCGTGGATGCAGGTGCTGACGAAGGTGATCCTGCCGAACATGAAGCCGGCGATCATGGTCGCGGTGCTCTTCCGCACCCTCGACGCCTTCCGCATCTTCGACAACATCTTCATCATGACCGGCGGTGCCAACGGGACGAACTCCCTCTCCGGCCTCATCTACCGCCAGACCATCGACCGGACGGAGATCGGACTCGGGTCGGCGCTGTCGGTGATCCTCTTCATCTGCGTGCTGATCATCGCGGCGCTCTTCGTCAAGGGCTTCAAGGTCGACCTGACGCAGGGGAGGAGCTGACATGGCGAAGGAATCCGCCAAGGGCACCGGCATCTGGAGCGTCCTCGCGATCCCGATCATGATCTGGACCGTGCTGCCGCTGCTGTGGATGCTCTCGCTCTCGCTGAAGAGCGCGAGCGACCTGGCCAACCCCGACAAGGCCTACCTCGGCAACTTCTGGCCGAAGGACCCGACGCTCGACAACTACCGGCTGATCTTCACCGGCGGCGCGAGCGACCTCTTCATGCCGGCGCTGCGCAACTCGCTCATCGTCTGCCTGCTCGCGACGCTCATCTCCGTCGTGCTCGCGATGTTCTGCGCCTACGCGATCTCGCGGCTGGAGTTCAAGGGCAAGAAGATGATCCTCACGACCGCCCTCGCGGTGAGCTTCTTCCCGGTCGTCGCGATGGTCACGCCGCTCTTCGACGTGTGGAGCCGGATCGGTCTCTTCGACACCATCCCCGGCCTGATCATCCCCTACCTCGCGCTCACCCTGCCGCTGTCGATCTGGACGATGTCGGCCTTCTTCCAGCAGATCCCGTGGGAGATGGAGCAGGCGGCGCAGGTCGACGGCGCGACGAGCTGGCAGGCCTTCCGCAAGGTGATCATCCCGCTCGCGACGCCGGGCGTCTTCACGACCGCGATCATCACCTTCTTCACCGCGTGGAACGACTTCGTCTTCGCGATCTCGCTGACCTCCGACCAGGCCCGCACGGTCCCCGCCGCGCTCGCCTTCTTCACCGGTGCCAGCCAGTTCGAGCAGCCGACGGGCGCGATCATGGCGGCCTCGGTCGTCGTCACCATCCCGGTCGTCATCCTCGTGCTGATCTTCCAGCGCCGGATCGTCGCCGGCCTGACCTCGGGCGCCGTCAAGGGCTGACCCCCGCCTTCACAGAACTGGAGAACACCCCATGGCTGAGATCACCCTCAACAACATCGTCAAGAAGTACGGCGACGGCTTCCCCGCGGTCAACGACGTGAGCCTGGACATCAAGGACGGCGAGTTCATGATCTTCGTCGGCCCCTCCGGCTGCGGGAAGTCCACGCTCCTGCGGATGGTCGTCGGGCTCGAGGACATCACGAGCGGCGAGCTGCTCATCGACGGCAAGCGGGTCAACGACCTCTCGCCCAAGGACCGCAACCTGTCGATGGTCTTCCAGAACTACGCCCTCTACCCGCACCTGAGCGTCCACGAGAACATCGCCTTTCCCCTTCGCCTGTCGAAGGGGAAGCACAGCGACGCCGACATCGACAGCAAGGTGCGCATGGCCAGCTCGATGCTCGAGCTCGACGAGCACCTCGACCGCAAGCCGGCGAACCTCTCCGGTGGTCAGCGCCAGCGCGTCGCGATGGGCCGGGCGATCGTGCGCGACGCCGACGCCTTCCTCTTCGACGAGCCGCTGTCGAACCTCGACGCCAAGCTGCGCGGCCAGATGCGCACCGAGATCGCCCGCATGCAGCGGCGCATGGGCACGACGACGATCTACGTCACCCACGACCAGACCGAGGCGCTCACCCTCGGCGACCGGGTGTCGGTGCTCAAGAAGGGCGTCCTGCAGCAGTGCGCGAGCCCCCGCGAGCTCTACGACCAGCCGGTCAACCTCTTCGTCGCGGGCTTCATCGGCACGCCGCCGATGAACTTCCTGCCCGCGGAGGTCCACGGCGACGAGCTGCAGCTGCCCTTCTGCCGGGTGCCGATGCCGCAGGCCGTGCGCGAGCGCGCCGGGGGCAAGGACCTGCTCATCGTCGGCATCCGCCCCGAGCACATCAAGGACGCCGACCTCGGCGACGTGCCCGCCGGCGGCGTGCGCTTCGCGGCGCCGGTCGACCAGACGGAGTGGCTGGGCAACGAGCAGTACGCCTACATCCCCTTCGCCGTCGAGGGCGACGTCAAGAACAAGCTCGACGAGCTCGACAAGGATCTCGACGGCGAGGGCATGCGCACTCAGATGGTCATCAACCTCGACCCGCGCTCGCGGGTGCGTGAGGGAGACGACGGCAACTTTGTCTTCGATCCCGCCCTCATGCACGTCTTCGACCCCGAGACCGGCGACTGCCTCACCCGTGACGACGCGAAGGCCGCGGAGATCGCCCGCCAGTCCGAGGAGGACCGGCAGCGCGCCCTCGAGCGGGCCCGGGCCCGCGAGGCGGCCAACGCCGGCTGATCCAGCACCGCTAGCGAGCCGCGTCGACCCCGAGGTCGGCGCGGCTCGGTGGTTGTGCGCCGGCGCGCGTCACGGTGATCGCCGAGGCCTCGATGCCGCGCTCGATCGCGGCGGAGACGACCCGGCCCCGCGCCTTGCGCAGTCGTCCCTTGACGTCGCCGCTGCCGAGCAGGCCGGCGTCGAGCAAGCCGGAGAGCAGGCCCGCCATGAAGGAGTCGCCGGCACCCACGGTGTCGACGACGTCGACGCGGGGAGCGCGCAGCTGGATGCGGCGGCCCGAAGGGAGGATCGCCAGTGCTCCGGCCGCGCCCAGGGTGCACACGGCGAGCGCGGGCCCCAGGTCGCGCCAGGTGCGCAGCACGTCGGCGATCTCGTTGTGGCCGAGCGGGCGGCCGGCGAGCCAGGTGATGTCCTCGTCGCTCGCCTTGACGACATCGCTCACCGCGATGCGGCGCTCGATCTCGGCCCGGGCGGCGTCGCGGTCGGGCATGAGGTCCGGTCGGCAGTTGGGGTCGTAGGAGATCGTGTGGGTGCGCGCGGCACCGGTCATCGCGGAGAGGACGTCGACGCCACCGGGTCGCAGCAGGGCACCGAGGGAGCCGGTGTGCACGTGGCCGCCGACCTCGGGCAGCTCGGGCAGACGCCAGTCGAGGTCGAAGGTGTAGGTCGCCGCGCCGCTCCCGTCGAGGGTCGCCGTGGCGATCGAGGTGTCCCGGGCGCGGTCGCTGCCCGGGACGAGGGCGACGCCGGCCTCGGCGAGGTGCTCGCCGATCGCGGCCCCCCGGGCGTCGCGGCCGAAGTGGGTCGCGAGCGTCACCTGGTGGTCGAGGCGGGCCAGCCCGACGGCGACGTTGAGCGGGCTGCCGCCGACGTGCTCGCTGCGCTGCCCGTCCGCCCCGACGACGACGTCGACGAGCGACTCGCCGATGACGAGCGTCGGGGCGGGCGGTGCGGAGCGGCGGCGTCCGGGCACGGGACCAGTCGGGTCAGGCGGTCGGGTAGGGGGAGACGCGCTGGACCTTCGTCAGGTTGTGGTGCGCCTCGACGGTGCGGATCGTGCCCGACTTGCTGCGCATGACGAGCGAGTGGGTCGTCGCGCCGCCGGCGCGGTAGCGCACGCCGCGCAGCAGCTCGCCGTCGGTGATGCCCGTCGCGACGAAGTAGCAGTTGTCGGTCTGGACGAGGTCGTCGGTCGTGAGGACCTGGTCGAGGTCGTGGTTGGCGTCGATCGCATGCTGGCGCTCCTCGTCGTCGCGGGGCCACAGGCGGCCCTGGATGACTCCGCCGAGGCACTTGATCGCGCAGGCGGTGATGATGCCCTCGGGGGTGCCGCCGACGCCGAGCAGCAGGTCGATGCCGGTGTCCGGGCGGGCGGCCATGATCGCGCCCGCGACGTCGCCGTCGGAGATGAAGCGGATCCGCGCCCCGGCGGCGCGGACCTCGTCGGCGAGGTCGTTGTGCCGCGGGCGGTCGAGCATGACGACCGTGACGTCCTCGGGCTGCTGGCCCTTGGCCTTGGCGATGCGCTTGATGTTCTCCTTCACCGGCAGGCGGATGTCGACGACGTCGGCGGCCTCGGGCCCGGTGACGAGCTTGTCCATGTAGAAGACGGCGCTGGGGTCGTACATCGTGCCCCGGTCGGCGACGGCGAGGACGGAGACCGCGTTGGTCATCCCCTTCGCCGTCAGGGTCGTGCCGTCGATGGGGTCGACCGCGACGTCGCAGGCGGGGCCGGTGCCGTCGCCGACCTCCTCGCCGTTGAAGAGCATCGGGGCCTCGTCCTTCTCGCCCTCGCCGATGATGACGACGCCGCGCATCTGCACGCTGGAGATCATCGAGCGCATCGCGTCGACGGCGGCGCCGTCGGCGGTGTTCTTGTCGCCGCGACCGACCCACCGGCCCCCGGCGAGGGCGGCGGCCTCGGTGACCCGCACGAGCTCCATCGCGAGGTTGCGGTCGGGGTGCATCACCCCGGCGCTCGGGGTGGACGTCTGGGCCTGGCTCATGCTTCTCCTCAGATACGGCTGGTCGTCGGGCCGAGCCTATCGGCCGGGCCGCCGACAGGTGTCCGGGCCGCGCTGTGGCGCGTGCGACCATGGACGGCATGAGCTCAGCCCCCGGCGACCAGGCCGCGACCCCCTCCTCATCGGCTCCCGATCGCGAGTCGACCCCCGAGGAGCTCGCCGCCCAGCAGGGGGTCCCGGCACGCGGCGCGAGCCACTACGCCAAGGGCACGAGCGCCAACATGGTCCGCTCGATGGTCGTCATCGTCGGGCTCGCGCTCGCCCTCTTCCTCGTCACCGGGCGCCCCAACAGCGTCACGCCGCAGGCCGTCGACGTCTCCGCCGCCGCGGAGTACCGCGCCGCCGAGGCGGGTGAGCCCTTCGCCTACGCGGACCAGTTGCCCGACGGGTGGACCGCGACGAGCGTGCGCTACGTGCGCTCCAAGGGCGGCGTCATGGTGTGGAATGCCGGCTACACGACCCCCGACGGCGAGTTCGTCTCCGTGCAGCAGGCGGTCGACCCCGGGCAGGCCTGGATCGACACCCAGACCAACAACGGTCGACCCGTCGGCAGCGTCGAGACCTCCGACGGTCGCGAGTGGGCCAAGCGGGACCGCGAGGGCAAGGTCCAGCGCAGCCTCGTCAACGTCCCCGACGGGAAGGGGGAGCTGACGACGCTCGTCACCGGCACGGGCAGCTGGGAGCAGCTGCAAGCCTTCGCCGAGCACCTGACTCCCGCGAAGGTGACGAAGCCCGGCGGCAGTGCGAGCCCGAGCGCGTCGCCGTCCTCATGACGTCCTGAGAGGTCCCTCGCTCAGCGGCCCAACGCCGTGGTGACGAGCGGGACCAGACCGGGGTGGGCGAGGTGGAGCCCGCTGATCTCGTCGAGCTGCCACCAGGCGAGGTCGTCGTGCTCCTCGGGCTGGAGGTTGGCCGGCGTGCCCTGCCAGCCGTCCACGACGAAGCTGTGCAGCTCCAGGTCGTCGCCGTGCCGCACCACCGGCGGGTCGAGCGCGCGCCACCGGGTGACGGTCACGCCGATCTCCTCACGGCACTCGCGCACGAGCGCCTCCTCGGGTGACTCGCCGGCCTCGATGTGACCGCCCACCCCGTCCCAGCAGTCGGGGTAGTGCTGACGACGGGGGTGCCGGTGCGCCAGCAGCACGCTGCCGTCGGCGACGAGCAGCCCCATCGCGACGCGGTGCAGGCGCCCCGTCACGGCAGCCCGCTCACTCGTCGGTCGTGTCCTGCGACCCCAGGCTCGCCTCGGCCTTGTCGAGCCATGCCTCGCAGTGGGCGGCGAGGGCCTCGCCCCGCTCCCACAGCCGCATCGACTCCTCGAGGCCGGCCTGACCCCCTTCGAGCCGGGCGACGAGCTCGATGAGCTCCTGGCGCGCCTCCTCGTAGGACAGGTCGGCGACGTCGGGCTGCTCCTGCTCGGGCTGCGGGTCGGTGGCCATGGCGACCACTGTAGGCGGGGCTGCCGTCAGGAGTCCGTGACCCGCACGGCGAAGTCGCCGTCGGCCACGGTTACCCGCAGCAGGTCGTCGACGGCGAGGGCTGCGCGGGAGGTGACGACCTCCCCTTCGGGCCGCTGGACGATGGCATAGCCGCGCTCGAGGGTGGAGGCGGGGGAGAGGACCCGCGCCTGCGACCGCAGGTGGCCGATGTGGTCGCGCTCGCGGTGCAGCCGGGCCTCGACGCGGCCATGTGCCCGCCGCCGCAGGGAGGTGACGACCTCGCGCTGTGCCCGGACGAAGGCGGTGCGGTCGGTGAGCACGGGCCGGCTCGTCAGGTGGACCAGGCCACGGCGTTCGCGCTCGACGAGACCGACGAGCGCGGCGCGGGCCCGGGTGCGGGCGTCGACGACCCCGGCGCGTTCCTGGGCGGCGTCGGGGCAGATGAGTTTCGCGGCGTCGGTGGGGGTGGAGGCGCGCACGTCGGCGACGAGGTCGAGCAGGGGGCTGTCGACGTCGTGGCCGATGGCGCTGACGACCGGGGTGCGGGCGTCGGCGACGGTCCGCACCATCGTCTCGTTGCTGAAGGGCAGCAGGTCCTCGACCGACCCGCCGCCGCGGGCGACGACGATGACGTCGACCTCGTCGACGGCGTCGAGCTCGGCGACGGCCGCGGTCACCTCGGTCACTGCGGTCGGCCCCTGCACGGCGACCTGTCGGATCTCGAAGGGCAGCCCCGGCCAGCGGCGCCGCGCATTTTCGACCACGTCACGCTCGGCGGCGCTCGCGCGGCCGCAGACGAGGCCGACGCGGCGGGGGAGGAAGGGCAGCGGCCGCTTGCGCGAGGCCTCGAAGAGCCCCTCGGAGCGCAGGTGCTGCTTGAGGTACTCGATGCGGGCGAGCAGCTCGCCGACGCCGACCGGTCGGATCTGTCGGACGTCCATGGACAGCGACCCGCGCTGGGTCCAGTAGCTCGGCTTGGCCTGCACGACGACCCGCGCGCCCTCGCCGAGCGGAGCGGCCATCGCGTCGAGCGCGGTGACCCGCACCATGCACGACAGCGACATGTCGACGTCGGGGTCGCGCAGGGTCAGCCAGGCGGTGCGGGCCCCCGGGCGCCGGGTCAGCTGCACGACCTGCCCCTCGACCCAGGTCACCGACATCTTGTCGACGTAGTCGGCGATCTTCATGCTCAGCAGGCGCACCGGCCACGGCTGCTCGGCCGTGGTGTCGGCTGCCTTGTCGGGAAGGGGGGTGCTCACGGCCCACAGTCAAGCAGGCACGTCGGACGGTCCGGCGGCGGTCAGGGCGTGTTCAGCCCACTCACCTACGATGGGTGGCATGACGACGAGCGTGACCCCTCCCGCCGAGACCGACGCCCCGCAGGACGCCAAGCGCGTCCTGCTCGCCGCCCCCCGCGGCTACTGCGCCGGCGTCGACCGGGCCGTCGTGACGGTCGAGAAGGCCCTCGAGCTCTACGGTCCCCCTGTCTACGTGCGCAAGGAGATCGTGCACAACAAGCACGTCGTGACGACTCTCGAGAAGCGCGGCGCGATCTTCGTCGAGGAGACCGACGAGGTCCCCGAGGGTGCGACCGTCGTCTTCTCGGCGCACGGTGTCGCCCCGGTCGTGCACGACGAGGCCAAGGCCCTCAGTCTCAAGACGATCGACGCGACCTGCCCCCTCGTCACCAAGGTGCACCGCGAGGCCGTGCGCTTCGCCGACGACGACTTCGACATCCTGCTCATCGGTCACGAGGGGCACGAGGAGGTCATCGGCACCTCCGGCGAGGCGCCCGAGCACATCACCCTCGTCGAGGGCCCCGACGACGTCGCCAACGTCGAGGTCCGCGACCCCGACAAGGTCGTGTGGCTCTCGCAGACCACCCTGTCGGTCGACGAGACGATGGAGACGGTGCGCCGGCTGCGGGAGAAGTTCCCCAGGCTGCAGGACCCGCCGTCCGACGACATCTGCTACGCGACGCAGAACCGTCAGCTCGCCGTCAAGCAGATGGCCAAGGACTGCGACCTGATGATCGTCGTCGGCTCGCGCAACTCGTCCAACTCGGTGCGCCTCGTCGAGGTCGCCATCGAGCACGGCTCGCGCGACGGGCACCTCGTCGACCACGCCGACGAGATCGACGAGTCCTGGCTCGACGGCGTGCGCACCGTCGGCGTCACCTCCGGTGCCTCGGTCCCCGAGATCCTCGTGCGCGGGGTCCTCGACTTCCTCGCCGAGCGTGGCTACGGCGAGCCGCAGCCGGTCACGGCGGCCGAGGAGTCGCTCCTCTTCGCCCTGCCCAAGGAGCTGCGCCGCGACCTCAAGGCCGCCGGCATGAGCGACCAGATGAAGCACGACGCCGGCGCGCTCGGCGACGCGGGCCAGCTGCACTAGTCACAACCGCTGGCTGATCCGCGCGGCGGTGTCGGCGGCCGCCTGCGCGAGGTGGGCGGCGCCCCCTTCGTCGACGTCGGCGGTGCGATAGGTGACCGCCACGGCGGCCACGGGGTGACCGTCGCGGTCGAGGACGGCCGAGGCGACGGATGACAGGTCGGGCGAGACGCTGCCCGCCTCGACGGCGTGGCCACGAGCGCGCACGTCGACGAGGAGCCGGCGCAGCGCCGACGGGGTCGCCGGACCACCCCCGACCATGACCGCTGCCGACGGGTAGAGCGCGGTGACCTGCCGCCGGGGGAGCGCGGCGAGCATCGCCAGGCCGCTCGCGGTGAGCGTCGCCGGCAGCCGCACCCCGACGTCGGTGACGAGCGAAGGGCGTCCCGCGGCACGTTCCTCGATGACGTAGAGGACGTCGCGACCCGAGAGCACCGCGAGGTGGGCGTTGTGGGTCGTCGCGTCGACGAGTCGCTCGACGAGGGGCCGGGCGAGCCGCTGCAGCGGGTCCTGGCGTTGGTAGCCGGCGCCGAGCTCGTGCACCGCGGCGCCGATGCCATAGGTGCGTTCCTCCGCGTAGTGCACGACGTAGCCGTGCTCCACGAGCACCGCGAGCAGGTGGTAGGTGCTGCTGCGCGGCAGGTCGAGGGCTCGCGCGAGGTGCGCAGCGGGGATCGGCTCGGCCCGGCTCGCGAGGTGGGTCAGGGCGCGCAGGGCGTGGCCCGCGGAGGTGGCATTGGGCATGGGGCTCCTGTCTTGTATCCGAGACACTATCGGGTGCGTGGGCCTCACGAGCCGGGGCGAAGGGGGTTGCATGGACCCATGAGCACCGACACCACCACCGTCGTCCTCGGCGACCGGCCCCTCACCATCGACGAGGTCGTCGCCGTCGCCCGCCACCACGCCCCCGTCGAGATCAGTGTCGGCGCCTGGGAGCGGGTGCGGGCCGCGCGCACCGTCATCGAGGGCCTCGCGGAGGACACCGTCGCCCACTACGGCGTCTCGACCGGGTTCGGCGCGCTCGCCACGACCCACATCCCCCATGAGAAGCGCGCCCAGCTGCAGCGCTCGCTCGTGCGCAGCCACGCCGCCGGCGCGGGCGCCGAGGTCGAGGAGGAGGTCGTGCGCGCGCTCATGCTGCTGCGTGTGCAGACGCTCGCGACCGGCCGCACCGGCATCCGCGAGGAGACGCTGCGCCTCTACCTCGCCCTGCTGCAGCAGCGGATCACGCCGGTCGTCCACGAGTACGGCTCGCTCGGCTGCTCCGGCGACCTCGCCCCGCTCAGCCACTGCGCGCTCACGCTCATGGGAGAGTGCCGCGTGCGCGTCGACGGCGGCGACGAGGTCGACGCCGCAGGCGCGCTCGCCGACGCCGGCCTGACGCCCGTCGAGCTCCACGAGAAGGAGGGCCTGGCCCTCATCAACGGCACCGACGGCATGCTCGGCATGCTGTGCCTCGCCGTCCACGACCTGCGCCGCCTGCTCGCCACCGCCGACATCGCCACCGCGATGAGCGTCGAGGGCCTGCTCGGCACCGACGACGTCTTCGCCGCCGACCTGCAGGCGCTGCGCCCCCAGCCCGGCCAGGCGCTCTCGGCCGCCAACATGCGCGCGGTGCTCGCCGACAGCCCGATCCGTGACAGCCACCGCGACCCGGCCGCCTGCACACGGGTCCAGGACGCCTACTCCCTTCGCTGCGCGCCGCAGGTGCACGGTGGCGCCCGCGACACCGTCGAGCACGCCGCGACCATCGCCGGCCACGAGCTCGCCTCGGCCATCGACAACCCCGTCGTCACCCTCGACGGGCGCGTGGAGTCCAACGGCAACTTCCACGGGGCGCCCGTGGCCTACGTCCTCGACTTCCTCGCGATCGTCGCCGCCGACGTGGCGAGCATGAGCGAGCGGCGCACCGACCGCTTCCTCGACGTCAAGCGGTCCAACGGGCTGCCGCCCTTCCTCGCTGACGACCCCGGCACCGACTCCGGTCTGATGATCGCGCAGTACACCGCCGCCGGGATGGTCTCGGAGATGAAGCGCCTGGCCACCCCCGCCAGCGTCGACTCGATCCCGAGCAGCGCCATGCAGGAGGACCACGTCTCGATGGGCTGGGGTGCCGCCCGCAAGCTGCGCCGCAGCGTCGACGCGCTCGCCCGGGTCATCGCCATCGAGCTGCACACCGCCGCGCGGGGGATCGCGCTGCGCGCCCCCCTTCGTCCCGCGCCGGCGACGGGTGCCGTCATCGACGCCCTCGCCGAGCACGGGCAGACCGGACCCGGCCCGGACCGCTTCACCTCGCCCGACCTCACCGCCGCCCACCTCGCCGTCGTCGACGGGTCGGTCCTCGCGGCCGCCCAGTCGGTCACCGGCCCGCTCAACTGAAGGAGCAAGTGATCACCATGGACGGAGCCCGTCCCGTGCGTGCCCCCCGAGGCACCGACCTGACCGCCCGCAGCTGGCAGACCGAGGCGCCGCTGCGGATGCTGATGAACAACCTCGACCCCGAGGTCGCCGAGCGCCCCGACGACCTCGTCGTCTACGGCGGCACCGGCCGCGCCGCGCGGTCGTGGGAGGCCTTCGACGCGATCGTCGAGACGCTCACCGACCTCGCCGACGACGAGACCCTGCTCGTGCAGTCGGGCAAGCCGGTCGGCGTGCTGCGGACCAACCCGTGGGCGCCGCGCGTGCTCCTCGCCAACTCCAATCTCGTCGGTGACTGGGCCACGTGGCCGGAGTTCCGCAAGCTCGAGGCCGAGGGCCTGATGATGTACGGCCAGATGACCGCCGGGTCGTGGATCTACATCGCCACCCAGGGGATCCTCCAGGGCACCTACGAGACCTTCGCCGCGGTCGCGCGCAAGCGGTTCGGAGGCACGCTCGCCGGCACCCTGACCCTCACCGGCGGCTGCGGCGGCATGGGCGGCGCGCAACCGCTGGCCGTCACGCTCAACGGCGGCGCCTGCCTCATCGTCGACGTCGACGAGACGCGGCTGCGCCGGCGCCAGTCGAAGCGCTACCTCGACGAGGTCGAGACCGATCTCGAGGTCGCCCTGGCCAAGGTCATGCAGGCGAAGGGGGAGCGCCGCGCCCTGTCCGTCGGTCTCGTCGGCAATGCCGCCGAGGTCTTCCCCGAGATCCTGCGCCGCCACCGTGCCGGAGAGATCGAGGTCGACGTCGTCACCGACCAGACGAGCGCGCACGACCCGCTGAGCTACCTGCCCGCGGAGGTCGCGCTCGACGAGTGGCAGCGCGAGTCCGAGGCCGACCCGGAGGGCTTCACGAAGAAGTCCCGCGAGTCGATGGCCGCGCAGGTCCAGGCGATGGTCGAGTTCCAGGACGAGGGCGCCGAGGTCTTCGACTACGGCAACAGCATCCGCGACGAGGCCAGGCACGCCGGCTACACGCGGGCCTTCGAGTTCCCCGGCTTCGTCCCGGCCTACATCCGGCCGCTCTTCTGCGAGGGGCTCGGGCCCTTCCGCTGGGTGGCGCTGTCGGGTGACCCCGAGGACATCGCCGTCACCGACGCCGCGCTCAAGGAACTCTTCCCGGAGAACGAGCACCTGCACCGCTGGCTCGACGCGGCCGGCGAGCTCGTCGAGTTCGAGGGGCTGCCGGCGCGCATCTGCTGGCTCGGCTACGGCGAGCGGCACAAGGCGGGCCTGCTCTTCAACGAGCTCGTGCGCGAGGGCAAGGTCAAGGCACCGATCGTCATCGGCCGCGACCACCTCGACTCCGGCTCCGTCGCCTCGCCCTACCGCGAGACCGAGTCGATGCTCGACGGCTCCGACGCGATCGCCGACTGGCCGCTGCTCAACGCGCTGACCGCGACGAGCTCCGGCGCGACCTGGGTGTCGATCCACCACGGCGGTGGCGTGGGCATCGGCCGCTCGATCCACGCCGGTCAGGTCGGCGTCGCCGACGGCACCGACCTCGCCGCGCAGAAGCTCGACCGACTGCTCACCAACGACCCCGGCATGGGCGTGCTGCGGCACGTCGACGCCGGCTACTCGCGGGCCGCGGAGGTCGCCGCCGAGCGCGGGGTGCGCGTGCCGATGGAGCCGGTCGTCCGGGACGCGAAGGAGGCCTGAGCGTGGCCCCCTTCGCCTGGAGCGGACGCAGTGACGGTGACGGCCCCGAGCACCGGCGCTTCTGGAATGTCGTGAGCGAGCCAGAGCGGGGCCGGCAGACGGACGTCGCGCTCGTCGGCTTCGCGAGCGACGAGGGGGTCCGGCGCAACCACGGTCGGGTCGGCGCCGCCGAGGGGCCCGGCGCGCTGCGTGCGGCGCTCGCCTCGCTCGCGGTCCACGAGGACCTCACGGTTGTCGACCACGGGGACGTCGCGGTCACCGACGGTGATCTCGAAGGGGGGCAGCGTCGCCTCGGCGAGGTGATCGCGGCCGCCCGCGAGAGCGCCGACCTGACCGTTGTCCTCGGCGGGGGCCACGAGACGGCCTACGGCAGCCACCTCGGGCTCGGGCCGCGCCCACGGCTAGGTGTGCTCAACCTCGACGCGCACTTCGACCTGCGGGCGGCCGAGCGGCCGACGTCAGGCACGCCCTTCCGGCAGATCGCGGCCGACCGTCACGAGGCGGGGGTCGACTTCGACTACGCCGTCGTCGGCATCTCGCGCACGAGCAACACGGGCACGCTCTTCGACACCGCCGACGAGCTCGGCGTGCGCTGGCTGCTCGACGACGACAGCCAGGAGCCCGGCGCGCCGGTGCGCTTCGTCGAGGACTTCCTCGCCGGGGTCGACGCGGTCTACCTGACGATCGACCTCGACGTACTCCCGGCCGCCGTGGCGCCCGGCGTGAGCGCGCCTGCGGCACTGGGGGTTCCCCCCTTCGTCATCCAGGCGGTGTGCGACGCGGTGGTCGCCTCCGGCAAGCTCGTCCACCTCGACGTCACCGAGCTCAACCCGCGCTTCGACGTCGACCAGCGCACCGCGCGGGTCGCGGCGCGCCTGGTCCACCGGATCATCACCCGCCACGCGAGCACCCCACGCCAGCAGGAGGCCTGATCATGTCGACCCTCGTGACCAACATCGGTGAGCTCGTCACCTGCGACGGCACGGGCGAAGGAGGAGTCGGCGCCCGCGCCGATCACGCTCTCGTCGTCGACGCCGGACGCATCGCCTGGGTGGGGCCGGCTGCGTCCGCGCCCGCCGCGGACGAGGTCGTCGACCTCGAAGGGCGCTGTGTCACACCGGGTTTCGTCGACAGCCATGCGCACCTCGTCTTCGCGGGCGACCGGTCCGCGGAGTTCGCCGCGCGGATGGCCGGGCAGGCCTACGACGGCGGTGGCATCGGGGTGTCGGTCGCCGCGACCCGGGAGGCGAGCGATGACGGGCTGCGCGCCGCCCTGGCCGCACGGGTCGCGGAGATGCGCGCGCAGGGCACGACGACCGTCGAGGTGAAGTCGGGCTACGGGCTGACCGTCGCCGATGAGGAGCGGGCGCTGCGCCTGGCGGCCGAGGTCACCGACGAGGTGACCTATCTCGGGGCGCACGTCGTGCCCGCCGAGGCCCGAGAGGACCGTGCCGGCTACGTCTCGCTCGTCACGGGGGAGATGCTCGCGGCGTGCGCGCCGCATGCCCGGTGGGTCGACGTCTTCTGCGAGCCGCACTCGCCGCACGCCTTCACCGGGGAGGAGTCCCGCGAGGTGCTCGTCGCCGGGCGTGACGCCGGTCTGGGGCTGCGGGTCCACGGCAACCAGCTCGGCCACGGGCCCGGGGTGCAGCTCGCGTGCGAGCTCGGTGCCGCGAGCGTCGACCACTGCACCTATCTGTCGGACGCCGACGTCGACGCTCTCGTGCAGTCGGCCGGGACGACGACGGCGACGCTGCTGCCCGGCGTGGAGTTCTCGACCCGCTCGCCGTGGCCGGACGCGCGGGCGCTCCTCGACGCGGGGGTCTCCATCGCGCTCGCGAGCGACTGCAACCCCGGCACCTGCTACTCGAGCTCGATGCCCTTCGTCATCGCGCTCGCCGTGCGCGAGATGGGTCTGACGCCGAGCGAAGCCGTCGTCGCCGCGACCCGCGGTGGTGCTCGCGCGCTGCACCGCGAGGACATCGGTCGGGTCGAGGTCGGCGCACGAGCCGACCTCGCGGTGCTGGAGGCGCCCAACCACCTGCACCTGAGCTACCGGGCCGGTGTGCCGATCGCGCGGGCGTTGGAGGTCTGAGGGCCCCTCAGAGCCAGGCCGGGCGCCAGTCCGGCGACGGGTCCTCGCCGGTGCGTCCGTCGACGGCTTCGCGAAGCATGTCGGCCTGGCCCGTGGGGCGCGTCGGTCATGAGGCCTCCTCGCGGGATGTCGTGCGACCACCCTGCTCCTGTGCGCGGGAGCGCGCCACCTGTTCGCGCGGGTGTGCCGCCTGCTCGCGCGGGTGCGGCAGACCGAGGTCGAGGTCGAGCTCGGGCCGATGGTCGGCGACGACGTCGAGGAGCTCGGGGGCGGTGAGCGGCCGTGGTGTCGTCGTCATGGCGGGGACCTCATCGATCTCGTCGCTGCTCAGCCCGATCTCACCCATGCGACGGGCACTGACGAGCACCCGCGACTCGAGCGAGCCGACGAGCCGGTTGTAGTCCTCGACGCTGCGCTGGAGCGAGCGGCCCATGCGCGTCGCGTGCTCGCCGAGGGTGCCGAGCCGCGCGTAGAGCTCGCGACCGACGGTGAGCAGCTCCTGGGCGTCGCGGGTCACGGCATCCTGCTGCCAGGCATAGGCGACCGTGCGCAGCAGCGCGAGCAGGGTGCCGGGGGAGGCCAGCACGACCCGCTCGGCCATCGCCTCCTCGTGCAGGCCCGGCGCGCGCGACAGGGCGGCCGCGAGGGTCGCGTCAGAGGGGACGAAGCACACGACCATCTCCGGCGACGGCTCGAAGGCGGTCCAGTAGGCCTTGCTCGACAGGGTCGTCACGTGCGCGCGAAGGGAGGCGGCGTGCGCCTCGAGCAGGCGGTCGTGCTCCGACGGGTCGATCTCCTCGGCCTGCGCCTGCAGCCAGTGGCTCATCGGTGCCTTGGCGTCGACGACGAGGTGCTTGCCTCCCGGCAGGTGGACGACGACGTCGGGGCGCACCTCGCGCTCGGCAGCGGTCGCCCCACGCGCCTGCTCGTCGAAGTCGCAGCGCGCGATCATGCCCGACACCTCGAGGACCCGGCGCAGCTGGACCTCGCCCCAGGCGCCACGCACGGACGACACCCGCAGCGACGAGGCGAGGGAGGAGGCCTCGCGACCCACCCGGGTGGTGGTGTCCTCCACGCGGCCGAGGGCTTCGCTGACCGAGGCGAACTGCGAGACCCGGTCCCGCTCGAGCTGCTCGACCTTGGCCGAGACGCGGCGCAGCGTCTCGCCGAGGGGCGCCAGCGCGGCCGCGGTGCGGTCGTTCTCGTCGGCAGCATGGGCCTGCTCGTCGAGGCGCTCACGCAGTCCCTCGAGCTGCTCGCGCAGCCCGTCGCGCTCGGCGCGCAGGCCGGCGACCTCGGCCCGCACGGCCAGCCAGGCGAGCAGCCCGCCGACGACGAGGCCCACCAGCAGTCCCGTGATCAGGGTCGTGATGTCCATGGGGCCAGCCAACCAGCGACCTCCGACAACCCGCGGATCAGAAGGGCGGCGGGCTGTCGGCGGCCTCCTCTGCCTCGTTGGTCCCCACCAGCAGGGACGAGACGGAGTCCGGTCCGTTGGTCCCCGTGGGCGGGGACAAAAGGGAGTCCGCGTCGCTGGGCGGGGACGAAGGGGAGTCCGCCTCGTTGGTCCCCGTGGGCGGGGACGAGGCGTTGTCCAGATCGCTCGCCCCCACCGGCGGGGACGAACTCTCCTCCCCTTCGTCCACGGCGTGGACCGGGAAGGTGAGGGCGACGACGCCGCCGGGGGTGATCCACTCGGTCGACCCGTCTTCTCGGAGCCGGTGGCTCCAGCGTGCGGAGTGCTTGACGCGGTGGTGGTGCCGGCACAGGTCCGACAGGTTGGCCGGGCTCGTGCCGCCGTGCGGCCACGGCGTCGCGTGGTCGACGTCGGCCGCCCACCCCAGCCGCCGTGACTGCACCGGGCGCTCGCAGCCCCACATCCGGCAGACGCCATCACGCGTCGCGACGAATTCGCGCTGCGCCTTGGGGATCGCGTAGGCCGACGTCGACGTCTCGAGCAGCGTGCCGGTCCGGGCATCGATCAGTGCCCGGCCCACCCGGGTGTCGAGACGCCGGACGATCGCGGCGACGACGTCCGGCGGCACGTAGCCGACGCCCGGGATCGTCGTCCCGGAGACCCATCGCCCACCGCCCGTGCGGCACGTGCACGGATGGCCGCCCCCGCCCGTGCTGTCCTCGCCGTGGTGGCACGCGTCGGTGGTGCACGTGCAACCGCACCCGACGCGCACCTGCGTCGTCACGTCGTCGCTCATCCACTCCTCGGCGAGGACGTCGACCTGGTCGGCGCCCTCGCCGCTGACGATGCGCACACGCTCGTGATCGACCCGGTCATAGGTGATGCCCTCCTCGAGGAGGCCGGCCACGGGGTCCTCCTCGCCACTGCAGATGGGGCACGACGGGTCGTCCACCGGCGCGAAGGTCAGCCGCGAGACCGCCGACGCGATGACGGGCACGCCGAGCCGCACCTCGGCAGTCACCTCGCTGCCGCACAGGACGAGGTCCGCCAGGCCCATCGCACGGGCCGTGCCGATCGGCATCTCCGGGTCGTCGGCCCGCCATCGCTGCCCGGCGGCGTCGACGGCCGCCTTGATCGCCGCGCCGATCTCGCTCGGCAGCACGGCCGTCAGCCACGTCGTGCCGACGGGGCCGGCCTCGGTGCGTACGTCGAGCCTGCTGGCGCGGTTGGCATCGGCCCGCGCCTGCATGAGCTCGGGCTCGAGGCGCGTGATGAGGCGCCGGCAGGTCTTGGCGACCTCGTGCGGCTCCATGTCGATGATCCGGATCGATCCGGGCGCCCCGCGTCGAGCGCCGAGCAGGTGCTCGACGATCGCCTGCGTCGTCTCGGGGGTCGTGTCGCGCGTGTGCTTGTGCACCTGCTCCAGGGCGCGGCGTCCGAGGCGCCCCTCGGCGACGAGCTCGGCCAGGGCCGCCAGGTCGGTCGCGGCGCGGGAGGCGACGGCGCACCGTCGGCCCGCCTCGGTCGGACCGGTGCCGATGGCGACGGCCACCGCGTCAGGAGCCATCTCGGCGACCTCACCCGCGGGCAACCGCACCTCGCGGTACTGCCCATCCGGTCCGCGCTCCTCGCCCCGGCGTCCGACCTCGGCGACGAGGACGAGCTCGAGGCCGTCCACGGCCCGGCGCACCGCCTCGGTCGCGACGAGTGCCCGCTCCAGCTGCCCGTCGTCGAGCCGTGCGGCATCGCGCACCGCCCGGTCACGGGCCGCGCCCACCGACGCCAGCACCCCGTCGAGCCACTGGTCTGCGACCCGCGATGCGTGCCCGGGCCCGTCTTCGAGTGGCCCCGAACGCACCTCATCGGACCCGTCGTCAGGCCCGTCACCCGGACCCGTCCGAGACCGCACCTCCCCGACCGCCTCGGCCCCCACCGTGTCCACCTGCATGACCGTCACGTCATCCCCCTTCGTCATCGTCGACGACCCATGACCCATGCTCTCGCCGAGCACCGACAGCCCACCCGGCCTGTTGACGCAGGCCCGCTGACGCAGCAGCGTGGGTCCATGAGCGAGACCCAGCGGGCGCAGATGATCGACGACGACCCGCGGACGCCGGTCGACCCGGTCGGCGACGAGCGGCACCTGCTCGGCGAGTACCTGCGGTGGCAGCGCGAGACGCTCGCGGCGAAGTGCGCCGACCTCTCGCCCGAGCAGCTGGCCACGCGCTCGGTCGAGCCGTCGACGATCTCGCTGCTCGGTCTCGTGCCGCACATGGCGCGGGTCGAGCGGGGCTGGTTCCGCCAGTGCGTCGAAGGGGAGGACGTCGCCACCCTCTACCGCGGCCCGGGCAACATGGACGGCGAGTGGGACGACGCGGTGGGCACGCAGGAGTGCGTCGACGACGCCTTCGCCACGTGGCGGGCGGAGTGCCTGGCCTCGGACGAGATCATCGCGCGGCACGCGCTGGACGATATCTTCGAGGACCACGGCGGGTGGACCTGGAGCGTGCGCGGGCTCGTGCTGCACATGATCGAGGAGTACGCCCGTCACATCGGGCACGCCGACCTGCCGCGCGAGCGGATCGACGGCCGGCTCGGGGAGTAGCGGCGCCCTCTGTAGCCTCGTGGCCATGACGAGCGACGAGCCCACCGAGGAAGAGGTCAAGGCGGCGACGACCCGGCCGGACCTCGCGACGGAGGCCGGTCGGCTCGCCTTCATCAAGGTCCTCAACGCCCGCCTGCCCAAGAAGCGCCTCATCGCCCAGGGCCTGCTGCGCGACGAGGACGGACGCATTGCCCTCTGCGAGCTCGTCTACAAGCGCGACTGGGACCTGCCCGGCGGCATCGTCGACCCGGGGGAGTCACCTGCCCACTGCGTGGTCCGCGAGGTGCGCGAGGAGCTGGGCCTCGAGGTCACCGTCCGCGGCATGCTCGCGGTCAACTGGCTGCCGCCCTACCGCGGGTGGGACGACGCGCTGCTGTGCCTCTTCGACCTCGGGGCCGTGCCCAGCACCTTGCTCGACGACGCGACCCTGCAGGCCCGCGAGATCAAGGCCGTGCACTGGGTCGACCCTGCGACGGTTGCCGAGCGGGTCGCGCCCTATACCGCTGCGATGATCGCCGAGGCAGTCGCGACCGACACGACGCTCTACCTCGAGAACTCCACGGAACGGGCCGACCCGTGAGCGACCCCCTCGACGACCTGAAGCTGCCCCGCCGCCAGCCGACGAACCGGACCCTCCTGTGGCAGATGTGGGGCCGCGAGACGGCCAAGGACTTCGTCCTGCTGCTCGCGGCGCTGCCGATCGTGTGCGCTCTGGTCTACGTGCCGGTCATCGCGACGTCCGGCGGGTCGTGGCCGCGACTGCTCGGTCTGCTCGTCCTCTTCGTCGCGATCTGGTGGGCCCTGCGGGCCGTGCTGCGGCGCTGGGTCGCCGCCGGCCGACGGGACGAGGCGGGGGAGCCCCCTTCGCCCGGCTAGACTCCTGTCCCCGTGGCACTCTCCATCGGAATCGTCGGTCTCCCCAACGTCGGCAAGTCGACGATGTTCAACGCTCTGACGAAGAACAACGTTCTCGCCGCGAACTACCCCTTCGCGACCATCGAGCCCAATGTCGGCGTCGTCCCGCTGCCGGACGCGCGACTGCACCGGCTCGCCGAGATCTTCGGCAGCGACAAGATCCTGCCCGCGACAGTCTCCTTCGTCGACATCGCCGGCATCGTGCGCGGCGCGAGCGAAGGGGAGGGGCTGGGCAACAAGTTCCTCGCCAACATCCGTGAGGCCGACGCGATCTGCCAGGTGGTGCGCGCCTTCGTCGACGACGACGTGACGCACGTCGACGGCAAGATCGACCCCGCCTCCGACATGGAGACCATCAACACCGAGCTCGTGCTCGCCGACCTGCAGACCCTCGAGTCCGCGATCCCGCGGATCGAGAAGGAGGTCAAGGGCAAGAAGACCGACAAGGACGTCCTCGACACGGCGCTCGCCGCCCGCGGGGTCCTCGAGGCCGGCGACACCCTCTTCGCGAAGGGGGCCGCGGCCGGGGTCGACATGACCATCGCCTCCCAGCTCGGGCTGCTCACGACCAAGCCCTTCCTCTACGTCTTCAACGTCGACGAGGACCAGCTGACCGACACCGACCTGCAGGCCCAGTGGCAGGCGCTCGTCGAGCCGGCCGAGGCGATCTTCTTGAACGCCAAGCTCGAGTCCGAGGTCGCCGAGCTCGACGACGAGGACGCCCGCGAGCTGCTCGAGGGTGTCGGCATCGACGAGCCGGGCCTGGACCAGCTGGCGCGCAAGGGATTCAACACCCTCGGTCTGCAGACCTACCTCACCGCCGGCCCCAAGGAGTCGCGCGCGTGGACGATCCACAAGGGCGACACCGCGCCCAAGGCCGCCGGCGTCATCCACACCGACTTCGAGCGCGGCTTCATCAAGGCCGAGGTCGTCTCCTTCGAGGACCTCGACACGCTCGGCTCGATGGCCGAGGCGAAGGCCGCCGGCAAGGTCCGCATGGAGGGCAAGGACTACGTCATGGCCGACGGTGACGTGGTGGAGTTCCGCTTCAACGTGTAGCCGGTTTCCGGCCCTCGCTCAGAGCCGCCGTGTCATGGTCTACACGATCGGCTGATCGCGCAGCGCACGCGCCGCGAAGTACTTCTCGATCCGCCCCTCGTCCCACCGGTGCGCCTCGCGCAGCCCCTCGGCGAGCATCGCGAGGTAGGCCGGTCGGGGAGCGGTGTGCGGGACCGCGTGCATGCCGTGGGGCGCGGTGAAGGTGAGCATCGGCAGCCCTTCGTGCTCGCCGACCCGCACGAGCGTCTCGTAGTGGCCGGGCCCAGCCTGGTGGCGCTCGCCGGGCAGCCCGGTGAGCAGCACCTCCTCGAGCGGGTCGTCCGGGTCGGCCGGCCGGTGCATCTCCTGGTTGGCGACGTCGACGAACTGCCCGATCGTCAGCAGGTAGGCGCGGCCGGCGGTCTCGCCGGGGGAGTCGTGGTCGTAGAAGGCGACCCCGCCACCCCAGGTCTGCGACTCGCCGGCGAAGTACAGGCTCCCCGGCAGGGTCACCGCGTGATCGGCCGTCGGCAGGGTCCGGTCTCGCGCCCCGGCATAGGTCCTCATCGATCCGGGCGGTGTGCCGCCGGCGATGTAGCAGCCGAGACGGCGGCGGGACATGTTGGAGCCGTAGCTGACGTACCAGAGGTGCGAAGGGAGCATCCCTCCCATTGTCGTCCGGCGCCTCCGACCGGAGACACAGGCCCCGCGATCGCACTCGATCGTCACGCGGTCTGCGGCACAATCGAGCGCGTGCCGCACCTGCTGGACATCGGATCCCGGAAGTTCTGGACGATCACCGGGCGATCCGTCGACCTCGATGGCGACGAGAGCTGGCTGGACGGCCCCGTGAGCGGCTCGCCACGGGTGGCCAAGGACTGGCTGGCGGCCGAGGCCGCGCGCCACGGCGGTTCGGTGGTCGACGACGACCCCAGCGCGGGTCTGCTGCCGTCGATGTCGCTCCTCGACGGCCCCGGCTTCGACGCGACCCGGCTGCACCCGGCGGTGCGCGACTTCTACGAGCACACGGCCTCGTGGCAGATGGAGGTCTGGTCGGCCTGGTCCCCGCTCTTCTGGCCCGGTGGCGAGCTCGTCGCCCGGCTGTGGGGGAGGCGGGTGGAGCAGCTGGCCCTGCCGATGCGCCCGCTCGACGTCGCCCACGGCATGGACAGCGTCGTGACCCCGATCCTCGACGTGCAGGGCGAGCAGGTCGCCGCCGCGTGGACCCGCGCCCTGCGCGCCACCGGCCGCACCGTCTTCAGCGGGGCCTACGCGACGCGGACCCTCCCCGGGGCCGACCGCCCGAGTGTGCACGTGACCTTCCCCCTCGAGTCGGGCAACCTCCAGGTCTTCCTGCGGCCCTCGATCCTCGACGGCGGTGGCTTCCTCCTCGAGTCGCTCGGTGGGCGGTTCGGCGAGGACGGCGCCTACGTCGTCGTCCGGGGGCGACGCAGCCACGCGGCCAAGGTGCCGTTGCGGGAGACCTTCCACATGTACCTCGACCCGCAGGGGACGCTGCGCACCGACCACGTGCTGCGCATGTGGGACCGTCCCGCCCTTCGCCTGCACTACAAGCTCGAGCCCGCGGCATGATCCACAGCTTCCACCTGGCGCAGGTGCCCGCCCGCGTAGGAGCGGCAGTACTTCTGCGGCCGCCCACCCCGGCAACCGTCCCCGGTCTCGACCACCTTGAGTGCCTCTCCCTCATGCGACTCGGGGCGCCCGTCGTCTCGCCCGAGCGACTGCAGCTGCGACGGTTGGCGGTCTTCGCCCAGTGGCGCGACGAGGATGCCCTCGTCCGCTTCCTCGAGCGTGACCCGCTGGGTCAGCGGCTCGACGCCGGATGGCACGTGCGGCTGGAGTTCGTGCGGCGCTGGTCGACGATCGCGGCCTTCGACGGGCTGCCCGCCCGCACCGGCACCCTGGGGCAGGACGACCCTGTCGTGGCCGTCACCCTCGCCCGCATGAAGATCCCCGAGATCCCGCGCTTCCTCCACCACGGCCGCCCGGTCGAGCGTCTCGTCCGCGACCACCCGGGGGTGACGCTCGCCGCGGCGGCGCTGCGCCCGCCGCGGACGATCTCGACCTTCTCGATCTGGCGCAGCGTGCGCGAGATGGTCGAGATGGTCCACGGCCGCTCCGCCGTGCCCGAGCCGGACCGGCACTCGGCGGCGATTCGCGAGCGGGAGCGGCGCGACTTCCACCACGAGTTCGCCACTTACCGCTTCCGGCCGCTGTCCGAGCACGGCTCGTGGCTGGGGCGGTCGGACCTCGTGCCCTAGTCGGACCCGCCCAGCTCCTCCGCCAGGCCCAGCAGGATCCCCTCGGGCCCGCGCACGTAGCAGAGTCGATAGGCGTCCTCGAAGCGCACGACCTCGGTGCTCACCATCTCGACTCCCTTGTCCTGCAAGCGATCCAGCGTCGCGTCGAGGTCGTCGACGGCAGACATCACCCGCAGGTAGCCGAGCGCGTTGACCGACGCCGTGCGGTGGTCGGCGACGACCGCCGGCTCGACGAACCGCGACAGCTCGAGCCGGCCGTGGCCGTCCGGCGTGCGCATCGTCGCGATCTCGACGCGCTGGTCACCCAGCCCGGTGACGCGACCGGCCCACTCGCCGGCGACCTCCCCTTCGCCCTCGAGCTCGAGACCGAGCTCGCGGAAGAAGTCCACGGTCGCGGCGAGGTCCTCCACGACGATGCCGACGTTGTCCATCCTCAGGCCCATCACCCCAGCGTCGGGGCCGCGCGGGTCCGCGCTCAGTCCTTGGCGGCCAGCCCGGCGCCGTCGCGCAGGGCGCGGTACTTGGAGGGTCGGCCCGCCGTGAGCAGGTCGCCGACCTCGAGCCGCGCGGTCGTCCCGTGGAAGAAGGGGCCAGGCTCCGTCTCGTCCATGGCCACAGGCGAGGCCCGCCGGTAGCGTCAGGTCATGGACCGCCGGACAGCTCCCCGCGTCGCCACGCTCGCCGCGGCGGTGGCCCTGCTCGTCGGGTGCTCGGGGGAGGCGACGGACCGTGGCACCTCCGGGTCCGGCACGACGACGTCGGGTGGACCCCCTTCGTCAGCGTCCGGCAGCGCGCCGACCGACGTCGTCACCGACCTCGAGGCGCCCTGGTCCATCGCGATCGACGACGAGGTGGCGCTCGTCAGCGAGCGTGACTCCGGCCGCGTCCTCGAGATCACCGACGACGGCGGCACCCGGGAGGTCGGCACCGTCGAGGGCGTCTCCGCGGGAGGCGAAGGGGGGCTGCTCGGCATCGCCCTCCACGAGGACCACCTCTACACGTACCTGACGACCGACGAGGACAACCGCGTCGTGCGCCACGAGCTCACCGGCGAGCCCGGCGCGCTCGGCCTCGGCGATGCCGAGACGATCCTCGCGGGCATCCCGTCGGCGAGCTTCCACAACGGCGGGCGGATCGCCTTCGGCCCCGACGACATGCTCTACGTGACGACCGGTGACGCCGGCGAGACCGACCGTGCCCAGGACCGCGAGAGCCTCGGCGGCAAGATCCTGCGGCTGACGCCCGAGGGCGAGGTGCCCGAGGACAATCCCTTCGACGACTCGCTCGTCTGGACCCTCGGTCACCGCAACCCGCAGGGCATCGCCTGGGACGACGACGGGACGATGTATGCCAGCGAGTTCGGCCAGGACACGTGGGACGAGCTCAACGTCATCGAGGCTGGCGACAACTACGGCTGGCCGACCGTCGAGGGCATCGCCGACGACGACCGGTTCACCGACCCCGTGCAGCAGTGGTCGCCCGACGAGGCGAGCCCGAGTGGCATCGCGATCGACGACGGCAGCATCTGGATCGCCAACCTGCGCGGCGAGCGGCTGCGCGAGGTGCCGCTCGACGACCTGACGACCTCCACCGAGCACCTCGTCGGCGAGCACGGTCGGCTGCGCGACGTGGCCGTGGCGGCCGACGGCTCGCTGTGGGTGCTCACCAACAACACCGACGGTCGCGGCGACCCCGACGACGGCGACGACCGCATCCTGCGCATCGTGGTCCGATGAAGCCCATGAGCGACCAGCTGCCGCCTGCCCCGAGTGCGCCAGCGACCTGACCTACGAGGTCGGCGCGATCCTCACCTGCCCCATGTGCGGCCACGAGTGGTCGGCCGACGCCGGCGAAGGGGGCGACCCCGCTGGTGGCGAGGTGGTCACCAAGGACGCCGAGCGGGTCATCGCCCGGTCCGCTCGACGTCGGCCATGAGCACCGCGGGCCAGCGGTCGACCTCGGCCCGGGTGCTCGCCACCTGCAGGGTGGCGCGGGGGAGCAGGTCGAGCAGCGCCTCGGCCGTCGACAGCGGGTGCGCCGGGTCGTCCGTCCAGGCGAGGATCGTCGTCGGCAGGTCGATCGAGCGCAGTGCCTTGCGGTCGGGCAGGTCGCTGCGGGCGGCTCCGCGGAAGACCCACGGCAGCAGGTCGGTCCGCACGTCGGGCACGGTGTCGGGTGCCCCGGCGGTCGCCGGCGGAGCCGGCGCCGCTGCCTGGGCCCGCAGCAGCAGCTCGAGACCATGGGCCTCGACGGCCTCGGCGGACCGCTCGTAGTCGTGCGCCCTGGCGGCGCGGGTCTCCCAGGCCGTCGGCGGCACCATCAGGGTCAGCCCGCTGAAGCGCCCGGGGTCGAGCAGCGCCGCGTGCAGCAAGGTCGCGCAGCCCATCGACGGCCCGACCCCGTGCACGCGCTCGCCCGGGAACCACACGTCGAGCAGGGCGAGCAGGTCCTGGGCGAGCCGGGGCCACCGGTAGTCGTCGGCCACCGTCCGGCCCGTCGACCGGCCGTGCCCGCGGGCGTCGTAGCGCAGCAGCCGGGTACCGCTCAGGCCGCGACCGAGGTCGAGGTCGAGGACCCGGTCGCGCTCCCGGCTGGAGGTCAGTCCGTGGAGCTGGACGACGGGGTGCCCCCCTTCGTTGCTGTACTCCGTCTGCAGCCGGGCGCCGGGGACGTCGAAGTCCACCACGGACCACCTCCTCGCCCGGCGCGCGGTCGGCACCGTGCGGCTACGGTAACGCCATGAGGCTGTCCAACGTCGCCCACCTGCGGCTGCCCTTCGGGAGGCTCCTGGGCTACGACGTCACCGCCCACCGCACAGGACGCGCCCTGCCGCTCTCCTTCGACCAGCGTCGCCACGTCGGTGGTGGCGACCGGCCCGGCTCGTGGATGGCGATCTGCTTCACCCTGCCCGCCCCCGTTGCGCGCCAACGGCTCTCGGCCGCCTGGCTCGCCGTCATCGCGCGACACGGCACGTTGCGGTCGGGCTTCGCACCCGGTCCCGACGGGGTGCCCGTGCTCGAGGAGCTCGAGGTCACGCCGGGGCAGTGGGTCGAGCACCCCGTCGCCTCGGGGCAGGCGGTCAACGACTGCGTCCGGGATGTGCTCGACGCGACGTGCACCCCCTTCGCCACGCCCTCGCACCGACTCCTCGTCCTCGAGACCGCGCAACGTCCCACGGTGGTCATCGGCGCCGACCACGCCCACGTCGACATGTGGTCGATGCTCGTCGTCATCCGCGACCTCCTCGCGGCGCTCGACCTCACCGACGGCGAGAGCATCCCCGAGCTGACGCTCGTTCCTCCCTTCGCCGACCACACCGCGGCCCTGGCCGACCGTGACCCCGCGCCCGACGACGTCCGCCGGCGGTGGGCCGAGGTGCTCGCCGCCAGCGGTGACGTCATGCCCCGCTTCCCGCTGCCGCTCGGGGAGCCGGTGCCGCACGCCGAGCGCGTCGAGTTGCGCGACGTGCTCGACGTCGACGACGCGGCCGCGCTCGCCGCACAGGCCCGCGGTGACGGGGTCTCGATCCTGACCACCGTCGTCGCCGCGATGACCGCCGTCACCCGCGACCTCGCCGACTCACCGCTGCGCGCCGTCTTCCCCGTCCACTCGCGATACGACGCGAGGTGGCACGACTCGGTCGGGTGGTTCATCGCCAACTCGGTCCTCGAGTCGTCCGACCCCGACCCGCAGGCCTGCGCCGCCGCCGTCAGAGAAGCGGTGCACCTCGGCTCGTGGCCGCTCGACGACGTCATGCGTCCGTGGGGCGGCATGCCAGAGGCACCCGGCATGTTCGCCGTCTCCTGGCTCGACCTGCGGCGGCTGCCGGTACGGGTCGACGCGGCGGGTCTGGACGCCCAGTACGTCGGGGCGACGATCCGCTCCGACGGGGTGATGCTGTGGTTCATCCTCGACGAGGCCGGCCTTCACCTGCGCTGCCGATACCCCGACACCGACGAGGCCCGACGGCACGTCGGCGGCTGGCTCGACGCCCTCGCGCTCGATCTGAGGGCTCGGGCAGCCGAGTCCGTCGGCGGGGTCCTCGAGCTCGGGGAGCGTCGCTACCGCGTCCGACGAGCGGTGCGCACCGATGTCGCGTCGATCGTCGCCCTGCTCGCCGACGACGAGCTCGGCGCCACCCGCGAGGGCACCGACCTCGCCCACTACGAGCGGGTCTTCGACGCGATCAGCCGTGACCGCGCGCAGTACCTCGCCGTCGTGCGCGACGAGCAGGACCGGGTCGTCGCGACGATGCAGCTGTCGATCGTGCCGGGACTCTCGCGCAACGGCGCGACCAGACTGCAGGTCGAGGGGGTGCGCGTCGCCGGGAGCGAGCGGTCCATGGGACTCGGTGCCGCGATGCTCTCGTGGGCCCATGACCACGGACGTGCCCGGGGCGCGACCCTCTCTCAGCTGACGACCGACCGGGTGCGCAGGCGGGCACACGCCTTCTACGACCGTCTCGGCTACGAGGCCAGCCACGTGGGGTTCAAGCGACCACTCTGACCCCTGTGGAATGCCCTGCCACCTCCCGAGGTTGACCCGATCATGCGCGCCATCACCTACGACCAGTACGGCACCACCGACGAGCTGCACCTGAGCGACCTGCCGGTCCCCAAGGTGGGCCCGAGCGAGGTCCGCATCCGGGTCACCCGGGCCGGGGTCAACCCCGTCGACTGGAAGGCCATGTCCGGCGGTCTCGACCCGATGCTCTCCGCCGACTTCCCGGTCATCCCCGGCTGGGACGTCGCCGGTGTCATCGACGCCGTCGGCCCGGACAGCCCCGAGTTCAGTCCCGGCGACCGGGTCGCCGCCTACGCCCGCAAGCAGGTCCTGTCGGCCGGCACCTTCGCCGAGTACGTCACGGTCCGCGTCGATGACGTGGCAGCCGTCCCCGACGAGGTCACCGACGACGTCGCTGCGGCCCTCCCGCTCGCCGGGCTCACCGCCCTTCGTGTAATCGAGACGCTGGCCGTGACGAAGGGGGACACCCTCCTGGTCCACGCCGCCTCCGGTGGCGTCGGCTTCGCCGCTGCCCAGCTGGCGATCGCCGCCGGGGCCACGGTCGTCGGCACCGCGTCGACGGCCAATCACGACAAGCTGCGCGACATCGGCGTGACGCCGGTGGAGTACGGCGACGGGCTCGAGGAGCGGCTGCGGGAGGTGGCGCCCGAGGGCTTCGACGCGGTCGCCGACTTCGTCGGTGGCGTCCTCGACGTCAGCCGCGCGATGCTGCGCGACGGGGGACGCCTCGCGTCGATCACCGACCCCACCGTCGAGGAGCACGGCGGCCGCTGGGTGTGGGTGCGACCTGACGGCGCACGGCTCGCCGACCTGCTCGACGAGGTCGCCGCCGGCCGGTTGCGGGTCGACGTCGACCGGACCTTCGCCCTCGAGGACGTGCCGCAGGCCTTCGAGGCCAGCCAGTCCGGCGCCGCCCGCGGCAAGCTCGTCATCGAGGTCGCCGACTAGGGTGCGACCATGCCGCCGATGACCATCCGCTACAGCCGCCCCATGGCGATCGCCTTCGCCGTCCTCGGGGCAGTCATCGCCCTCATCTCCGTGCTCACCTCGTCGTGGGTCACCGTCGTCGCGGGGGTCGTGCTCCTGGCGCTCGGCATCCTGCAACTGGTCAACCCCGCGGTGCGGATCGACGCGCACGAGGTGCGCATGTGCAACCCGCTCGGCATGACCCTGCGCCGGCTTCCGATCAGCGAGCCCCGCGACCTCGTGGTCGACGGCACGCAGCTCCTCCACGTGCCCACCGGCAAGCGGGCCGCCTCGCTCGGCTTCGGCATGCACCGGCCCGACGTCGAGGCGCTGCGGCGAGTGGTGCCCGTCGTCCCGCGCGGCTGAACCCACCGACCGGCGCGAGCTGCGCCGGTCGGTGGGTTCTGTCCCTCGGGCTGGTGGAGCTCGTCGCGACGCCCTCCACCGTGCGGCTGGTCCTCCTGCTGCTCGCCTGGCGCAGCGCCCCTAGAGTGGCGGGCATGGACGAGACCAAGGTCGTCACCGCATCCACCACCATCCCCGCCGCACCCGAGGCGGTCTTCGAGCTGATCGCCGACCCCGTGCGACAGCTCGCGTGGGACGGCAACGACAACCTCGCCGCGTCGGCTCCAGGGCAGCGGGTGCACGCCGTCGGGGACGTCTTCGTCACGACGACGACCCGGGGCAACGACCGCTACAACCACGTCGTGGACTTCGAGGAGGGGCGCCGCATCGCGTGGCGCCCGGCCGCGCAGGGGCAGGCTCCCTTCGGTCACGAGTGGCGGTGGGAGCTCGCCCCGACCGACGAGGGCCGGACCCTGGTGACCCACACCTACGACTGGCGCGAGCTGACCGACGAGTCGCGGTACGAGCGGGCTCGCAGCACGACCGAGAGCAACCTGCGGGCCTCGCTCGACCGGCTCGCCGCACTCTTCGGCTGAGCCCCCGGGGCGCGTCGGTCAGTGGCCCGCCCCGAGCTCGAGCAGCAGGACGCCGACCATGATCAGCCCGATCCCGGCGAGCATCGGGCGGGTAAGCGGTTCGACGAGGTCGCCGCCGGCCGGCTGCGGGTCGACGTCGACTGGACCTTCGCCCTCGAGGACGTGCCGCAGGTCTTCGCGGGCAGCCAGTCCGGTGCTGCCCGCGGCAAGCTCGTCATCGAGGTGGCCGACTGGAGTCCCGGACGGCCGACAACCCGGGCGAAGGGGGTAGCGCCGCCCCGACGAGGTCGTCGCTACGGACGCCGTGGGCAATGTGCTCGTCGACGGCGTCGGGCGACGATCGTCAAGGGCCTGACGGTCAAGGGTGGCGGCGCGTTGAAGGTCAGCACCACGGTCCGTGGCGTACGGATCGGCCCGGACCGCGACGACGGCCACGACCATCGAGGCGAGGTCCCCGGTGTCGGTGACATCCTCCTCTAGTACAGCGACGTCAAGAAGGGCTGACCCGGGCGTCGTCTTCGTCGTCGTCTGTGTCCGTAAAGCCGATGATCCCGAAGGTGACCCCCATGACGAAGAAGGGCATCCCCGCCGCCCACGAGTCCTGACTCATCCACGTGGTCACCCCGATCGCGACGAAGACGACTGACAGCACGCGCATGGCGACCGTGGTCGCGCGGGACTCGGAGGAGCAGTCGTCGGTCATGACACGGAGCCTAGTGGTCGGGGGGTCCGCCGACCTGGACTCGGCCCCATGCAGCCGCTGAAGACCAGGTACACCCGACCGACTCGGATCGCCTTCGTCGTGATCGGAGGCCCTGCCGTCGACGGCACGTCCCTGCTCCGCGTCCCGACCGGCAAGCGCGTGTGGTCAGTGGATGGTCTCGGGGTGCTGCCACCGCCACTGCTCGTGGAAGTGGTGCACCGGCCCGGCGCCGGACCCGATCCCGAGCGACTCCCCGTGACGCAGGGCCTCGGTGAGCCAGCCGCGTGCCTCCCGCACGGCCGGCAGCCATCCGTCGTGGCGGGGGCGAAGGGCGGCGACCGCCGAGCTGAGCGTGCAGCCGGTGCCGTGCGTCGCCGTCGTCTGGATCCGCGGACCGCGCAGCGCGACTGGTCCGTCGTCGAGCCAGAGGTCGACCGCCTCCGGGCCGTCGAGGTGGCCACCCTTGAGCAGCACCCTGCGGGCACCGAGCGCTTGCAGCCGCCGGGCCTGCTCCGGCAGGTCCTCCTCACTACCGGCCGGGGACTCGTCGAGGAGGACTCCGGCCTCGGGCACGTTGGGCGTCACGACGTCGGCGCGGGGGAGCAGCGCGCGCACTGCCTCGACAGCCTCGGGGGCGAGCAGCCGCGACCCTGACGTCGAGACCATGACGGGGTCGAGGACGACGGGCGTGGTCGCCAGCGGTCCGCTCGTCAGCAGCTCGTGCACGGTCTCGACGAGTTCCGCGGAGGCGAGCATCCCGACCTTGACGACGTCGATGCGCACGTCCTCGACGAGCGTCTCGACCTGGGCGCGCACGACGTCGACGGGCACTTCGTGCACGAGCGTCACGCCCCGCGTCGACTGCGCCGTCAGGGCCGTGATGACGCAGGTGCCGTAGGCGCCCAGGGCACTGAAGGTCTTCAGGTCGGCCTGGACCCCGGCACCGCCCGACGGGTCGGAGCCGGCGACGGACAGGGCGACCGGCGGTCGCGGGAGGGCGGTCATGGTCGCACCGTAACGGTGCCCGGCGGGCACCGACGGCGTGTGGTTGGATCGGGGTACCCCCGCGGGAGCCCGGGCACGGGCTGAGATCGGACTGCTGCCGTCCGGACCGTCTGAACCTGTCCGGATCATGCCGGCGAAGGAAGAGGAGGCGCCCGCGTGCGCACACCCGTCGAGTCAGAGCTCCACCCCCAGCACCGTCGCGAAGAGGTCGTCGACCCCCACGACCCCTCGATCAGGGTCGCGGTCACCGCGATCTCCCTGGCCGACAGCCCCGACGGCACCCCCAACGACGACGTCCACGTCTACCGCACCAGCGGGCCCGGCGCCGACCCGGAGGTCGGCCTGCCCGACCACCGGGGTGCGTGGATCACCGGTCGCGGTGACGTCGAGCCCTACGAAGGGAGACCCCGTCACCTCGCCGATGACGGCCGTGCGGCGCAGCGGCGCGGTGCTGCTGCGGCGGCGTGGCAGGGCCCGGCGCGTCGCCCCCTTCGTGCCGTGGCCGGCAGCACGGTGACCCAGCTGCACTACGCCAAGCGCGGCGAGATCACCGCGGAGATGCGCAGCGCCGCCCTGCGAGAAGGCTGCTCGCCCGAGCTCGTCCGCGACGAGGTCGCCGCCGGCCGGGCGATCATCCCGGCCAACGTCAACCACCCGGAGTCGGAGCCGATGGTCATCGGCCGGGCGTTCCTCACGAAGATCAACGCCAACATCGGCAGCTCGGCCGTCACCTCGTCGATCGCCGAGGAGGTCGACAAGCTCACCTGGGCCACCCGCTGGGGTGCCGACACGGTCATGGACCTGTCGACCGGCGACGACATCCACACGACGCGCGAGTGGATCATCCGCAACAGCCCCGTGCCGATCGGCACCGTGCCGATCTACCAAGCCCTCGAAAAGGTGGACGGGAAGGCGGAGGAGCTCACCTGGGAGATCTTCCGCGACACCGTCATCGAGCAGTGCGAGCAGGGCGTCGACTACATGACGATCCACGCCGGGGTGCGGCTCGCCTTCGTGCCGCTGACGGCCGAGCGGGTCACCGGCATCGTCTCCCGGGGTGGGTCGATCATGGCCGGCTGGTGCCTGGCCCACCACGAGGAGTCCTTCCTCTGGACGCACTTCGACGAGCTGTGCGAGATCTTCGCCCGCTACGACGTCGCCTTCTCGCTCGGCGACGGGCTGCGGCCGGGGTCGGTCGCCGACGCCAACGACGAGGCGCAGCTCGCCGAGCTGCGCACCCTGGGCGAGCTGACCCTGCGGGCCTGGGAGCACGACGTGCAGGTCATGGTCGAGGGCCCGGGCCACGTGCCGCTCCACCTCGTCAAGGGCAACGTCGACCTCGAGCAGGAGTGGTGCCACGGGGCGCCCTTCTACACGCTCGGCCCGCTCGTCACCGACATCGCGCCCGGCTACGACCACATCACCTCGGCGATCGGCGCGACCGAGATCGCCCGCCACGGCACGGCGATGCTCTGCTACGTCACGCCCAAGGAGCACCTCGGCCTGCCCGACCGCGACGACGTGCGCACCGGGGTGGTCACCTACAAGATCGCCGCGCACGCCGCCGACCTGGCCAAGGGGCATCCGCGGGCACGCGAGCGCGACGACGCGCTCAGCCGGGCGCGCTTCGAGTTCCGCTGGCACGACCAGTTCGCGCTCGCCCTCGACCCGCCGCGCGCGATGGCCTTCCACGACGAGACCCTGCCGGCGGAGCCGGCGAAGACCGCGCACTTCTGCTCGATGTGCGGACCGAAGTTCTGCTCCATGCGGATCAGCCAGGACATCCGCGACGCCTACGGGTCCGGTGCGGCGCAGCAGGCCATCGCCGAGGCCGGCATGGCGGCGAAGTCGCGTCAGTTCGTCGAGCTCGGCTCGAGCGTCTACGTGCGCGACGAGGCGACCCGGTGAGCCTCGTGCCCGGGCTGCCGCCGACCGGCCGCGCCGCCGTACGCGCCGGCATCGTCGGCAACTACGTCGACCAGATCAACATCTTCCTGCCCGTCGTCGCGCTCGCCCCGGCGCTGGCGACCCTCGCCGGCCCGCACGCGGGCGTCACCGCGGGCGCCGTCGTCATCGTCGCGACGCTCCTCGGGCGGCCGATCGGCGCGATGGTCTTCGGCCGCATCGCCGACCGGGCCGGGCGCACCCGCACGACCCAGGTGGCGATCGCCGGCACCGCGGCGTGCAGCCTCGCGATCGCCGCGGTGCCGACGCACGAGAGCATCGGCGCCCTGGCGATCGCGGCGGTGGTCGTGCTGCGGTTCGTCGGCGGGGTCTTCCTCGCCGGGGAGTACACCTCGGCCATCCCGCTCGCGATGGAGTGGTCGGTGCCGCGACGCCGCGGCCTCGTCTCCGGGCTCATCATGTCGATGGCGCCGTGGGCGCAGTCGACGATCGCCTTCGCCACCGCGGGCCTGCTCGCCGCGCTCGGGCCGCAGGCCTACGCGGAGTGGGGGTGGCGGCTCGCCTTCGTCTGCGGCGGCCTCGCGAGCCTGGCTCTCCTGGCCTACTACTCCGCGCGCGTCGCCGACGCACCGCAGGTCGTACGGCAGCGCGAGCAGGCCGACGAAGGGAGGGCCCCCGCCTCCGTCGGTCTGCGCGCGGTCCTCGGTGGCGCCTTCGCCGGTGCCTTCTGGCAGATCTTCGGCCTGATGAGCGGGCTGTGGCTCATGACCAACATGGTCGTCATCCACGCGACCGGCCGGCTCTCGGCGGACCCGGGGTCCGACGGGGGAGAGGTCGCGCTCGTCATGGGCATCGCGTCGGTCGCCCAGGCGCTCGTCATGTCGCTCACCGGCCACTGGTCGACCCTCCTCGGGCGGCGACGCTTCTTCGTCGGGTGGGGGCTGGGCGCCGCGGTCGTCGCCCCGCTCCTGTGGGCGGGCACGATGGCGACGCAGGTCGTGCCGGCCGTCGTCGGCGTCGCGCTGCTCCAGGTCGTCACGGTGTGCGGCTATGGGCCGGTCGGGGCCTACCTGTGCGAGCGATTCCCGGCGCACGTGCGCTCCACCGGCTACGGCACGGCCTACTCGCTGTCCATCGTCGTCCCGGCGCTGTGGCCGTGGTGGCTGCCGGAGCTGCAGTCCGTGCTGGGTCGTGACGGTTCGGTCGCCGCCGTCCTGGTCGTCGGCGGTCTGCTCGTCGCCGGCTGCGGGGCGCTCGGCCCCCGCCTCGCCGGTCCTGATCTCGACCGTGACGTCGAGCTCGTCGCGCAGCGGCCCGAGGCCCCTTCTGCCGCAGGAGCGCTCGCATGATCGGCGTCGTACGGGCCCGTGACCACCGGGCGCAGATCGCCGCAGCGGTCGAGGCCATGCGTGCCGCTGCACCGCTCGTCCACGGGGCGACCGGCTCGGTGACCCGCGCCCTCGTCGCCGACGGTCTGCTCGCCGCGGGGGCCCGGCCGATGCTCACCGAGAGCGAGCAGGAGGCGCCCACCCTCGTCGGCGTCGCCGACGCCCTGCTCGTCAATCTCGGCTCGCTGAGCGGCGACGGCATGGCCGGCCTGCTGCCGACCGCGCGTGCTGCCGCCACCCACGGGGTGCCGTGGGTGCTCGACCCGACGGCGATCGGGCTGGCTCCGGTGCGCACCCCGCTCGCCCACGAGCTGCTGGCGCTCGGCCCGACGGTGGTGCGCGGCAATGCCTCCGAGGTCCTCACCCTCGCAGGCGGCAGTGGCGGAGGACGGGGCGCCGACAGCACGCTCGGGCCCGACGCCGCG
>ERZ500994.50-NODE-50-length-38655-cov-5.401321_pt1 | contig 38655 bp, 37 predicted proteins | sample MGYA00248878_ERZ500994 | MGnify/ENA primary metagenome ERZ500994 (study PRJEB25958, sample SAMN03398533) | human skin metagenome | study: EMG produced TPA metagenomics assembly of the Human Skin Microbiome Metagenome (human skin metagenome) data set. | reverse complement strand
GTAGCGCAGCGCGATCGGGCCTGAATCGTGCGCGTGGGCAGTCGCCACCATGTGCACCAGCTCCGCCTCGTCGGCGGCCGCCATCACGGTCATGTTCGGCAGGCAGCACAGATAGGCGAGGTCGAAGGCGCCGGCATGCGTCGCGCCGTCCGCGCCGACGAGGCCGGCGCGGTCCATCGCGAAGCGCACCGGCAGGTTCTGGATCGCGACGTCATGCACGAGCTGGTCATAGCCGCGCTGCAGGAAGGTCGAATAGATCGCGCAGAACGGCTTGTAGCCTTCGGTCGCAAGACCGGCCGCGAAGGTCACGGCATGCTGTTCGGCGATGCCGACATCGAAGGTGCGGCCCGGAAACGCCTTGCCGAACACGTCGAGGCCGGTGCCGGAGGGCATCGCCGCCGTGATCGCCACGACCTTCGGGTCTTCCTGCGCCGCCTTAATGAGATAGTCGGCGAAGACGCGCTGATAGGCCGGGGCATTGGCCTTCGGTTTCACCTGCGCGCCGGTCACTACGTCGAACGTGTTGACGCCATGATATTTGTCGGACGCGGCCTCGGCAGGCGCGTAGCCCTTGCCTTTCTGCGTGACGACATGGACCAGCACCGGCCCGTTGCCCATGTCGCGCACATTGCGCAGCACCGGCAGCAGGTGGTCGAGGTTGTGGCCGTCGATCGGCCCGACATAGAAGAATCCGAGCTCCTCGAAGAGCGTGCCCGCCCCGTCGGCGGTGACGAAGGCGCGGCCGAATTCCTCGGCGCGGCGGGCCTTCTCGTAGAGCGACTTCGGCAGGTGCTTTACGATCGATTTCACGCTCTCGCGGATCGTGGCATAGGCCCCGGAATTCAGCTTCGCGAGATAGGCCGACATGGCGCCGACGGGCGGCGCAATCGACATGTCGTTGTCGTTGAGGATGACGATCAGCCGCGACTTGAGAGCGCCGGCATTGTTCATGGCTTCATAAGCCATGCCCGCCGACATCGCGCCGTCACCGATGACCGCGATGACGTTGTTGTGGCCGCCCGACAGGTCGCGTGCCACCGCCATACCGAGGCCGGCGGAGATCGACGTGGACGAATGCGCCGCGCCAAAGGGGTCGTATTCGCTCTCGGACCGCTTGGTGAAGCCGGACAGGCCGCCACCCTTGCGCAGGGTGCGGATGCGGTCCTTTCGGCCCGTGAGGATCTTGTGGGGATAGGCCTGGTGGCCGACGTCCCAGATCAGCCGGTCGGCCGGCGTATTGAAAAGGTAGTGGATGGCGACGGTGAGTTCCACCACGCCGAGTCCGGCCCCCAGATGACCGCCGGTGACGGAAACCGCCTCGATCGTCTCCTGTCGCAATTCATCTGCGACCTGACGCAGGTCACTTTCCGGAAGCTTACGCAGGTCGGCTGGCGTAACGATCTTGTCCAGAAGGGGTTTCGGGCTCTGCACGGCGTTCTCTCGTTGGCGACAGGACTGTCACAAATAGGGACCGATCGCGGAATGGTCCTCTATAGCAGCAACATGGCTGCCAAGCTCAGGTCCTGCGGCATGTTGGTCGCAACTGTGGCCTATAGGCAACATACCCAGGACAGCCGATCGCGACGCGGCCGCTTCCAGCCAGAAAGATGCGGTGAAACGATGGCAGATCGACTTTTTGCCTGTTCCTACAACCGTCTCACGGGAGCATGGTTCATGCGGACGTCTCGTAAAGGGCGACAATCCGACGTCGTTGAACCGTCCATGTCTTTCCGGCTAAACCCGCGCACGCGCCCAGCCCGGGCGATCAGGATCGTGTCTAATGGCGAAATGGGTTTACGCCTTCGGCGACGGGAAGGCCGAGGGAAAAAGCGGCATGCGCGACCTCCTCGGAGGCAAGGGCGCAAACCTTGCCGAGATGGCGAATCTCGGCCTGCCGGTCCCGCCCGGCTTCACGATCACGACCGAGGTCTGCACCTATTTCTACGATCATGACCGCACCTATCCGCCGGAACTGACCGGCGAGGTGGAGGCGGCGCTGGCGCAAACCGGCAAGCTCGCGGGCCGGGTCTTCGGCGACGAGACGAATCCGCTACTCGTTTCGGTGCGCTCGGGCGCGCGCGCGTCGATGCCGGGCATGATGGACACGGTCCTCAACCTCGGCCTCAACGACATTACGGTGGACGCACTGGCGAAGAACGCCGCCGACGAACGGTTCGCCTGGGACAGCTATCGCCGCTTCATCCAGATGTATTCGAACGTGGTGCTCGACATCGACCACCACAATTTCGAGGACGTGCTCGAATACTTCAAGGATTCGAAGGGCTATTCGCTCGATACCGATCTCACAGCCGCCGACTGGAAGGAGATCATCCGCCAGTACAAGGAAATCGTGGAGCGCGAACTGGGCAAGCCGTTCCCGCAAGATCCGCGCGAACAGCTCTGGGGCGCGGTCGGTGCGGTGTTCGGCTCGTGGATGAACCAGCGCGCCATCACCTATCGCCGCCTGCATGACATTCCGGCGAGCTGGGGCACGGCGGTCAACGTCCAGGCCATGGTGTTCGGCAACATGGGCGACACCTCCGCCACCGGCGTCGCCTTCACGCGCAATCCCTCGACCGGCGAGCACGAACTTTATGGCGAGTTTCTCGTGAATGCGCAGGGCGAGGACGTCGTCGCCGGCATCCGCACGCCGCAGAACATCACGGAAGCCGCGCGCATCGCCGCCAAATCCGACAAGCCGTCGATGGAGACGGTGATGCCGGAGGTCTTCGCGGAGTTCCGGCGCACGACCGAACTGCTCGAGAAGCACTATCGCGACATGCAGGACATGGAGTTCACCGTCGAGCGCGGGAAGCTCTGGATGCTGCAGACGCGCGGCGGCAAGCGGACCGCCAAGGCCTCCCTCAAGATCGCCGTCGACATGGCGAACGAGGGGCTGATCTCGAAGGAGGACGCTGTCGGCCGGATCGAGCCCCTCTCGCTCGACCAGCTCCTTCATCCGACGATCGACCCCAAGGCGCAGCGTACGATCATCGCGAGCGGTCTTCCGGCGTCGCCGGGCGCGGCCTGCGGCAGCATCGTCTTCAGTTCCGACGAGGCCGAACAGCTTCACAATGCCGGCGAGAAGGTCATTCTCGTGCGCGTCGAGACGAGCCCGGAAGACATCCACGGCATGCATGCCTCGGAAGGCATTCTCACCACGCGCGGCGGCATGACGTCCCATGCGGCGGTGGTGGCGCGCGGCATGGGCAAGCCTTGCGTCTCCGGCGCGGGCTCGATCCGCGTGGACTACAAGGCCGGCACGATGACGACCGGCGGCAAGACGCTGAAGAAAGGCGACGTCGTCACGATCGACGGCTCGACGGGGCAGGTGCTCGCCGGCGAGATCGCCATGATCCAGCCGGAACTTTCCGGCGATTTCGGCACGCTGATGGACTGGGCCGACAAGGCCCGCCGCCTGGGCGTGCGGACCAACGCCGACACGCCCGCCGACGCGCGCATCGCGCGGAAATTCGGCGCGGAAGGCATCGGCCTCTGCCGTACCGAGCACATGTTCTTCGAGGGCGATCGCATCGTCGCGGTGCGCGAGATGATCCTCGCCAACGACGAGAAGGGCCGCCGCGCCGCGCTCGAAAAGCTTCTGCCGATGCAGCGGTCCGATTTCGCCGACCTGTTCGAGATCATGTCCGGCCTGCCGGTGACGATCCGCCTGCTCGACCCGCCTCTGCACGAGTTCCTGCCGCACACCGACGCCGAAATCGCGGAGGTCGCAAAGGCGATGGGGACGGATGAAGCGCGGCTGAAAGCGCGCGCGCAGGAACTGCACGAATTCAATCCGATGCTCGGTTTCCGGGGCGTGCGCATCGCGATCGCATATCCGGAAGTGGCGGAGATGCAGGCGCGCGCGATCTTCGAGGGCGCGGTCGCGGCCGGCAAGAAGACCGGTCACCCAGTAACGGCCGAAATCATGGTGCCGCTGGTGATGACGAAGGCCGAACTCGACATCGTCAAGGCGCGCATCGTCGCGATGGCGGAGGCCGTCGGCAAGGAAACCGGCGTGAACGTGCCCTATACGATCGGCACGATGATCGAACTGCCGCGCGCCGCGCTGCGCGCCGGCGACATCGCCGAGAGCGCCGAGTTCTTTTCCTTCGGCACGAACGATCTGACGCAGACGGCGCTCGGCATTTCTCGCGACGACGCGGCCTCCTTCCTCGGGCCCTACACCCAGAAAGGAATCCTCGCGGCCGACCCCTTCGTGTCGATCGATCAGGAAGGCGTGGGCGAACTCGTCGCGATCGCGGTCGAGCGCGGCCGCAAGACGCGGTCCGGCATCAAGCTCGGCATCTGCGGCGAGCATGGCGGCGACCCGTCGTCCATCGGCTTCTGCGAGAAGATCGGGCTCGATTACGTGTCGTGCTCGCCTTATCGCGTGCCGATCGCCCGGCTCGCCGCCGCGCAGGCGGCGCTCGGACGGAAGGCGGCGGGACAGGCCTGACGCGTCCGCACAATCGGCCGTTTACGATTGTGCCTTACGCCTGTGAGAGCCTTCGCGTGTCGCGGGGGCTCCCAGCGCGAGGTCCTGAATGTCGGCCACATCCGCAGCCCTGGGAACGAGCAGGCCTCGGATCGTGTCGGCGACGTTTTTGTTCGCTTGCGCGAGTGGCCTCGGCGCGGCGCTGGTCTTCATCGTCGAGCCGCTGATCGCGAAGATGCTGCTGCCCTCGCTGGGCGGCGCGCCGGCGGTGTGGAACACCGCGCTCGCGTTCTTTCAGGTCATGCTTCTCGCCGGCTATCTCTACGCCCATCTGCTGCAGCGGATCGTCGGCGTGCGCCGGCAGATCGTGGTGCATCTGACGGCGCTTCTCGTCGCCGGCCTGTCGCTGCCTCTGACCCTGTCGTCCGCGCTCGGCGATCCGAAGCCGGACGCGCCCGTCTCATGGCTGCTCGGCGTGCTCGTCCTGTCGATCGGCGCGCCCTTCGCGCTTCTGTCCGCGACCGCGCCGCTCGTCCAGAGCTGGTACGCCGCGCGTCTCGATCCGGCCGACGGCAGGACGGACGCCTATCCGCTCTATGCCGCCAGCAATATCGGAAGCCTTGTCGGCCTTCTCGCCTATCCGCTGGCCATCGAGCCGTTCTCGACGCTGACGGCGCAACGCTATGCCTGGAGCGTCGGTTTTGCGATCTTCATTCTGGCGATCGTCGCGCTCGGCGTCACGCAACGGTTCGGCCTCGCGCAGGGCCGTATCGTATCCCATGCGCCCGTCGCCACGCCGCGCGCAGGAACGATCGTCCGCTGGATTCTGCTGGCGGCCGCGCCCTCGAGCCTGATGCTGGGGGTGACGAACTACATCACGACAGACGTCGCGTCCTTTCCGTTCCTGTGGGTCGTGCCGCTGGCGGCCTATCTGGTCACCTTCATCCTCGCGTTCCGCGCCCGCGCGCTGGAAACGGGCGACAAGAATATGGACGCGATGCTGGCGGCGCAGGCCTTCGCGATCATCCTCTGCCTCGTGATGGCGCCGGTCCTGCGGCTCGGCTTCGCATGGCAGCTTGGCATCAACCTCGTCGCGTTCTTCCTGACGGCACTGCTGTGCCATCGGCAGCTCGCGAACACGCGGCCCGACCCCGGGCATCTCACGATCTTCTATCTCTGCATTTCGTTCGGCGGCGTGGTCGGCGGCAGTTTCAACGCCTTCGTCGCGCCGGTCGTATTCAGCTCGATCCTCGAATATCCGCTCGTCCTCATTCTTGCGTGTCTCGCGCGTCCGTGGGGCGACGGGCCCCTGCATTCGCGCCAGCGATGGCTCGCCGGAGTTGCGATCGTCGCGGCGGGCGCGCCCGTGATCGCGACATGGATCGGGTTCGGGGGCGATATGTTCGCGGCCGTTCGTCTGCCGCTGCTGGTCGTTTTCGGCGCGGCGGCGTTGCAGGTCGACCGTGCGCCGTGGTTCGTTGCGGCTCTCGGCGCGGCATGGTTGTCCGTGACCGGCGTCGCAGAACCTTATCGCGCGGCGGAGCGCAGCTTCTTCGGCGTTCTTCGCGTGACCGAGATGGACGATCCGGTCCTCGGTCCGGTCCGCATTCAATATCACGGCACCACCCTGCACGGGGTGCAGAGCGTTTCGCCGACGACGTCGTGCCAGCCGCTTGTCTATTATGCGCCTCAGACGCCGCTCGGCCAGACGATGACGCAACTTCAACGGCAGAAGCCAGGACTGGAGGCCGCATTCATCGGCCTGGGCACGGGCGCTCTGGCGAGCTACGTCCGTCCCACCGACCGCGCGACCTTCTATGAGATCGATCCGCTCGTGGTCCGCGAGGCGAAGGACCCGACCCTGTTCTCCTATGTCGATCGCTGCGCGCGCTCGCCGGTCGGGATCGTGCTGGGCGATGCGCGGCTGACGATCCGGCATGTGCCGGACGCAACGCTCGACCTGCTCGTCGTCGATGCGTTTTCCTCCGATACGGTTCCCGCGCATCTTCTGACGGTCGAGGCGCTGCGGAGCTATTTCAGCAAGCTGAAACCCGAGGGCGTGCTGCTGATGAATCTCACCAACCGACATTTCGAATTGCGCGGCATCGTCGCAGCCGGTTTGCAGGACATCGGCGCCTTCGCGCTGACGCAGCGTTCGAAGGCCGATCCCGACAGCATTCTCGTCGCCGCGCCGACAACGGGGCTTGTCGCCTCCCGCTCTCGGGAAAGCCTTGCGGTGTTCCGCGCAGACGGCCGGTGGTCGCCGGTCGATATTGCTGGCGCGCGCCCCTGGACGGACGATTATTCCAATCTTCTGAGCGCCATCGTCGCGAAATCGCGTTAAACGGATCGTTATGAGGTCCGTGCGCGTGCGGGTCTTTTGAGCCTGTCCGCGATGGCTGCGGCGCCCAGCACGGCGGCGAGCGAAAGGCCCGGCCAGAGCATCGCATAGTAGCGGCTCTGCGCGTCGGACATTGAGCCGAGCATGCGAAAGCTGTTCCAGCCATAGAAGACGTGGACGGTTGCGAAGAGCAGTGCGGCCGCCCATGCGGCGACAGCGATGTCGCGCGTTCGGCGCGCGGCGGCCGCAAAGGCCGCGAACGGGCCGAGAAGAATCATCAGGATCGCCGCAGGCATCAGGTCGATAACGCCGTCCATGAAGAAGATTTTCTGCCCGATCTTGCCGAAGAAAGCCGCGACGAATTGCGGGAAATCGTAGGATTGCCGCGCGGACGGTTCGACGAAGAGGAAATCGACGGGCACATAGGCGACCGATCCGATCGTCGCGAGATTGATGAGAGCCGGAAGCGCGCCGATCGCCACGCCGGCAAGCAGAACGAAACTCGCGCGGCCGAACGCGCGCTCGTTGCGACGCAGGACTGTCGCAAGATGCAGCAGGCCCACCCATAGAGTGAGCCCGACGAAGGCGTTGAATTTTGTCCAGCCGGTCAGTGCGAGGACGGCGGCGATGGCGATGACATTCGCCAGGCCGGTCCCCTCATACCGGCTGTCATTTCCGCGAACGCGGGACTCCACGATGCTGTCTGGATGCCCGCCTTCGCGAGCATGACAGGACGGGATCGCTCGCGCCAGAAGCTGAAACAGAACGCCTGTCTCGAGCAACACGAGGTTGTCGTTGTTGACCATGCCGGCGATCAGCGCGGGCTTGGAAAACACAAGCAGCAGGGCAAGAAACGCGATGCGCTGGCCGGTCGTGCCGAGAAGTTTCAGGCCTGCATGGGCGCAGAGAGCGAAACCGGCGAGCGCCATGGCGAGATTGATTGCGCGCAGCACAGTGATGTTGTCGCCGAACGGCGCAAGCAGCAGATAGTAGAGCGGAGGATGCGCGATGTAGTTGAAGGCATCCGTCCAGCCCGCGAGGTCCGGTCTGAGGACGCGATACGCTCCATAGTGCGGAAACAGCGCCGGCGCGTCGCGCAGCGCATGGATGAAGGACAGGTGCTGCAACTCGTCATAGGCGGTCGGGAAGGGGACATAGAGCAGCGTCAGAAGGCCTCCGATCGCGAAGAGACCCAGCGCAACGACGAAGAGGCAGTCGGCCGCGCCAATCCGGAGGCCCCCACCCCGCTCGCTGCGCGGGCGACCCTCCCCGCAAGGGGGAGGGAAGGCGGCTGACGCCGCATCGTGGCTGGTTTCAGGGAGCGTCGACATTGGCGGCACCGCTTCGTGCGGTCGCAATATCGGCAACCGGCCTTAAGAACGCGTTGGCTCAGGGTCGGCCGGGGCCGAACCGGTCCTTCCACGCCGGCGCCGTGCCCGCGAAGGGCAAAGCGGTCGCCGCGTGCACGCCGCGCGCGATGGCCCGTGCGAGACAGTCCGACGCCAGCGCGCAGATTTCGATGAACTCCCGCACCGGGTCGCCCAGCGGGCGTTTCGCCGTCGAGACGCCGAAGACCGTGTCGCCATCGAAGATCGCATGGGCGAGCCGTAGCCCCTTCGACAGGCCACCCGAGGCGGCGATGGCGAGCCGGCGCGCCTGCACCTTGGTGAGGGTGGCGTCGGTCGCGACCATGCCGATGGTGGTCGCCGTCTGCCCGTCGCCCTTCCAGCGCAGCCGCGTCGAAGGGTGGGCCGGCATGCCGAGCCCGCCGAACTCGTCGCCGATTTCCCATGGCGCGGCCCAGAAATGCGGGCCGCCGCCGATGGAGGCCGAGCCGATCGCGTTGACCACGACGAGCGCGGCGACGGCCGCCCCGGAGGAGGTCACGACGCTGGCCGAGCCGAGCCCGCCCTTGAGATCGGCTGTCGTCGCTCCGTAGCCGGCGCCGACCGTGCCCAGCGAAAAATCCGCCGCGGCCGTCTGGCAGGCGGCATAGGCGAGGTCGCGATACGGCGGAAAGCGGCCCCAGTCCTTGTCGCCGCCGTTCATGAGGTCGAAGCAGATCGCCTGAGGCGCGATCGGGATCACGGTACGGCCGAAGGCGACGCCGCGTCCCTGCTCGCGCAGGAAGGCCTGCACGCCCGTCGCGGCATCCAGGCCGAACCCGGATCCACCCGAAAAGACAAGACCCTGCACGCGTTCGAGCTGCATGTCGGTCGACAGGCATTCCTGGTCTCGCCCGGCGGGCGCTCCGCCCGTGATCGCGACGGAGGCGACGGCGTCCGGCTCGAACAGCGCGACCGTCACGCCGGTCGCGATCCTGGCGTCGTCGGCCTGTCCGACCGTGATGCCGGGGACGTCGGTGAGAAGGTTTCTGGGGCCGGTCTGCATGGGCCACCGTGCCCCGTGGTCGGGGCGTTCGGCAAGGCTCGCGGATGACGAGACTGTGCGCGGCGTCACAGGCTTCGGCCGCGAAATGCCTCATCTTGGCCTGATTGGCGGGGTCTATGCACCGCCCCGGTCAGCGTCCGTTCAGGTTGGAGCCGTCATGATCGGCAACGAAAACGGCAAACAGGAGCCTTTATGTCCACCGTCGTGTCCGAGCGTCCGCAATCCGCCGCGTCGCCTCTGTCCTTCACCCTCAGCCGCGGCAACGGCCGGTCGGTGATCGTCGCCGAAGCCCACGGCCGGGCTGGCGGCTCCTTCACGGACATGTCCTCGGCGATGAGCTTCGTGGAGACGCAGTGCCGGTCGCGCGGCTGCCCGACCTCGATGCGCTTCGACGAATCGCTGGCCCTCATCCGGGCAGCGGGATGAACTCGCTGTCGCCGGGCACGGCGTCGAACCGCCCGGCTTTCCAGTCCGCCTTCGCCGCCTCTATCCGGTCCTTCCGGGAGGAGACGAAGTTCCACCAGATGTGACGCGGCCCGTCCATGGCGGGGCCGCCGAGGATCGCAAAGCGGGAATCCCGCGTCGCGGTGACGCTGATCCGGTCTCCCGCGCGAAAAACCAGCAGCCGGCCGCCAGCGAACCGTTCGCCCGAGATTTCGAGCTCGCCCGAGACGATGTAGATCGCGCGTTCCTCGACATCGGCGTCGAGCGGCAGTTTAGATCCCGCAAGCATTTCCACATCCGCGAAGACTGCGTCGGTGACGTCGGCGAGCGGCGACGCCGCGCCGAAGAGGCGCCCGGCGACGACGCGCGCCGTGCTGCCGTCACCCTCGACGACCGGCAGACCGCCGGCCTCGTGATGGACAAAGGCGGGTTCGCGCTCCTCGTCCTCCTTGCGGAGCGCCACCCACATCTGGAGGCCACCGAGACGGCCGCCCGTGGCGCGAAAATCCCGCCCGGACCGTTCCGAATGGGCGATGCCGCGTCCGGCGGTCATCCAGTTCACTGCGCCCGGCCGGATGGCGATATCGGTGCCGAGCGAATCGCGATGCACGATCTCGCCGTCGTGGAGGTAGGTCAGGGTCGAGAGGCCGATATGCGGATGGGGCCGCACGTCGATGCCCTCGCCGACGACGAAATCGGCCGGTCCCATCTGATCGAGGAAGATGAACGGTCCGACCATCTGCCGGCGTGGCGCGGGAAGGGCGCGGCGGACCTCGAAGCCGCCGAGGTCGTGCGCGCGCGGGACGACGACCATGTTGATCGCGTCGCAGGCATGCGTGTCGCCCAAAGCGGGATCGTTGTGCGGCATCTGAGACATGCGTGTTCCTTGCTAGATGCCCGATCCTTCCATCTCGCTGAGATCGGGCGGCGCGGGCAGAGGCGACGCCAGCACGCCGGAGCGCGTCTGCGGCGCATGCGAGGGCAGGGGCATCCAGAACAAAACCTCGGGATCGGCATAGACGATCTGGCAGGACGAATCCGAATCGGCGGCGATCCAGCATCGTTCTCCGCTTCGCGCGGACCGCGCCCAGCGCGCGACGTCGATTTCGCCCGGCCCCTGTTCCGTCGCGCGGATCACCACGAGAACGCGCGAACCGTCGCGGGGCGCGCTGCCGATGGGCTTCCATTCGCCGAGATTGGATGAAGCCATGCCATGCTCCCGATTGCCGTCCGCGCTCACCCTATTATAGCAAGAGGGACATGGGTTCCCACGCATGACGGCCGGTCTCGGCAAGGTTTTTGCGGCGATCGACGTCGCCAACGCACGCGATCCGGGACGCGATCCCGGCACCGGCGAACCGGCGGCGCTGCTCTACGGCCGCCGGATGAGCGAGCGGCTGGCGCAATTCCTGCGCGCGGCGGACGACGCGCTCGCCATCGCGGTGCGCGGTCAGCACATCGAGCGATGGATCGTTCCTCGAAGCACTTATCCGATGGATCGCGCCGGCTATCTGCGCTGGCGGAACGATCTCAAGGACCATCACGCGCGGCGTCTGGTGGAGATCATGACGGATGCCGGCTACGACGCGGCCTCCATCGACCGCGTGAGAAGCATCGTCCGAAAGGAGCGGCTCAAGGCCGATCCGCAGGCCCAGACGCTCGAGGACGTCGCGTGCCTCGTCTTCCTGGAGTTCTATGCGGCCGAATTCGCCGGCAAGCACGAGGAAGCCAAGGTCATCGACATCGTCCGCAAGACATGGCGGAAGATGTCGCCGCAGGGCCATGCGGCGGCGACACAACTCGCCCTCGACCCCGATGTCGCGCGGATCGTCAGCAAGGCGCTCGCCGGTTAGGCGCCCGCGCCGTGCCGGCTGTCGGCATGGCGCGCGCGCCGTTCTCAAGCCAGTCCTGCATGTCGAGGCTTGTCAGGAGGCGTCGAAGTGTCCGTTCCACGCGCGCCGACGAGACGGCCGCCAGAAGGCACAGATTGAGGTGATGCCCGCGCGCAATCGCGTCGGCGATGACGCGCTCGTCGCGAAAGAGGTCGACGATGCGTTCGTACTGCCTGTTCGCCGCCTTCCAGCGGTCGTAGGCATTCACGGTCGCGATGCGCGCAGCAGAAAAGTCCGTGAGCACCGGGCCACGCCCCTCGAAAGGCCGGGTTGACTGCTCAACTATACCTCATCCCCGAGACTTTGTCGCCCGGGAATGCGATGGCGCGTCAGCCCGCGCCGGCCGTGCGCATCCAGGCGGCACCGCAGGCTTTCGCGAGTTCGCGCACACGCAGGATGTAGCTCTGGCGTTCGGTCACCGAGATCACGCCGCGCGCGTCGAGAAGATTGAACGCATGGCTCGCCTTGATGCACTGGTCGTAGGCGGGCAGCGCCATGAGATGCCGTTCGCCCTTGTCGCCGAAGTCGAGGAGGGCGCGGCATTCGGTTTCGGCGTCGCGGAAATGGCGGAACAGAAGGTCCGTGTCGGCGGCCTCGAAGTCGTATCGGGAATATTCCTGCTCGGCCTGCAGGAAAATATCGCCGTAGGTCACGCGGTCGTCGCCGTCCTTGCCGTTGAAATTGAGGTCCATGATGCGGTCGACGCCCTGCAGGTAGCAGGCGAGGCGCTCGAGGCCGTAGGTCAGCTCGCCCGCCACGGGCGCGCATTCGACCCCGGCGACCTGCTGGAAATAGGTGAACTGCGACACTTCCATGCCGTCGCACCAGCATTCCCAGCCTAGACCCCATGCGCCGAGAGTCGGGCTTTCCCAGTCGTCCTCGACGAAGCGGATGTCGTGCAGCGACGCATCGATGCCGATCGCCTTGAGCGAGGCGAGATAGAGGTCCTGAAGATCCGGCGGCGACGGCTTCAGGATCACCTGGAACTGGTAATAATGCTGCAGGCGGTTGGGATTTTCGCCGTAGCGGCCGTCCTTCGGGCGTCGGCATGGCTGGACATAGGCGGCGCGCCACGGTTTCGGTCCCAGCGCGCGCAGCGTCGTCGCCGGATGGAAGGTGCCGGCGCCCATTTCCATGTCGTAAGGCTGGAGGATCGCGCAGCCTTGCGCGGCCCAGAAGGACTGGAGCGTCAGGATCAGACCCTGGAACGATTTTGTCGGATCGAGCGTGGTTTGCATGGTGATGAACGGGCTTTCGGCGAGGGAAACTGCAGCGGGACTGGTGATTTTCGGCGTTTCATAGCGCAAAATCGTCGCGGGCGCGCCAGCAGCCGGAACGGGGAGACACCGGGCGCATTATCCCTTCCACGGAACATACGGGAGTTAGCGATGAACCGTTCATCTTCGATCAGGACAGTCGGCGCCGGCATCGTCGCGCTCGGGGCTCTCGCCTTTGCAACCGGCGTGGACGCGCGGCCGGGCGGGTTCGGCGGAGGCGGATTCCACGGCGGCGGCTTCCATGCCGGAGGGTTTGGGGGCGGCGGATTTGGCCGTCCGGCGTTCGCAGGCCGCAGTGTTGGCCTGGCTGGCGGCTATGGTCGCAGATGGGGCGGTTACGGGCGCCCCGGATGGGGCGGCGGCTGGGGCTGGCGCCGTGCTGGTTGGGGGCCTGGCTGGGGCGTCGGGCTCGCCGGCGCAGCCGTCGGCGCGGGCCTGGCTTACGGCGCCGCCAACTATTACGGCTATGGCTACGGCACGCCGTACTACGACACCGGGTATTACGGCGACGGATACGGATACGACTACAATTGTATCGTGAGGCAGAGCTGGTATGGCGGTTACCCGCACTACGTCCGCGTCTGCAATTAGGACGCAGCTTCTGTCGCGAAAAGCCGGCCCTCGTGGCCGGCTTTTTTATGGGTTGCCGCTAGGCTCAGAACGTCAGTCCGTCGTGCAGCGCCTGCGCTTCGCGCGTGAAGGCGTTGGACGCGTCGTGTAGCACGAGAGGCGGCAGCAATTCGAGCGGCGCGTGGCTGCCCTTGGTCGCCCGGACCACGATCCGGATCGCATTCGTGTCGGCCTTTGGATGGACGGCGCGTACGCTGACGCCGCCTGCCGCCTGCCCGATCGACTCCAGGATCGCGCCGAGCGCTGCCGGACGATGGATCAAGACAAGGCTGCCGCCCGGCCGCAGCAGCGTGACGCAGGCGCGCAGCCAGCCGGACAACGATCCCTCGATGACATGCGCCGCCCCTTTCAGCGGGTCGCGCGAACGCCGGCCGCTGCCGGCCTCGTAAAACGGCGGATTGGTGACGACCACATCCGCGCTTTCGTTGCGGATGCCGGCGCTGCGCCGGGGCAGGGCGGCAAGAACATCCGTTTCCGCGACGCTCACGCGCGAGACGAGATCATTCGCCTCGGCGTTGCGCCGCGCGAGGGCGGCATAGACGGGGTCGCGCTCCAGCAGGACCGCGCGGGCCGGCGCGTTCCGGAGCGCGAGCATCAGGCCGACGGTGCCGACGCCGGCGCCCACATCGATGATCAGCCCGTCCGTATGCGGCGCGGCGGCGGCCAGCAGCACCGCGTCGGTGCCGGCGCGATGTCCCTTCGCCGGCTGCGTCAGCCGAAGCCTGCCGTTCAGAAGCGCGTCTTCCGTAACGGCGAGGCCGGCGCTGTCATTCGGCGGGAAGTTCATGCGCCAGATCCGCTTCGATCATCAGGCGGCGCGCCCGCGCGAAATCGTCGTCGTGAACCAGCACGCGGCGCGACAGGAAGCCGACCGATCCCTCGAGCACGCTCATATGCCGGTCGGCGATGAAAAAGCCGATGTCTTCGCTTTCGAACATGGCCTCGATCAACGACAGCAGAACGGCATCGTTCGTGCGCAGCAATTCCTTCATCCCGTGGCACGGTGTCATGGCGGTTGCGCGAAAACAAGAACCGGCGCACGGAGAGCCGATGGACTGGCGCACATTCTTCAACGAGGACCATTCGATCTATGTCAGCGACCGGCATCGCGCGCTGCATGCCGATCTCGTCGCGCGCGGGATCGTCGCCAATCTGCCCGCCGGTCGGCCGCGCGTCCTCGACTGGGGATGCGGCGAGGCGGAAGGCGCGAAGCTTGTCGCGGCGCACTGCAGCCGCCTCTCCCTCTATGACAGCGCGCCCCGCGTGCGCGACAACCTGCGACGGCGGTACGGCGGTGACGAAGCCATCGTCGTTCTCGACGAGGACGCGCTCGCCGCACTGCCGGACGGTTCGCTCGATGCGATCGTCATCGTATCCGTGCTGCAATATCTGTCGCCGGAGGCGCTCGCCGATATCCTGCGATCTCTGACGCCGAAACTGGCGGAAGGCGGCCGGCTCGTCATCGGCGACGTCATCCCGCCAAAACTGTCGCCCGTCACCGATGCGAAGGCGCTTCTCTCCTTCGCATGGCGTGGCGGTTTCCTGCGCGATGCGGTCGCCGGCCTTGTGAAGACGTTCTTCTCGAACTACCGGACGTTGCGCAACACGCTGGGCCTCACGCAATGGAGCGAGGCCGATCTTTGCGCGTTACTGGCGCGTTGCGGTCTCGATCCGCAGCGCGCGGGGCAAAACATCGGCCACAATCAGGCGCGCATGACATTTGTTGGCGTGAAGCGGTAAGGCGCAGCGACGAAACATCTGTCATTCCCGACGCGCGAAGCGCGAGCGGGAATCCAGGCGACGATTGACAAATGTCATTCTTCGCATGCGCAGACAGACTCTTGTCCGTATCTCGCATCTGGATGCCTGCCTTCGCAGGCATGACAGCATGGAGCCCGTGTCCGCGCGCCGCGCCTCACGCACACACGGGCGGCTTCCGGTCCTTCCACGGCCGCGCCTGTTCGAGCTGCGCGGCCAGACGGAACAGCGTCCCTTCGTCGCCGAAGCGGCCGGCGAACATCATGCCGAGCGGCAGGCCCGCCTTGTTCCACGCCAGCGGCACCGACATCGCAGGCTGGCCGGACATGTTGTACATGCTCGTACCCGGCATGTAGCGACGCAGCAGCGGTCCGACGCCGGACAGATCCTTGGCCATCGTGTTCAGCTCGCCGATCGCGATGGGCGGCAGGCACAGCGTCGGCGACAGGATCACGTCGAAGTCGCGCTGGAAGAACGCGATCGCGCGGCCGATCTCGAAGGCGGCGATCTCGGCTTCGACATAATCCACCGCACTCGCCTTCGCGCCGTTATGGGCGCTCGCCAGCGTGAGTTCCTCGAAATCGTTCGAATCGATCTTGCGGCGATGTTGCCGCTCCGCGAGACGCACGGTCAGGGCCGTATGCGCGGCGACGATCGTGTTGATGACATCGGCCGGATCGTGCGGCAGTTTTGGCGCCTTTTCCTCCACGTGATGTCCGAGCTTTTCGAGCAGCGCGGCCACGTCTCGCACGGCGGCCGCGATCTCCGGATCGATCGGCGCGTCCGCCGGCGTGCGGTCCGTGAAGGCGATGCGCAGCCGGCCCGGGTCGCGGCCGACTTCCTCCAGATAGGGCCGCTCCGGCGCGGGCGCGGCATAGGGGCTGACGAGTTCGATCCCCTGCGTGGCGTCGAGCAGGGCGGCGCTGTCGCGGACGGAAATGCTGACGGCATGGCCGACGCTGAAGCCGCCCCAGCCCGCGCCGCGATCGGGGCCGGTCGGCGTGCGGGCGCGCGTCGGCTTGAGGCCGAAGACGCCGCAGGCCGACGCCGGAATGCGGATCGAGCCGCCGCCGTCCGTCGCATGGGCGACCGGAATGATGCGGGCCGCGACCGCCGCCGCCGCGCCGCCCGAGGAGCCGCCGCTGGAATGATCCGGATTCCACGGATTGCGGCAGGGGCCGTGGAGGCGCGGCTCCGTCGTCGGCACGAGGCCGAATTCCGGGCTCGCACTCTTGCCGAAAATCGTGAGGCCGGCGGCGAGATAGCGGTCCGTGATCGTGTTGTTGTGCGGCGCGACGAAATCCTCGGTCAGCGACGATCCGAATGTCGTGCGCGTCTGCTCGAGCAGATTGAGATCCTTGAGCAGGAACGGAACGCCCTTGAACGGACCGTCGGGCAGCCCGCGCGCGATCTGTTCGCGCGCCGCCTCGTAATGTTTCACGACGACGGCGTTGATCGCGCCGTTCACCTTCTCGGTGCGGTCGATCGCCTCTTCGAGAAGGTCTTGCGGGCTGACCTGCTTGCTGCGCACGAGCGCAGCAAGACCGAGCGCGTCGTGGGTTTCGTATTCGGCAATCGGCATGGGGTTCCTCCGCGCGGCATTATGCAGAGCCTGCGCCCCTTGGCGAGCCGATTGGAAATCTGGCGCGTATCGTTCTACGACTGCGCACCAATTCGCGATCACAGGGAGAAATCATGGCCACGTTCGAGGCGATCCGTATCGAAAAGAGCGGCGAGAAGGGCACAAGCGCGACGCTCGGCCCGTTCGATGAAGCCGATCTGATGGATGGCGACGTGACGGTTGCGGTGAGCCATTCCACGATCAACTTCAAGGACGGGCTCGCCATCACGGGCAAGTCGCCGGTCGTGCGCCGCTTTCCGATGATCGGCGGCATCGATTTCGCGGGCACGGTCGAGAATTCCAGCCACCCCGACTTCAAGGCGGGCGACCAGGTGATCCTCAACGGATGGGGCACCGGCGAGACCCATCTCGGCGGCTATGCGAAAAAGTCGCGCGTGAAGGGCGACTGGCTGGTGCCGCTGCCGGCGGGCCTGACCCCGGCGCAGGCGATGGCGATCGGCACGGCGGGCTATACCGCCATGCTGTCCGTGCTCGCGCTCGAAAAGGCCGGCGTGACGCCGGCTGGCGGACCGGTTGTCGTGACCGGCGCGGCGGGCGGCGTCGGATCGGTCGCGATCGCCATTCTCGCGAAGCTCGGGTGGCACGTCATCGCCTCGACAGGCCGTGTCGAGGAGGGCGATTATCTCAAGGGGCTCGGCGCGGCCGAGATCATCGACCGCGCGGAACTGTCCGCGCCCGGCCGGCCGCTCGGCAAGGAGCGCTGGATCGCGGGCGTCGATTCGGTCGGCTCCCACACACTCGCCAACGTGCTGTCGCAGACGAAATATGGCGGTGCGGTCGCGGCCTGCGGCCTCGCGCAGGGCATGGACCTGCCGGGCTCGGTCGCGCCCTTCATCCTGCGCGGCGTGTCGCTGCTCGGAATCGACAGCGTGATGTGTCCGCAGACTCGCCGCCGCGAAGCGTGGCAGCGGCTCGCGAAGGATCTTGATCTGGCGAAGCTCGCCAGCATGACGCGTACGATCGGCCTCAAGGACGTGATCGGCGTCGCGCCGGAAATCCTTGCCGGCAAGGTGCGCGGCCGGATCGTCGTGGAGGTCTGAGCCGGAACCGCCGGCTTGCCGCGAGCGTTGCGCTAGATCAGGGCGAACCCCATATGATCCCTGGATAATGAAACAATAGCGCAACGGCGGCTGGCAAAGCAGGGCGGATCATGAGCAGTGCATTCACGCGCGAAAGCGACAGCGGGATCGCCGAGGACGTGGGCGAGCGCCCGGTCAGCACGCACCGCAATCTGGTGACGCCGCGCGGCCTCGAAGCGATCGAACAGGAGCTCGAGGCCTCGCGCGTCGCGCTGGCGAAAGCAGAGCGCGAGCAGGACCGGCGCGCCATCGCGCTGGCCGCGCGCGACCTGAATTACTGGAGCGCGCGCCGTTCCAATGCGGAACTGGTCAAACCCAATCCCGACAAGGCGGAAATCCGCTTCGGTCACACCGTGACGATGAAGACATCCGGCGGCGAGACGATCCGCTATGCGATCGTGGGCGAAGACGAAGCGGACCCGACAAAGGGGTCGATTCCGCATGTCGCGCCGCTCGCGCTGGCGCTGCTCGGGAAATCGATCGGCGACGAAGTCGATGTGAAGCGTGCGCCGGCGGAGATCATCGGGATCGACTGATCCCGCTTGTCCCGGCGCGCCGCGATCCGTTACCCTCGCTTCACGGGAGCGAGGGTTCATGGACAAAGAACTTGCATTTGCGTCGGCGACGAAACTGGCGGAGCTGATCCGCGCGAAGAAGATCGGCGCGGTCGAGGCGCTCGATTTCTTTCTTGAGCGCGGGACACGCCTCAATCCCAAGGTCAACGCGATCATCCAGCTGCAGGTCGATGCCGCGCGAAAAGCCGCGCACGAGCGCGACGCCGAGACGATGCGTGGCGAGTCGCGTGGCCCGCTGCACGGCGTTCCGATGACGGTGAAGGAATCCTTCGACGTTCCCGGCCTGCCCACGACCTGGGGTTTCGAGACGTTTCGCGACAATGTGCCTTCGAAGCCCGCGCGCGCCGTCGAGCGGCTGGAGAAGGCTGGCGCGGTCGTCTTCGGCAAGACCAACGTCCCTGTCTCGCTCGCCGACTGGCAGTCGTTCAATCCCATCTACGGCACGACGAACAATCCGTGGAACGTCGGTCGCACGCCCGGCGGCTCGTCCGGCGGCAGCGCGGCGGCGCTCGCGGCGGGCCTGACCGGCCTCGAGATCGGCAGCGACATCGGCGCGTCTATCCGCGACCCCGCGCATTATTGCGGGGTCTACGGCCACAAGCCCACCTTCGACGTGTGCTCGCGCGACGGGCATCTTCTGCCGGGTGCGTATTCGCATGGCGATATTTCCGTTGTCGGGCCGCTGGCGCGGTCGGCCTTCGATCTCGAGACGACGCTCGACATCATGGCCGGACCCAACGCGATCGAGGGCCGAGGCTGGACGCTCAACCTGCCGCGGGCGGTACGGACGCGCCTTGGCGATTTCCGCGTCGCGGTCATGACGACGGCGCCCTCCGCGACGGTCGACGGCGCCGTCCGCAAGCAGATCGAGACCCTCGCGGATTTCCTGCGGAAGCAGGGCGCACATGTCGATATGGAGGCCCGGCCGACCGATCCGACCGCCGCGCACGAGGCCTTCATCATGCTGCTGCGGTCGGCGACCAGCAAAGGCATGGACGACGCTGTTCATGCAAAACTCGTCGCCGCGCGCGACGGCGCGACCGGCAAGAATGATTATTTCTCATGGCACGCACTGGCCAATACGATGAGCCATCGCGAATGGTTGCAATGGGACAATCTGCGTCACCGCATCCGCAGCGAATGGGAGAACTTCTTCACGGGCTTCGATCTCCTGCTGTGTCCGACGGCCGCGACAACGGCCTTTCCGCATATGCAGACCGGCGAGCGCTGGGAGCGCATGATCGACGTCGATGGCCAGAAGCAGCCGTCGACGACGCAGCTCTTCTGGGCCGGCTATTCCGGCATGGTGTTCCTGCCTTCGACAGTTGCGCCGATCGGGATCGCCGCCGACGGTCTGCCGGTCGGCGTGCAGATCATCGCGCCGCAATATCTCGACCACAGCGCCATCCGCTTCGCGCAGCTTCTGGAGCGGGACTATTACGCCTTCACGCCGCCGCCGGGCTTCGCGTGACGGGGGAAGAGAAGCGCCCGCCGTCCCGCGCCGGCGTCCTCGCGGCGCTCGTTTTCATGGTTGTGCTCATCGCCTTCGGCCTGTGGATCGCGCAGGCCTTGATCGCGATGGTCCGGCAGCAGAATTGCGCGATGTCGGGTCGCCGCGACTGTCTGGAAGTGCCGGGTCAGTAACGAACGCGCCCGCAACCACCGAACCTGTCATTCCCGCGAAAGCGGGAATCCATATCCTGGATGCCCGCCTTCGCGCGCATGACAGTCCTGAACCTGCGATCCATCGTCGTCGCGCTATTCCTCGGGCTCGGTCGTGAAGAGCAGCGGATAGCCTTTCGACTTCGCCATGTCCGTCGCACGCGTCGCCTTCGTTTCCGCGACGTCTTTCGTGAAGACGGCGACGACGCAGACGCCGCGCTTGTGCGCGGTGATCATCACCTGCATCGCCTGCGATTCGTTCATGCGGAATTCTGCCTTCAGCACCAGCACCACGAATTCGCGCGGCGTGTAGTCGTCGTTCAGCAGGATGACCTTGTGCAGTTTCGGCCGTTCCGTCGCGGTCTTCGTGCCGGTCCGGATTTTTGGCGTGACATTCGTCTCGCTCATGACGACCCCGCCTTTGCGGACGGGTTCTCGCAGTCCGAACAGCGGCCGGCGATCTCGATCACCTGTGCGCGGGGCCTGAAGCCGGCGGCCCGCGTCAGATCGCCGACGTCGTGGATGAGCGCGTCCGACGTCCGCTCGGAGACCTGGCCGCAAGCATCGCAGATCAGGAACGCTACGGGTTCATGGGCATCGTGGGCGTGACCGCAGGCCAGGAAGGCGTTGCGGGAGGCAAGGCGATGTACCCGGCCCGCCTCGACCAGAAAGTCGAGAGCGCGATAAACGGAAATCGGCGCGGGCCGCCGGCCGGTCTCGGCGCCCAGAAGGTCGATCAGTTCGTAGGCTCCGACCGGCCGCGCCTCGCGCGTGAGTACGTCGAGGACGCGTTGCCGCCCCGGTGTCATACGGCCGGACTCGCCCCCGTGTCCCTGCGCATGGCCGTGTGTGTGGCCGTGCTCATGTGTCTCGTCCATGCCGACAATATAGGCGCGGCTGCCCGGGAAACGAAGGTCGTCTTTTGGCCCGGCTTGGCGTAAGCAGCGCTTTTCCCGATCTATGCAGGAACAAGCCATGGCCCTCACCAACCGCACCGCCGTCGTGACAGGCTCGACGAGCGGGATCGGCCTCGCCATCGCGCGCGCTTTAGCCGCTGAAGGCGCCAAAGTCGTCATCAACGGGTTCGGCCCTGCCGTGGATATCGAGAAGGAGCGGGCCGGCATCGAGGCCGACTTCAAGGTCAAGGCGCTTTACGACGCGGCGGACATGTCGAAGCCGACCGAGATCGCGGCGATGATCGCCAATGCCGAGAAGACCTTCGGCAGCGTTGATATCCTTGTGAACAACGCGGGCATCCAGTTCGTCTCGCCGGTCGAGGATTTCCCGGTCGAGAAATGGGACCAGATCATCGCCATCAACCTGTCCTCCGCGTTCCATACGATCCGCGCGGCCGTGCCGGGCATGAAGGCGCGCAAATGGGGCCGCATCATCCAGACGGCCTCGGCGCATTCGCTCGTGGCGTCGCCGTTCAAGTCGGCCTACGTCTCCGCCAAGCACGGCATTGCCGGCCTGACGAAGACGGTGGCGCTGGAAGTCGCCGAGCACGGCATCACCTGCAACTGCATCTCGCCCGGATACGTGTGGACGCCGCTGGTCGAGAAGCAGATCCCGGACACGATGAAGGCGCGCGGGATGACGAAGGAACAGGTCATGCGCGATGTTCTCCTGGCCGCGCAGCCGACGAAGGAATTCGTCACCGTCGATCAGGTGGCTTCCCTCGCTCTCTATCTGTGCTCCGACGCGGCCGCGCCGATCACCGGAACCAATCTGTCGATCGACGGGGGCTGGACGGCGGCCTGAATCCGTGAAGCGGATCAATCTCGCGCTCCAGGGCGGCGGCGCGCATGGCGCCTTCACCTGGGGCGTGCTCGACGCGTTTCTGGAAGACGGGCGGCTGGAACTCGCCGGCGTCAGCGGCACCAGCGCCGGTGCGATGAACGCCGTGGCGCTAGCAGACGGATTGCGCCAGGGCGGGCCGGACGTGGCGCGCGCGCATCTGCGGCAATTCTGGCGCGCGACCAGTGTTGACGGCGACTATTGCGACGCCGAACGGAACGTCCTGCATGCGTGGCTGGGTTTTCTGAAACCGTTCACCGTGACGCCGGCGTCATTCTTCGCGCCTGCCGAACTTAATCCGTTCGATATCAACGCCTTGCGAACGGTCGTTGAGAATGCCGTCGATTTCGCGGGCCTGCGGGCCAGCGAGGGGCCAAAACTCTTCGTTTCCGCGACGAATGTGTGGACCGGCAAGGCGCGCGTCTTCCACCGTGAGGAACTGACGATCGACATGCTGATGGCCTCGGCCTGCCTGCCGACCGTCTTCCGCGCCGTCGAAATCGACGGCGAGCCCTATTGGGACGGCGGTTACGCCGGAAATCCGGCGCTGTTTCCGTTCTTCTACGAGACCGATTGCGCCGACATCGTGCTGGTGCAGATCAACCCGGTCGAGCGCCGGGAGACGCCGGACACGGCGGTCGAGATCGCCTCGCGGGTGAACGAGATCACGTTCAATTCCTCGCTGCTGCATGAATTCCGCGCGATCGATCTCGTCGCCCGACTGATCGACGAAGGCCGGCTCGATGGCGCGCATTACCGCAAGGTCCGGATGCATCGGGTCGATGGCGGGGCGCATCTCAAGGGTTACGGCGCGGAGAGCAAGACGCGAACGGACTGGGACTTCTTCCAGGAGTTGTTCGCGCGCGGTCGGCAGGCCGGCGCCGATTTCCTGCGGGACACCTACGAGGCCATCGGCGTGCAGGGGACGCTCGACCTGCGAAAACAATTCGGCTGACCGTCGCTGCCCCCTTGCGCGCTTCCGCCCAGCGAGTTAATCAAGCGATTAACTAACAAGGAGGAAGCGGGATGGCCGAGGCGAAATGCCTTGAGGGACGGGTCGTCGTCGTCACCGGCGCGGGGCGGGGCATCGGACGCGAAATCGCGCTCCTGTGCGCCGCCCAGGGCGGCAAGGTGGTGGTGAACGATCTTGGCGGCAGCGCCGACGGCGAGGGAGGGTCGGACATCCATCCGGCCGAGGAGGTCGTCGAGGCGATCCGCAAGGCCGGCGGCGAGGCCGTCGCCAACACGGATTCTGTTTCGGAAGCCGCTTCGGCCGCCAACATCATCAAGACCGCCACGGACGCCTTCGGCCGCATCGATTGCGTCGTCAACAACGCGGGCATCCTGCGCGACCGCATCTTCCACCGCATGAGCATCGTGGATTTCGAGCTCGTGGTGAAAGTCCATCTGATGGGCTCGTTCTACACAAGCCACGCTGCCGCCCGGCATTTCAAGGAGCAGGGGTCCGGCTCTTTCGTCCATTTCACCTCGACCAGCGGTCTTGTCGGCAATTTCGGCCAGGCGAATTACGCTGCCGCGAAGCTCGGGATCGTCGGCCTGTCGAAATCGATCGCGCTGGACATGGAACGCTTCGGCGTGCGCTCGAACTGCGTCTCGCCGTTCGCCTGGAGCCGGCTGATCGGCACGATTCCGACGGAAACGCCCGAGGAGAAGGCGCGGGTGGAGAAGATCCAGTCGATGGGCGCGGAGAAGATCGCGCCGATCTGCGCCTATCTCGCGAGCGATCTGTCGAAGGACGTGACGGGCCAGATTTTCGCGGTCCGCAAGAACGAGATCTTCCTGATGAGCCAGTCGCGGCCGATCCGCTCGGTGCAGCGCGAAAACGGCTGGTCGCCACAGTTGATCGCGGATCACGCGATCCCGGCCATGCGCGCGAGTTTCTACAAGCTCGATCGTTCGGCGGACGTGTTCAACTGGGACCCGGCATAGTTCCACAAACCTCATCCTGAGGAGTCTGCGAAGCAGGCGTCTCGAAGGATGGCGCAGCTAACGATGTTATCCTTCGAGACGCGCCTGCGGCGCTCCTCAGGATGAGGCAGACGGAGTTGAGAGAACGTATGTCTACGGAAAAAGCCGGCATCGTCGCCTACGGCGCCTATATTCCCCAGCGCCGCCTGCAGCGTAAGGTCGTCGTCGCCGCGAACGGCTGGTTCAACAGCGCGCTGAAATCGCAGGCCGAAGGCGAGCGCGCCATGGCGAATTGGGACGAAGATTCCGTCACCATGGCGGTTGCCGCAGCCCGCGACTGCCTGACCGGCATGGATCGCGAGGCCGTCGGCGTCGTGGATTTCGCCTCCACCACCTTTCCTTTCGAGGATCGGCTCAACGCTGGTATCGTTGCAGGCGCGCTGAACCTCGGTGAGAGCGTTTCGGCTCACGATCATGCGGCCACGCAACGTGCGGGCACGTCGGCCCTGACCGATGCGCTGACAGGCGAAGGAACGCGTCTCGTCGTCGCGGCCGAGAAGCGCCGTACGAAGGCCGCAAGCCCGCTCGAACTCACGAGCGGTGATGCTGCCGCCGCCTTCCTCGTCGGCCGCGAGAATGTCATCGCGGAATTGGTAGCGAGCGCGACGCGTACGGTCGATTTCGTCGATCATTATCGCGGGCAGGGCGCGGCTTATGATTACACGTGGGAAGAGCGCTGGATCCGCGACGAGGGCTACAACAAGATCGTCCCTGCGACCCTGAAGGACTTGTTTGCCGCGACGGACGTGAAGCCGTCCGAGGTCACGCATTTCTGCATGCCGTGCACGCTGGCGAAGGTCGCGGGCTCGGTCGCCAAAAAGGCCGGCATTCCGGACACCGCCGTGCGCGACAATCTCCATGCCGTCTGCGGCGAAGCCGGCGCGGCGCATGCGCTTATCATGCTCGCCGGCGCCCTTGAGGACGCAAAGCCTGGCGATGTGATCTGTGTCGCCAGTTTTGGACAGGGCTGTGACGCCATGCTCTTCCGCGTCACCGACGCGATCGCCTCGTTGCCGAAACGCCGTGGCGTCGGCGGCTACCTCGCCCGCAAGCGCGAGGAGACGAACTACCAGAAGTTTCTCGCCTTCAACGACAATATCGAGATCGAGCGCGGTATGCGCTCGGAGCTCGACAAGGCGACGGCGCTGACCGCGCTCTATCGCAAACGCGACATGCTGACCGGTTTCGTCGGCGGCAAATGCAATGTTTGTGGAACCTTGCAGTTCCCGCGCACCAACGTCTGCGTGAATCCCAACTGCAACGCCTTCCATACGCAGGAGCCGCAGCCTTTCGCCGACATGAAGGGCCGCATCATGAGTTTCACAGCCGACAACCTCACCTACACGGCCGATCCGCCGGCCTGTTACGGCATGGTGCAGTTCGAGGAAGGCGGCCGGCTGATGATCGACTTCACCGACATCGCGCCCGACGAACTGAAGGTCGGGAAGCCGATGGACATGGTGTTCCGCATCAAGGACTACGATCCGCAGCGCAATTTCACGCGCTATTTCTGGAAGGCGACGCCGGCGATGGAGGCCTCACATGGCTAAGGGCATTCGGGACAAGGTCGCCATTCTCGGCATGGGTTGTTCGAAATTCGGCGAGCGCTGGGACCGCGAGGCCGACGACCTGATGGTCGAGGCGTTCGAGGAAGCCATCGCCGATGCCGGCATCGAGAAGAATCGCATCGAGGCGGCGTGGCTCGCCACCGCGATCGAGGAACAGCATGTCGGCAAGTCCGGCACGCCGCTCGCCATCGCGCTGCGCCTGCCGCAGATCGCCGTGACGCGGGTCGAGAATTTTTGCGCGTCCGGCACGGAAGCCTTTCGTGGCGCGGTCTATGCGGTCGCGTCCGGCGCGGCCGACATCGCGCTGGCGCTCGGCGTCGAGAAGCTGAAGGACACGGGCTATGGCGGCCTGCCGCAGCGCGGACGCGGCGTGCTGAACTCCATGTACTGGGCGAATTTCTCCGCGCCCGGTTCCTTCGCGCAGCTCGCCGCCGCCTATGGCGCGAAGCACAATGTCGCGCGCGACGACATCAAGAAGGCGATCGCGCACATCTCTGTGAAGAGCCACGACAATGGTTCTCGCAATCCGAAGGCGCATCTCACCAACAAGGTCTCCATGGACCAGGTGCTGAACGCGCCGCTCGTCGCCGAGCCGCTCGGTCTGTTCGATTGCTGCGGCGTGTCCGACGGATCGGCCTGCGCGATCGTCACGACGCCGGAAATCGCAAAGAGCCTCGGCAAGAAGGACATCATCACCGTCAAGGCGCTTCAGCTTTCTGTGTCGAACGGTCTCGAGGCGCAGCACAACAGCTGGGACGGCTCCTATTTCGCGACGACGCGCGTCGCTTCCAAGAAGGCCTATCAGGAGGCAGGTGTCGAAAACCCGCGTGAAGAAATCGACCTGATCGAGGTGCACGACTGTTTCTCCGTGACGGAACTCGTCACGATGGAGGACCTGCACATTTCTGCCGAAGGCCGCGCCATTCACGACGTGCTTGACGGTTTCTACGATCACGACGGCAAGATCCCGTGCCAGATCGACGGCGGCCTTAAATGCTTCGGCCATCCGATCGGCGCGTCGGGCCTTCGCATGATCTACGAGATGTATCTGCAGATGCAGGGCAAGGCCGGCGCGCGGCAGCGCGCGAAGGAGCCGCGCCTCGGCCTCACGCATAATCTCGGCGGCTTCCCGCATCAGAACGTCTGCTCGATCTCGATTGTGGGACGGTACGGGGACTGACAGCAATTCGTCATTGCGAGGAGCGCAGCGACGAAGCAATCCAGAACCTGCAGGCATCACTGGATCGCCGCGTCGCTTCGCTCCTCGCGATGACGGCGGTCCGAGAGACCGAGGACAGCGCCCGCTTATGCCCGTCATCGAAAGCGCGATCGACACCAAATCACAAACCTTTGCGACCAACCGCGCGGACATGTTCCGTCTCATCGACGAGGTGCGCGGGCTGGAAGGAAAAGTGCACGCGTCCGGCGAGGCGAAACGCGAACTTTTCACCAAACGCGGCCAGATACTCCCCCGCGAGAGGATCGCGCTGCTGCTCGACCGTGGCGCGCCCTGGCTCGAAATCTCGACGCTCGCCGGCTACGGAATGCATGATCCCGATGGCGGCGGCGGCATCATCGGCATCGGTTATGTGTCGGGCATCCGCTGCATGGTCATCGCCTCTGACAGCGCGGTGAAGGGCGGCACCTCGACGCCGATGTCCGTGCACAAGAACCAGCGCGCGCAGGAGATCGCGCAGATCAACAAGCTGCCGGTGATCCGGCTCGTCGAATCCGGCGGCGCGAACCTGCTCTTTCAGGCCGAAATGTTCGTGCAGGGCGGACGCGGTTTCGCCAATCAGGCGCGCATGTCGGCCTCGGGAATCCCGCAGGTGACCGTCGTACACGGCTCGTCGACGGCAGGCGGCGCCTATCTGCCAGGCTTGTCGGACTACAACATTCTCGTCCGCGGCAAGGCAAAAGTGTTCCTGGCCGGACCGCCACTGCTGCGCGCCGCGACCGGCGAGATCGCCACGGACGAGGATCTCGGCGGCGCCGACATGCATGTTACGAAATCGGGCCTCGGCGAATATCTCGCCGAAGACGACGCCGACGGCATCCGCATCGCGCGGGAGGTGATGGCGATCCTGCCCTGGAACGATCAGCTTCCGTATCAGTCGCCGCGTGCTTTCAAGGAGCCGCTCTATTCGCCGGACGAACTCGCCGGGCTCGTGCCGACCGACTACCGCAAGCCGGTGGACGTGCGCGAGGTCATCGCGCGCATCGTCGACGGGTCCGATTATCTCGATTTCAAGGCGCTCTATGGCGTGCATACGGTCTGCGGCCACGCCGCGATCGAGGGTTTTCGCGTCGGCTTCATCGGCAACAACGGTCCCATCGACGCCGATGGCGCGACGAAGGCCGCGCAGTTCATCCAGCTCTGCTGCCAGTCGAACACGCCGATCATCTATCTGCAGAATACGACCGGCTACATGGTCGGCCGCGAGGCGGAACAGGCCGGCATCATCAAGCACGGCTCGAAGATGATCCAGGCTGTGTCGAACGCGACGGTGCCGCAGCTCACGCTGCATATCGGCGCGTCCTTCGGCGCCGGCAATTACGGCATGTGCGGCCGCGCCTACGATCCGCGCTTCATCTTCGCCTGGCCGAACAACCGCATCGCGGTCATGGGTCCGGAACAGGCGGCAAAAGTCATGTCGATCGTGACCGAGGGCAAGACCAAGCGCGAAGGCAAGCCGGTCGATTACGACAAGCTCGCCGCGATGGAGCAGGGCATCATCAAGCGCATGGAGGGCGAGTCGACCGCGCTCTATGCGACCGCGCGCCTATGGGACGACGGCATCATCGATCCGCGCGACACGCGCAAGGTCCTGGCCTTCTGCCTGTCGATCTGCCGCGAGGCGGATGTGCGCGTGCTGCGGCCGAACACGTTTGGCGTCGCGCGGATGTGAGGATTGGAACGTCATTGCGAGCGAAGCGAAGCAATCCAGGAGCCGCAGGCGCGATCTGGATCGCCACGTCGCTTCGCTCCTCGCGATGACGCAGAGAGGGACAGGGAATGTTCACACAAGAGCACGAAGAGCTGCGCCGCAGCCTGCAGAAATTCATCACATCGGAGATCAATCCGCATGTCGATGAATGGGAGAAGGCGGGGATCTTTCCCGCGCACGACCTCTTCAAGAAGATGGGCGATCTCGGCTTCCTCGGTCTCAACAAGCCGGAAGCCTACGGCGGCGCGGGGCTCGACTATTCCTTCGCCATGGTGATGGCCGAGGAACTCGGCAATATCGAGTGCGGCGGCGTGCCGATGGCGATCGGCGTGCAGACCGACATGGCGACGCCGGCGCTCGCACGTTTCGGCTCGGACGAGGTGCGCAAAGAATTTCTCGCCCCGTCGATCTCCGGCGATTTCGTCGCTTGCCTCGGCGTGTCGGAAGTCGGCGCGGGCTCCGATGTGGCTTCCGTGAAGACCACCGCGAAGAAGGATGGCGGCGACTACGTCATCAACGGCGGCAAGATGTGGACGACCAATGGCACGCAGGCTGACTGGATCTGCCTGCTCGCCAATACGTCCGAGGGCCAGGTCCATCGCAACAAGTCGCTGATCTGTGTCCCGATGAAGAGCAAGGGCGTCGAGATCGCCCGAAAACTCGACAAGATGGGCATGCATTCGTCGGATACCGCGCAGGTCTATTTCGACAACGTCCGTGTGCCGCAGCGCAACCTCGTGGGCGAGGAAGGCAAGGGCTTCACCTACCAGATGCTGCAGTTCCAGGAGGAGCGGCTCTGGGCGGGCGCGAGCAAGCTGAAAGCGGCCGAGCGCATCATCAACGCGACGATCGACTACACGCGGCAGCGGGAAGTGTTCGGCAAGTCGGTTCTCGACAACCAGGTCGTGCATTTCCGGCTTGCAGAACTGCAGACGGAAATCGAGCTGCTGCGCGCGCTGGTCTACCGCTCGTGCGAATTGATGCTGAAGGGTGAAGACGTAACGCGTCTTGCCTCGATGGTGAAACTGAAGGCCGGCCGTCTTGGCCGCGAACTCGGCGACGCCTGCCTGCAGTATTGGGGCGGCATGGGCTTCATGAACGAGACGCCGGTGTCGCGCTACTACCGGGATACGCGCCTCGGCTCGATCGGCGGCGGCGCCGACGAAGTGATGCTGACGATCCTCGCGAAGCTCATGGGCATCGCGCCTGAAGCAAAGAAGCATTGATGGCGACTGTCATGCCCGCGAAAGCGGGCATCCAGGCGCAGGACGTGGATTCCCGTTCGCCTGCTGTGCAGGCGTCGGGAATGACAAGGGCAACGCTGTGACCTCCTTCTCCAAAATCCTCATCGCCAACCGGGGCGAGATCGCGTGCCGCGTCATCCGCACGGCGCGCGACATGGGCTATCGCACCGTCGCGGTCTATTCGGACGCCGACCTGCGCGCCTTGCATGTGGCGCAGGCCGACGAAGCCGTCCGCATCGGCCCGCCGCCGGTGCGCGACAGCTATCTCAATATCGAGGCGCTGCTCGCCGCGGCGAAGGCGACCGGCGCGGACGCCGTGCATCCGGGCTACGGGTTCCTGTCCGAGAATGCGGATTTCGCGCGCGCCTGCGGCGAAGCCGGTCTCGTCTTCATCGGACCCACGCCGGACGCCATCCACGCCATGGGCAACAAGGCCGCCGCGAAGCGGCTGATGATCGCGGCGCGCGTGCCCTGCGTGCCGGGCTACGAAGGCGCGGATCAATCCGACGAGACGCTGGTGAAGGAGGCCGGGCGCATCGGCTTCCCACTGATGGTGAAGGCGGCGGCCGGCGGCGGCGGTCGCGGCATGCGGCTCGTGACGGATGCGAAGGATATCGCCAAGGCGATTTCCGCGGCGCGATCGGAGGCGACCAACGCCTTCGGCTCCGGGGAACTCATCCTCGAGAAAGCGATCGTCGATGGCCGGCACGTCGAGGTGCAGGTCTTTGGCGACACCCACGGCAACGTAATCCATCTCGGCGAACGCGACTGTTCGGTGCAGCGGCGTCACCAGAAGGTGCTGGAGGAAGCGCCGTCGCCGGCCGTCGACCATGGCTTGCGCGAAGCCATGGGCGCGGCGGCTGTCGCGGCCGCGAAGGCCGTGAACTATGTCGGCGCGGGAACGGTCGAATTCCTGCTCGGCGCCGACAAAAATTTCTACTTCCTCGAGATGAACACGCGCCTTCAAGTCGAGCATCCGGTCACCGAAATGGTGACGGGCCTCGATCTCGTCGAATGGCAGCTGCGCGTCGCCGCCGGGGAGCGTCTGCCGAAACTGCAGGACGAGATCACGCTGACCGGACACGCGATCGAGGCGCGACTTTATGCGGAAGATCCGTCGCGCAATTTCATCCCGCAGTCCGGCACGATCGTCGCGTTCGCGCCCGCCGAGCGGAAGGGATTGCGCACCGATCATGGCATTGCGTCGGGCTGGACCGTCAGTCCCTTCTACGATCCGATGCTCGCGAAGGTCATCGCCTATGGTGCGACCCGCGAGGAAGCGCGGCGGCGTCTGGTCGCCGGTCTCGACGATACGCTTCTGCTCGGCCTCGCCGACAACAAGAGTTTTCTTGTCACGATGCTGAATCATCCCGTCTTCGCGGCGGGCGATGCGACGACCGGTTTCATCGGCGCGAATTTTCCGCCGAGGTCGGATGCGACGAAGCGGGCGACGCCGTCCGTGCGCGTGAAGGCGCTCGCCGCCGTTCTGTTCGGCCGGCGCGGCGCCGGACCAAGCGCCGTGACCGCGCACTGGCACTCGACCGGCGCGGCGCAGACACCGCTGAAGCTCGGAGTCGGTGAAACGCTGACGAATGCAACCGTTGCCACGCTCGGCGACGATTTCGCGGTGCGGATCGACGGCGTCGATCACGAAACGGCGATCCTGTCGGAAACGGGGGATACGATCCGCTTCCTTTGCGATGGCGTGCAATCGACGGCCCGAGTCTTCGCCGATGGCGACACGCTCCATATCGCAACGGACGGCGGGTGCTTCGTGATCCGTGACGCGTCGCTCGAAACGTCGCGCGCGGGCGCGAAGGCGGGCGAGGCGAAGATGCTGGCGCCGATGAACGGGCGCATCGTTTCAGTGCTTGCGAAAGCCGGCGAGACGGTCAGCAAGGGACAGCGCGTCGTCATCCTCGAGGCGATGAAGATGCAGCATGAGATCGTCGCGCCGCGCGATGGCGCGCTGGCCTCCGTCAATGTCGCGGAGGGCGACCAGGTCGCGACGCGGCAGGTGCTCGCGGCGCTGGTGGAGAACGCATCGTAAACCCAGGGTGACTGTCATTCCCGCGCATGCGGGAATCCAGACGATCTTTCCTGGATTCCGGATCGGCCTGCGGCCATCCGGAATGACAGGAGAGGGGAAAGCAAGAGACAAGTGATGACCGCAATTCCCAACCGCCCGCGCAGCCCGTTCTACGACGAGAGCCACGAGGCTTTGCGCGATACGGTCCGCCGCTTCACGGAGCGCGAGATCGCGCCCTACGTCGACGAATGGGACGATGCCGGCGAATTTCCGCGCGAATTGTACAAAAAGGCGTCGGCGGTCGGCATTCTGGGTCTCGGTTTTCCGGAAGAATACGGCGGGTCGTCCTGCGACCAGTTCCACAAGATCGTGCAGAGCCAGGAACTCGCGCGGGCAGGGTCGGGCGGTGTCTGCGCGAGCCTGAACAGCCATACGATCGGCACGCCGCCGATCGTCGCGCTCGGCTCGGAGGAGATGAAACGCCGCGTCGTGCCGCAAGTTCTCGCGGGCGACAAGATTTCCGCGCTCGCGATCACCGAACCCGGCGGCGGCTCGGATGTCGCGAACCTGCGCACGACGGCCCGCCGCAACGGCGATCATTATATCGTCAACGGCTCGAAGACCTTCATCACGTCGGGGTTTCGCGCGGATTTCTACACCGTTGCCGTGCGTACCGGCGGCCCGGGCGCAGGCGGCGTCTCGCTGCTTCTGATCGAGCGCGACACGCCGGGTTTCACGCGCACCAAACTGCAGAAGATGGGCTGGCATGCGAGCGACACCGCAACGCTCTTCTTCGACGATTGCCGTGTGCCGGTCGAGAATCTGATCGGGCCGGAGAATTCCGGCTTTCGCGGCATCATGCGCAACTTCAATTCCGAGCGTCTCGGCATGGCGGGAAGCTGCGCCGCCTTCTCGCAGCTTTGCGTGGATGAGGCGCTGTCATGGGCGCGCGACCGGCAGGTTTTTGGCGGCCGCCTCGCCGACAGCCAGGTGGTGCGTCACAAGATCGTCGACATGCAGATGCGCGTGACGGCGACGCAGGCGATGCTGGAGATGCTGGCCTGGCGCGTCCAGCAAGGCGAGAGCCCCGTCGCGGAGATCGCAATGCTGAAAAACCAGGCCACGCAGACCATGGCCTTCTGTGCATCGGAAGCAGTGCAGATTCACGGCGGCACCGGTTTTATGCGCGGCACCAAGGTCGAGCGAATCTATCGGGAAGTGAAGGTCAATGCGATCGGCGGCGGCGCGGAGGAGATCATGAAGGATCTTGCCGCGCGCCAGATGGGGATTTGAGACGACGCTGTCATGCTCGCGTACACGAGCATTCAGACGCACGGTTGGATTCCCGCTCGCGCTTCGTGCGTCGGGAATGACAATCCCTACTGCCCCACAACTTTCCAGATTCCCGTCGCCGCCAGCACGACGCGGTCGCCCACGATCAATTCTCCGGCCATGAAGATCACGGATCGGGCGGTGCGCGTTGCCCGACCGCGACATTCGATGAAATCGCCGGGAATGGCGGCGGCGAGGAACTGGCAGTCGAGCTGCATCGTGACGCATTTGCGCCTTCCGCCCGCTTCCCAGGCGATGGCGCCGATCGCGTGATCGGCGAAGGTCATCAGCATGCCGCCGTGGACGGCGCCCTGGCGATTTTCGTGCTGCGGGCCGGACTGGAAGGCGTAGATCCATCCGTCGCCCTCGCGGCGCGCGAGGATCGGGCCGACGAGTCCGCTGAAGCCGCCCGAGCGCATGATCTTCCAGCCTTGCGCGGCGCGTTCCGGGGAGAGTTCGAGGGTTTCTGACGTCATCCCTCGTGCATGCCGCAGCGCACGCCCTTCGACAAGAGCGAAAGGCGTGCGCAGGTCATGCGTGGACTAGAAATGATAGTTCACGCCGGCGCGCAGGGTCGAGAATTCCAGGCCGACGCGCGAATAGTCGCGCGCGAAGGCGTACTGGTCGTCGTCGCGGATCGACGTATAGAGATATTCGACCTTGGCGGAGATGTTGTTCGTCACGGCATATTCGAGGCCGCCGCCGATCGTCCAGCCGGCGCGCCATTGCGAGTTGCTCCAGCTGGCCAGACTGCGCCAATCCGCGACCCTGGCATTGACCGATGCGGCGGCAAGGCCGCCAGTCGCGAAGAACATCGCGCGGTCGATCGTGTAGCCGATGCGTCCGCGCGCCGTCACGAGCAGGTTCATCTCGGCCTGGCCCGAAAGACCGAAGAAGGGCAGCGTGCTGTTGCCGCGCAGGCTGCTGCCGTCGATGTCGCCTTCGGCGCCCAGGATGAGGTTCGGCGCGACCTGGAAATTGTAGCCGCCCTGTACGCCGCCGATGATGCCGGCTGAGGACGTGCCGTAGATCAGATTCGAGGCCTGCGTGAACGATCCGAGCTGCACGCCGAGATTGAGCCCGAGATAGGGGCCCGACCAGCTGAACACGGGCATCGGCGCGTAGTAGTCGGGAGCCGATCCACGGCGCGGCAGATCGGCGGCGCTTGCTGCCGCGGTGACGGCCAAAGCGGATGCGAGCACGCTCGCGCGAAGAACAGGACGCATGTACTACGAACTCCGAAACGCCACGAGGGAATGCTGGAACATCGTCCGGGCTCGCCGTCGTGATGAATCGATTTATAATTGTGCCGGTTACCGGAAACTTACCGTTGCCGCAGACGTCGGTTGACGAAATGCCGCGCCTCCGCGGGCTGGCCAGCAGGGTTAAGAGACGATGAAGGCGCTGTCTTGAACCCGATCGACGACCGCGTCGCGCTCGTGACAGGGGCCGTGCGCCGGGTCGGCGCCGCCATTGTCGAACGGCTCGCTGCGCGCGGCGTCGCGGTCGTCCTTCATTCCAGCCGGCGCTCGGAACCGGAAGCGTCTCTTTACGTGTCCGCTTTGCGGGAGCGCGGCCTGCGCGTAGACCATGTCGCCGCCGATCTCGCGGCGGCCTCCGATGCCGAAACGCTCGTGACGCGTGCGAAAGCCTGCTTCGGCGCGATCGATATTCTCGTGAACAACGCGTCGATCTTCGAGGACGATGCGATCGGCACATTCAGGCCGGACCAGTTCGATCGCCTGCTGGCCGTCAACCTGCGCGCTCCCTTGCAACTCGCGCGGGATTTCGCGGCGCAGGCCACGAGCAGACGCGATCCGTCGGTCGTCAATATTCTCGACCAGCGCATCCTGTCGCCCAATCCCCTCTATCTGTCCTACACGTTGTCGAAGGCCGGCCTTGCGATGGCGACCACGGTTCTGGCTCAGGCGCTTGCGCCACGCATTCGCGTCAACGCGGTGGCGCCGGGGCCGGTTCTGCCCAATGCACACGAGGGTAGCGCGCGTTTCGAGGCGGAGGTCGCGGAAGTTCCGCTGCAACGATCCGTCTCGCTGGATGCCGTCGCCGACGCGATCGACTATCTCGTCGATGCGCGGCACGTCACCGGCCAGACAGTCGCCGTCGACAGCGGCCAGCGTCTTGCCTGGCGCACGCCCGACGTGCTGGCCAGTATGGGAGAGTAGGTCAGTCGGCGCTGGGCAGACGGCGGATCGTGAATTCGATATCGCCGTCATCGAGCACGCGCCAGAATTCGATCTCGGTCATGTAGGCCGCTTTGGGATAGAGATCGAACCATTCGCGCGCCTTCTCGCGCGCTTCGCTACGCGGCAGGCGATAGGTTTCCCGACGCCAGCCGTCGCTGCGCGCGGACGTCGTACGCCGCGCCGCGAGGCGGCGGGCGACGTCGGCGGGCGTCTTGCGGCCGTAGTCCATGCGGCGGGAATATAGGCATTTCCGGCGTTGCGGGGGAGTCCGCCAAAAGCTCGCCGGTTCGGGTCAGGCCGTGGCGGCCGCCATCGCCTTGCGCATCTGCTGGCGCAGGCCATCGATCGGCGTGAGGTCGCGCCCGCTCACCAGATGCCAGAAGGTCCAGCCGTTGCAGGCCGGCAGCCCCTGCGCGAGCGCGCCGATCTTGTGGATCGAGCCGATGATGTCGCCCAGCGCCAGCGTGCCATCCGCGCGGACCCGTGCGGAAAAGCGGCGGCGCTCGTCGACAAGAATTGCGCCAGGCTGGACGAGCCCGGCCTCGACCACCGACGAGAAAGCGACGCGCGGTTCCTCGCGGCGGGCGACCGGCTGCAACAGCGCGTCGGACGGCAGCGGCGTCACGGCCGCGATCCTCGTGCGTGCGGCAGCCGCGTAGGTTTCGTCCCGCTCGATGCCGATGAAGCGCCGTCCCAGGCGGCGGGCGACCGCGCCCGTCGTGCCAGAGCCGAAGAACGGGTCGAGGACGACATCCTCCGGCTTCGTCGCGGCGTTGAGGATGCGGACGATCAGCGCCTCGGGCTTTTGCGTCGGATGCGTCTTGCGGCCTTCGGCATCCTTCAGGCGTTCGGCGCCGGTGCACAGCGGAAACAGCCAGTCGGACCGCATCTGCGTATCCTCGTTGCCGGCTTTCAGCTGCTCGTAGTTGAACGTGTAGGCGCGCGAGGACGAATCGCGGGCGGCCCAGATCAGCGTCTCATGCGCATTGGTGAAGCGGCGACCGCGAAAATTCGGCATCGGGTTCGCCTTGCGCCACACGATGTCGTTGAGGATCCAGAATCCGAGATCCTGCATCAGCGCGCCGACGCGGAAGATGTTGTGATAGGAGCCGATCACGAAGATCGTCGCATCGCGCTTCATGATGCGGCGGACGCCTTGCAGCCACTCCCGCGTGAAACGATCATATTCGGCGAAGGATGCGAACTTGTCCCAGGCGTCGTCGACTCCGGCGACGACACTCTGATCGGGTCGTGAGAGATTGCCGCCGAGTTGCAGATTGTACGGCGGATCGGCGAAGACGAGATCGACGCTGTCCGACGGAATCGCCGCCAGATGTTCGAGACAGTCGCCGACGAGAACGGCGTCGGCGAAGTCTCGCCGGGCTGCCCCCGGGCGCCCCCTCGCGGGTCCAGTACGCGAAACCTGAATCTGGACTTTTGAGGCGGCGGCCCCGGAACGCGCGCTACGCATGCACTCAACCAGTACTCAACCAACCAACATCGTGAGAATGCGCAGAGCCGGGTAAAAGGCGCGTATAGGAATGCGTCGCCGGCGTGTCCCGCTTTCGTACGAAAGCGTTAAACAAACCATTCAATTTGAAGGGAAAAGAAGGGTCGTTCGCAACGATCCTTAAGGGCGCGTTACCGCCGCGCGTAAATCGTCATGCTATTGCGCAAGCGCGAGCGCGAGTTGCCGCTCTCGGACCGGCGCGAACGAGCGGCGATGCAGGATGCAGGGTCCGTGCGTGTCGAGCGCCTGCCGGTGCGCGGGCGTCGCATAGCCGAAATGCCGCTCGAATCCATAATGCGGGTGCGCCAGCGCAAGACGTCGCATCAGACGATCGCGCATCACTTTCGCCATGATCGACGCAGCCGCGATCGACATGGATTTCGCATCGCCATCGACGATCGTCTCCGCCTCGCAGGGCAGGCCGTCCGGACAATCGTTTCCGTCGACGAGAATCCATCCCGGCTTCACGACCAGTGCATTCGCGGCGCGGCGCATCGCAAGATGCGTCGCGCGGCGGATGTTCAGGCGATCGATCTCCTCCACCGACGCGAAGGCCACGGAGACCGCGACGGCCCGCGTCATGATGATGCCGGCAAGACGCTCGCGGGTGTCGTGGTCGAGCTGCTTCGAATCGTCGAGACCGCGCGGCAGATTCTTTGGATCGAGGATCACCGCACCGGCGGCGACCGGGCCGGCCAGCGGCCCGCGCCCGGCCTCGTCGATCCCGGCGACGGGCCGGCTTTGCGCGATGCGCCGCTCGAATCGGTAGTGAGCCATGTCCGTTTAGACCAGTTTCGGGCGCGCGCCGGAACTGGACCGCCTTCCTCCCGGGTGGATATAAAGGACGCACAGGGGAATGGGGCATTGCCGATGGACCAGACAAGCGATCCGACTGGAGCTTCCGCAGGAACCGAGGCGGCATCGGCCCTCGAGAGCGAGGGGCGGAACGGGGTTTTCACGAGTCTGGTGAAAGGCGACGACGATATTACCGGCCTCGTCGCCTATTCGGTCTTCAAGCAGAACGAACTCGACTGGCTGAACGAATTCCGCAAGGTCAAGGGCCGCGAACCCACCGAAGCAGAAACGGACGCCTATATCCTCGGCGAGAGCACGCCCCGGCGGCTCGCGACATACCGGCACCTCGCCGACGCGACGCTTGCCGGAAAAGGCCCCGACGTGACGGGACAGGCGCCGACCGGCCGAAGTCTCGCCGTTCGTCAGGACACGCCCTCCGGCTCGCTCGCCGGCAATTCCATCCTTGCCTATATCGCGATCGCCATCGTCATTCTCGCCGGTGTCTATTTCGCGGTCCGCGCCGGCACCTTCAAATAGATCAGAACAGCGACAGCTGAGCGGCCGGCCCGCGCGACGGACTGAAGAGATCGGTCCGCAGCTTTACGCGGGGCTTGTTGAAGCCAAGCTTCTCTGCCGCCATCTCGAACCGGCGGCCGATCATCCACGCATAGGGGCCGGACGCGCTCATGCGCTTGCCCCAGGTCGCGTCATAGAGTTTTCCGTCGCGCATTTCGCGGATCAGCGACAGGACGTGCCGCGCCTTGCCCGGGAAATTCGAGACGAGCCATTCCGTGAACAGATCCTTCAGTTCGAGCGGCAGACGCAGCATCACATAGCCGGCCTCGCGCGCCCCAAGCGCGTGGGCGCGCGTCAGGATCGTCTCGATCTCGGCGTCGTTGATCGCCGGCACGATCGGGGCGACCATCACGCCGGTCGGCACGCCGGCGCGGGCAAGCTGCTCGATCGCCGAGAGCCGGCGCTCCGGCGTCGCGGCGCGGGGCTCCATCGTCCGCGCGAGGTCGCGGTCGCGAGGCGTCACGGAAACGGCGACCTTCGCGAGACCGCGTTTCGCCATCGACGACAGAACATCGAGATCGCGCAGGATCAAGG
>ERZ500994.49-NODE-49-length-39437-cov-23.045351_pt1 | contig 39437 bp, 55 predicted proteins | sample MGYA00248878_ERZ500994 | MGnify/ENA primary metagenome ERZ500994 (study PRJEB25958, sample SAMN03398533) | human skin metagenome | study: EMG produced TPA metagenomics assembly of the Human Skin Microbiome Metagenome (human skin metagenome) data set. | reverse complement strand
GCGGCCGACGACAGCGCCGGGGCGGCTGCGGCGTGGCTGCAGGTTGTGGGGGGGTGAACCGAACGGGACAGCGTCTGGGGGCGGATCAATGCGATAAAGCCCAGCAATCATTGGGGATCACTGGGCTTCGTGACTGAGAGCGGTTTTGGACAGTCTGGGCGTCAGGCGCTCATTTTATGCGTGCCGAATGGGACAGATTGAGCGGGATTGAACGGTTAGCGCTCTGGCCAGTTGGACAGGCAAATATCAAGCTGCGTTCGAAGGTTAGTGCCTGGTGGCGGAAAGAACTGCATATCCTTTCGGACGAACCTTACCATGTCCGCGGCCGCGGCTGCTTCGACCCCTCCTCTTCGACATGTCAGTGCGAGAGGCCAGAGCTCCGTCTCCCATGCCTTTTGGTCGCAGTCGGCACCGACGGTGCAATAGGTCTCTGACCCGTTGCTCCCCGAGTATTGCCAAGCGAACATGAACAGTGCCGCGCCGCCGGCAAACGCGAGAAACTTTCCCCAAGAACCATTATCGCGTGAGCTCGAAGTCATTTCTGCATCCTACAGAACTCGACCGACCCAGACCACGCGGCCGATGAGGGTGACCTGGGCGGCTTGGGCGCTGTCCAGCAGCTGCCGCCCATAGAGGGGATTGTCCGAGACTATCTCGAGCCCGCCAGCGGTGGGGCTGAGGCGTTTGACCAGGACGGCATCGTCAAGAGTGAACGCCCAGATCGCGGGGGCCAGCTGGGTGTCGGTGGTGTCGATCATCACCAGATCGCGGTCGGAAATCGTCGGCTCCATGCTGTCGCCTCTAGCGTCTACGATGGCGAGGCCGTTTGGGCCACGTCCCAGGCGGCGTGCGAAGAATTCGGCCGTGAATGGGATGCTGTCGAGCTGCTCGGCGCGCTCGACGAACGAGCCGTAGCCGGCCGACAGGGCAACGTCATAGCGCGGGACGGAGGGGAAGTCTGTGGCAGGCGAAGGCGCCCCGCGTCCGGTCGCAAGCCAGTGCAGATCGACCGAGCAGGCCTCTGCAATGGCGACAACCTTATCAACTGAGGGGCGCGTTCCGTCCAGAACGCCCTTAAGCGTGCTATACGGCAACCCCACCATCTGGGCGAAATCCAGATCAGACTTCGTCCCTGACTTGGCCATCAGCCCACTGACCCGCTCGGCGACAGTTTCGACGCTCATCTGTCGCATCCCCTGCGACAGAACGACGATCTGCGACAGTTCGCAAACCGCTCAATGAAACCAAATACTTGATCGTATTTTGGATCAAACTCACCGGATTCGGAAGTGTCGCAGGGTGAAGTGAACCAAAATCCGTTGACAGTGATCTTAATTCCGACCATTATCCATCCTACCGAAGCAGTTACCCCACACAGCCGGGTGCCACCGGCGAGGGAGATCACATGACCAAGAGCGCCATTTCGTGGCACCCGGCCGACATACGCGCGGCTGTCACAAAGCGCGGCGGCACGCTGTCGCACATCGCCAGCGAAGCCGGCCTTCACCCGCACACCGGCCAGCAGGCGCTCAAGAGCCCCTGCTATGCCGCCGAGCAGGCAATCGCCGCCTTCCTTGACGTGCCGGCCCACGAGATCTGGCCCGGCCGTTACGACAGCGCGGGCCTGACCAAGCAACCCCGCATCCGCAAACAACTTATCGCCGAAATGTCGGCGCTGGAACGTCAAAAAGCGGTGGCGCGATGAACCGGAAACTTCTGCGCGCGGCACGTCGAGCGTTCGCCAGCACGACCGCCGCTGACATCGGCGACGTGCTTGGCGCAATCGCCCTGATCGCGACGCTGGCCGCAGGCGTCTGGATTGCGGCCGGGCTTGGCCTGGTCGACGCGGGCTACACCATCGTCGAGGTGGCGCGATGATCCGGCGCGAGTTCATCCCGATTCCGCCGTCCGTGGCCGAGGTCGCGTTGCTGTCAGCTCGCCACCTGCGCCTGCTGGCGGGGGTCGAGCGGATCGAGGCGGATCTGACGGCCGGCACCCTTGTCTACCGCGAAGAGACCGCGGCCGCGCTGCGGGCGATCGCCGCCGAGGCCCGGGCGTGAGCCCGGAGACGCCCCGCCGGCAGGCCATCGCCATGGCCGTGAGCGGGATGACCCCGAAGATGATCGCCGCGCAGACGGGGCAGTCCGCGCAGACCGTCGCGCGCTGGCTCTCGGAGGGCCGCCGGGCCGGACATGACGTCCCGACGTTCGCGGTGCGCCACGTCGGTATCGTCGTCCTGTCTACCGACCAGCCGACCCGCGCGCGGCTCCAGGCCGAAGCGGACCGCCGCGGCCTGACCGAGCTTCAGCTGATCGACCTGATCCTCGGCGTGGTCGCCGCGGACGACCTGTTCAACGCAGTCCTCGAGGGAGCCTACTGATGAATGTCCAGACCTTGACCTGCAGCTTCCGAAACCTCGTTTCAGGCGATGTGGAGGAGATCCCCGACACTGCGTCCGCACGCGAGCGGTTCTTCGAAAACCGGGACCCGCGCGTGTGGGAAGAGGTCGGGCCTGGCGCAGTGGCCGGCGCGCTGGAAATGACCCAGCTGAACTGGGGACAGGCATGAGCGGTGGCTACGTGCCCTCGCTGATCGCCGCCCGTGTCACGCCGGCGCACAAGCGCGCGGTCTGGGACGCTGTGGCCGAGCCCGCCCGGCTGGACCTGGGCGGGATTGAGCAGGCGACCGGGCTTTCGGGTTCGATCGTCGCGGAGATCTGGGCCGAGGGCAGCGCCAAGGGGCGGCTGCGGATGCGCGACGAAGGGCCGGGGTTCCGCTGGATCGAGCGGGTGGAAGCCGAGCTCAGCAATGCCCAAGCGTGACCGCGTCACCCCGGACCTGTTCAAGGATTGGCAGCCGCCGCAGGTGGCGGTCGACCTGACCGGGCCAAGGCCGCAGGGCGGGTCGCTTCGGTCGCGGATCAGCCGGGCGGTTTCGCAGGCGCTATCGGACTGCGACATCCCGCGCGATCAGGTCGCTAGGGGCATGTCCGACTACCTGGGCGAGGATGTCAGCAAGAACATGCTCGACGCCTACGCCAGCCAGGCACGGGAAGGCCACACGATCACGCTGGAGCGGTTCATCGCCCTGATCGAGGTGACGGGGCAGACGGGCCTGCTGGGGTTCGTCGCCGAGGGCTTCGGCCTCGTGGTCGTACCGGCGAAGTACTCGAGCCTGATCGAGCTGCACTTCATCGACGAACAGATGGCAACGCTGGAAGCGCGCCGGGCGGCCACGGCTGCGAGCTGGAGGGCCAAGCGGTGAGTGAGCTGAAAGTGATGAGCAGTTGGAAAACCGCCGCGGAATGGGCGGCCGAGAAGCTGGATGCATTTCCCGAAAACCGCACCGCTGCCCTTCGCGTGGCTTCGCGAGACGGCTGGAACCTTCTCGGTCCCGATCGCGCCCGCAAACGCAAGGGTCGGGGAGGTGGCTGGGAATACCACGTTTCGTGCCTGCCCGACGCCGCCCAGGCCGACTGGCAGCGTCGCCAGCGCGCCACCGCCACGACGGAGATCGCGCAGCGCGAGGCCGCGGTGGTGAAGGCGATGGTTGCCGAAACCCCGGACAAGGTCGCTGCGCACCGTCGTCGCATTATGGAGGCTCGCGGGGCGATCATGGTCGAACTGCGCCGCCGCGAGATGCTGGACGGATCGGCAACGAAGGCGATCGCCAACCTGCTGGCCGAGGCCCATGCCGGGCTTCTGTCCGCGCCGCTGATGGAGGCGCTGTCGCAGTCGGCCGAGAAGGGCCGCGGCGAGCTGCGTCTGCCCAGCCGCACCCGCCTGTTCGCTTGGCGGCAGGCCTATCAGGACGGCGGTGTCCGTGCGCTGCTGCCGCAGCCGCGCCCGCAGGAAACCAAGGCCCAGATGCCTGCCTGGCTGCCCGGTCTGCTGCGCCATTACTGCAAGCCGTCGAAGCCAACGTTGGCAAAGGCGCTGGACGATTTCCGGGCGGTGGTCGGCGCGATCGAGGCCCCCAGCTATGACCAGGCGCGCCGCGCGCTGGCCGGTCTTAAGGGGACGAGCAACTATCTTGCGCCGTTCAAGCGCCGCGAGGGGCCGATCGCGCTCAAGGCGCGGATGGCGTTCACGCGGCGGACGACGGACGGAATGGAGCCGGGCGAGATCTATACGTCGGATGGCAAGCTGTTCGAAGCCGAGGTTGCGCACCCGATCCACGGGCGCCCGTTCCGCCCTGAGATCACCCCGGTGCTGGACGTCGCCACCCGCAAGCTGGTCGGCTGGTCGGTCGGGCTGGTCGAGAACAGCCGCGGCGTCGCCGATGCGCTGCGCCACGCCTGCGAAACGCACGGCATCCCGGCGCTGCTTTACACCGACCGTGGACCCGGGTTCCGCAACGACGCACTGGACAACGAGACCAGCGGGATCTGCGGCCGTCTGGGCATCACCCCGGTTCATTCGCTGCCCTATGTGTCCCAGTCGCGCGGCGTGATCGAACGATCGCACCAGTCGATCTGGGGTGACCTGGCGAAGTCGCTGCCCAGCTATTGCGGCGACGACATGGATCGCGAGGCTGGCAAGGCGCGCCAGAAGATCGTGGGCCGCAACCTGCGGGAATTCGGCGCCAGCCGGCTGCTGCCCAGCTGGGACGAGTTCCTGACGGCGGTCGAGGCGACCGTCGCGGCCTATAACGACCGGCCCCACCGGTCGTTGAAGATCCGCGACGCGGAGACCGGGCGGCTGCGCGCGGCGTCGCCGAACGAGAAGTGGGACGAGTTCGCCCTCGCCGGGTTCGAGCCGATCCCGATCGCCCCGGACGAAGTGGACGATCTGTTCCGGCCCTATGTCCGCCGCAAGACGGTCCGCGGCGAGGTGCAGTGGAACAACAACCAGTATTTCCACCAAGCGCTGGTGCCCTTCGACGGGTTGGAGGTGCTGGTCGGGATCGACATCCACGACGCGCAGCGCGTCTGGGTCCGCCAGCTGGCGCTGCATGACGAACGGCTGGTCCAGGGCGCGCTGATCTGCGTCGCTGAGTTCTTCGGCAACAAGCAGCGCTACATGCCGCATTCGCTAACCGAGAAGGCCAAGGAAGACAGGGCCAAAGGCCGGAAGCGACGGCTCGATCTGAAATACGACGAGGTCGAGGCCGAGGCCCGTGGAGTGTTCTTCATCGAGGCGCAGCCCGCGCCACCGGTGGCGGACTTCATAGATCTGGTACCGACCCGCGTGCCGAAGCCGGTTGCGCCCGCCGCACCCCAGCTGACGGTCGAGCGGCCGTCGCTGCCGGGCCGCAAGGTGGCGTCCTACTACGTCGAAAATCTGGATGTCGAGCTGGCAGCCGAGGCCGTCGCCCATCCCGAGCGCATGACCGCCGGGTGGCACCGGCTGCTGACCTTCTTCCTGGAAGGTCGCCATGCGGAAGAACTGCTGGAAGGGGGCGGGGTCGATCCAGACGCCGTGCGAAAGGTCCTGGACGATTTTGTCCCGCCCCCGGCAGCGACAGCCGAGCAGACTGACAACACGAGCAGGGTAGCATGAAACCAACATTCGTCCAAACCAAGAATTATCGCGCCTTTATGGGAGCCATTGACGGCCTGCGCGCGCGGGGGGCCGCCGAGTGCCGCCTGATCGTCGTCGATGGCGCGCCGGGTCTGGGCAAGACCACCATCCTGCATCGCTGGGCCGCGCAGGAAGCCTGCGTCTACCTCCGCGCCAAGACCGAATGGTCGCCCAGCTGGATGATGGGTGAACTGCTGTCGGAGTTCCGCGCCAGCCCGCCGCGCACCCACGAGGCGCGGTTCAACCTGTGCCTGCAGCTCCTGTCCGAGCGCGCGCAGCTGGCCGAGCGTACCCAGCAGCAGTTCGCGGTGGTCATCGACGAGGCCGATCACGTCACCTCAAAGGGCAAGCTGGTCGACGCGATCAGGGATCTGGCAGATCTGAGCGAGGTGCCGTTCGTCCTGATCGGCATGGGCCGCATCCGCGATAACCTGACCAAGTTTCCGCAGACGGCGTCACGGATCAGTCGCTACGTCCGGTTTGATCCGGCCGATGTCGAGGACGTCCGCGCTTTCCTGGACGCCCAGTGCGAGGTGCCGGTGGCCGAGGACCTGGCGCACTTCGTGCAGACCGCGACCCGCGGCTTCAACCGCGAGATCCGCGAAGCGATCGTGTCGATCGAGAAATACGGCCAGCGCAACACTCCCAAGGGACCGCAGGGACTGACCATTGCCGAGATGGCCGGACAGCACCTGATTAACGATCGCAAGTCCGGTCAGCCGATCCATGTCCCGGGTGGCCGCAAATGACCGTGCTCGCCGAGATGGAGATGATCGCGGCCGAGGCCGTCGACACGCTGCGTTTCCTGACCGAACGCCTCGAAGGGCGGCTCGGGCGCGAGCCGACGCTGAACGAGGTCGCCCAAGGGCTGGCCATATCGTTCGGCGCCGCGCGCGGCGCCCTGGTTGCGGCCGGCGACGCAGGCGGTGCCGACGCGCTGGCGCAGTTCGTGGCGATCGCGTCGGACGACGCCGAGTTCTGCCTGCGTGGCCTGCGGGAGGCCGCACTGTGAGCGCCCCGAGCTATCAGTCCATGATCCTGCATGCGATCGGCAGCTCGTGTCTGACCGTGGCGCAGCTGGCAGAGCAGGTGGATCTGACCACTGCTCAGGTCAGCAAGGCGGCGGCAATGATGATCCGGCGTGGCTACATGGAGCGTGCCGCGCGCGGCTGCTTCCAGCTGACGCCGGAGGGGATCGAAGCGCGGGACGCAGGCGTCGAGATCAAGAGCGGTCCGGCCAATCTGGCGCCGCGCAAGGTCTCGGCCCGCACGCGCCCGTCGCTTCAGCAGCGTGCCTGGAACGTCATGAGGCTTCGTCGCCGCTTCACGGTGCCCGAGCTCGTCACCTGCGCGTCCCGGACCGGCGACGCCGACCCGAGCGACACCATCCAGCGCTACCTGCGCGTGCTGGCGCGCACCGGATACGCGCAGGCTGTGGGCAAGACCCCGGAGGGCAGGTGCGCAACGCTCTGCAAGGTCTACACGCTGCTGAAAGACACCGGACATGTCGCGCCGAGCGTCATCCGCCGCGGAACCACCGTCCATGACCACAACACCGGCGAAGAGGTGGCGCTGTGAGCGACTGGATGCACCTGTTGCGCGCCGAGAAGGGCCGGGGCCGCACGACCGCCTCGATCGCCCGCGAACTCGGCTTCGCGCGCACGTCGATTTCGCTGCTGTTCTCGGGAAACTACCCCGCGAAGGACGCCAACGGCGAACCGGCCGCCCCGCGCATCGCCGCCCGCGTGCTCGAGCTCTACGGCGGCAAGGTCGCCTGTCCGCATCTCGGCCGCGACATGGACCGGGCGGAATGCGGCGCGATGCGAGACGCGCCGATGCCCGCCAGCTCGCCCGACAAGCTTCGCCACTGGACGGCTTGCCGGTCCTGCCCCCTGAACCCTGCCGCCGCGGCGGCACCCACGAAGAGGAAATGACCATGCACCCCGGTATCACTCCGGAAGGCGACTGGATCGATCCGCAGGGCCGCAAGGTCCCGGCCGACAACGTCCAGCCCGCCGATCAGATGAAGGACGAACTCGTGCGCCGCGGCGTCGCCTCGGCCGAGGCGCTCCAGGGCTCGCTCTCGGCCTTCAAGGCCGCGATCTTGGACGAGGCGCTGGCCGCCAAGGAACTGCTGTTCGAGAAGTACGGCGCCAAGGTGGGCGGCGAGAAGGGGAACATCACCTTCAAGTCCTACGACGGAACTCTCGAGATGCAGGTCGCGGTCAGCGAGCGGATGTCGTTCGGGCCCGAGCTGCAGGCGGCGAAGGCGCTGATCGACGAGTGCATCGAGGCCTGGTCGGCCGACGGCAACCGCAACATCCGCGCCCTGGTCGAGCACGCATTCGAGGTCGGCAAGGAAGGCCGGATCGACACCGGCCGCGTCCTCGGCCTGCGCAAGCTGCGGATGACCGACGACGAGGGCAACCCCGACCCGAAATGGGCGCGGGCGATGGAGGCCATCGCCGATGCGCTGCGCGTCGACGGTTCGGCGACCTACGTCCGCTTCTACCGCCGCGATCCGCGCACACAGGCGCGGACCGCAATCCCGCTCGACATCGCCAAGCTGTGAGGACGGACATGCCTGCTCATTTCGACCACGCCCAGATCGAGACTGCGGTGCGCGACGGCGCCGAGCGCAACTTCGAAGCGGCCTTGGCTCGCCAGACCACTACGGAAGGCCGCCAGACGATCGAGGCGCAGTACGCTCTGATCGAGGCGACGATCATCCAGACGAAGGTGTTCGCAGACATGATCGGCAACGACGTGTCCTTGGACGTGATCGTGGCGGCGATGGGCAGCCACACCGGCAACATCGTCGCAACGATGCTGAGACAGGCCGAACCGGAGGATGGCGATCTGCTGCTGTCCCTGTTCGTGACGCGGCTAACGGCCGCGGTGGACGGCATCCGCAACAGAACCAGCGGCACGACGATCGTCACCGGCATCCAGGGAGGCCGGGCGTGAGCCTCCTCGGCTTTCCGGTCCCCCGCGACAAGCTGTCGTCCCCGGCTGGCAGATCCTCTTTCCATCCGACCCGCATGCCGCGGGCGGTCTAACCAGAGCAGAAGGAATACGACCATGAACATCGGCAAGACAGAACTCGTGAAGCAGGTGGCCGAAGCGCACGGCGTCGCGCAGGCGCAGGTCCGCAGCACCCTCGACGCGTTGCTGGAGGCGATCCAGGGCAACCTGAAGGAGGGGCACGCCGTCCGGCTGCAGGGCTTCGGCAGCTTCACCGTCAAGGATCGCGCTGCGCGCACCGCCCGGAACCCCCGGACCGGCGAGCAGGTCGAGGTGCCAGCCGCCCGCAAGCTGGCGTTCAAGCCCGCGCCCAACGCGATCTCCTGATGCGAAACCGGCCCTGCGGGGCCGGTCGGCGGGGCGTGGTGGCCCTGTCCTGACGAGCAGCCGAGGTGGACGATGAACAGCTACAGCCTGCGCGCGCGTGCGGATGGCCAGACGGAAGTGCTGGAACATGCCGCTTCGGTGATCGGGGTGTTCGCGCGGCCGGAACATGCGCGCCAGTTCTACGACTGGATGGCAGGGTTGCATGTCACGGTCAGTCGAGCGCCGGAGCCGGAGGTCGCGACGGCAGAGCCGCCGCTGCCTGCGGAGACGTTGCCGGATGACGAGCCCGGCCCGGTGGTTGATGCGAGCGAAGGCGTCCGCGCGGCGCTCGCCGCCTGCGCGCCCGAAAGCCCTGGCGAGACAACGGACGAGGAGCCGAGCCTCGATCCCGTCGGCGGGGTGGAGGCTGTCAGGCAAGCGCCCGAGAAGGCTGCTGGCCGCGCTGTCGCAAGACTTCGGCCGATCGTCCCCGCAGGGCGTGTTGCACCGGCGATGCACCAGGCGGAGGGCTTCGTCGCCCGCCAGCGTGCCCAGGCGATCTTCGCGCAGCAGGGCGCAGCTACCTGCCGCCTGTGCAACCGTGAGTTCCTGCCCTCGCTCAGCGAACCCGAAACCTGCGCGCGGTGCAGCAAGGAAATGGAGCGGTGAGCATGGTGATCATTGGTCCGCGATCCGAGCTTGGCGGCGGACAGCTAAGGAAATACAGCGCTTCTTCGTCCAATGGCCGGCACACGTTGACCATCACCCTGGAATACGACGCCGCCGACTTCATGGACTGGGACGTCCGGAAACTGGATGAAATCCTGCAGGCCGACAAGACGGCCGCCGTGGCAGAGAAGGCAGATCGGCGGGCCTCTAGCCGGAAATCCTCGAAGCAGCTGACCAAGACCGTGCAGCTTGCGCTTCCGGCACCGGACGGGCGCTGACATGGCTCGCGATCCGCTTCTCGCCCAGATCCACGTCGCCAAGGCCCAGCTCGGCATGGATGACGACGACTACCGCGCGCTCCTCGAGCGGGTGACCGGCAAGCGCAGCTCGGCCGACCTGACCGAGCCCCAGCGCCGCGCCGTCATCGAGGAGCTGAAGCGGCGCGGGTTCAAGACGAAGGGGCGCGGCCGCCGGCCGAGCTCTAAGCCCTACGTGCGCCTGGTCTTCGCGCTTTGGGGCGAGCTGAAGCGCGAGGGCGTCTGGCGGCAGGACGACGTGAGCTCTCTTCGCGCCTTCACGAAACGGATGGCCGGCGTCGATGACCCGGAATTCATGACCTACGCCGAGGCTACCAAGGTGATCGAGGCGCTGAAGAAGATGAGGGAGCGCGCGTGATGGCACAGTCGATCTCCACGTCCGAGCTTATGGCCCTTGCCGAAGCGCCGGCCGGGCACGCGGCGCGCGAGCTGATCAAGCGCGGCCTGTGGCACGCTGAAGAGATATCCGATGGCAGCCATCTCTTTCAGGTGAGCGGCGAGGTGATGTTCGTGAAGGTCGCCCATGTGAAGCGGCGGATCGTTGCCGCAACCAAGGATGACGCGCTGAAAGAGTTCGGCAGCCTGGTTGCCGCGCTCGACCTCGACGACTGGGGAGAGGACTGGGACGTCAGGACCTCGATCGACGACGTGTCCGTCGAGGTCGTGCGATGACCCGCGCACCCTCCAGTCGCGTCCCCGTCTCCGACCACGCCGTCCTGCGCTGGATCGAGCGGCACGGCTTCGTCGACGTGGAGGCGATCCGGCGCCAGATCTATGCCGAAACCCGCGAGGCGCTGCACTCCGGGGCGTCACGCCTCACGGTGAACGGAACCGAGTACCGGATGGCTGACGGCGTCGTCGTGACCCTGGTCGACGTCCGCGCCAGCTGCCGCAAGCTCGACTGGGGGAAGCGGTGACCAAAAACCTTCCGATCCCGACCGGCGACCTGCCCGAAAGCCTGATCGACATCGCCGAGACCCTCGGGATCGGCGTGGCGATCAAGCTGATCGAGCATTTCGGGGGGCTCGAGGTCAAGTTCCCGCCGTTTCCGCCCGCCGACCACCCGGTGATCAAGGCGCTCGGGGAGACCGACGGCTACGCGCTCTGCTCGCTTTTGTCGGGCACGCGGATCTATGTCCCGCACGGAAGGCCGCGACGTTCGGTCAAGTCCGACGTCCGGGCGCTGGAAGCGCAGGGGCTTGACCGGGCCGGGATCGCCCGCGAACTTGGCATCTCGCAGCGCCATGTCCGCCGGGTGTCGAACGCCAACGACCCTGATCCGGCGCAGCTCTCCTTCTTCGACGACGACTGACCGGACCACATGTCCGGCCGCGCGATCAGCCGCGATGCGGCATGACTGGGACAGCAGATTTGTCCCGTCAGGATCGCCGCACCCATGAAGCTCGCCCGCCACAAGGTCCAGGACGTCGCGTTCCAGCCCGCACGATGGGCCGGCGGCTCCATCACCCCCGAGATCGTCATCCTGCATGACACCGCCAGCTCCCTGAACAAGGGCAGCGCGGCGAACTACCTGGCCGAGAACAGCGCCAAGGTGTCGGTGCATTTCGTGGTCGAGACGGACGGCACGATCGTCCAGCAGGTCGCGACGAACCGGCGCGCCAATCACGCCGGCAAGTCGAGCTACAACGGCCGCGCCGACTGCAACGGCTTCTCGATCGGGATCGAGATCGTCAATGCGGGCAAGATGACGCGAGTGCTCCCTTCGTCCGCCAACCTGCTGCTGGCCGCGCGCTCTTGGTGGGGCCAGGCATTCGTGGACAATGACCAGACCGTCGACCTGGTCGAGATGAGCACGCCCGAGCATGGCGATGGCGTCTGGATGTCCTACCCCGCCGAACAGATCGCCGCGGTCGAGCAGCTGCTGGCATGCCTCTTCCGCGACATTCCCACGCTGCGCGACATCACCACGCACTGGTACGTCAGCCCCGGCCGGAAGGTGGACGTGAACCCGCTGTTCCCGCTTGCCCACATCCGCGCGCGCGTGCTCGGCCGCGACGATCCCGCCGACGCAGACGCGGACGCCGCGACCATCGCGGTGCCGGGCGGTTCGTTCGTTCAGGTCGTGTCGCCGGTGTCGCCGCTGAACCTGCGCCGCTGGCCGAGCTTCAACCCCAACGTGATCGGGACCGTGCCGCACGGCGCCGTGCTGCCGGTGCTCGGCCGGGGCGACTTCGCGAGCCAGCGTTGGCTCAAGGTCCTGTTCGACGGCCGTGAGGGCTGGGTGGTCGAACGCTACACCGCAACGATGCCCTGAGGGAAAAAACCGATGTCGAACCTTCCGGCCCGCGTCATCATCTTCACCGCAGTCGCGCTGACTGCAGTCCCGGCGACCGCCGGCGTTCTCGACACCGCCCTCGTGGACGTGGCGGCGCCGTGGATCGTGGCGGGCATCGTCGCACTCGCCTCGGGCGCCCTTGGCTGGGCTGCCGCCACTTCGGAGCGCTTCGCCGCGCCCGCCCGCGCCAAGTCGCCGGCCAAGCGCACGCTGGTCGACAAGGCGGTCATCGAGGCCGACCGCAGGATCGACCAGATCAACGTGAACATCATCGAGACGTTCGCCGCGCGCTGGGTCCACGCCTATCTGGGCAAGCTCGTCAACACGCCGACCTTCGATCCGATGCGCCAGGCCGAGGTGCTGGTCGACGACGCGCTCGACGGCTTCCGGCGCCGCAACCCGCAGATCGCAGCGGCCACCGGCATTGACCGGCTGTCGATGCAGGAAATCCTGGCAGCCGTGATCGGCCGCGACCAGCTGGCCGAGGCCCTGCGCAAGGCGAATGTGCCCGCGATCGACGTGCGCGGCTGAGGGGGTCTGACCATGTCGGAATCCGACGTCATCCTGCGCGAGCTCGGCGCCATCACGGCCGAGCTCAAGAACCTGAACGCCGGCCAGGCGCGGCTCGAGGGACGGCTCGAGAAGGTCGACGATCGCCTGCGCACGGTCGAGAAGGGCGCGGCGCTTTCGGGCGCCGTGTCGGGAGGCGTCATCGCCATCGCGGTCGGGCTGATCAAGGGCGCCCTGGGCGGCGGGGGCAACTAACGACGTGGCCCACTCGAAAGACACGAAGCACAAGGCGCGGCAGATGTACGTGCAGAGCCGGCATGCCCTGCCGGTGATCGCGATCACGCTCGATGTGCCGGAAGGAACGCTGCGGCGGTGGAAGACCGATGCTGCCGGCGCAGGCGACGACTGGGACACCGCCCGGGCCGCCCAGATGGTCAAGGGTGAGGGTTTCGAGGCCGTCGTGACCCAGGCGGTCGAAGACTTCACCATCATGTTCCAGGCCACGATGGAAGGGCTGCGCGAGGACGACAAGCTCGCGCATGCCGATCGCGCCAAGATCATGGCGTCGCTGTCCGACGCCTTCAACAAGATGATCGGGGCGGCCGGCCGCGCCAGCCCGCGGCTGTCCCGCCTCGCGATCGCGACCGACGTGCTGAAGCGCTTCGCCGAGTTCGTCCACGACGAGTTCCCGCATCACTCCGCGGTCTTCCTCGACGTGCTCGAGCCGTTCGGCGAGGTGCTCTCGAAAGCCTACAATGAAGCCCCGTGAGTTCCTTTCCGAGATCGCCGATCTCGCCGCCGGGTTCCGCCAGAAGATCGAGCTCGAGGTCGACGCCTTCCCGATCTCGGCCGTTGAGAGCAAGGCCCGCGTCGCGCGCGTGATGGCGCCGGACGGCTATCGTTTCTTCGCCGAGACGTACCTGCCGCACTACCTGGGCAAGCCGCCCTCGAAGCTGCACCTCGACCTCTACCAGGCGCTGCCGGCGATGGTCGCGGCGCCCGAGGGCCAGCACCGGCTGGTCGTCGCGCCCCGGGGTGCCGCGAAATCGACCCACGTCAGCCTCGGCTTTCCGCTGTGGTGCATCGTCACCGGGCGCAAGCACTACATCGGCTTGATCATGGACGCCTTCGAACAGGCCGCGATCATGGTCGAGGCGATCAAGGCCGAGCTGGAGGTCAACCCGCGCCTGCGGGCCGACTTCCCGAAGGTGGTGGGCGGCGGGCGCACCTGGCGCGAGGGCGTGATCGTCACCCGCAACAACGTCAAGGTGGAGGGCTTCGGCACCGGCAAGAAGATCCGTGGCCGCCGGCATGGTCCCTGGCGTCCCGATCTGGTCATCCTCGACGACGTGGAAAACGACGAGAACGTCGAGAGCCCGCGCCAGCGCGACAAGCTCGAGAGCTGGATCGCCAAGGCGGTGATGAAGCTGGGACCCACCGATGGCACCATGGACGTGCTCTACGCCGGCACCGTGCTGCATTTCGACGCCGTCATCGAGCGGTTCGCCAAGCGCCCGGGCTGGAACGTCTCGCGCTACCAGGCCATCCTGCAGTGGCCCGATCGCATGGACCTGTGGGACCGCTGGGAAGAGCTCTACCTGAACGACGAGCCCGAGAGCGAGCGGTTCTGGGAGCGCAACCGGGCCGAGATGAGCCGCGGCGCGGTCATCAACTGGCCCGAGATGCACAGCCTGATCTACCTCATGCAGGAGCGGGCAGGCGATCACGAGAGCTTTGAGAGCGAGTACCAGAACCGCCCGGTGAGCGCCTCGAACGCGTTCCAGAACCTGCAGTACTGGGTGATGAAGCGCACCGACTGGGTGTTCTTCGGCGCGATCGATCCCTCGCTCGGCAAGGCCGGCGCCGGCCGGGACCCGTCCGCGATCCTGGTGGGCGGCATCGACCGGCTGTCGGGTGTCCTCGACGTCGTCGAGGCGTCGATCCGCAAGCGCCTGCCCGATGTCATCATGGAAGACGCGATCGCGCTCCAGCGCGACTACGCCTGCCAGCTCTGGTTCGTCGAGAGCGTCCAGTTTCAGGAGCTGCTGCGGACCGAGCTGATGCGGCGCGCGGCTCGCGCCGGCATCGCCATGCCCTGCGTGCCCATCGTGCCGCACGCCGACAAGATGCTCCGGATCGAGCGCCTGCAGCCGCCGATGTCCAGCGGCATGATCCGCCTGCACAGCGCGCAGCGGACCCTGATCGACCAGCTGCAGCAGTGGCCCTCGGCGGCCCACGATGACGGTCCCGACTGCCTCGAGATGCTCTGGTCGAATGCGGTGCGCTACGCCGGCGGCGCGGCGGGCGGGGGCGGGGAAATCATGACCGCGCCGTCCTCGGGTGGGATCGGCGGCGCAATGGGCGACTTCAGGATGGGAGGCTGGTAATGGCACAGGATCGTCGCACCACGGGTCGCGGAGCCGCGCCGCTGCCGGTGGCCGCGCGCCAGAACCTGTCGCTTGAGGCGCGCGCGCTGATCGCCAACGTTTCGAACGACATCACCATCCCGCTGTTTTCCAACCGGCTGCGCCACCAGGACGAGACCCTGATCCAGCGCGGCGGCGGCAAGGGCCTGCGGATCTACGACGACGTCGAGCGCGACCCCCGCGCTTTCGCGGCCCTCCAGAAGCGCAAGAAGGCCCTGATCGGCCGCGACTGGACCGTCGAGGCGGCGGGCGACGACGCGCGCGACCTTGAAGCTGCTGCGCTGATCGAGGACCTGATGGGCCAGCTGCCCCTCGACCGGATCTGCGAGGACCTCCTCGACGCCACGCTGAAGGGCTTCGCGGTGTCGGAGATCGTCTGGGGGCGCGATGGCAGCCGGATCGTTCCGCAGGCGGTGGTCAGCCATGATCCACGGCGCTTCACCTTCGGCGTGGACTGGCGGCCGCGGCTGCTGACCTTCTCGGCCATGCTGGACGGGATCGAGCTGCCGGAGCGGAAGTTCATCGTCCATCGCCACGGGGTCAAGGGCAACAACCCGTTCGGCCTGGGGCTCGGTTCGCGGCTGTTCTGGCCGGTGCTCTTCAAGCGCGAGGGGATCGCCTTCTGGCTGCACTTCCTCGAGAAGTTCGCGGCTCCCACCGCCGTGGCGCAGTCGCCATACGGCCAGCTGACCGAGGAGCAGAACCGGCTTCTAAACACGCTCATGGACATCCGCGGTTCCTCGGCCGTGGTCGTGCCTGTCGGCACCGACGTGAAGTTCCTCGAGGCCGCGCGCAGCGGCGCCGTCACCTACCAGGACTTTCTCGGCTACTGGGACAAGGAAATCGCGATCTGCGTCACCGGCGAGACGCTGACCACCGACATCGGCAACAGCGGCTCGCGGGCCGCATCGGAAACCCACGCCGAGATCCTCGAGATGCTCGTGGACAGCGACGCCGATCTGCTGTCGGTGACGCTGCGCGCCACCCTGCTGACCTGGATCGTCGACTACAACCTGCCCGGTGCGCGGGTGCCGCACATCTGGCGCGCCCGGCCCGAGAACGAGCTGGAAACCGCCAGCGTCGGGAAGGCGAAGGCGGAGACGGCGCGGGCGCGCACGGCCGCCCTGCGCGACGCCCTGTCGTTCCTGGCGAAGATCGACAACGACGCGGTCGCGCTCGAGCTGCTGCCGACCCTCGCGCCCGTCGAGGGGATGTCCGAGGCGACCCTCAAGGCCCTGGTCGCGGGGCGCAAGGCGCTGCTGGCCCTACCTGCCGTGCCGCCGCCGATGCCCGAGCCGCCCGTCCGCGAGGGCGTGGACGAATGAGGCACGCTTGCTTCTCCGAAGCAGACAGCCCGCCGGTCCTGCTTGCCAGCCGGCTGGAAGCCGCGCTGTCGTCCCATTACGCCCGCCGCCTGGACGCCCTGCGTCGCGCGGTCAAAGCCGCGACGGCCGACGCGGCGATGCGCAGCCTGCTCGAGCTCGCGGCGCAGTGGACGCCAGACGCCCAGGCGCATCTCGTCGGCCAGGCGCTCGAACTGGCGGTCCTGACGGGACGGGACGAGGTGCTGGGCGAGATGGAGGCCGGTGTCCGCTTCGCCGGCGAGGCCGAGGTGATCGCGCAAACCTTCGCCGAGCAGATCGCGTTTCTGAAACAGAAGCAGCCGCTTCCGACCGAACGCTGGACCGATGTTCTGCGGGGGCAGCATGATCGGGCATTCGTGGTGGCTGGCGCGAACGATGCGGCGCTGGTCAACGACTTCTTCAATGCCGTGCAGGCAGCGGCGCAGGACTGGGACCGCGACGCCTTCGCCGCACGTTTCGACGAGATCGTCGAGAAACACGGCTGGTCCTATAACGGCGGACGCAGCTGGCGGATCCGCACGATCTTCGAGACCAACCTGCGGACGAGCTACATGGCCGGGCGCCTGCAGCAGATGCGAGATCCCGCCGTCGTGAAGATGCGCCCCTATTGGCAGTACCGGCACGGCGAGAACGGCCAGCCGCGCGTGCCGAGGCCGCACCACGTCGCCTGGGACGGGCTGGTGCTCATGCACGACGATCCGTGGTGGGAGGTGCACTATCCGCCGAACGACTGGATGTGCAGCTGCGGGGTGCGGACGCTCGGCCAGCGCGATCTCGACGCGCTCGGCAAGACCGGCCCCGACCAGGCGCCCGCCACCGTGACACGGCCGATCGTCGACAGGCAGACCGGCCGCAAGATCGACCAGCCGGACGGGGTCGGCTACGGCTGGGACTACATGCCCGGCGACCACTGGACCCGCGGGTTGGTGCCGTCGGTGCTGATGGATGAAGGCAGGCCCCGCGTCGGCAAGAGCGTGGTCGCGATCGACCAGCCCGGGCCTGTCGAGGAGCTCATCGCTGCCGCGCGGCCGTTCCTGCCGCCGGTCAGGTCGCAGGTGCAGGCGTTCGACCCCGCCGCGGGCTTCGATGAAGACGCCTTCCCGGCGATCACGAGCTTCCTTGCCCAGTTCGGCATCGAGGACATCGACGGCGAACGGCTCTACTCAGACGTGGCGGGACACCGGCTCGCGATCTCGACCGACCTCTTCCGCGACCGGGCCGGTCAGTCGAAGGCAGGCAAACGCGACAGGCTCGGCTTCGTGCCGTATTTCGCGCAGGCGATCACTGATCCGGACGAGGTCTGGCTGCAGGTCCGCGAGAGCCCGCTCGGCGGCTTCGTGGTCGGCCGGACCTATGTGCGGGCCGGAGAGATCGACGGGATCCCGCAGGGGCTTCTGGTCGGCTTCGACCTGGCAGGAAAATGGTGGACGCCGCAGACGGCCTATCCCGCCAGTACCCGCAAGGGCCCGGACATCACCGCGCTGAAGACCCGGCGTTCGGGCAAGCTGCTCTGGAAGAGGAAGGTGTAAGAGGCGGCATCAGTGCCAATGCCGCCCCGGCCGGCTTGCTTTTCAGGTGAGGCACTCACTTTCGCCCCGGCTCGTCCAATGTAAGGCGGGCACTGCGTTCTGGCAAGGATGACGACATGGCAGGCACACGGATCACCTTCGACGCGCGCTTCGACGACAGCGCGGCCGACGCGCGCCTGGCGGAGCTCGTCGGGCGCATGGACGATCTCGGCGGGTTCCTGAAGCCGGTCGCAGAACATCTGCTCAATTCGACCCGCGATCGCTTCGCGGCCGAGAAGGGACCGGACGGCACACCCTGGGCGCGGCTGCGGCCGGCGACGATCAGGGAGCGCGAGCGCAAGAAGCTGACGCCGATCCAGATCCTCACCCGCCACACGCGGTCCGGGCTGCGCGCCTCGATCAACGCCCAGGTCGGCCAGGGCGAGGTTCGGATCGGCACGCCGAAGGTCTACGGCGCCATCCACCAGCTGGGCGGCAAGATCTCGCGGCCGGCGCGCGACGGCGTGATCTACCGTCACGTCAGCTGGAAGTCGCAGAAGCTCAACCCGCGGTTCGCGTCGAAGAAGAAGGCCAACGTCGTCCAGAAGGTCGAGCGCAAGGCCTACGAGATCAGCATGCCGGCGCGGCCGTTCCTGGGCATCTCCAAGGCCGACCAGGAAGCCATCATCAACATCGCCGCAGACTGGCTGCGGACGTGAAGGAGGACAATGCCATGATGACCGAAGAACGCGTCCGCGCGATCGTGCGGGAAGAGTTGGAGGCTATGCTCCCGAAGCGAATGGGAACGGGCGATGCCAACATCCTGCCCGCGCAAATCCCTGACCTCGAGATTTCTGCCTGCCGCGGGTTGAAGGCCGCTCTCAGCGCCTACGATCAAGCTCGGCGTAAATGAGTTCCGCCGCCCAGGTGTCGCGACCCTCGCGTCGCCCACTTTCAATCACGCCGGCGACAACTTTGCGGAGGCTTTCGGCGTCGGCTGCGGATGCGCCGGCGAGATGGGCGGCCAGCAACCCAGTGATGATGACGAGGTCGACAATTGCGTCTTCGGTGTGCCCGGTCACCTGATTCTCCATCGTTATGACGGATGGAAGGTGCGTGGGGTGTCCCTGTCGTGTCCATCCTTCATCAGAAATTCGCCGCACAGGCCCGTCTGGCCCCGCGCGGCTATCCTCGCACCTGAAAACCTCTCACCCCCCGTTAACCGACCGTTAAAAACGCTGCACGGCCCTATCACAGCCGGGGCGCGCCACAGCGGCGCAACTTGCGTCTTGATCTGGTTCGTCCCGGGGGGCAGAGTGCCCTTGATCCCAATTTGAGAATCTTCCGGCCCGGACATTGCGTCCGGCCGCGCCCGCCTGCGCGCTGCGATAGCAGTCGATGGACAGTTCTTCTGGATCATCGACATGACCATTGCCCGCATCGAGGTCTTCCGCACCGGCTCCTTCACGCCGATGGAGGGCCCGACCCTGACCTTCAGCGCCGCCGATCTGCGCGCGGTCGCCGACAGCTACGACCCCGAGACCGCGCCCGCGCCGATCGTCGTGGGCCATCCTTCGGCCGACGCCCCCGCCTTCGGCTGGGTGCAGAGCTACGAGTTCGATGCCACCGCCGACCGGCTCTACGCCAACATCGGCGAGATGGAACCGGCCTTCGCCGAGGCCGTGAAGGCCGGGCGCTACAAGAAGGTCAGCCAATCCTTCTTCAAGCCCGACCACCCCGCCAACCCGGCGCCCGGCACCTGGTATCCGAAGCATGTGGGCTTCCTCGGCGCGGCCGCACCGGCGGTTCCGGGGCTTCGCAACGTCCATTTTAGCGCTGGCCACGACGGGGCCGTCACGATCTCTGCCGACTTCGGCGTGGGCCGCGACACCGCCGGTCTCTTCCGCGGCCTGCGCGACTTCCTGATCGAGAAATTCGGCCTCGAGGACGCTGACCGCGTCCTGCCGGCCTACAGCATCGAGTGGCTGGCCGAAGAGCATGATCCCGTCCCCGTCGCGCGCCGGTCCTTTGCCGCCGCGCCCGATCCCGTCCCTGAAACCCCTCCTGTCATCATCGAGGACAAGCAGCCCATGTCGAACACCGGCAACACGGAATTCTCCGAACGCGAGGCGCGGGTCGCCGAGCGCGAGGCCGCGATCGCCGCGCGCGAGCGCGAGAGCCGCCATCAGGCGCATGCCTCTTTCGCTGAGGCCCTCGTGAACGACGGCCGACTGCTGCCGGCATCGGCCGGGCAGGTCGTGGGTCTGCTCGATGACCTGGCCGCAGCGGACACCGCGTCCTTCTCGGCCGAGGCGGGCGATCCGGCCGAGCGCCTGCGCGCGATCCTGAAAGCCCAGCCGAAGGTCGTCCAGTTCGGCGCGGCCAGCCTGGGCGAGGATGGCACCGCGCCCGCGGCAAGCTTCGCGGCCGACGGCAAGCCCGTGGCCAACGCCGACGTGCACGCCAAGGCGCTCGCCTGGCAGGCGCAGCATCCCGAAACCAGCTTCATCGACGCCGTCAAGGCCGTCAGCGCGGAGGCCTGATCCATGAACACGTTCCACGACGTCCTGTCGCTCACCGCGGTCGCTACCGCCGCGATCGCCGAGGGCGACCTGGTCGGCTTCACCGACGCGCCGGTCGCCGCGGCCGATGCGCCGGTGAAGGGCTGGGCCCGCAACCCCGCCGCCATCGGCGAGGCGACCTCGGTCATCGCGATCGGCGTGTTCCGCTGCAAGGCGGCCGGCGCGATCACGGCCGGGCAGCTGCTCGTCTCGGGCGCGGCCGTCGGCACCGTCCAGGTGGCAGGCGCCACCCCCGCAAACCCGCTGGGCCGTGCGTTGAACGCCGCCGCCGCCGGCGGCTACGTCAACGTCCTGGTCCGCTGAAGGAGACCGCCTGATGCCCGCACTCAACAACCGCACCGCCGGCGTCGTCGACGCCATCCTGTCGACCCACGCCCGCGGCTACCGCAACTCCGATTTCATCGGCCGCGAGCTGTTCCCGACCGTGCTTGTGCCCTCGCGTTCCATGCGCGTGATCCGGTTTGGCAAGGAAGGCTTCCGGATGGTGAACACCCGCCGGGCGCCCGGCGCGAACGTCAAGCGCATCCAGTACGGCTACGCCTCGGACCCCGTGTCGCTCGTGCAGGACGCGCTCGAGGGCATCGTGCCGGTCGAGCACCAGCAGGAAGCCGAGGGCGCGCCGGGCGTGGACCTGGGCGCCGGCGCCACCAACATGGTGATGGACGCGGTCGACCTCGGCCTCGAGTTCGAATGCGCGCGCCTTGCCCGTGACACTGCGACCTATGCGGCCTCGAACCGGACCGCACTCGCCGGCACGTCGCGCTGGACCAACGACGCCTCGAACCCGCTGGCCGACGTTCGCGCCGCGCGCGAGGTCATCCGGCGCAACATCGGCCGCTACCCGAACCTGCTCACCCTCGGCCCGACGGCCGCGAACGCGCTGACCAACCATCCGCGTGTGCGCGAGCAGTTCAAGTACACGACCAAGGAAAGCATCAACGTCGACATGCTTGCGGCCTATTTCGACGTGGAAAAGGTGGTGGTCGGGAAAGCCGTCTACCTTCCCGAGATCGCCGACGACACCGTGGCCGCGACCGATGTCTGGGGCGACGACGCCGTCCTCGCCTACGTGCCGTCGAAGGGGCAGACCTACCAGGCGCCGAGCTACGGCTACACCTACGAGCTCGACGGCTATCCGCAGGTCGAGGAACCCTACTACGACCGCCCGACCAAGTCGTGGATCTACCCGACCACGGTCGAGCGCCGTCCCTATGTCGTGGGTGCGGAGGCCGGGTTCCTGTTCCAGGCCGCCGGCGCGCTCTGAGCGGAGGTCGGACCATGAACCGCAAGATCACCGTGACGCTGGGAGGCGCAGCCTCGATCGACGGCCAGGCCTACAAGCCGGGCGACCAGGTCGAGACCACGCTCGGCACCGCGCTGCAGCTCGTCGAGATGGGCGTCATCGCGGCGCTGCCCGACATCGAGGCCGCGCCGGTCGCCCTGGGCGAGGACCCCGAGCTGCACGAGAAGGCGAAGGCCATGGCCGAGACGCTGGTCGCCGAGGCCGTCGCCACCGCGATGACCGAGACCACCGCCGAGCTCGAGAACGAGCGCCGCCGCTCGGACGAACTGGCGCTCCAGCTGGCGGCGATGACGACCGAGCGCGACACTCTGCAGGCGCAGCTGGAGGCGGCTCCGCCGGCCGCTCCCGCGCAAGACTACACCGCCGACCTCCCGGGCGGTGAGGCTGCCGATCCCGCGTCGAAGAAGCGCGGTCGGTGACCGACCGGCCGGGCGGTGGCACCCGCCCGGCCAACCCTCTCTACCAAGGAGCCGATCATGAAGATCCCCGGATACACGCCGCTCGACCAGGACGCTCAGGACCGCATGGCAGCGAACAAGCGGCTCGAGGAAACGGTTCTACGGCAGCTTGATGGGCTCGCGCAGGCCGGCGTGGTCGACCAGCGCTGGCTGGCCGTGGGGCGCACACACATCGAGCAGGGCTTCATGGCGGTGAACCGTGCCGTGGCGCGGCCGCGCCGGCTCGGCGACGAGGACATGGAGGCATGAGCTACGCCAGCCTCGATGACCTGATCGACCGGGCCGGCCGGGACGAGATCGTCCAGGTCGCCGATCGCGACGACGATCTCGTGCCCGATGCGGCGGTCGTCGCGGCGGCGCTGGAGCACGCCGACAACATCATCAACGGCTATGTTGGCGCCCGCTACGGCCTGCCGCTCTCGCCGGTGCCCCCGATCGTGAACACGTGGGCGGTGGCGATCGCCCGCCATCACCTGCACCGCGAGGCCCCGCCGGACTACGTGGAAGCCGACCGGAAGGAGGCAATCGCCGCCCTGAAGGACGTGGCCCGCGGGCTGATCGCGCTGCCCGTCGCGGACGGCTCGGTCCCGGCGGTCGAGACGGGCCAGTCCGTCAGCGCATCGCCGGCACCCGTGTTCACCCCTGACTTCCTGCGGGGGTGGCGATGATCGCCGAGGTCGTGAACCGCCTGAACACCGTCTGCGGCGGCCTCGTGGAGGTGAAGACGGCGGAAGACCTGGACGTGCTCGAGAAGGGCACCGCCGCGGCGCACGGAACGGCTTTCGTCATCCCCTACCGGGAGCGGGCGGGTGAGAACCAGCTTGCGAGCGGCGCGCATCGCCAGCTCGTGGTCATCCAGTTCCTCGTGGCCTTCATCGTGCGCCGCCACAACGACGCGCTCGGCTCGCTGCGCGCCGCCGAGTTCGACAGCCTCAAGGCAGACATCGAGGACGCCTTGGCCGGGTGGCAGCCGCGTGACGGGTTCGATCCCTGCGAGCTCGTCGGCGGCGAAGGCACGCCGCTGGGCAACGGCGCCAGCGTCTACGTCCAGACCTGGGAAACATCCCGCTATCTCGAAGGAAACCAGCGATGAACCACCCCCTCCCCCCGTCCGGCGGCAGCTGGATCGCCGATCCCGAAACCGGCGCGCTGACCCTGCAGGAAGCGCCCACGGCGGAGGCTGATGCCGCGACCGACAGCGTCACCATCCTTCAGGACATCGAGCCCGCCGCCGCCCCGGTCACCGCCCAGCCGATCGCTGCCGAGCCGGTCGCTATCGTGACCGCCGTGCCGGCACCGGCACCGGCACCTGACACCCGCAAAGGAAAAGCCTGATGGCCATCCGCCTCAAGAAGAAGCTGGCGATCCTGCACAAGCTGGAAACGACCTACGGCACCAACTCGGTGCCGGCGGCGATCAACGCCATCCTCGCCATCAACCCGACCCTGAACCTGCTGGAAGCGGAGGAGGTGAGCCGGGATCTGCTGCTGCCCTATCTCGGCAACCAGGGCGTGATCCTGACCGGCAAGTTCGCGTCGATCGAGTTCGACGTCGAGGTCGCCGGTGCCGGGGCCGCGGGCACCGCTCCCAAATACGGCAGCCTGCTGCGCGTCTGCGGCATGGCCGAGACGGTGACCGCAAGCACCCGGGTGACCTACTCGATCGTCGAGAGCGGCGTCGAAAGCGCCACCCTGTTCTTCAACCAGGACGGCGTCCAGCACGTCATGCTGGGCTGCCGCGGCACCGTGTCGGTGAGCTTCAACGCCAAGGGCATCCCGCATTTCCGGTTCAAGATCACCGGCCTTCTGGGCAGCATCGCCGACGCCGCGCTGCCGACCTTCAGCCAGACGGGCTGGACCACGCCGGTGGAGGCGAACTCGGGCAACACGTCGTCGACCTTGCATGGCACGGCGGCGGTCCTCGAGAGCCTGTCGCTCGACCTGGGCAACACCGTGACGCCGCGCTTCCTGATCGGCTCTGAGAGCATCATCATCTCGGACCGGAAGACGACCGGGACGGCGGTGGTGGAAGCGGGCCTCGTCTCCGACGCCGACTGGTTCGGCCGCGCGATCGCGCGGACCCGGGGTGCCCTGTCGGTCGTCCACGGCAAGACCGCCGGCAACATCGTCGAGTTCGCCGCCCCCGCGGTCGAGATCGGCCGCCCGAGCCAGGGCGATACCGACGGGATCGTCAACTACAGCCTGCCCCTGTCGCTCGTGCCGGTCGCCGGTCGCGACGAGCTGTCCATCATCGTCCGCTGAGGTTCACATGCAGTTCAAGCTCGCCAAAACCCATCGCTACTGGTGGCCGGTAAAGGTCCGGGTGCCGGATCCGGCGAACGCCGGGCAGTTCCTCGAGCAGGAGCTCCGGCTCGAGCTCGAGCCGCTGCCCCGCGACGAGGTGATCGCGTCGCAGGAGCGGCTGGGCGAGCTGAAGACCGTCCGCGAAGCGATCGACCACGAGGTGGCCGAGATGCTGCGCGTGGTGCGCAACTGGGACGGGGTGGTCGATGACGGAGGCACGGTGCCGTTCAGCACCGAGGCCTTCGGCGCTGCGCTCCAGCACAGCTGGTTCCGCGCGGGCGTCTCCGAGGCGATGCGCGCCAGCCTGAACGGCGAAGAGGCGCGGCTGGGAAACTGAAGGCGGCCGCGCGGGCCTGGGCGCTCGCGCGGCTCGGCCAGTCCGACAGCCGCCGGCCGGCCACGATTGACGATGACGTCGCCGCGCAGTTCGCGGCGATGGGGGTGACGATCGCGGCCGAGGCGCCGCGGGATGACGGGACTTTCGAGGTGGCACTGGCGAACGCAGACACGATCCGGGCATGGCTCGCCTGCGCGACGCAGTGGCGCATCGCCGCGGGCATCGCCGGGTCGGTGTGGCTGGGGCTCGACTATGCCGCGGTCGACGTTGTGCTGCGGCGCACGAAGCCGGCCGATCCGGACGCGGTGTTTGCCGACCTGCAGCTGATGGAGGACGCGGCGCTCGCCGCGTTCGGCGAGGCCCGGTCGTGAGCGCCGCCTTCAACATCGCCATGGTGCTGAAGGCCGACGTGGCCTCGGCGAAGACCGCGCTGAAGGACGTGAGCGCCGGGCTGAAGGAGGTCGCGGCCGAGGCCGGGCGCACGAAGTCGGCGACGGCGCAGGAGGCGGCCGAGCTCGAGAAGCTCGCGGCGGCCGCAGCCAAGGCAGGGCGCTCGGCGGACGAGCTGGCGGCGGCCGAGAAGCGCCGCCAGCAGGCGCAGGCGCAGGCTAACTACGCGCTGACGCTCCCCTCGACGCTTGCGCCGAACCTCTCCGTGATGCGCGCGTCCCAAACCGCTGCCGCCTCGTTGCAAGCGGCGGTCAAGGGCCTGACGGCCTCGATCGGCGACCAGGCGCACGCGACGGTCGAGGCGGCGCAGGGCACGCGCGCCTGGCAGATGTCGCTCGACGAGGTGCGCGCATCGTTCAACCCGATCTTTGCTGCCAGCCGCCAGTACGAGGCCGAGCTGCGCCGGATCGCCGAGGCCGAGCAGCTGGGCGCGATTTCGGCACGCGAGGCCGCCGCCGCGCGCGAAGCGGCTGCCGCCCGGATGACGCCCGTCATGTCCGGCCCGCGCGGACCCGCGGGCACCGGCCCGGGCGCGTTCGTGACCGGCAACCTCGCCGCGCAGGGTAACGACATCATCATGATGGCCGCGGCCGGGCAGAACCCGCTGCAGCTGGCGTTGCAGCAGGGCACCCAGGTCAGCCAGGTGCTGAACGGCCTCGAGCGGGGCACGAGCGTCACGAAGGCGCTGGCCGCCGGGTTCATGTCGATGATCAACCCGGTGAGCCTCGCCACGATCGGGATCATCGCGCTCGGCGCGGTCGGGGTGCAGGCGCTCGGCAAGCTGATCCCGCCGACGAAGACGCTGGGGGAAACCCTGAAGGACCTCGAGGCGAGCGTCGATGCCTACGGACAGGCAGTGGCGCGGGCGCGCTCGGGCGATCTCGAGAAGGAGTTCGGCACCGCCACTACCGCGGCGCGGCAGCTGCTGGTTGAGATGGCCGAGCTGCAGCGCCGGGCCACGCAGCTCGACGTCAGGTCCAACCTGCGCTCGATGGCGGGCGTGTTCGACGACAGCTGGATGCAGACCTTCAATCCGGCCGACAATCCGCAGTTCCAGAAGATGTTCGACATCTCTCTGTTCGACACTGCGGGCCTGCAGAAGGCGGCGGCGGCGCGCGCGGCCGCCGAAGCCGCCGCCACTGCGCAAGGGCTGGACGCCCAGATCGCCGCCGTCGAGACGCTGCGCGACCGCTTCGAGGAGGCCGCTGCGGCATCGGGCAAGATCAGCAAGGAAGAGAACGACCTCGCGCTCAAGATCGCGGCCTCGCTCGAGCAGCTTTACGCGCTGCGCGGCGATCTCGAAAACGCCGCCGGCAAGGCCGCGGGCGACACGATGGCGAAGGACCTCGAGCGCCAGGCCGAGATGCAGGCGCGCATCGCCCGGTTCAGCCGCGACAGCGCCGAGGTCCGCGCGCTCGAGCTCGCGCAGCAGAAGCAGATCGCAGCCGAAAAGCTGAAGGAACTCGGGCTCGACGCGCAGAGCGTGCAGTTTCTGCGTGTGATGGGTGCGCTCGACGCCGACGCCGCATCCCGCGCGCAGGGTGAGCGGCTGCAGCGCCAGAAGGCGCATGACGATCAGGTCGCCGGGCTGGCCCTTGAACTGCAGCTCCTGGGCGCGACGAACGACGAACGGCTGAAGGCCACGGCGCTCGCCGAGGCCGAGGTCCGGATCCGCGACCAGGGCCTGACCGGCCTCGACGCCGTGCTCGAGCGCATGCGCGCCATTGCCCGCGCCTCGGCCGAGGCGGCGATCGAGGGCGACCGAGCGGCGCGCGCGCTGGCGACCGGCCTGAAGACGGATGCGATCGATGCGCAGATCGGCCTGTCGCGCGATCCGCTCACGCGGGCCGAGCTCGAGGCGCAGCGCGAATACATCCGTGTCCTCGATGAGACGAACGACGCCTCGCGGGCAGCCGCGGAGGCCAACCGGGTCCGCATCCGCGGGCTGGGCGAGGCGCTGAACGCCACCCGCATGCAGACGGCCGAGCTGGTCGACGAGGTCGCGGTGCGCCAGCGCATCGCGGCCCAGGTCGCCGCCGGAACGCTGCAGGCGAGCGAGGCCAACCGGGTGATCCAGGAGGAGCTGCAGCTGCGCCCGCTGATCGCCGCGGCGGCGCGGGCGGAGGGCGAGGAGAAGCAGCGCCTGATCGAGGTCATCACCGGTCTGCGCATCGCCCAAGGGGCGATGGCGGCCGAGGAGCGGCGGCAGGGACAGAACGACGCCCTGCGCAGCTCGGCCGAGCGGATGGCGCAACTGCGCCTTGAACTCGCCCTGGTGGGGCAGTCGGCGGCCGTGCGGGCGCGCGTCCTGGCGCTGGTCCAGGCCGAACAGGAGATCCGCCGCGTCGGCGCCGAGCAGAACGGCACCGTCGCGGCCGAGCTCCGCCGCGGCGCGACCGAAGCGGCCGAGATGGCCCGCGTCATCGAAGCGCAGGCGGACGCTTGGGGCCGGGTCCAGTCGGCGGGCGAGAGCGCGATCGACGCGGTGCTCGACAAGCTCCGGGGCGGCGACGTGCGCGGCGCGATCGGCGAGATGCTGGACGAGCTGAACAAGGGCTTCTTCGATCTGGCGGTCCGCAATCCGCTGAAGAACGCGATCTTCGGCACCAACCTCGGCACCCTCGATGACGTGGGCGGGACGCAGGGCATCTGGGCCCGCCTGACGGGCCGCTCGGCGATCGACGAGCAGGGGCTTGTCGCGCGCGCGGGCGCGCCGGTGCAGGCGATGACGATCGCGGCCACGCAGGTGACGATCAACGCCGGCTCGCTCGACTTGCCTGGGGGTGCCCAGGACCTGCTGGCCGGGCCGGCGGGGATCAGGACGGCGAACACGAACGCCGCGCCGCTGACTGACCCTTCGGGCGTCGCCGCGCAGGCTATGGCGTTCTTCATGAGCAAAGGGCTGGCGCCGCACCAGGCCGCGGCGATCGTGGGGCATATTTCAGCCGAAAGCGGTTTCAACCCGACAATTCCCGGAGATAACGGCGCCGCAGTCGGCCTTTTCCAGCACAACGGTCCGCGCAAGCGGCAGCTGCTCGACTATATCGGCGGTTCGCAGAACCTTGGCGACGTCCGCAAGCAGTTCGAGTTCGTCATGCACGAATTCATGACCACCGAAGCGGGCGCGTTCCAGCGACTGAAGTCGGCGCCGGATGTTCGCAGCGCCACCTGGGCCATGCAGGGCTTCGAGCGCCCCTCCGGTTACGATGCGAACGTGGTCGGATCGGGCATGCACTGGGACAAGCGCCTTGCGGGTGCGGAGCAGGCACTTGCGGGTCTCGCTCCGGCCGCCCAGACAGCCGCGACGGCGGCGGCCCAGATGGGACAGTCGGCGCAAGCCGCTACCGGACAGGTCGGCGAGATGGGCGCGGGCATGGGCCAGTTCGGCGGCGCGTTGAGCCAGATGCTCGGCGCCGCGATGTCGGGTGACCGCGGCGGCCTCCTTGGAGGGCTGCTGTCGATTGGCGCGGGCATGCTGGGAAACAGCCTCGCCGCGCGCGGGGTGCCCGGCTTCTCTGCCGGCGGTGCGACCGGCGGCTCCGATCCCGCCCGTATCGCCGGGGTGGTGCACGAGCAGGAATACGTGTTCAGCGCGCCCGCGGTCCGCCGGATCGGCGCGGGCACCCTCGAGGCGCTCCATCGCGGCACCGTCCGCGGCTTTCGCGCCGGCGGCTACGTCGGTGCGATGCCGTCCGGCCCTTCGGAAGGCGGCAGCGGTGGCGGCCGTGATGCGTTCACCTTCGCGCCATCCTTCGACCTGCGCGGGGCCAACGATCCAGCCGCGACCGAGGCGGCGGCGCGGCGCGGCATGCGCCAGGCGCTCGAGGAGTATGACCAGACGCGCCTGCCGCTCCGCTTGCGCGAGATCAACGGCGACGGGCGGAGGATCACCTGATGGCGCTCGCGTTTCCGCTCGCCCTGAACCAGTTCTGGGACCTCCTGCCGGTCGAGCGGGCGACGTTCGACCTGCCCGAGACGATGGAGATTTCGCGCACCCGATCGGGCGAGGTCCTGATGGCCGAGAAGGCCGCGCGGCTCTGGACGGGGGAGATCGGTCTGGGGCTCATGAGCCGGTCCGAGGTCGCGCTCGTCCGGCCGCTCATCAACCTTCTGCGCAGCTCGGCCGGATCGTTCCTCGTCGCCAGCAAGGAGGCCATGCTGCCGCAGCGCGATCCCACCGGCGCGCTGCTCGGAGCGGCCGCGGCCAACGTCAAGCTCGCGAGCGTCACGGCGCGCGAGATCACCCTGGGCGGCCTGCCGGTCGGCTACACGCTGTCGCGCGACGATCTCATCGCCTGGACCTACGGCACGAACCCGGTGCGCTATGCCGTCCACCAGGTCGTGTCGCACACCGTCTCGGCGGGCTCGAACGGGATCACCGGCCTGATCGAGGTGGTGCCGCCCGTCCGGGCCGGCACGGCGGTCGACACGCCCGCGTTCCTTCAGAAGCCCGCCTGCAAGGCGATCATCCTGCCCGACAACTTTCAGGCCGGCACGACCCGGCGCGGCGGCTGGGTCGAGGGCATGTCGTTCCGCTGGCAGCAGACGTTCAGATAGGCAGGGACCGCGCGCGGCTGCCCGGACATCCCGTCCGGCCGCGCAAATGATCCCGCGGCGCTACGCTCCGATGGACCCCGTTTCCGGACCATCGACATGCAGGCCCGACAGGCAGCCATCACCGACCACCTTGCCGCCCGGGCGCCGATCGCGCTCCGGCACCTGATCTGGCTGTCGGCGCGCAACCGGGCCTCGGGCGCGATCGAGAGCATCGGCTTCTGGACGGGCGACGATCACGCCGACGTCGTCGTCGACGGACAGACCCGGACCTACCTGGGCGCGGGCGGGGTGATCGAGATGAGCCCGATCACCCACGGAACGGGCACCGACGTCCGCACCGTGCGCGCGGTCCTGTCGCCGATGGCGCCCGAGGTCGAGCTCGCGCTCCGCGGCTACGAGCCGCGCGGTGCCGCCGTCGAGATCCACCGCATCATCCAGGCACCCGCCACCGGCCTGACGGTCGGCAACCCGGTCCGGCGTCTGAAGGGCTGGGTCTCGGCCGTCAGCATCGTGTCCGGGGGCGAGGGCCGCGAGGGCAAGGCCACCCTGACCATTGCCTCGAACGCCCGCGCCGGCACGCGGACGCTCGCGCTGAAGAAGTCCGACGAGAGCCAGAAGCTGCGCCAGACCGCCACGGGCGTGCCCGACCGGTTCTACCGCTACGCCTCGATCTCCGGCGCGGTCGAGATCGATTGGGGCGAGGACGACGACTGATGCGGCTCTACGACTGGGAAACACGCATGACCGCCTATCTCGCGCGGGTCGCGCGCGAGGGCTTCGCTTGGGGCCGCCACGACTGCGCGCTGTTCGCCGCAGGCGCGGTCGAGGCCCTGACTGGGATCGATCCGGCCGCCGAATGGCGCGGCCGCTACGACAGCCTCGCGGGCGGGCTTCGGCTCATGCGTGAAGCGGGCTTCAAGGATCATTTCGCGGCCGCGCGCAGCTGGTATCCGGCGTCCTCGCCCGCCCATGCGCTGCCGGGCGACCTCGTGGTGATCGGCGCCGACGAGGCGCTCGGCGTGATCCAGGGCGAACTTGCCTACGTGCTGACCGAGGCCGGGATCGGCCTCGTCCCGGTCGACGCCGCATCGGCCTTGCTGGCGGTGCGCTGATGGCCGTCGTCGCCGCAGCCTGGACCGCGGTCAGCAGCTTTGCCGCCTCCATCGGGATCACCTCGACGCTCGGCAGCATGCTGCTCAGCACCGCGGTGTCGGCGATCAGCACCCACCTGCAGCGGCAGCGGATGGCGAACCGCCGGCAGCCCGGGATCCGCAGCGAATACACGACCGAGGGCGACGTCCAGCCGCAGTCGTTCGTGGTCGGGACCTATGCCACCCCCGGGCACATGGTCTGCCCGCCGATGTCGCACGGCCGGGTCGGCAATCACAGCAACGCCTTCCTGACCTACGTGATGGCCGTGTCGGACGTGCCCGGCGCGCAGCTCCAGAAGGTCATCGTCAACGACGAGGAAGTGACCTTCGCGGCCGCCAACCAGGCGATCCCGCAGGGCGGCCTGATCCCGACCGGCATGCCGACCGAATGGTACCAGCGCCAGGGCATGGACCCGGCCAACCCGGCCGCGTCGCAGCCCTCTCTCACGCCCGGGCGGCCGGCGACAGGGCGGCTCGCGGGCGCCTGCTGGCTGCGCTATCTCGATGGCCGCCAGACCGCCGCCGATCCGTTCCTTCTGAGCGCTTACGGGCCCGGCACCGACTGGGACGGGCGTTCGGGCCGGCCCTGGACCTCGGACATGGTCGGCGTCGGCACCTGCTACGCGATCCTGACCTTCGAGTTCGATCCCGAGCTCTACAAGGGCCTGCCCCGGGTCAGGTTCGAGCTCGCGGGCGTGCCCCTCTACGATCCCCGGCGCGACAGTTCCGTGGGCGGCAACGGCAGTCACCGCTGGAACAACCCCGCGACGTGGGAACCGACCCGGAACGGGATGCTGATCGCGTACAACATCCTGCGCGGGATCCCGATCGGCGGCGGGCCACTCTGGGGCTACGGGGCGTCGGCCGAGGACCTGCCGACGGCCGCGTGGTTCCCGGCGCTGAACGCGGCATCGCAGGTGGTCGACGGCGCGATGCGCTGGCAGGCTGGCTACGAGATCGGCGTCGAGCAGCAGCCGGCCGAGGTGCTCGACGAGGTGCTCAAGGTCTGCTGCGCCAAGGTGGCCGAGGTGGGCGGGACCTGGAAGCCCCGGGTCGGTCCGCCGGCGGCCCCCGTCGCGTGGATTTCCGATGACGATCTGCTGGCCGACCAGGAGACCACCTTCACCCCGTTCCCGGCCCTTGAGCAGACCTGGAACGGCGTCCAGGCAAGCTTCCCGGATCCGGGTTCGCTGTGGCGCCCGAAGGACGCGCCGCCGCGCTACAACCCGGCCTGGGAAGCGGCCGACGGCGGTCAGCGCCGCGTTGCGGAGCTCGACCTGTCCGCCTGCCCGTGGCCCGCCCAGGTGCAGCGGGTGATGGCGGCCTATATCAACGAGGAACGCCGGTTCCGGCGCCACGTGATCGTGCTGCCGCCCCAGCTCGAGGCGATCGAGCCGCTCGACGTGATCAGCTGGACCTCGAACGAGAACGGCTACCAGGACAAGCTGTTCGAGGTGACCGAGGTCGCGCAGGACCCGGTCACCATGGCGGTGACGCTGTCGGTGGCCGAGGTGGACCCGGCCGACTACGACTGGACCCCGGGCATGCTGCTGCCCAGCCCGCCGGCGTCGGTCGTGGCGGTCAGGCCCGCGCCTGTGGTGCCGACGTCGTTTTCGGTTCGCGGCCTCGCGCTCAAGGACGATCAGGGACGCCCGCGCCGCCCGGCGCTGCAGATCCTCTGGGGTGGCTGGGCGCTGCAGGGCGTCACCTCGGCCCGCTGGGAGGTGCGGCGCGCCGGCGAGACGGACACCATGCGCGGCATGGTCGGCGATCCGGCCGTCGGCGAGGTGGTCGTGGCGGGGCTGATCGCGGCGACGAACTACCAGGCGCGGCTCTCCTTCATCGGCCGGCGCGGGGTTCCGGTGGCATGGACCCCATGGACCGCGGCGCGGACCCCCGATGTCCGGCTGGAATGGGCGGACTTCACGGCCGACGTGCAGGCGGAGCTCGCGCTCAACGACGCCCGGATCGAGGGCGCGGAAGCCGATGCCGAGAACGCCTCCCGCACCGCGCAGCAGGTTCTCACGAGCCTGCGGAGCGGGGGCGCGCTGCTGCGCACCTCCAACACGATCACGTCGCCGGACGGCACCCGCACCGCCGGGATCGAGAGCTACATCCTCAACCCCGACGGCACCGGCGTGGGATCAGCGGTGCTGCTGCGCGGCGACCTCGTCATCGCTCCGGGCACGCTGGCGACCGAGCAGCTGATCGTCGGGATCGGCCGCAACCTGCTGGTTGATCCCGACTTCCAGGACGGCGTCGCGCACTGGGCCTTCAGCACCTCCGGCGGCGCGACCGGGGCGCTGCGGGCACCGGGCGGGCAGTGGGCGCACCCGGCCTGGCCCACCCTGATGATCGAGCAGCTGAGCGGCGCGCAGGTCGCCTCGTTCTTCGTGGCAACCCCGGTGGTCACCGCGAACGGCGGCCGCGCGCCCGGCGTTCCGGTCCGGGTCGGCCGCGCCTACACCGTCTCGGCCTATCTCTCGGCGCACCGCGCGGTGGCGAGCCTGGGCATCAACTGGATGGACGTGAACGGCAACGTGCTGTCCACGATCGAATCGGCCCGGGTCGACGTGGGTCCCGGATCGTCGATCTCGCCCGACACCTGGGTCAGGCTGCACGCCAGTGCCATCGCGCCCGCAGACGCCGTCTATGCGCAGGTGTTTGCCCGCAAGGGCGGCACCACCAGCGACGACAGCAGCTTCCTGTTCATCTGGAAGCCGCAGCTCGAGGAAGTGGCCTATCTCGGCCAGATGCCCGCTCCCTGGTCGCCCGGCGGCACCACCTTCGTGAACGGCGGCCGCCTGTTCGCCGACAGCGTCGACACCCGCGAGATGCGCGCCGGGGCCGTCACCACCAAGCACGTCACGGCGGACACGATGCGAGCCCTGAACGGCCGCTTCGCATCCCTGGCGGCCGCGAACGTCACGCTCGGAAACGCCGAGGTGGACACGCTTCACGTCCGCGGCCAGGCGATCCGGGCGTCGGTCAGCGGAACCGCCAGCACCGCGGTGTCGCTCGCGGCCGGCAACGACAGCACCGTCCTGTCGGTCGCGCTCGGACGCGAAGGCTACAAGACGTTCATCACCGCGACCGCCCAGATCGACGGCGCCAGCGGCGGTGCCGCGGCGGTCCTGTTCAGCCTGTGGCGCGGCACCGTCAAGCTCGTCGAGTGGTGGGCGCTGACGGGCCTGAACGGCTCGCAGGACACCAGCGCGTTCCGCTTCGAGGACGCCGACCTCGGATCGGGCGCGATCCAGTACCACCTGCGCGCCCGCTCGCCCGTGATCCAGAACTACGGCGGCGTCGGCCGGGTGCTGCTGCGGAGCCTCGAACTGGAGCACAGCAAGCGATGAGATATGCCGTCATCGGACCCGGCGGGGTGATCTTGCAGACGGGCACCGTCCAGGACCCGGAAACACTGGCCCTGCAGGGCGGCGATCTGCTGGCCGTCGAGGTGCCGCCCGGGGTGCACGAAGCCACGCACTACTTCGACGGGGCGGGCTTCACCGCGTATCCGCCCCGGCCCGGCGAGCGGTTCAGCTGGGACGGAACCGCGTGGACCGATCCACGCAGCCTCGCCGAGGTCGTGGCCGATGTCGAAGGCGCGCGGGCGGGCGCGATCGCGGCGATCAACGCCTGCGCGGCCGATGTGCGGCGCCGCTATGTGACCGACATCCCGGGCCAAGAGGCGATTTACATGATGAAGGAAGCCGAGGCCCGTGCGTGGGTGGCCTCGGGCGGCGAGGATCCCGCGCAGTTTCCCCTCATCCTCGCCGAGGTGGGGATCACCGCCCCGACCGGGCACGAGGTCGCGCAGGTCTATCTGAACCTCGCCGGGCTCTACGTCCAGGTCGCCGCGCGGCTGGAACCCGCCCGCCTCGGCTGCATCGCCGCGGCCGAGACCGCCGTCGACGAGGACGCGGCCCGCGCCGCCGTCGCCACGTTCCAGCTGCTGATCGAAGAAGGCGCGCCATGATCATGACCATCGTCCACCACATCGGCTCGGCCGATCCGCTGGTCCTCAAGCCCCGGCAGCCGGATGGAACCCGCCCGAACCTTCTGGGCCTGACCGTCGAGCTGCGCGTCACCACAGCGACCGCGTGCCTGAAGCTGCCCGCGCCCCTTCGCGGGGACGGGTTCGAGGTCGATCTCGGCGGACTGGACGTGCCGCCCGGCCGCTACAAGGCCGCGGTGTGGTGCGATGACGGCGCCGGGTGGCGCTGGTCGGGTGATTTCGTGCTGCGTGTGAAAGGGGGCTGCTGATGGCCGATCTGACGTTCGACATCGGGTTTCGGGGGCTGAGCGGCGGTCTCGATCCCGAGGACCGCGTCCGGGTGGACGCTGCGATCGAGGCGGCAGGGCAGCTCGCCGAGACCGTCGAGGCGATGACCGCGCTGCGCACCGGCGCGGCCGTGGACCGGGCGCGCGCGGAAGAGGCGGCCGACCGGATCGTCGGCATGGAGATCGCGACCGGCGCGCCGGGGACCGCGGCCGCGTGGGACGGCCAGACCCTGACCGTGCCGCAGGGGGCGGCGGGCGCGCCGGCCACCATTCGCGTCGTCACCACGCAGGCCGCCTACGACGCCGCCGTCCCGGCCGCGAACGAGCTCGTGATCCTCGTCGTCCCGGCAGGGGCCGCCTGATGCCCAGGGCCGACCTGACCGTGGCCCGGCGGATGAAGGGCCTTGCCGGCGAGGTGGCGGCCCTGAAAGGCATGGGCTTCGCCTGGACGGCGCCGGCGCTGCGGACGCCGGCCGATCCCGCGACCGCTCTTGTCATCAATTCCGGCCACAGCCTGACCGACACGCTTCACCAAGGCGGCTGGCCCGGCAACATTGCCGCGTTCCGGCAGCGCGACGGACTTGTGGCGGGACCCTATCCGCCGAACGTCGATTTCCTTACGACGAAGAGCACCATCCCGGGATCCAGCACGCGCAGCCGCTGGGGGCACATGGGGTTTCCGGCGAACACGGATGCGCGCCGCGACATCGCCCTGTTCGACACGCTCACCATCACCGAACGCGGCCTCGACAATGTCGGGGTCGCCTTCCCCTACAGCCTCGACGACACGAGCATGGCCTGGCAGCTCGCAGAGGACATGGAATACCTCTGGCGCTTCGTCGACAACGCCCGCCGCAACGGGCGCGTGGGCGCCGGAGCCGAGACGCTCCTGTGGGCCATCTGGCCCGCGATCGACGGCAGCATGGGACCGTTCCGGGCCATGCTCGACGTCTACGAGCATCGCTGGCACTACCGGCAGGAGGTCATCAACCGCTGGCTGGCCGAAGTCGGGTCGCCGCAGCGCATGTTCGTCATTCCCGGGCACCGGATGATGGCGCGGCTTTACGACGACATCGCCGCCGGGCGGGTGCCGGGCGTGAGCGGGATCGGGCAGTTCTTCGCCGACAACATCCACCCCAACGAGGCCGGCGCCTATGCGATCACCTGCCTCTGGTACGCCGTCGTGTTCGGCCGGTCGCCGGCCGGCTACCCGGCGATCGCGGCGGTCACCTCGATCCACCCCGATCTTGCCGGCTACCTGCAGGCCGCCGCCTGGGACGTCGCGCGCCGCTACGCGCGCGCGGGCCTGGGCGGGGCCGACATGGGCGCGGCCGGCATTCTGCCGACGCCCGCGAACGTCGACCCGGCGCAGATGCCGGGCTTCGCATGGCAGACCGGGCCGCTCGTCTCTGACGGCGCGGCCGCCATGCCCGAGATGGCGACCCCGCCGATCGGCGGCGGCGCGATCTACGGCGTCATTGCCTTCACGCTGGACGCGCAGCAGGCCGGCACCGACAGCACGCTTCTGAGGCTCTCGCGCAGCGGCACGAACGAACTGGTCGCCAGCTTGAACTGGCGCGGCGATCTCGGCCGCCTGCTGCTGGAAAACGACATCTCCGGAGGCACCCATGCCTCGCACGGGCCGCTTCAGCCCGGCGCGCCGCAGGTGCTGGAGTTCTGGATCGACGGCTCCGGGAGCGTGCTTCGCGGTCTCGTCAGCACGCCTTCGCTGTCGCCCAGCATGCGCCCGTCGCCGAACGCGGCCGACCGGCTGCGGGTCGGCTGGTCGCCCTGGGGCCCGGCGACCTTCAAGGGCACGATCCACGGCGCGGCGTTCCTGAATGCCAGGCCGTCGAACGACGAGAGAACCCGTCTTCGGGCGTGGGCGCACGAGCGTGCGGGCATCCCGTTCAGGGAACGCGCGGTGCCAGCGCGACCGCAAGCGGGCACCATGGCCGACAACTACGGGGTCGCGCTCGGCCAGATCCCGCTGCACCTGCAGCCCGAGGACGCGGTGGTGGATACGGACGGGAACGTCCTCTCCGTGCCGAACCGGGGTGGCGCCGGCGCGGCGTTCAATGCCGCCGGTCAGGGGCTCACCAGGTCGGGCGCGCTGCTGCAGGTCACCAGCTCGGGCGTCTTGCGGCTCGACAACCCCGCCGATCTACAGGGCGTGCGACTGTTCGTCGTGATGCGGCGCTCGGCGACCGGCCAGGCATGGTTCGCGGGCGGACCGTCGGGGTCGGGCGCGGCGATCCGTTTCACCCACTCCAACATGCCCGACGGGGCGGCGGCCAGCACCCTGCAGCTGTCGAACCTCGGCAGCGTCGGACCGCTGCCGCGCAGCCTCTACACGCTGGTGCTGCTCGAGATCGAGCTGACGGCCGCCGGCCTGCGCGCCTGGCTGAACGGCGTCGCCGCAGCCAACCCGGGGCCCGGCAGCGCGTCACCTTATCCCCTGGTCAACATCGGTGCGAAGCCGCCGGACACCCCGAGCTACACCGGACTGGTCGGCGACATCGTCTCCCTCATCACCGACGGCAGCGCCGGCCTCGACGCCCGCGCCCTGTCGATCCGCCAGGCGCTCGCCGCCAAGCACGGGATCATCTTGCCATGACGAGCCTTGCACGCTTCCTGCGCGAGATGTTCGCAACGCCCGACGCGCCCGCCTCGGCCTATGTCTGGGCGGCGGCCCTGATGGGACACTGGGCGATCGGAGCCGGGCTCACGATGCTCATCGTCGCGCTGCTCGGCCCGCGCTCGTGGCTGGCGGCGATCGTCGTGAGCCTGGTCTACGCGGCGGCCTGGGAAGGCGCGCAGATCGTCTTCGCCGGCAGTGCGGTCTGGGACGCGATCCTCGACTGGGTCGCGGTCACGCTCGGCGCGCTGTGCGGCGCGGCCGCATGGGAACACCGCCGCCGGCTAATCGCCGCGATCGTGGGGACGGTGCTGCTGATCGTGACCGCAGGCGTCGGAAAGCGGCGATGAACAGGCCGTCCGGGAAACCGGGAGGCTTCGGGGCGCGTCAACGCCCTTCCACTCGGGGAAACCGTCAAGCTCCCCGCCAGCCTGAAGACCAAGACTGCTCCCGTGCCCTGCAGGGCGGGAGCCTTGGAGCATGAGTCCCATGGGTTTGGAAACCCCTTATTCTACAACGGTTCTGCCGGTTGCCCCTGTCGCCCCGTGGCTCGGGGGGAAGCGCAATCTCGCGAAGCGCATATGCGCCATCCTCGACGCGACGCCCTGCGTCACCTATGCCGAGCCGTTCGTCGGCATGGGCGGCATTTTCCTGCGCCGTTCCGCGCGCCCGCGGGCCGAGGTCGTCAACGACTACGGCCGCGACATCGCCAACCTGTTCCGGATCCTGCAGCGGCACTATCCGCAGTTCCTCGAGGTGCTGCGGTTCGGGCTGACCACCCGGGCGGAGTTCGAGCGCCTGGTGGCGACCGACCCGACCACGCTCACCGATCTCGAACGGGCGGGCCGCTTTCTCTACCTTCAGCGAACCGCTTTCGGAGGCAAGGTCAGCGGCCGGAACTTCGGCGTCTGCCGTGAACGGCCGGCTCGCTTCAACCTGACCGCGCTCGAGCCCATGCTCGAGGACCTGCACAGCCGCCTGTCAGGGGTCGTGATCGAATGTCTGGACTGGGCCGCGTTCATCCCGCGCTACGACAGCGACGCCACGCTGTTCTACCTCGACCCGCCCTACTGGGGCTGCGAGGGCGACTACGGCAAGGACCTGTTCAGCCGCGATCAGTTCCGGCAGATGGCAGCCGTGCTGGGCGGTATCAAGGGCCGGTTCCTGTTGTCACTCAACGACCTGCCCGAGGTCCGGACGACGTTTGCCGACTTCCACCTGACCCCGGTCAGCACCACCTATTCCGTCGCCAATCGCACCGGCGGCGGCGAGGCGCGGGGAGAGCTGCTGATCTCGAACTTCTGGAAGGATGCAAAATGAGCGGTGAAGTCGTCCCGTCTGGCCCGCCATCTTTCCCGTCCGGCTCGCCGCGCCACAGTCGGTGGACAGCGGCAACCTCGCGGGCGCGCTGGTGGCGCTGGCGTCGGGCCTG
>ERZ500994.48-NODE-48-length-39679-cov-6.212649_pt1 | contig 39679 bp, 35 predicted proteins | sample MGYA00248878_ERZ500994 | MGnify/ENA primary metagenome ERZ500994 (study PRJEB25958, sample SAMN03398533) | human skin metagenome | study: EMG produced TPA metagenomics assembly of the Human Skin Microbiome Metagenome (human skin metagenome) data set. | reverse complement strand
AGCACGCCGTAGGGGCCGATGCCGAGCCCAGTGAGAATTTCCGTCACCTTCTGCGGCGTCTGCGTGACGGTGAGGAAATAGCCGAACAGCAGCGCGCCGATCAGCACCGTGAAGACGGCAGCCGCGGTGCGCGTCGCCTGCAGAAGCGACGACCGGATGCCAGCCCACGACAGCTTGCCGCGTAAAACGCCGATGACGAAGGCCCCGCCGGCCCCCATGCCGCCGGCTTCCGTCGGCGTGAACAGGCCACCGTAGAGGCCGCCAATGACGAAGATGAACAGCAGCAGCGGCGACCACACATCGCGGATCGCCTGCGCGCGCTCGGCCCAGGTCGCCTTCGGCGCGGCCGGAAGGAGATCGGGCTTCAGTTTCGTGATGATCCCGATCGTCAGCATATGCATCGAGATCGCGAGCAGGCCCGGCAGGATGCCGGCGACGAACAGCTTGCCGATGTCTTGCTGCGTGATGATGCCGTAGACGGCCAGCACCGTTGACGGCGGCAGCATCGCGCCAAGCGTGCCGCCGGCGGCGATCACGCCGGCGGCAAAACTCTGCGGATAGCCGTAGCGGCGCATCTCCGGATAGGCGACGGTCGAGAAGGTCGCGGCGGTCGCGACCGAGGAGCCGGAAATGGCCGCGAAACCGCCGCAAGCGGCGATAGTCGCGACGCCGAGCCCACCGCGCCGATGCCCGAGAAATGTATTGGCTGCGCGGAAAAGCTCGCGGCTGATGCCCGACGTCGATACGAACGCGCCCATCAGCAGGAACATCGGGATGACGCCGAACGTGTAGTCCGTCACGGTGCGCATCGATGTCTGGCCGATGAGCTTCATCGCCGCATTGCCGTTGACGAGATACGCGTAGCCGCTGACGCCGACGAGCGCCATCGCCATACCGACCGGCACGCGCAGCAGCATCAGCGCGAACAGCGCGATGAAACCGAGGATCGAGACGGCGTCGGTGCTCATGAACGCGCCTCGAACCTGTCATGCCCGCGCAGGCGGGCATCCATGCACGAACGGGCAAATGCTTGTTTGTGCGCCGGGCCGGAATGAATGGATTCCCGCTTTCGCGGGAATGACAGGGGCATCGTCGTGACCATCGTCAATCCGCCGAATCCTGCGCCGGAGAATGATCGAGCGCGCCGGGCTCGGAAATGAGTCGCCATGTCCGGATCGCGATCAGCAGCACCGCCGACACGTCGCCGATCCACGCCAGCGCGAAGAACGGCCAGGTCGGCAGGTTGAGATCGTAGGTGAGGACATTGTCGGCGCGCGTCTGCCGCACCTTGTCGAACAACGTGTAGGTCTGGACGCTGACGACGAACAGCAGCACCAGCGTCGCGAAGACGTCGATGGCGCGTTTCGCGCGGGGGCCGACCCACGAATAGAAGAGATCGACGGTGATATGCGTGCCGCGATAGCTCGTCGCGGCGATGCCCCAGAAGATGAGGATGCCGAGCAGCAGCCGTCCGAAATCGTAGCTGTCGGGAATCTGGACCGAGAAGAAATAGCGCAGCAGCACCGAGATGAAGATGTCGGCGGCGACGAGGCCGACGAACAATGCTGCGAGACCCTCGATCGTGTCGATGAAACGATCCATGAAACCGCGCGCCTCCCTCCCCCTGAAAGGGGGAGGGTTGGGGTGGGGGTCAGCGGTCGCGGCAGGGTTCTGTGTCACCGACCCCTCCCTTACCCTCCCCTTTCAGGGGAGGGAGGCGTCAGTATTCGAGCAAGGCGTCAGGCTCACAGCCCCGCGTTATATTTCGCGATCGTGTCCTGCAGGCTCTTCCAGATGGCGTCGGCATCGCCGCCGGCTTTCTTGACGTCGGCGGCCCAGCGCTCCTTGAGCGGCTCGACGGTTTTCTTCCAGCCGTCGAGCTGCGCGGGCTCGAGCTTGTAGACCTCGTGGCCGCTCATGCCCTTGATCTTCTCGCGGCCGCCGGCCTCGAAGTCGGCCCAGGGACCGGCGACCTTCTCGGCCCATTCGGTCGTGCAATGGTCGTCGATCACCTTCTTCTGCGCGGGCGACATCTTGTCGTAGGTCGCCTGGTTCATCGAATAGGTGAAGACGGTCGTGTAGAGCGGCACGTCGATATGGTACTTCGTGACCTTGTCGATGCCGAACAGAAGCACCGATCCCCACGGAAAGAAGATCGAATCCGCGACGCCGCGTTCGAGCATCTCGCGCGATTCCGGCGCCGAGGCCTGCACGTTCGTGCCACCGAGCATGGTTACGAGCTGGCCGATCGTGCTCTGCGCCGGACGCACCTTCATGCCCTTGATGTCCTCGGGCACGGTCACTTTCTTGCGGCCGTGGATGCTGCCGGGATCGTGGATGAAGCCGAAGCAGAATTTCGTGTCCTTCATCTCCTTGGCGGCATATTGCCGGTACCAGGCGTCGAAGGCCTGCGTGCCCTTGTGGCCGTCGCCGAACACGAACGGGATCTGCCCGGCGGAGATGACCGGGAACCGGCCCGGCTGATAGCCGGGATTGACATAGGTGATGTCGGCGATGCCATCGCGCGCCATGTCATAATGATCGAAGGCCTTGCCGAGCTGCTCGGCGGGGAAGATCGAGGCGGTGATCGACCCGCCCGACGCCTTGGTGATGTCGTCTGCCCAGACCTTCGTGGCCGGGACCAGCGGATGCGCGGCCGGCACCCAGATCGAAATGCGCAGGTTGACGGGCTTTTCCTGCGAAAGCGCCGGCGCGACGCCGAGCGCGAGAAGACAGGCGGCGCCAAAGGCGACGGCACGGTTCATTGACTTCCTCCCGGACGGCCGCGTCGGCGCGGCGCTCTCTTCCGATCGGGTATAAATCACATTAGAAACAGGGAAAAGCGCGAGGCCCGCGTCCGCGGCTAGAGATTTCGTCGAAACCGCATCGCACGGGCCCGCAACCGGGGAGGACAGCATGAGTGTGATGACGCTCGCGCCGCGCGACGAGACGATCACGATCGCCGATCTCACGCGGGATCCCTATCCGATCTACCGGCGGCTGCGGCGGGAAGCGCCTGTGCTCCACGTGAAATCGGTCGGCCGCACCTTTCTCACCAAGGCCGCGCACACGAAGCTCGTCAAGGACAATGCCGCGCTGTTCAGTTCCGACGATCCGAACACGCCGATGAAGCGCGCGTTTCTGGCGCATACGCTCATGCGCAAGGACCACGACGAACATCGCGCCGAGCGCATGGCGATGATGCCGGCCCTGATGCCCAAGACGATCGAGGCCGACTGGACGCCGCTCTACGAAAAGCTCGCCAGCGCCTATCTCGACCGCTTGCCGCGCGGCGAGATTGTCGACCTGTTTCCGGCGCTGGCCGGGCCGCTTGCCGCGCGCATGCTCGCCCATGCGATGGGCCTGCCGGACGCCAGCGACGCGGACATGCAGCGCTGGTCGCAGACCCTGATCGACGGCGCCGGCAATTTCGGCTGGCACCCGGGCCCGTTCGAGGCGAGCGACCGTGCCAATGCCGAGATGGACGCCTGCATCCACGCCAATGCGGAGCGCCTGCGCGCCGCGCCGGATTCGTCCGCCATTTCCTTCATGCTGCGGGCGAAAAATCCGATTCCGGAGAGCCAGATGATCTCCAACGTGAAGATCGCGATCGGCGGTGGCATCAACGAACCGCGCGACGCGCTGCTGACCATTTTGTTCGGCCTGCTCACCAACCCCGACCAGCTTGCGGAGGTGCGGACGAAAAATCTCTGGCGCGCGGCCTTCGAGGAAGGCGTGCGCTGGGTTGCGCCGATCCAGGCGAGTTCGCGCCTCGTGATGGAGGACACGGAGATCGGCGGTTGCCATATCCCGAAAGGCGATACGGTGATGACGATCCAGGCCTCCGCCAATCGCGACGAGGATCTGTTCGAGGACGGCGAGCGCTTCAATGCGCTGCGGACCGACAATCCGCATCAGGCCTTCGGCAGCGGTCCGCACCATTGCGCGGGCGCGCATCTGTCGCGCCGCACGGTCGGCGACATCCTCCTGCCGATGCTGTTCGAGCGGTTCCCGAAGATGAGCCTGCCGGACCCCAGCGCCGTGCGCTGGCACGGCTTTGGTTTCCGCGGGCCGCTCAACCTGCCGGTGCTGCTGCAATAGTCGCGATCGGTAGCGGCTGCTGCTCGCCCGTCGTGAAGTCGATCGCCACCGGCGCATCGATTGCGACGGCCGACAGGTCGCTCTCGACATTCATCATCATGCGCACGCCCGGCGCGAGATCGACGAGCGCGATCGCGTAAGGCACGCGGGCCTTGAACGCGGCGGTCGGCGCGCGATGCACGATCGTGAAGGAATGGACTGTTCCGCGCGGCGGGACGGCGGTCCAGGCAATATCCGTCGAACGGCAGGCGAGACAGACCGTGCGCGGCGGAAACTGCCTTGCGCCGCAGGCTGCGCAGCATTGCACGCGCAATTCGCCCGCGCGCCAGCCCTCGTGAACATGCCCGACAAAATCCATCAGCGCCGCCCCAGCACGAGCGAGCAATGCGCCGACAGGACGCCGCCGTCGCCATGCACGAAGGCGAGTTCGGCGTCCTGCACCTGCCGCGCATCGGCCTCGCCGCGCAACTGCCGCACCGCCTCGACGATATGGAACATGCCGCCCGCCGCGCCCGAATGCGCATAGGAGAGAAGCCCGCCATGGGTGTTGCAGGGCAGCGCGCCACCGAGGTCGAGTGCGCCGGCGAGAGACGCCGGCCCGGCCTCGCCGCGCGTGAAAAAGCCGATGGATTCGAGTTCGACGAGCAGCGTGATCGTGAAGGAATCGTAGATTTCCGCGACATCGATGTCCTTCGCACTTACGCCGGCCCGGGCAAAGGCCTGCGCGGAGGATTGCTTGCAGCCGAAATCGACAAGCGACGGCGCGGCGATGAGATGTTCGTGCGTGTTCTTCTGGCCCGCGCCGAGAAGCGTTACGCCGGCCTTGCGCGCGTCGCGCGCGGCGTCGCCGGCGCTGACGACGACAGCCGCCGCACCGTCGGAGATCAGACAGCAATCGAGCATGCGCAGCGGCAGCGCGATCGGCTTCGACGCGGCGTGATCCGCCAGTGTGATCGGCGTGCGCATCTGCGCCTTCGGGTGGCGCATCGCGTGTTTGCGATGCGTCACGGCGATCGCGCCGAACATCTCCGACGTTACGCCGAACTCATGCATGTAGCGCTGCGCGACAAGACCGTAGGCCGGCGGAATGCCGATGCCGAACGGCTGCTCCCAGGCTGCGTGGCCGAAGGCCGCGAGCGCGGCGACCGCGCCGTCGCGTGACATGCCTGTCAGGCGGTTGTCGCCGGTGATGCACAGCACATGGCGGCAATAGCCGGCCTCGACCAGCGCCATCGCCTGCATGACCATCACGCAGGCGGTCGCGCCACCCGCCTGAATCGCCGCACTGTAGGAGGGCGCGACGCCGAGATTCTCGCCGAGCACCGAGGCCAGCATCGGATGCGGCGCCGTGAACGAATAGGCGGCGAGCAGGCCGTCGATCTCGCCGCCGGACAATCCCGCGTCCGCAAGCGCGGCGAGCGCCGCCTCGCTCTGCAGGCCGAGCGAGGTCGAACCCTCGACCTTGCCGACGGCGGTGTCGGCGACGCCCGTTATGACGGCTTTCGGCACGTTCCTTCGCTCCCGTGCATCGATCATGCACGATGCATCATTCGCGCGAAAGGGTTTCATCCCCGTCCCGTCCCCTGTAGCCTTGCGCACAACGACAATGGGAGGACGATGGATGAAACGTATTGCGCTTGGCTTTGGTACGGGGCTGGCCGCCCTGATGTCGACGATGATCGCTGTCGGCGCCCAGACGCCGGGCGTCTCGCCGACGGAAATCCGCGTCGGCCAGACCATCGCCTACAGCGGCCCGGCCTCGGCCTATGGCACGCTCGGCAAGGCGGAGGCGGCCTTTTTCGAATCGCTCAACAAGAAGGGCGGCATCAACGGCCGCAAGATAAAATTCATCAGCTATGACGACGGCTATTCGCCGCCGAAGGCCGTCGAGAATGCACGCAAGCTCGTCGAGGAGGACGATGTCGCGCTGATGTTCGGCATGCTCGGTACGCCGCTCAATGTCGCGATCCGCCCCTATCTCAACGGCAAGAAGGTGCCGCAGCTCTTCATCGCGGCCGGCGGCACGACGTTCAACGAGCCGAAGAAATATCCCTGGACGATGGGCTGGCAGCCGAACCTGCACAGCGAGGCGGCCTTCTATGCGAAGACCATCCTGAAGCGCAATCCGAACGCGAAGATCGGCGTGCTCTACCAGAACGACGATTTCGGCAAGGATCTCTATTCCGGTCTGCGAGGCGCTCGGCGACAAGGCCGACAAGATGATCGTCAGCGCGCAGAGTTTCCAGCCGACCGACCCGACCATCGATTCGCAAGTCGTGCTGCTGCAGAACGCCGGCGCGGACACGGTCATGCTGTTCACCTATGCGAAGCAGGGCGCGCAGGCGATCTCGAAGATGGCGTCCATGAACTGGAAGCCCGAGCGATACATCCATCTCGGCGCGGCCTCGGTCGGCGCGACCTTCAAGCCGGCGGGGCTGGATGCTTCGAAGGGCGTGCTGACCGCCGGCTTCATCAAGGATGTCACCGATCCGAAGTGGCAGGACGATCCGGGCGTCAAGGAATGGCGCGCCTGGCGCGACGCCAACATGGCCTCCGCCGATCCGACCGACGTGCTGACGGTTGCGGGTTATGCCTACGGACAGACGCTTGAACAGGTGCTGAAGCAGGCCGGCAACGACCTGTCGCGCGAGAACATCATGAAGCAGGCCGCGAACCTGAAGAATTTCCGGCCTGAGCTTCTGCTGCCCGGCATCACCATCAACACGAGTCCTGACGATTTCCGCGTCGTGAAGGACGTGAAGTTGCAGCAGTTCAACGGCACGAGCTGGGATTTCCCGAACGGAGATTGAGTGCGTTTCGCAATCCGCTCACCCGGGGTGCTGGCTGAACAGTTCAACCACACTCCAGGGTGCGCGATCGCCGAAAAACTGCCTGAGATTTTGCGCCGTCTCAAAGGCGACGGCGGCGCTTCTCGGGAAGAGGTTGCATTCATACGCCGCAAGCGCGGCTTCGATGTCATCGGGATTGGCGCGGAGCGATTCGGCAAGCTCTGCACCGTCCAGCATGGCGAGATTGGCGCCCTCGCCCGCAAAGGGAGACATCAGATGCGCCGCGTCACCGAGCAGGGTCAGGCCTGCGACGCGGTTCCATCTGTGTCCGACCGGCAGGGCATAAATCGGCCTTATCACGGGCTCGATGTCGCTTTCAGCGACCATGTCGATCAGATGCGACGCCCAGCCCTCAAACTCCCCGGCGATGCGCGCCAGGCTGGACTTCTTGCCGCCGACGTCAATCGAGGTGATCCAGTCCTCGGGCTTGTTCAGCGCGGCATAGACATGCAGCGATCCATCCGCGTTGCGATGGGCAAGAATCCCCTTGCCCGGAACGACGGCCATAAGGGTGCCGCCGCCGATCGCTTCCGCGCTCTCCCGATGGCGGTCGTCGCTCTTGAAAAACGTCTCGACGAAACAGGTGCCAGTGTAGGCGGGCCGCGCGTCGGAAAGAAGCGGCCGGACCTTCGACCACGCCCCGTCCGCGCCGACGACAAGATCGCACAGGGCTGTTGCGCCGTTCGCGAAAGTGACGTCGTATCCGCCGTTTCCGCTCGCCGCCACGGATGTGACCTTGTGATCCCACAAGATCGTCCCGACCGGGATCGAATCGATGAGCATCTTCCGCAGTTCGCGTCGATCTATTTCGGGGCGCCTGCCAGTATGGCTGCCGGCCCTGTCGAAGAGAATGCGGCCGTCCTTGTCGACGATGCGCTTTGCGTCTTCGCCAGGGCGGACGCGTTGAAGAAACGCGTCGAACAAACCTGCGGCCCGAAGGGCGACCTGGCCGTTGTGCTCGTGGATATCCAGCAATCCGCCTTGCGGCCTCGCATCGCTTGAGGCTTCTGCTTCAAAGACGGTCGCCGCGATCCCGTGGATGTGCAGCATGCGAGCAAGGATGAGACCGCCAGGTCCCGCGCCGACGATGGCAATTGGAATTCGCATTTCACGCGCTCCTGCTGGCGCAATCACCGCCGTTGCGGTGAAGCCACCATTAGCCTGATGGAGTCAGGCAGTTGCTTTCGGAGACGCTGGCCGAACCATGCGAAGCGCGTGGTTGGCGTGTATTCGACCATCGGCGGGCGTGTCACGCCGGCGACCGTCGTTTTTCGCGACAGAATACGCTATCCCGATCCACCGAGCCGGACAAGGTTCCCGCCACACGACACGATGACGCGGTCTCGCCCGGCGGTCTTCACTCAACGGCTTCTCGACTGTCCTTCGGCTGGAACGTGCCGTCCGACGCCGGCGTCATCGCCACCGGACGATCGTGCAGCACGGCAAGCGTCGAGCGATGGCCGATCGATACGATCGTCGTGCCCGGCAATTCGACGTCGAGCATCTTGTAGAGCTCGGCTTCGAGACCTTCGTCCATTGCCGCCGTCGCCTCGTCGAGGAAGAGCCAGTCGGGTTTGGCGAGAAGGGCGCGCGCCAGCGCCAGCCGCTGCTGCTCGCCGCCGGACAGGCGCTGCGACCATAGATCGTCGACGTCGAGCTTGTCGGCGAGCGCCTCGAGCCGTGTCTTGCGCAGGGCCGCGACGATCTCGGCGTCCGTATGCCGGTCCGGCGGATCGGGATAGGTGACGGCGGCGCGCAGCGGCCCATGCGGGATGTAAGGTTTCTGCGGCACGACCATCATATGTGCGCCTTCGGGCACATGGACCGCGCCCTCGCCATGCGGCCACAGGCCGGCAATGGCGCGCAGAAGCGTGGATTTCCCCGCGCCCGACGGACCGGACAGCAGAACGCTCTCGCCGGCCTTGAAGCGCATGTTGGCGCCCCCGATGATGCGGCGTCCGTCAGGCAGGACGACGCTCACGTCCCGCAGCGCGACCTCCGCCCCGGAGGCGGCCGTCTTGCGCGGGCCGTGCGATCCGGCCTCGCGGGCGCGGGCGATCGAGGCGTCGAACGAGCAGAGACGATCCGAGACCGAGCGGAACTCCGCCAGCGAATTATAATAGTTGACGAAGAAGGTCAGCGCGCCTTCGACCCGCGAGAAGGCGCTGGCCGTCTGCGTCATCACGCCGAGCGTGATCTTGCCGCCGAAATAGAAGGGCGCCGTGAAAATATAGGGAATGATCGGCGAGATCTGTCCGTAGGTGGCCGTGAAGGCCATCAGCTTCTTCTTGCGGTCGACGATCTGCAGATAGTTGGCGATGATCGCGCCGAATCGCTTCGCGAGCGATGCCTTCTCCGCTTTTTCGCCGTCCAGCAGGGCCACCTGTTCGGAGAATTCGCGCAGCCGCGCCAGCGAGAAGCGGAAATCCGCCTCCACCCGCTGCCGGTTGAAGGCCAGCGACACCAGCGAACGGCCGATGAGATGCGTGATGACCGTGCCGACCGTCGCATAGATCAGGGCCACCCAGAACAGGAAGCCGGGAACGTGGATATCCGTGCCGGGGAACGCATAATTCCCCGACAGCGTCCACAGCACGATCGAGAAGGACACCAGCGACGACAGCGTCGAGATCAGCAGGATTGAATAGGAGTAGAGGCCGTAACCCTGGCTGCCGCCGTCGATGAAGCGGTTGACGTCTTCGGCGATACGCTGGTCGGGGTTGTCCGCGGCCCCGCCGGCGAGACTCATCCGGTAATGCGCATGGTCGTCGAGCCAGTGGCCGACGAAATGACGCGTGAGCCATTGGCGCCAGCGGATGACGAGCATCGACTGGACGACGAATTCGATCACCGCGCTGACCACGTAGATAAAGGCCCAGGGCGTGAAGACCGTGAACAATTGCGCCCAGAACGCCGCCTCGTTCTTCTCCTGGATCGCGTTGAACCAGTCGCGATTGAAGAACGACAGGCGCACCGTGATAGCGACCTGCGCCTGATTGACGAGGACGAGGAACACGACCATCGCGACGGCGATGGTACGCTCCGGCGCGCTGAAGGTCCGGAACGGCCAGATGCGGGCAGTGCCGCTGCCCGGCGCGGCATAATAGAGACCCGCGATCTCGAGCATCGACTTGAGGCTCGGCAGACGGCCGATGACATAGACCAGGATCGAAAAGACGGCGACCGTCACCGTCAGTTCGTCGGGCAGGACCAGAGCGGCCAGCCGCTCGGGCCAGAGGCCGAGACGCACGGCCACCGTAGCCAGACCGAAGACGATCGTCTCGGTGGAGAAGATCGCGACGAAGATCCGCAGGAAGGGCGAGATTGCTGCGCTGCGCCATGTGGTCCAGGCGCAGACCGCGGCGGCGCCCCCCACGAGATACAGGAACGGATCCTTCCCGAACACGCCGGCTCCGCCAGCGAGCACGGCGAACCCGAGGACAGCGAAAGCGAGGAATTTCATCGGGATCCCGATCTGCGAGCGATTGTTCTGGGCCGGACCGTCCGGCCGGCGCGTTGTTTGCGCTACAATAGGGGAAATTATGGCGGAAGGGACACGGCCACGTTTGACATCGCCTGTCCCGCAAAGCATTGATCCGGGTTCCGGCAATCTCGGCCGCCCCCGCGCGGTCTTGCGTCGCCTTGTGCGAAGCGCGTCTTCAAGGGACGAACATGAACAATATGTCGGGCCTTGCGTCGCATTCCATGGATGCGACCGACGCTTTCGATATGGCGCACGCCGCCCGCGAGCGCGAGGACGACCGTTATCGCCTGCATTCCCGCCATCTCAACGAGCAGATGGTCAAGGTGCTGCAGACGATCGGCTACGACGTCTCCTTCACCCAAGGCTCGGGCCAGTATCTCTACGACCGCAGCGGCGCGAAATATCTCGACCTTCTCTCGGGCTTCGGGGTTTTCGCGCTCGGCCGCAACCATCCGGACATCCGGCGTGCGCTGAACAGCGTCATCGACGCCGATCTGCCGAACCTCGTGCAGATGGACGTTTCTGTTCTCTCCGGCCTTCTAGCGGAAAAGCTGCTGTCGTTTGCGCCCTATATGGAGAAGGTCTTCTTCTCGAACAGCGGCGCGGAGGCGGTCGAGGCCGCCATCAAGTTCGCCCGCAGCGCAACCGGCCGCCCCGGCCTGCTGTTCTGCGATCATGCGTTCCACGGTCTGACCTATGGCGCGCTCTCGCTGAACGGCGACGGCGTCTTCCGCGACGGCTTTGGCCCGCTCCTTCCCGGCGCGGCGCAGGTGCCTTTCAACGATCTTTCGGCGCTTGAGGCGGCGCTCCGCAAACGCGATTTCGCGGCCTTCTTCGTCGAGCCGATTCAAGGCAAGGGCGTGGTGATGCCCGCCGACGATTATCTGGTCCGCGCCGCCGAACTCTGCCGCAAATACGGCACGCTGTTCGTCGCCGACGAAATCCAGACCGGCCTCGGCCGGACTGGCAAATTCCTGGCGATCGAACATTGGGGCGTCGAGCCGGACATGATCCTGCTCGCCAAGGCTCTGTCCGGCGGCCACGTCCCGGTCGGCGCGGTGCTGACGCGCAAGAAAATCTTCGACAAGGTCTTCAACCGCATGGATCGCGCGGTGGTCCATGGTTCGACCTTTTCTAAGAACGATCTCGGCATGGCGGCCGGCCTCGCGACGTTGCGGGTGATCGAGAACGAAGGACTGGTCGCCAATGCGGCGAAGATGGGCGCGCGCCTGCTCTCCTCCTTCGAGGAGATGAACAACCGCTACGAACTGGTGAAGGAAATCCGGGGCCGGGGCCTGATGCTCGGCGTCGTGTTCGGCGCGCCGCGCTCGCTCAAGCTGCGCGCCGCCTGGAGCTTCCTCGAGACCGTCAACGCCGGCCTGTTCTGCCAGCTCATCACCATCCCGCTCTTCAAGGAGCACAAGGTGCTGAGCCAGGTCGCCGGCCACGGCAACCATTGCGTGAAGCTGCTGCCGCCGCTGGTCATCGACGAGCGGGATTGCGATTGGATCGTCTCGGCGTTCGACGCAACCATCGCGGACAGCCATCGCGTGCCCGGCGCGGTCTGGTCGCTCGGCAAGACGCTCGCCGATCACGCCATGAAGGCCCGCGCCGGCGCATAAGCGGGCCCCGACGCGTATAGCCGCCGCCGCTTCGACCGGCGCGGCCTCCGCGAGCCGGTCGATGGCGACATTATGTCGAAAGCTCCTCGAGCGCGCGGCCGGATGTCTCGGTTCCGAACAGCGCCACGATGCCAGACGCGATGAAGGATGGCACCGCGAAAACAAGGAACACCGTTGCCACGCCACTGCCGATGAAAGTCGCGACGACAAGCGGCCCGACCATGGATGCCAGGCGCAGCCACGAGGTGCCCACGGATGTCCCGAGCGCCCGCGAGCGCGTCGGGTAGATCTCTGGCGTGTAGGCGTAAGCGCCGATGGCCGCGCTGCCGGCGAAAAAACTCGCAAAACCGCCGAGAACGACGACCTCTGTCAGCGATTTCGCCCCCAGAAGCCCCAGGGTTGTGAGTGAAAGCGCCGCGCCCGCGAACGAGAGAACGAAAAGCCGCCTCCGACCGATGCGATCGATGACGAGGGCGCAGGAAAGCGATCCTCCAAGCTGCAACACCGTGCCCACCGTCGCCAACTGGAGCGCAGTCCGCAGCGGCACGTCGAACACCGTGCGATAGATGCTCGGCAGCCATGTACTGAGACCGTATGTGACGAGGAAGCTCGCGAACCAGATCAGCCAAACCACCAGCGTGCGGCGCAGATAGGACGGCCCGAGGATGTCGCGCCACGATGCTCTCGCGAGCGTTACGGGTGGTGCGCTTCCGACAGGCGGAAGAGGCCGTCCGGTTGCGGCTTCGACCTCGCGTTCGATGCGTTCGATCGCCGCCAGCGCCTCGTCGTCGCGGCCACGACTCGCCAGCCAGCGTGGAGATTCCGGAAGGGCTGCCAGGATCGCCGGCGCGAGGAGGATCGGCAAAGCGCCAATGAAGAACATCGCGCGCCAGCCGAGACCGGGAACGACCACCGACCCGATCAAGCCGGACAGAACGAGACCGACTGTGAAGATACATTCGTAGAGCAGGATGAACCGGCCCCGCCCTTCGGCCTTCACGACTTCGCTGAAATAGACCGCCGCGACCGGCACCTGCGCGCCCAGACCAAACCCTTCGACAGCGCGGCCGACCAGGAGACTGTGATAGTCCCAAGCGAAGCCACACAACGCGCTGACGGTCGAAAAGATCGTGATGCCGATGGCAAGCGTCTTCAGCCGACCGATCCGGCCCGCAAGCCAGCCAAAGAAAAGCGCGCCGCAGAGCTGGCCCGCATAGCCGATCGCGATGATGAAGCCCGCTTGCGCCGGTGTCAGTCCCCAGGCGGGAATCAGACTTGGCAGAACCTGCGCGATCGCGAGGACGTCGAACGCGTCGAAGAACGTTGCCGCTCCGATCAGGAGCCGCGCTTTCATGTGCCATCTGGAAAACGGCAGCCGCTCGATACGGGCGGCAATCGCGCCGGCCGTCTGCGACCGCGTCATTCGGTCGGTCGCCGCGCGAGCCATTTCAGATCAATGCGGCCGTGCCGCAATCCGCTCTCCAGGCTGCATTGATCGCCCGTTCGACGGAGTTGCGACAGAGTTCCCGGCGATCCTCGGCCGTGAAGTGAATATCCTTGTTGATATCGAGCCCTTCGCAGGCCTGCTCGCAGGCGGCCGCGATGCCGGCGGCCGTCAATGTCTCGCCGGTCAGCGCGTCCTCGACGGCAAAAGCGCGAACCGCATTGCTTCCGGCGCCGGTTATGCCGATGCGGAGGCTTCGGCAAATACCGCTATCGTCAGCATCGAGAACGACCGCCACTCCGACGACCGCGAAACGCGACGCCGGATGCCGCAATTTCAGATAGGCGCTGCGGACGTGGGGCGGCTGGACGGGATAGGAGATATCCTGCAGCACTTCGCCTTCCGCGAGATCGGTCGTGAAGATCCCAAGAATCCAGTCGTCCGCCTTCACGATCCGCTCGCCGTCGGGACCCGCGCAGCGAAGGCTCGCATCGAGCGCAAGGATCGCGGCGGGATAATCGGCGTTGGGATCGTTGTTGCAGAGCGATCCTCCCATCGTGCCGCGATTTCGGACCTGCTGGTCGGCGATGACCGACGCCACTGCGCCCAGCAGCGGCACATGTCGCGCGACGACAGGGGATGAAGCGACCTGCCAGTGCGTCGTCATCGCGCCGACCCGCAGGATGTCGCCGTCGACCGAAACCCCCTTCATGGCTTCGATCGCCGACAGATCGACGAGATGATCGGGCCGGATCATCCGGACCTTCATGGACGGGATCAGGCTCATGCCTCCGGCGACGAGTTTCACCGCATCACCGTGCTCGGCGATCAGTGCGAAGACCTCATCGAGAGTCGCGGGCCGATGATATTCAAAAGGCGCGGGATACATGGTCAGGCCGGCTGCGTTTCACGCCGTTCCGCCAGCGCCGTCGCTGCCGCTCGGATCGATTTCACGATATTCGCATAACCCGTACAACGGCAGATATTGCCGTCGATATGAGTCCGTATCTCTTCCGGCGTCGGATCGGGGTAGCGCTCCAGCAATTTCACCGCCGCCATCATCATGCCGGGCGTGCAGAAGCCGCATTGCAGACCGTGATTTTCCTTGAACGCCGTTTGTATGGGATGGAGACCCGCAGCCGTCGCCAGTCCCTCGACCGTCGTGATGGTCGCTCCCTCCGCCTGCACCGCGAACATCGTGCAGGATTTCACGGCCAGGCCGTTCAGATGGATCGTGCAGGCGCCGCATTGCGTCGTGTCGCAGCCGACATGCGTGCCCGTGAGGTGAAGATGCTCGCGGATGAAATGCACGAGCAACAGCCGCGCCTCAACCTCTCCCGAGCGCTTCATGCCATTCACGGTCATGGACACATGATGTTTTATCACGCGCGCAAAGCTCCGAGAATATCGCTCTGCGTGATCGGCAAACGCGTGACTTCGAGCGCACCTTCGAGCGCGTCCTCGATCGCGGAAGCCATCGTCGCCGGCGGCGCGTTCGGACCGCTCTCGCCAACCGACTTGATGCCGAGCGGATTATCCTTTGTCGGAAAACGCACGTGGTTCAGTTCGATCTCCGGAATGTCTTCCGCACGAGGAAGATAATAGTCCATCAGCGAACCGGTCAGGAGCTGCCCTTCGCGGTCATGGATGAGACGCTCGCCGATGGCGACGCTGAACCCTTGAGCGAAACCACCCTGTATCTGCCCGTCGACGATCATCGGGTTCATCGGCAACCCGCAATCGTGAACGAAGACATATTTCAGAACCTTGATCTTGCCCGTCTTGCGGTCGACTTCAACGACGGCGGCATTCACCCCGCTCGACCACGTGACGGTGCGTGGATAGAAAAATTCCGTCGCATTGAGACCGGGACCGCCCATAGCGGCCATCGCCTTGTGTCGTTGCGCGCGCGTGGCGAGATCGGCAAGCGATATGAAGTTCTGTCGCGCCCCTCGCACCGAGACGACGCTGTCGTCGATCAGCACGTCGCTTTCGGCGCAGTCGAGGATCAGCGCGGCGAGCGAGACGATCTTCTTGCGCACCGCGCTCGCGGCCATAAACACCGCATTGCCGGTATTGACGCCGACACGGCTCGCGCCGGTGCCGAATCCGAAATTCATGAGACTTGTATCGCCGCCGAATACGGACACATCCTCGAATTTCGCGCCGATCGTATCGGCACAGACCTGGGCGAATGTCGTCTCGTGCCCCTGCCCTTGCGAGTTCACGCCGATCAGAACGCTGACGCGGCCCGTTCCGTCGATCTTGATCGTCGATCCTTCGCACGGACCCAGACCGCCGGCCTCGACATAGCTGCCGATGCCGATGCCGATCGCGCGGCCTTCCGCACGCATTGCCCTCTGTCGCTCGCGCCATCCCTCGTAATCGAGGCGCTCGAGGGCGCGGTCGAGAAGATGCGGGAAGTCGATATTCTCGTATGTGACGGGAACGCCGTCGCGATAGATCTGGCCGTTGCGATACGGCATTTCCGCCGGCGTCACGATGTTCTTCCGCCGCACCGCAACGCGATCGAGCCCGGTCTCGCGCGCGACCGCGTCGAGAACACGGTCCATCGTGAACACCGCTTCGATCCGACCCGCGCCGCGATAGGGCGTGTTCGGTGGCGCATTCGTACTGACCGCCCATCCTTCCGCGCGCAGATTCGGGACGCGGTAATGCGTGGTCAGATGATTGATCGTGTTAATCTGCAGCATCATGTCGAAATGGTCGTAGGCGCCCACTTCCTTGTAGAGCTTCAGATCCATGCCGAGCAGCGTCCCGTCCCGCTTGGCGGCGATGCGGACGATATTGCTCTGGTTGCCAGAGTGATTGGATGACGCGAGATGCTCCATCCGCGTCTCGGCCCAGCGCACGGGCCGCTTGAGATGATAAGCACAGATCGCAATCAGAACGTCTTCCGCCGACGTCGGCCCTTTCGGACCAAACCCGCCACCGACATCCCTGGCGATCACGCGCACGCTTTCGAGACGGATACCGAGCGTTCTCGACACCGTATTGCGGACGTCGAACGGAAACTGTCCCGTCGTCCACATATTGAGCGTGCCGGTCGGATGGTCCCATTGCGCAGCCGACGCGCGGCATTCCATTGCCATCGACTTCAGGCTTTGCGTATCAAACCGCCGTTCGATCACGATGTCCGCATCCAGGAGCGTTGCGTCGATGTCGCCGACCGAATGTTTCAAATGCGCGACGACGTTGTCATAGCCTTCGTGGATACGCGGCGCGTCGGCTTTGGTCGCGTCTTCCCAGGTCGCGACCGCCGGCAATGGTTCGTACTCGATCCCGACGAGATCGACGCCATCCGCAGCGGCATAGGGCGTTTCGGCGATGACGATCGCCAGATGCTCGCCGACATATCGCGCCTTCTTCGAGAGAAGCGGATGGGGCGGGATCCTGATCGAGTCGATATACGGACTGACCAGCGTGACGGATCCGCCCATTTCGGGCAGCACCGCGCCGAGTTCGGGCCATTCGTCGCCGGTTATGACGGCGACGACGCCCTCGGCCTGCCGCGCCGCTTCACAATCGATCTTGCGGATATGGGCATGCGCATGATGGCTACGGACGAAGGCGGCATAGAGCATGCCGGGAAGCTGCACGTCCTCGACATACAGCCCCCGCCCCGTGATGAGGCGGTCGTCCTCCTTACGGGGCACCGCCCGTCCGAGCACCATCACGTCACTCCTTCAAGGATTCGGTTACAGATGACGCTTGAAGAAGTCGGCGATCGCCGGGCGCATGATATGCGAACGGTCGTGGCAGCAATGTCCGCTGTCCTCCCAGATCAGCTTCTCGACCGGACAGGTCAGATCCTTGAGGATCTTTTCGACACTGATGATCGGCGTCACGCGGTCGAGACCGCCGTGGCACAGAAGGGTAGGACATTTGATCTTCGATGCATAGGGCTTCAGATCGAACGCGAGATAGAAGTCGCGCGCATCCTTGTCGTTCAGCCCCGTGACCGCCTTCAGACCGACATAGGTTGAATAATGCGCGGTCTTGAGTTCGTCGAAGTTCGCGTAATCATAAACCACGCCCCAGGAGAAGAGCGCCTTGATGCGATCATCCACGGCGGCGGACTTCGGCCCGAAGTAGCCCCCGAGGCTCCGCCCGACGAGACCGATGCGGTTCTTGTCGATTTCCGGCCGCGTCTGCACATAGTCGATCACGGCAGACACGGATTTTTCGAAGTCGAGCGTCAACGGCGCTTTGAAGAACGTCTCGCCCTGCCCCGGCCCATCGAACCCGATGGTCGCGAGCCCGCGCGCAATGCACAGATCGCTGACGACGAGATAGTCCTCCTTGGTCGTGTCGAGACCGCCTAGTAGAACGACGCACGGCGGCTTGTCCACGCCCTTGGGTGTGCGGAAATAGGCCGGCATGGTGATCCCGTTGTACGGGATTTCGACACGCTCGATCGGCGTCGCGAACAGCGGCAGCGCCTTCGTATAGGCGGCGACCTTGCGATCATGCGTCTTCTTCTTCAGATCGAGATCGTCGAACAGAAGATATTGCCCGGTGTGGAAATACAGGGCCGCCCGCGCATATTCGGCGGCGGCGGTCTGGTTCTCGCCCTTGTCGCGCGCGATGTCGCCGCGCTTCTCGGTCTCCTCGGCCCATTTCGACCAGGTCGCCGGCCACTGCTCCCAGCTCGGCATCGCAGTGCGAATGTCAATGAGGTCGCGATAATGGGCTCCATCGGCCAGGAACCGGTGCATACCGTAATCCATAGCCTTTTCCGCTTCGGCCTTCGTCACCAGCTTTTCTCCCTGAATTCGCCCGGGCATGCACGCCAATTGGCGATGGTCCCGCCATGACCCACTACCTTGGATGGCTTACTTTATATACAAAGTTTGAAAACATCGTCAATGCATTTGATATCTTTGCAGAAGGCAACTTCGTCAGACCATCGCCGATCCGCCGTCGACGACGATCGTCTGACCGGTGATGAATGCGCTGTCCGAAGAGGCGAGAAACAGAAGTGTTCCGATCAGATCATCCGGATCGGCAATCCGCTTGATCGCGCGGCTTGCAATGTTCGCCGCCCGCGCTTCATCGGTCCAGCTTTCGTTGCTCTGGATGCTCTCGCTCATCGTGAGACCGGGCGCGATGCAATTCACGCGAATTCCTTTGTCGCCAAGCTCGCGTGCCGACGCACGTGTCAAGGAAATGACTGCGCCTTTCGACGCGACGTAGTGCAGTAATCCCGGCGAACCCTTGAGCGCCGTTCCGGACGATATGTTGATGACCGATCCGCCGCCGTTCTCGATCATCAGGGGCGCGAAGGCCTTGATCATCTCGAAGGGACCGCGCGCATTGACCGCCATCACACGGTCCCAGGCCGCGCTCGTGAGTTCAAGCATCGGCGTCAGTCGCAACTCGCCAGAAATTGCGGCGTTGTTGAGAAGGACGTCCGCGCGGCCGAAGCGCTCCCGCACCGCGTCGACCATTGCCTGAATAGACTTCGCATCCGTCACATCGACGCGCATGCCCAAGGCTTTGCGGTCGGTCGCCTCGACACGAGCGCATGTCGCTTCGGTCGGGATGAGATCGCCGACAACGACGTCCGCGCCCGCGGATGCGAGCGCCACGGCGAAATTGGCGCCTAGGCCCTGCCCCGCGCCCGTAACAATGGCGACGCGACCAAGAAGACGGTTGTCCTGCATTGAAATTCGACCTCAGCCTTCCCGAAGAACGTGAATCCGGTCGAGCGCGAAGGCGAGCGTCACCTCTTCCGGATGGCCCTCGCCGCTCGGCAGCGGCTCATCGACGATCCACTCGCCAAAGGCCGTCCGCACCCAATATCGCGCCATGTTTCCGAGAAACGACCGCCGCTCGATGCGTCCCGGGAAGGCCGGACCTTCGGTTGCAGCGGAGCCGGACAGGAAGCGAATCGATTCGGGTCGCACGACCAGTGTCACAGGCCTGGCCGGCGACGCGGCAGGCAGACCGAATGTCACATCGCCGATCCGCACGCGGCCATCGCCCAATCCTTCCGCAGCGACGAAATTCGCGAGCCCGACGAATTCCGCGACATAGCGCGATGTCGGATGGAAATAGATGTCAGTGGGCGTGCCGAGCTGCTCGATCCGGCCGTCCTTCATCACAGCGATACGGTCGGAAATCGACAGCGCCTCTTCCTGATCATGCGTGACGAAGATCATCGTCTTCCCGAGAACCTTCTGCAGCCGCACGATCTCCTCGCGCAATCGCACCCGCAGTTTCGCGTCGAGATTGGAGAGCGGCTCGTCGAGAAGGAGCACCTGCGGATCGACGGCGAGGGCGCGGGCCAGCGCGACGCGCTGCTGCTGGCCGCCGGAAAGCTGGTGCGGATATTTATCGATCGAGCTCGTCAGGCCGATCAGGTCGAGCATTTCGACGATTCTGGTGCGGCTCGTCGCGCGATCGCGCCCCCTCATCTTGAGGCCGTAACCGACGTTGTCGCCGACGGTCAGGTGCGGAAACAGCGCATATTCCTGAAACATCATCGTCATTTCCCGCCGGTTGGGCGGCAGACGGGTGATCCGTTCCTGGCCGAGATAGATTTCGCCCGCCGTCGGCGTGTAAAAGCCGGCGAGGAGCCTCAGCGTCGTGCTTTTTCCGCAGCCCGACGGACCGAGAAGCGTAACGAGACTACCCTTGTCGATCGACAGGGACACATTGTCCACGACGAGATTGTTGCCCAATGTCTTGCTGACATCGACGAGGCGAACGTGAGGATCGTTGGCCTTCGCGGCCGCAGCGCGGGGATCTGGCATGATTGTGGCCGGCGCCTTCGCAAATGGTGCGTTCATGATGGACGTTCAGACAGCGAGGTTGGCGTTCACGGAACGATGCCCTGAGCGGCGATCGAACGGCGGCCCGCAATCAATGAAGCCGCGCCGACGCATACGAACGTGATGACTAGAAGAAACGTCGTTAGCGCCGCCGCCGAACCCCAGTCGCCGCCGCCGATCATCTGCAGGATGACGAAGGTGACGACGGCATTGCCCGGCGCGACGAGAAACACGACGACGCTGATATTGCTGATCGAGCGGATGAAACTCTGCAGGAATGACGCGATGAGACTGCGCGAAAGAAGCGGAACGTAGATGTCGCGCACGAGGCGCAGCTCGCTCGCGCCGAGATCGCGCGCGGCGTCCTCGATGCTGCGGTGGATCTGGCCCAGTGTTGCGCTCGTCGCCTGATAGGCGAGCGGCAAATGCCAGAAGCCTAGCGCCGCCACGATGATCCACATCGTTCCCGCGAGTTCGATCGGCGGCGCATTGAAGGCCAGCGCAAAGCCAACGCCGACAAAAACGCCCGGCAGCGCGCCCGGCAACACGGCAAGAAAATCAAGCGCCCCCTTGAACGGCAGCTCCCGCGAATGGAGGAATGCCGCGAGCTGACCGAGCCCGGCCGTCAGAAGGCCGGCGAAGAGACTCACGAGAAGACTGAACCGCAGTTCCTCCCAGTGCTTCACAGCGAATTCCCAATGCCGCAAAGTCAATGACCAGTCGCTGCCCCAGGCCGTCGTGAGGCCTGCGAGAAGGATGCCGAAATAGAGCGCGATCACGAGGGCGCTCATCAGCACGCAGATGGCGACAACAGCCCATTTCACGCTCGCCGGCGTGCTGATTTGATCGATGGACGCGCCACGGCCGGTAACGGTCGCGAACGACCGTTGACCAAGCACCAGACGGCTTGCGACGAAGAGCGCTACCGTCGGAACCAGTAGCACGGCGACGATCACGGACGCGCCTGCCAGATCGGCCATGCCTTCGAGCATGAACCACGCCGTCGTTGGCAACAGCGGATAGTTGCCGGCGATGACGACCGCATTGCCGAAATCAGCCAGGACCGTGATCGCGATGACGAGCATCGCACCCAGAACCCCGGGCCGGGCCAAGGGGACGGTTACGGTGCGAAGGGCCTGCGCCTCGGTCGCACCGAGCGTAAGAGCCGCCTGTTCGGCGCTTGGATGAATATTCTCCAGAACACCCTGGATGATGATCATCGCAAGCGGGAAGAACGCGACCGTCTGCGAGAGCCACAGGCCGTGCCAACCGAAAATGTCGAGGTTCATCCCGAACAATTCGTGGGTGACGAGACCCTGTCGCCCGAACATCAGGATGTACGAGAACGCGACCATGAAGGGCGGCGCGAACAGCGGCAGGAGACCGATCGTTCGGAAGAATGTCCGGCCGGGAATATCGCGCCGCGCGATGGCGAAAGCGAAGACAAAGCCGACGGCCGTCGACGACAGCGTCGACAGCAGCGTGATGACGATCGTATTGCGGGTCGCAGCCAGCCATTTCGCGCTGCGCAAAACCGTCAGATATTCGTCCAGCCCCGGATAGCGCAGGACGCTGACGGTCGGATAGACAACGAACAGAAGAAGGACGGCCGACACGAGGCCGAAAAGCGCCAGAATGCCCTTCTCCGCCCTCACGCGGTCGCGTGGAGCGAAGAAGGTTGTACGCTGCTGCGTCGGGACGGACGTCATATCATTCTTCGGTCGCGCGCGATTTCGGGATCACTGTCCGGTTTCGACGGCCCATTTCTTGCGGAGCCGATCAAGGTTCGCGGAGACGAATGCGTTGTCGTAGTGGACCAGCTTGATTGCACTGAGTGGGGGCGCCCCCTCGACCTGCTTGGCCTTGGGATTGAGCGGGTAGCGATAGCCGAGCTCGGCGTCGATGCTCTGCGGGAACTCGTCCTGCAGATAGTCGATATACTTCTTGCCCGCTTCGGTGTTGGGACCGCCCTTGATGAGGGCGGCGGTCCAGACGTTGGCCGTGTTGTCCTGCGGCACGACGAGATCGAGCGGAGCCTTGCGGCCCAGCTTGGCGGCAAGAACGTCGCCAAGGAAGAAGATGCCGAACGTCGCCTCGCCGCGCTCGACCAGCGTGACGGTGAGGGTCGCCGACGGCGTATAGAGCTTGATGTTCTTGTTCAGCGCCCGGATGTATTCGAAGGCCTTGTCCTCGTTCGAGCGGAATATTTGGGTGGCCAGTATCACGACGCCGATCGAGGACGTCCGCGTATCGGCCGTGACGACCTGGCCCGCAAACGCGGGGTTCAGCAGGTCTTCCCAGGTTTGCGGCGGCTTGATCCCCTTCGGCGCGAAGTCCTTCGCGAAGCGCTCAGCGTTCCAGAAGATACAGGTGCTCTGGGCGTACCAGCCCGTCCAGACGCCCTTTTCGTCCGCAAAGCCCTGCTTGACCATGTCCGGCGTCACGAGCGGCGACTTGTATGGCTCGATGATCCCGTCTTTGGCGAGAGCTTCCTGGAAGTCGACGGGCGCGGCGGCAAAAACGTCCGCGCGCGGACGGTCTTTTTCGCTGCGGATGCGCGAGGCGGCCGTCCCCACTGCTGGCACGACGAGCAGAACGACCTCGATGCCGGTGCGCTTCGTGAACTCGTCGTTGATGCGGCGGTTGATCTCGGTCTCGGGAATGACCGTGTAGACGGTCACTTTCTGATCGGCAGCGCGCGACACATAGGGCGCGGCGATCACGCCCGAGGACAGGAGACCCACATTAACCGCGCGTCTGGAAATGCCAGCCATAATAAATCCTCCCAATCGATTCTTCTGGTGCAACCCGGACTGGCGGCGATCTGGCGGCGGAGCCGCATGACAACTTGCGCCAACCGAGGCATCATGAACTTTATATATCGTACTTTATATACAAGGTTCGACCCGGTCAACGGAGTTCTCAATGTCCCTCTCCGGCACGCGTCCGGTGAATGCGAAGCCAAAATCGTTTCTCTACACCGACGTCGCGTCGCGGCTGCGGGAGAGGATCGTCTCGGGCCGGTACCGGCCGGGGACGAAGCTGCCCTCCCTGCACGATCTGGTGAGTGAGTTCGACGTCAGCACCATTTCGATTCGCAGAGCCCTCAAAGAGCTGACCAACGAAGGGCTGATCTTTGGAGAACAGGGCCGTGGCGTCTTCGTGAAGCCGAAGGCGGTGATCCATCGCGTCCTACCCGTGGATTCTAACAGTTCGACAGGCGACGAAATCGCGCGCGCGGGCTTCGAGCCGCGAATCAGAAGCCTGCGTCACGACGTCATCAAGGCCGACGACGACACGGCCGAACGCCTTGGCATTGTTCCGCGCAGTCCTATTCACCGGCATGAAAAGATCGTCTACGCCGACCAGGAGCCGGTGAGTTTCCACACCCTGTATTTTCCCGAGAGCATCGCGCATCGCCTGACGCCGAACATCGATAAGATGTTCATCTTCCGCCTCCTGCATCACGCCCGGCTGAAAGCGCGCAAGACGCGTTTCGAATTCGGCGCGCTCGCGCTTTCGGCGGATCTCGCGCCGCTGTACGAATTGCCGATTGGCTATCCCATGGGCGTCGTCTATTTCACGCCGCTGTCCGCAAAGGGGACGCCGATCCTGACCGGCGTCACGATCTATCGCTCCGACCGGTTCCTCTACGAAATCACGGCGCCTCTTTCGGATGCCTGAATGAAGGCGGATCCTTCCGCGGGCGCCGTCGCGCCCCGTTCGATCACATAGGTCCGGTCGAACAGCGCGTTCGAATGGTTCAGGTCGGATTGCGCGAGAAGAACCGAAAGCGATCCGCCGCGTAGCGCCGCGATCACCTCCGCGAGGCGATGCGACAGAGCGGGCGCAACGCCCTCGAACGGTTCGTCGAGCAGCAGAAGCTTGTGCCCTGCGACGATCGCGCGCGCGAGTGCGACGAGCTTCTGCTGCCCACCGCTGAGCAGCAACCCTTTCCGATCCTTCATCGCTTCGACTTCGGGAAGAAGGTCGTAGGCGAGGCGCACACGGGCAGGATCGACATGCGGCATCGCCCAGAGTGGCACGAGAATGTTCTCCTCGACCGTCAGGCGCGGAACGAGTCTGCGGTCCTCCGGCATATAGCCGAGGCCCAGCGCCGCCCGGCGATGCGGTTCCAGCGGCAGAAGGTTCTGGCCGTCCCAGGCGATCGCGCCGCCCTTCACCGCAAGCAGGCCCGTCACGGACCGCAGCGTCGTCGTCTTTCCGGCGCCGTTGCGTCCGAGCAGCCCTATCATTTCGCCGGGCGCGACTTCGATATTCACGCCGCGCAGGATCTCGGCGGACTGGATCGTGACCCTGAGATCGCGGATTTTCAGCATGGCGCCGCATCCTTCAGGCCTACGATATTCTTCCGGACAACGGGATGCGCGAAGACCTCCGCCGGCGGGCCGTCGGCAAGAACCTTCCCCTCATAAAAGGCCAGAACGCGTTGCGCGTACCGCTCGACAATGTCCATGTCGTGTTCGACGAACATGATCGTCACGTCCGGATCGACGGCGTTCATGACGATATCCATCAGCGGAAATTTCTGGTCCGTCGCGACGCCGCTCGTCGGCTCGTCGAGGAGGAAGAGAACGGGTTTGCGCGCCAGCGCCATCGCGACGTCGAGAAGCTTGCGGCTTCCGCTCGACAATTCCGAGGCGAGCCGGTGACGCGATGCGCCGAGATCGAAGCGGGAGAGAGTATCGTCCAGTTCCGCCCGGAATGGGGACCGCTGCGCCAGCGCGGACGACATGGTCTCGCCGCGCGCGACGCCGATCGCGACGATCAGATTTTCTTCCGCCGAGAGGGTCGGAAACAGCTGCGGAATCTGGAACGAACGGCACACGCCCGAGGCCGCGATCGCGCGCGGCGGAAGCCCGGTGATATCCCGCCCCCGAATGCGGATCGTGCCGCCACTCGGCGCGATATAGCCGGTGACCATGTTCACGAAGGTCGTCTTGCCTGCCCCGTTCGAGCCGATAAGTCCGATCCGCTCACCGCGGCGCGCGGCCATGTTGATGTCGGTGGCCGCTACGACATGCGCGAAATTCTTGTTGAGGCCGGTGACCTCGATCACGGGCGTCTTGTCGCTTGTCATGTCATTCGTCATGGCGACTGCCTCTGGAGGCGTCGCCTGCGCAAACGGTCGAAAAGACTGCTGATGCCGGTCGGCAGCACAAGCATCGTCCCGAGCATGAAGATTCCGAGCAGCATCTGCCATTCGTTCGGCGCATACTGGCTCGACAGCGAGCGGATCGCCTCGATCACGACGGACGAGGCGAACGCGGCGACGACGCTTGTTGGGCCCGCCAGCACGGCCACGAACGTCAGTTCGCCCGACGTCGTCCAGAACGCGAGTTCGGGATCGACATGGGCAATCGCAAGACCATTGAGCGCGCCGCCGATGCCGCCGAGAAGCGCAGCCACGGCGAAATTCTCCGAGATCAGCCGCCGCGCCGATATGCCGAGATATTCGACACGGATCTCGTTGTCGCGAACCGCGAGCGCCATGAGCCCGCGCACGCTCGACATCTGCCAGCGGCACAGAACGCCGCACACGACCGCGGCGGCGGCCGAAAAAACATACAGCGCCCAGTCGGCCGCCGGCGCGGAAGCAGGCCTGTAGCCGAAGAAGGTCGGACGCGGCAGGTTGAGGCCGTCCGTGCCGCCGACCGCGTCGGTCTTGGCGAGAATTCCGTAGGCGAGCATGGACAGCGCCAGCGTGAGGGTCGCGAAGAAAATGCCGCGATAGGTCGCCATCAACGGACCAACGATGCAACCGAGAACGAGAGCCACGAGCCCACCCGCGAGGACGAGGAGGAGTACGTCATGGACGTGCAGCTGAAGCATGAGCAGCGCGGCCGTATACCCGCCCACGCAATAGAACAAACCCTGCCCGAACGAGACGAGCCCGTTGCGCAGCAGAAGGATCATGCCCAGCGCCGTGATGCCTTTGGCGAAGGCGGTGATGAGAAGGAACACGCACCAGCCGGGAATGATCCAGCCGATGCCAACCATCGCGAGGAAGGCTGCAAGACCGGCAAGAATGGTACGCCCGGTCATGTCAGATCTTCCGCACTTCGGTGGGCGCGAAGATTCCCTGCGGCCGGATCGCGAGCACGATCGCCAGGACCAGATAGATGATGAACATTTCCGCCCAGGGTGCAACGTGAATCGCTACCGACCGCGCGATGCCGATGATGAGGGCGGCGATGGCCGCGCCCTCGATGCTTCCGAATCCGCCGATCACGACGACCGCGAAACTGAACAGCACGACCATGATGCTCAGACCCGGCTGAACCGAGATTTTCGGCGCCGTCAGCACGCCGCTGATCGCCGCCAGAAACACGCCGATCGTGAAGGCCGTGATGAAAACCCGCTGTACGTTCACGCCGATGGCGCTTGCCATGTCCCGATCGTGAATCACCGCGACGACAACCTTTCCGTTCCGGGAACGGTTGAGCCAGAGCCACAGGATGATGCCGGTCGCGATCGCCACCGCGATCAGGAAGAGATCGTAACCGACATAGGTGAGGCCGCCGAAGGAAATTTCGCCGAACAGCGTGTAGGGCTCGTAGGCAAAATAGGGATTCGATCCCCACACCAGCTTCGTCGCGTCCTCGAGAATGAGCGAAAGCGCGTAGGTGATGAGAAGGACGACGCTTTCCTCGCGCTTGTACAGCCGTCTGAACAACAACCGCTCGAAGGCCGGGCCGAGGACCAGCGCGACGGCCACGGCTGCGCCGAACATGACGAACAGCACGAGAAAGGCGGGCCGTGGCTGGGAAAAATACCAGCCAACGGCCCCGGCGGCCGCATAGGCGCCAATTGCGTAGAAATTGCCGTGCGCCAGATTGAGAATATGGAGCACGCCAAGTGTCAGCGTGAGCCCGACCGCGACGACGAAAATCCAGGATGCATCGATCAGCCCGTCGAGGAAGACGGTTACAAGTGTTTGCACGTCGCTGCCGAGCCTCTGCCGGAAATTTTGCCGCGTCGAAGGTCCTGGTCGCGCCGGCTAGTTACATTTCGCGCCGGGGAAGCCGGCGGAAATCCATTCCTCGGCCTTCATGCCCTCGGGCGGATTGACGCATTCGGCGGGGAACCGCTCGATGTCCGTGATCTCGACCGCCTTGGTCGCGGGGTTGATCTTCGTGACGCCGATGGCCATGGCCTGAACCGCCTGGTGGCCGTTGCCCAGCGCCATCTTGATCTTTCCGCCCGGCGTGTCCCATTCGGATCCGGCGAGGGCTGCCGCGATCTGTTCGGTGGTCGGACGCTTGCCGCCGTTGGCAGCCATCGCCTTCTCGAACGCGAGCTTGTAGCCAAGGATCGCCTGCACCATCCGGTAATGCGACTGATGCGGAATCGTCGTTTCCGGCATGTATTTCTTCAGCGATGCGAGCAGCCAGTCGTTCAGTGGCCCCTTCGGAGCGAACGGGCCGTATTCGCCGCGTGCACCAGTGACGACGCCTTCGGGCATGCGATTGCCCATCGTCTGCATGACATGCTGGGCGTCCGGCACCATGATGTTGCGGCCATCCTTCAGAAGCCCGCGCGGCGTCGCCTGCAGCAGGAAGGCCTGGAGATCGCCGCCCCACAGCACCGAGTAGAACGCCTGTGGATTGGCCTGCAGCAGCGCGGAAATCTCGGTCCCGTACTGGCCGGCCCCGAGCTTCGGCCAGAGTTCCACCGTGACTTTCGTGGACGGCTGAAGTTTTTCGATGCTGCGCCGGAAATCCGACCAATTGTCGCGTCCGTAGGCGTAGTCCGGATTGATCGCCGCGATCTCGCCGGATTTGATCTTGCGATCGACGACGTAGCGGGCAAGCGCGACATTATCCATCGTCGCATGGGCCGCATTGCGGAACACGTATTGATACTTTGCTTCCTCGAAGATGCGAGGCGTGCCGCATGTAAAGAGGATGAGGAGCTTCCTCATCTCCTCGGCGACCGGCGAGACCGCGAGACAATTGCTCGATGACGTGAAACCGACGATCGCGTCGAACCCGTCGCGATCGAAGCCGTTGCGCAGTTCCTGGACCTGTTTCGTCGTGCTTCCCGACTCGTCGATGCTCTTCACCTCCACCGGAAATCCGCCGATGCCCTTGGTGCCGTAGGGCGCGGGAATCTGGTCGCCTTCGTTGAGGATTTTCGCCAGCATTTCCGCGCTGCGCCACGCCGGCACGCCTTGCGATTCGGCGGCGGGGCCGGACATGAACGTCACGATACCGAGCTTCACGGGATCGGCGAATGCCGTCGATACGGATACAAGCGCGCTCGCGGCGATCGTTGCGCCGCGCAGAAAGCGTTTCATTTGCAGGTTCCCTCACCTTGTCGTTTTTTTGAACTATGTATACAAAGCTCTAAAAGTCAACAGGGACGAAAGTGCAAGACATGACAAGCGCATCGCTATTCGACATGACGAGCCGCGTCGGCCTCGTCACAGGCGCGGCCGGCGGTCTCGGATTCGCAATGGCCGAAGCAATCGCCGAACAGGGTGCGCGCGTCGTCCTCACCGATATCGATCGCGAGGGACTCGAATCGGCCGTGTCGAAACTGGCCGCGCGCGGGCTCGATTGTTCCGCGAAATATCTCGACGTGTCTGACATCGATTCGATCGAACCCGCGATCGCGGGGATTCACGCGGTCGCCGGGCGCCTCGACATCGTCTTCGCCAATGCCGGAATTTCCGCCGGCCCCGGCCCCTTCACCGAGGCCGGCGCCATTGACGCCGTGCCGAAGGATCGCTGGACGAAAGTCATCGACATCAATCTGAATTCCGTCTTCGCGACGATGCAGAACGCGGCCCGCGTCATGAAGGCGCAGCGTTCCGGACGGATCATCGTAACGGCGTCGACGGCGGCATTCCGCGCCGATCCGATGGTCGGCTACGCCTATTCCGCGACAAAGGCGGCTGTCGCCAATCTGGTGCGGCAGGCGGCTACGGAACTCGCGCCGCACAATGTCTATGTGAACGCCATCGCGCCCGGTCCGTTTCGCACCAATATCGGGAACGGCCGCATGCGTCTCACGGAGACGGAGCGGGATTTCGCGGACTCGCTGCCGCTCGGCCGCATCGGCGAACCGCGCGAGATCAAGGGCGCGGCCATCCTTCTGGCGTCGGATGCGGGGAGTTTCATGACCGGGGCGGTCGTGCCCGTCGATGGCGGTGCACTGGCCTGGTGAGGCCAGCCGTTCCGCCGCCTCAGATCACATATTCGGGCGGCGGCGTTTCCGAGCGCAGGAGCTGCCGAAGGATGCGCTCCTCCAGCGCCGCGAAATCGACGGAGCCGCGACGCCGCGGGCGCGGCAGCGGCACGTCGATGTCGAGCGTGATCGCGCCATCCTCGATCATCACCACGCGATCGGCGAGCGCCAGCGCCTCCGAGACGTCATGCGTGACGAGCACGGCGGTGAACCCCTGCTCGCGCCACACACGTTCGACGAGGCCCTGCATCTCGATGCGCGTGAGGGCGTCGAGCGCGCCGAGCGGTTCGTCGAGCGCGAGAACGCGCGGGTTCGAGACCAGTGCGCGGGCAAGCGCGACGCGCTGCCGCTGGCCGCCCGACAGCGTCGAAGGCCACTGGTCGGCGCGATCGGCGAGACCGACGGCGTCGAGCGTCGCGACGGCGCGCTTGCGCGCCTCGATCGTGCCGGACTCGATCCCCAGCCCGACCTCGACATTGGCTTCCACGCTCGCCCAGGGCAGCAGGCGCGGCTCCTGAAACATCAGGCGGATCTTGTCCCGAGGAAACACGTCCGCCGGCTCGCGGCCGTATTGCAGACGTCCCCGGTCCGGCGTGTCGAGACCGGCGAGCAACCGCAGCAGCGTGCTCTTGCCGCAGCCGCTGCGCCCGATGATCGCCAGGAACTGCCCGGTGGGCACGTGGAGATCGAGCGCGCTGAGCACGCGCCGCGACCCGAACGATCGCGACAGGCCACGCGCGTCGATCGAGAGCCCGCGTTCGACATCATCGGCGGGCAGCGATGCGAGCGCGCTCATCTTTTGTCTCCCGAGGCGCGAAAGGCCGGGTTCCAGGCGAGGAAATGCCGCTCCAGCCCGCGCGCGATGGAATCCGCGAGCTTGCCGAGCAGCGCGTAGATCAGGATCGCGAGCACGACGACATCGGTCTGCAGGAACTCGCGCGCCTGCATCGCCATGTAGCCGAGGCCCGATTGCGCGGCGATCGTCTCGGCGACGATCAGCGTCAGCCACATGATGCCGAGCGCATAGCGCAGGCCCACGAACACGGAAGGCAGCGCGCCCGGCAAAACCACCTGCCGGAAAAGCCGCCACCGCGTCATGCCGTAGCTGCGTCCCATTTCGAGCAGTTGCGGATCGACCGTGCGCACACCGTGATACGTGTTGACGTAGACGGGAAAGAACACGCCGAGCGCGACGAGAAAGAGCTTCGCCTCCTCCTCGATGCCGAACCACAGGATGACGAGCGGGATCAGCGCCAGATGCGGAATGTTGCGAATCATCTGGAGCGTCGAATCCGTCAGCGTTTCGGACAATTTCGACAGGCCGTTCGCGAGACCGAGCGCGAAGCCGATGCCCCCGCCGACGATGAGTCCGGCGATCGCGCGCAAAAAACTCACTTGCGCGTTCTGTAGCAACTCGCCCGAAACGACGAGCTTTACGGCCGCGCGGGCGACTTCCACCGGCGAGGGCAGCACGCTTTCGGCAATGAAGCCGAAACGCGATGCGACCTGCCAGACGACGAGCAGCCCCGCAGGCACCGCCCATCCCGCGCCTTTTCGCGCGAAGGCGACGAGCGACTGGCGCGCGGGCAGCAGGCCCGCGCCGCCGCGCTCCTGTACCGTGTCGAGTGCGCTCATGATGCGGCCGCGCTCGCCCGGAAACCGGTGCCGCTCGTGCCGAAATCGCCGGGCGCGCTGGACTGCAACAGACGGCCCCCCGTCTTGATGCCAAGTTCCGGGAACAGAAGCTCGGAGACGCGATAGGCTTCCTCGAGATGCGGATAGCCCGAGGCGATGATCGTCTCAACGCCGACCGCCTGATATTCGCGCAGGCGTTCCGCCACGGTTTGCGGGCTTCCCACAAGCGCCGTGCCCGCGCCACCGCGCACGAGGCCGACGCCCGCCCACAGGTTCGGGCCGACGATGAGCTTGTCACGCCGGCCGCCGCCATGCAGCGCGCTCATGCGCTTCTGGCCAACCGAATCGGACAGTTCCGCAAAGACCTTTTGCGCGGCGGCGATGGCGTCATCGGAGAGGTTCGCGATGAGCTTGTCGGCGGCGGCCCAGGCCTCGTCGTCGGTCTCGCGCACGATGAGATGAAGGCGCAGGCCGAAGCGGACCTCGCGGCCCCGCAAGGCAGCGCGGCGGCGCACCGCGTCGATCTTCTCCTTCACCTGCGCGACCGGTTCGCCCCAGGTGAGGAAGACATCGGCATGTTCGGCCGCGACATCGAGCGCGGGATCCGACGAGCCGCCGAACCAGATCGGCGGCCGCGGCTGCTGCACCGGCGGGAAATGCAGGCGCGCGCCCTTCACGCGCAGGTGCTTTCCTTCGAAATCGACTGTCTCGCCACGCAGGATGCGCGAGTAGATCGACAGGAACTCCGACGTATGCGCATAGCGTTCGTCATGCGGCAGGAACACGCCGTCGCCGGCGAGTTCGGACGGATTGCCGCCCGTTACCACATTCACGAGGATGCGCCCGTTCGACAGCCGGTCGATTGCCGCAGTCTGGCGCGCGAAGAACGTCGGCGACGCGATGGACGGGCGCAGCGCCGGCAGGAAGCGCAACTTCTCCGTATGAGAGGCCAGCGCCGCGCTGATCGCCCATGGATCGTCGCAGTCCTTGCCCGTCGGGATCAGCACGCCGCCGTAACCGAGCCGGTCGGCGGCCTGCGCGATCTGCTTGAGATAGGAGAATTCCGGCGGCCGGTGCCCCCGGCCCGTTCCGAGATAGGAGCCGTCGCCGGAGACGGGAATGAACCAGAAAAAATCGAGAGGAGCCGTGCTCATGATGATGACCTGAAAAAGAGAGAGGGGCGCGTCAGCTGCCGGGCGTCCACTTCCAGACGATGTCGGCCACAGCGACCTGTTTCGGGATAAGACCGACGCGGAAGAAGCGGTCGGCGACGGCCTGCTGCTGTCTGACGATCGTCTCGTCGAGCGGCGCGATGTCGAACTGCGTGCGGTTGACGGCCAGCGTCTGCGCCGCAAGATCGACGCCCGTCGCCTCGCTGAACAGTTTTGACGCCTCGGCGCGGTTCGCCTTCGCCCAGGCCGACACTTTCACGAGCGCGTCGTTGACGCCCGTGACGACCGCCGGATTGGCGTCGACAAAAGCCTTGTTCGCCAGGAAGAACGAGTTCTGCTGTGCGACCGCCGGGTCGACCGGCAGGCGGCGCGCGCCTTTCAGCTCGACGATGGCGAGAAATGGATCCCAGATCGACCACGCATCGATGGCGCCCTTGGAAAAGGCGGAGGCGGCGTCGGCCGGCGGAAGATAGACCGGGGTTATGTCCTTCCAGGTGAGGCCCGCGCTTTCGATCGCCGCGACCGCGAGATCATGCGCGCTCGAGCCCTTGGCGACGCCGAGCTTCCTGCCCTTCAGATCGGCGAGCGACTTCAGGGGCGAATCCGTCGGAACGAGGATCGCCTGGTTGTCGCCGCGCGCCGGGATCGCAGCCACATAGTTGAGGTTCGCCCGCGCGGCCTGCGCGAACACCGGCGGGGCGTTGCCGGTGTAGCCGTAGTCGAGGCTGCCGGCGTTCAGTGCCTCGAGCAGCGGCGGGCCATAAGGGAATTCGGCCCATTTCACGGCCGTGCCGGGAAAGCGCTTCTCGATCACCCCCTGCTGGCGGGCAAGGGCGAGGAGGCCGGCCTTCTGGTAGCCGATACGCAGTTCCGCGAGAGGCGCGGCGGTCAGGATGCCGGGGGCGGACACCGCGAGCGCGGTCGCGCCGGCGCGGCGGAAGAAATCACGACGGTTCATGGAGATGACTTTCATGGACGTGCAGAATCGTTCGCACGAAGAATTCGCGCGTCTGCGTGAGAAAAACGGGGCAAAATTCGATGAATAAGCGCGCTCAGGCGCGCCGAACGATCAGTGACAACAACAATCGCGGCTATCGCGAACGGTTGCGGACTTAAATAATTCGACAGACATCTCCGTCGTCCCCGACGTTGTTTCGAGACAACAAGAAAGTACGAGGAAATTCGCGTGGGTCAATGAAACGAAATCTGCGTTCTTCATGCGTTTATCAGAACGCCTTATCCGAAATAAAGCCGGCCAGCGGAAGTTTCGCCCTTCTGGTGCGCCGCCGATGTTGACTCCGGGCCGGTCCGCCCCTATCTCGCAACCGCCTGCTGGCACTCGCATCCGGTGAGTGCCAGCAGGATGAGCTTCGCGGCCAGAGGGCCGCTATCTGTACAGGATCGAACCATGAAATTTCGTCCCCTGCATGACCGTGTCGTGGTCAAGCGCGTCGACAGCGAAGAGAAGACCAAGGGCGGCATCATCATTCCCGATTCCGCCAAGGAAAAGCCCCAGGAGGGCCAGGTCGTGGCCGTCGGCCCCGGCGCCCGTGACGAAGCCGGCAAGCTCGTTCCCCTCGATGTAAAGTCCGGCGACCGCATCCTGTTCGGCAAGTGGTCGGGCACGGAAGTGAAGATCGACGGCGAAGATCTCCTCATCATGAAGGAGAGCGACATCATGGGCATCGTCGCCTGACGCACCCGAACAATCAGTCAATCTGACGGAGTAACAATCCAATGGCAGCCAAAGACGTACGCTTTTCCAGCGACGCCCGCGACAAGATGCTGCGCGGCGTCGAAGTCCTCGCCAATGCGGTGAAGGTCACCCTCGGTCCCAAGGGCCGCAATGTCGTCATCGAGAAGTCCTTCGGCGCGCCGCGCATCACCAAGGACGGCGTGACGGTCGCGAAGGAAGTCGAGCTTTCCGACAAGTTCGAGAACATGGGCGCGCAGATGGTGCGCGAAGTCGCCTCCAAGCAGAACGACGTGGCCGGTGACGGCACGACGACGGCGACCGTTCTCGCCTATTCCATCGTCAAGGAAGGCGCGAAGGCCGTCGCCGCCGGCATGAACCCGATGGACCTCAAGCGCGGCATCGACATCGCGGTCGACGCGGTCGTCGCCGATCTCAAGAAGAACTCCAAGAAGGTCACGTCCAACGACGAGATCGCCCAGGTCGGCACGATCTCCGCGAACGGCGACACCTCAATCGGCCAGATGATCGCGGAAGCGATGCAGAAGGTCGGCAACGAGGGCGTCATCACCGTCGAGGAAGCCAAGACCGCCGAGACCGAACTCGACGTCGTCGAAGGCATGCAGTTCGACCGTGGCTACCTCTCGCCGTATTTCATCACCAACGCCGAGAAGATGGTGGCCGAACTCGAGGATCCCTACATCCTCATCCACGAGAAGAAGCTGTCGTCGCTGCAGCCGATGCTGCCGATCCTCGAAGCCGTCGTGCAGTCCGGCAAGCCGCTGCTCATCGTCGCCGAGGACGTCGAAGGCGAGGCTCTGGCCACGCTCGTCGTCAACAAGCTGCGTGGCGGCCTGAAGATCGCGGCCGTCAAGGCTCCGGGCTTCGGCGATCGCCGCAAGGCCATGCTCGAGGACATCGCGGTCCTGACGGGCGGCGAGATGATCGCCGAAGACCTCGGCATCAAGCTCGAGAACGTCACGATCCAGATGCTCGGCCGCGCCAAGCGCGTCCGCATCGAGAAGGAAAACACCACGATCATCGACGGCGCCGGCCAAAAGGCCGACATCGAAGGCCGCGTGGCGCAGATCAAGGCGCAGATCGAGGAGACCACCTCGGACTACGACCGCGAGAAGCTCCAGGAGCGCCTGGCCAAGCTCGCGGGCGGCGTGGCGGTGATCCGCGTCGGCGGCGCGACCGAAGTCGAAGTGAAGGAGAAGAAGGATCGCGTCGACGACGCGCTGAACGCCACGCGCGCTGCGGTGGAAGAAGGCGTGCTCCCGGGTGGCGGCGTTCCGCTGCTCCGCGCCGCTGCCGTGCTCGAAGGCCTGTCCGCCAAGAACGCGGACCAGAAGCGTGGCGTCGAGATCGTGCGCTCCGCGCTCGTCACCCCGGCGCGCCAGATCGTCGACAACGCCGGCGATGACGGCGCGGTCGTGGTCGGCAAGCTGTCGGAGTCGAAGGACTACGCCTACGGCTACGATGCGCAGACGTCCGAATACGGCAACCTCATCTCGAAGGGCATCATCGACCCGACCAAGGTCGTGCGCACCGCCCTGCAGGATGCGGCCTCGGTCGCCGGCCTCCTCATCACGACGGAAGCCATGATCGCCGAACTGCCGAAGAAAGAATCGGCGCCTGCGATGCCGGGCGGCGGCATGGGCGGCATGGATTTCTGATCCTTCGCTCTCCAAGCCTATAAATCAGGGGCCCCGGCGGTTGCGCCGGGGCTCTTTTTTTGAGCCGGTCCTGTTTGCCGACCATGCTGCAACGCAGCTACGCTTTGGCTTTCCACTCCGCACGATATTCTCTAGTGTGGGCCGCTTGGGAAGCGGCCGGAGGGCCGCACGATGCGGAGGATGCGTGGCGGCGCGCAACAATCACACATCGGATGATCGTTCGACACGCACGATCACCCGGGCCGAACTTCTCGATGCGGTTCATGAGGCTTGTCCGACATTGACGCGGGGGCAGGCCCGGTCCGTGTTCGAGATGACGCTCGAGGAAGTCGCGGATGCGTTCGCGCGGGGCGAGTCCGTGCGCCTGCGCTCGTTCGGCGCTTTCAACGTACGGTCGAAACGCGAGCGCGTCGGTCGCAACCCCAAGACGGGCGTCGAGGTGCCGATCCGGCCGCGCCGCGTCGTGACCTTCAAGGCCTCACCCGTGCTTGTCGCACGCGCGAACAACATGCCTTTCGCGCATCTCGACGGCAAAGGCGAAGCCGACTGAGCGCAACCGCGCCGAAACCCGTGGCCTTGCATCCCGAAGCACGCTAGAACGAGGCGTGTCGTCAGAAATCGCTCCCGCGTGCCGGGGCGCATTCATCCAGACCCTCCATCGCGGCGCGATGACGCTTCGCATCGCGATACGGGCGTTTGCGACGCTGGCGTTCGTCATGCTTTCGTTGACGACGCCGTCCGCCAACGCCGGAGAACTTGAGCGCCGTACCGCTCCCGCGCCGGCATTCGTTCTGCCGTCGCTGGATGGCGTCGATCTGTCTCTCGAAAATCTGCGCGGACGTGCGGTGATCGTCCATTTCTTCGCGACATGGTGCGAGCCGTGCCGCGAGGAACTGCCGTCGCTGCAGCGGCTTGCAACGCGCCTCGACGGACAGCCCGTTGCGGTGATCGCCATTTCGGTGGCCGAGGTTCAGCCGCGCGTGCGCCGGTTTCTGCAATCGACTCCCGTCACCTTTCCGGTCCTGCTGGATCAGGATCGCGCCATCGCGCGCGCGTGGAACATTTCGGCGCTGCCATCGACCGTCATCCTCGGCGCCGATCTCACACCCCGCCTCGCCGTCGAGTCCGACTACGACTGGGATCGCGTCGACGCCGGCGCTTTCGTCGAAACACTTGGGTCAACCGACCAGGAAACGGTCCGCAAGGGAGGGTCAACATGACGTTGCATCGACGCGATATGCTCAAGGCCGGCGCCGCGCTGTCGGCGGTGGCCATTCTCCGACGGCCTGCCGATGCGCAGGCCTTTGCGCCGCAGCCGGGCGCATGGCGGCGCTTCGAAGTCACGACGAAGCTTGAGATCGCGCCGGCGGACGGCGCGGCGCAGGCCTGGATTCCGCTGCCGTCGGTCAACGAGACAGACTGGTTCCAGTCCCTCGACAGCACCTGGACGACGAATGGCGTCGCGACGCGCGTGCGCGATACCGGCCATGGCGCCGCTATGCTGCATGTCGCCTGGGCCGCGAACGAAAAGACGCCCGTCGTCGAGATCGTCAGCAAGGTCGCGACGCGCGACCGCGCGATCGACATCGCGGCGCCGCGCGCCGCCGCGCTTCTGCCGGACGCGGAGCGCCGGCTCTATCTCGCCGGCACGGATCTCATTCCGGTGGACGGCATCGTGAAGGAAACGTCGGACAGGATCGTCGCGCCCGCGAGGACCGATGTCGAAAAGGCGCGTGCGATCTACGAATGGGTCGTCGAGAACACCTATCGCAACGCCGCAACGCGCGGCTGCGGCATCGGCGATATCGCTGCCATGCTGAAGTCGGGCGCGCTCGGCGGCAAATGCGCGGATATCAACGCGCTCTATGTCGGACTCGCGCGCGCTGCCGGATTGCCGGCCCGCGACGTCTACGGTATCCGCGTCGCGCCATCGAAATTCGGCTATAAGGCTTTGGGCGCGAATTCCGCGACGATCACCAAAGCGCAGCACTGTCGCGCGGAAGTCTGGCTGGCCGGTCTCGGCTGGATGCCGGTCGATCCCGCCGACGTCCGCAAGGTCATGCTCGAGGAGCCGCCGGCCAATCTGCCGATCGACGATCCGAAAGTCGCCGCCGCGCGCAAGGTTCTGTTCGGCGCATGGGAAGGCAACTGGCTCGCCTATAATTTCGCCCATGACGTGGCGCTGCCGGGTTCGCGCGGACCGAAAGTCGGCTTCCTGATGTATCCGCAGGCCGAGGTCGCGAACGCGCGGCTCGACTGCCTCGATCCGGATACGTTCAAATACACGATCGTCTCGAAGGACGTGACGGCCGCATGATGCACGATCAGCCCTTCGAGGATCGCGGCGACGGCGGTTCGCCGCAGCCGGACGGGGGAACCGATCGCGCGGCCCCCCCGGGCGTTCCGCCGGTCCGTCTCACGTCGCTCGCGCATGGCGGCGGTTGCGGCTGCAAGCTCGCACCCGCCGTCCTGCAGCAGCTTCTGGCCGGGCAGCCGACCGGCAATCCCTACAAACAATTGCTCGTCGGCACCGAGACCGGCGACGATGCGGCCGTCTGGGACCAGGGCGACGGCCGCTGCATCATCGCGACCACGGACTTCTTCATGCCGATGGTCGACGATCCGCATGATTTCGGCCGGATCGCCGCGACGAACGCGATCTCCGACGTTTACGCCATGGGCGGAACGCCGGTCATGGCGCTCGCCATCCTCGGCATGCCGATCGGCAAGATCGCGCCCGAGACCGTCCGCGCGATTCTGGAAGGCGGCCGCGAAATCTGCACGTCGGCGGGCATTCCGGTCGCCGGCGGGCATTCGATCGATTGCCCCGAACCGGTCTATGGCTTGGCCGTCATCGGCACGGCGGATAAGGCGGACATAAGACGCAACGCCGATGCGAAGCCCGGCGACGCGATCATCCTGACGAAACCGCTCGGCGTCGGCGTCTATTCCGCCGCCATCAAGAAAGACATGCTGTCCGCGCCGAACTATGCCGGGATGATCGCGACGACCACCTTGCTGAACCGCGTCGGCGCGAAGCTTGCGAAACTACCGGCGGTTCACGCCATCACCGATGTCACCGGCTTCGGACTGCTGGGCCATGGTCTCGAAATGGCGCGCGGCTCCGGCGTCACGCTGACGATCGATTGGACGAAGGTGCCGATCCTTCCCGATGCCTCCGATCTCGCGCGGCGCGGCTGCGTCACCGGCGCGTCGACGCGCAACTGGGCGAGTTACGGGGCCGAGGTCGAACTGCCGGACGCCTGCGCCGACTGGCAGCGCGATCTGCTCACGGATCCGCAGACGTCGGGCGGATTGCTGATCGCCTGCGCGGCCGATGCGGCCGACGAGATCGCGCGCATGATCGTGGGCGACGGATATCCGTTCGCGCGCGTCATAGGCCGCGTCGAGGCCGGCGCGCCTATAATCAGGGTTGCGGCCTGAGCGCCCGGACTCGGGCATGATGGTGACGCCGGAAGCGCCGGCCGCGCCTGTCATGCCCACGCAGGCGGGCATCCAGGAAAGGCGAGCGCCGAACGGCTGATGCCGTTTACGCCGGCGACGAATGGCCGCCGGTCATTCGCGGGTGGATTCCCGCTTGCGCGGGAATGACAGGCCCGGCGTTTACGCCCGAACTCTAGTTCGCGTATTTCCGCAGTTCGAGCCGCGCGATCTGGTTGCGATGCACTTCGTCCGGCCCGTCGGCGAGCCGCAGGAGGCGCGCCGTCGCATAGGCGACCGTCAGGCCGAAATCGTTGCTCGTGCCGCCGCCGCCATGCGCCTGGATCGCCCAGTCGATGATCTGGCAGGCCATGGTCGGCACGGCGACCTTGATCATCGCGATCTCGGTCTTCGCGACCTTGTTGCCGACCGTGTCCATCGCATGGGCGGCGTTGAGCGTCAGCAGCCGCGCCTGGTCGATCTCGTTGCGCGACAACGCGACCAGCGCGCGCCACTGCGCGCGGGTCACCCCGATCGCGCGTGCACGCT
>ERZ500994.47-NODE-47-length-40220-cov-12.672526_pt1 | contig 40220 bp, 40 predicted proteins | sample MGYA00248878_ERZ500994 | MGnify/ENA primary metagenome ERZ500994 (study PRJEB25958, sample SAMN03398533) | human skin metagenome | study: EMG produced TPA metagenomics assembly of the Human Skin Microbiome Metagenome (human skin metagenome) data set. | reverse complement strand
CGGCCGTGAAGCCGCCGAACCGCTTCGTCAGGTTGCGCACCTCGACGCGCGCTCCTGTCGTGGTCATCAGGTCCCCTTCGTCGGTGATGTCGCAGACCATGCAACCATCCCGGCCGAAGGGAGGCATCCGCCTTTCGTCGGAACCTCGCCTCCCCCCGTCGGGGGAGACCGCCCAGCCGAACTCTGCAAGACCCTAGGGTTGTGCAGAGTTGGCGCACACAGGCAATGCTCAGCGGGCTCCCCGTAGAATCTCCCGCACCATGACCATAGGTCTTCTCATCCTGGCCCTGGTGCTCACTCTGGGTACCGCCCTCTTCGTGGCTGCCGAGTTCTCCCTCGTCGCCCTCGACCGACCCGCCGTCCAGCGAGCCGTCGACCACGGCGACACCGCGGCCAAGCCCGTGCTGGCCTCCCTTCGTCAGCTCTCCACGCTGCTCTCCGCGTGCCAGATCGGCATCACCGTCACGACCCTGGCGCTGGGCTACATCGCCAGCCCTGCGGTCGGCTCGCTCATCCAGCCGGGGCTCGAGGCCGTCGGGGTGCCGGAGAGCGTGGCGTCCTCCTCGTCCGACGGCCTGGCCCTGATCATCGCCACCGTCTTCTCCATGATCCTCGGCGAGATGGTGCCCAAGACCCTCGCCGTGTCGGAGCCGCTGGGTGTCGCCAAGCTCGTCGCCGTGCCGATGCGCGTCATCGGCGTGCTCTTCAAGCCGTTGATCTTCGTCCTCAACGGCAGCGCCAACTGGGTGCTCCACCGCATGGGCGTCGAGCCGCAGGAGGAGCTGTCGGCCGCCCGCAGCCCTGCCGAGCTCGCCTCGCTCGTGCGCACCTCCGTCGAGGCCGGCACCCTCGACTCCGGCACCGCCCGGCTCGTGACCCGTTCGCTCGGCTTCGGCGAGCAGACCGCGGCCGACGTCATGACGCCCCGCAACCGCGCGAGCGCCATCGACCGCACCGCGTCCGCCGAGGACCTCGTCTCGCTCGCGCGCCGCACCGGTCACTCGCGCTTCCCCGTCACGGGGGAGGACTGGGACGACATCGACGGTGTCGTCCACGTCAAGAAGGCGATCGCCGTGCCCCACGAGCGCCGCGCCGCCGTGCCGGTCTCGGCGCTGATGATCGACCCGGTCGTCGTCCCCGAGACCCTGCGGCTGGACCCGCTGCTCATGCAGCTGCGTGACTCCGGCCTGCAGATGGGCGTCGTCGTCGACGAGTACGGCGGTACCGCGGGTGTCGTCACGCTGGAGGACCTCGTCGAGGAGATCGTCGGCGAGGTGAGCGACGAGCACGACCTCGCGCAGACCACCGGTCGTCGCCTCCGCGACGGCGTGTGGACCGTGCCCGGCCTGTGGCGCCCCGACGAGGTGCGTGACCGTCTCGGCGCCGAGGTGCCCGAGGGTGCGGCCTACGAGACCGTCGGCGGCTGGGTCATGGCCGAGCTCGGCCGGGTCCCCAAGGTCGGTGACGTCGTCGAGCTCGACGGCTGGCAGGTGACCGTCACCGACATGGACACCCGCCGCGTCGACCGCCTCCGCTTCGTCCGGCAGGCCCCGGCGGAGGGCGACGTCTCGAGCGACGAGCGCGGGTCGAAGGGGGGTGAGCTCCAGTGACGACCGTGCTCATCACCGTCGCCCTGCTGCTCGCCAACGGCTTCTTCGTCGGCGCCGAGTTCGCCGCGATGTCCGCGCGGCGCTCGCAGCTCGAGCCCCTCGCCGATGCCGGCAACAAGCGCGCGGCCATCGCCGTCGACGCCCTCCAGCACACCGGTGTCCTGCTCGCCACCTGCCAGCTCGGCATCACCATCTGCTCCGTGCTCCTCGGTGCCATCTCCGAGGCGGCGCTGCACCACGCGCTGCACCCCGTCATGGAGAGCATCGGCGTGCCGCACGCCTTCACCGACGCCGCCTCGCTCGTCCTGGCCATCGCGATCGTCGTCTACCTGCACGTCGTCGTCGGCGAGATGGTCCCCAAGAACCTCTCCATCGCCGGCCCGGAGCGCTCCGCGATCATGCTCGTGCCGCCGCTCATGTGGGTCATGAAGATCGCCAAGCCGGTCATCCTCGTCATGGACTGGGTGTCCAAGGCCTTCGTCCGGGCCATGGGCATCGACCCCAAGGACGAGGTCGGCTCGGCCTTCACGGCCGAGGAGGTGCAGCACATCGTCACCGAGTCGCACCGCGAGGGCCTCGTCGAGACCGAGAAGTACGGCCTCGTCGGCGCGGCGCTCGAGTTCTCCGACAAGGACGCCCGCGACGTCGGGGTGCCCGTCGCCGAGCTGGTGACCGTGCCGCGCGACGCGACGCCCGACGACATCGAGCGGCTCGTGGCCCGTTACGGGTACTCGCGCTACCCGATGACCGACGAGGCCGGCGAGCTCATGGGCTACCTGCACCTGAAGGACGTGCTCTACGCCGACGAGACCGAGCGCAGCGAGCCGGTGCCCCGCAAGCGGCTGCGCCGCATGGCGACGGTCCAGCCGGCCGACGAGGTCGAGGACGTGCTCGCGACGATGCAGCGCACCGGCACCCACCTGGCCCGCGTCGTCGACGACGCCGGCTCCACGCTGGGCGTCGTCTTCCTCGAGGACGTCATCGAGGAGCTCGTGGGCGAGGTGACGGACTCCACCCAGCGGGGGTGACCCCCTTCGTCCTGATCTGACCGGTCAGGTGGTCGCGTGGTGCTGCATGCCCGCGGGATTGCTGCACCACGTGACCACCTGACCTCGGTCTGTGCACAACCTCGCGGCGGGGCCCGGCGATTCCGGCACGCTGACGAGGTGGCCCGACCCCGAGACCTTCCCGGCCCCTTCGCGCAGGGGGCCTTCGCCGTGCACCTGGCGAAGGGGGCCAAGGTCCCGATGAGCAGTCTGCGGACCCTGCCCAACCCGTACCGCGGGGTCCGGGCGCACGCGCCGCCGCAGACCGTCGCCGAGCGCTTCGCGATGCTGTCGCTCGTGCGGCCCGGGCTGCTGCTGTCCCACTGCTCCGCGGCCCTGGTGTGGGATCTGCCGGTGCCACGCTCCTGCGAGCACCCGGCCCTGCACGTCACGGCACCGGGCACGCGGCTGCGTCGGCCCGGCGTGGTCGCCCACCGGGGTGTGCGCGAGGCGGACCGGGTCGCGGGGGTGCCGGTGACCTCCCTCGCGGACACGTGGATCGACCTCGCGGCGAGCCTGTCGCTCGCCGACCTCGTCGTGCTCGGTGACGCGGTCGTCCGACGACTGGGGAGCATCGACCCCCTTCGTCAACGGGCCGGCCGTCGGGTGCCGGGAGTGGTCCGCGCGCGAGAGGCGCTCGAGTGGATGCGGCTGGGCAGTCGGTCGGCGATGGAGACCCGGTCACGGGTTCTCTTCGCGCGGGCGGGCCTGCCCGAGCCCGCGCTCAACGCCGAGATCCACGACCCCGACGGCGGCTGGCTCGCGACGAGCGACCTCGTCTGGCGCGAGCGGCGGGTCGTGGGGGAGTACCAAGGCGCCCACCACTTCGGCGACTACGCGCGGGGCGGCGACGATATCCTGCGGCGCCGACTCATCGAGGGCATCGGGTGGGTCTTCGTCGACTTCACCAAGGACGACTATTACGCCCGGCCGCGGCGCGTGGCCCTGCTCCGGCGTCTGGCGGGCCACCTCGACTGTGGACTCGACCCGGCCAGGCTGGCCGCGATCGAGCAGTCCCGCGAGCTACCCGGGGCTCCGGTCCGCCGGTGCGGGGCCTGACCCGAGGTGCGGGAACGCTGACAATGCCATCAGGTGGTCCCTTGGTGCTGCATGCCCGAGGGAATGCAGCACCAAGGGACCACCTGATGGGTGCTCGAGCGGGGGGTGGATCAGTACTAGACGGTATGACGTGACCGGCTCGCTTTGAGGCGGTTGCGGGCCGGGGCCTCACTCACAGAGATTCGTGGGTTACCGAGCAGGGGCCGCCTGCTCGGTCTATCCGACAGTTGTGGGAGGCCCCGGTGTTTACCGAGCGTACGAGCGTTGGGCTCGACGTGCACGCAAGATCGGTCGTGGCTGCAGCGATTGACGGCGTCACGGGCGAGCTCATGCAGAGCAGATTGACCCCCTCGCACGAGCACATCCGCGCGTGGTTGGACGGCCTGCCAGGTCCGGTGGCGGTGGCCTACGAGGCAGGCCCGACTGGCTTCGGGCTCTACCGGTATCTGACTGCGGCCGGGATCCGCTGCGAGGTCGTCGCACCGTCGAGACTGCAGAAGCCGGCTGGTGACCGGGTCAAGACCGACGCCAAGGACGCGGTCCACCTGGCCCGTCTGCTGCGGCTGGACGAGATCACGGCCGTGGCGATCCCATCGGTCGACACCGAGGCCGCCCGCGATCTGGTCCGGGCTCGCGAGGACTGCCGTGGCGACCTGATGCGTGCCAGGCACCGGCTTTCGAAGCTGTTGCTGCGGCACGGGATCGTGTACTACGGCGGCGATGCCTGGACCGGCAAGCACGACCAGTGGCTGCGCACCGAAGCGCTCCCGCAGCTGTCTCAGCGGGCGACGCGGATGGCGTTCGATAACGACTACGAGACCGTGCTGGCCACCAAGTCCCGCAGGGACCGGCTTGACGCGGCTATCGAGGAGATGGCAGCGGGCTCGGAGTTCACTGCGGTCGTCCGCCGACTGGGCTGCCTGCGTGGCGTGAGCACGCTGACAGGGTTCGCGTTGGCGGTCGAGATCGGCGACTGGCACCGGTTCACCGGCAACACGATCGGATCTTTCGTCGGGCTCGTCCCCACTGAGCACTCATCGGACGGTACCCGCAGTCAGGGCTCGATCACCAAGACCGGTAACGGCCACGCCCGCCGACTTTTGGTCGAGGCCGCCTGGCACCACCGGGCCCGCTACCGGATCGGTAAGACCATGCGGGATCGATGGGACCTCGCGCCAGCCGCTGCGCGGGTCCGAGGCGATGAGGGCAACCGTCGCCTCCACCAGCGTTGGGTCCGTTTCATTGAACGCCGCAAACGCCCGAACGTGGCGAACATCGCCATCGCCCGCGAGCTCGCCGGATGGTGCTGGTCCCTGGCCGTCCTCGAGGACATGTAGCCCTCCGGCCGCGATCTGCTTCATCAGCATCGGCTCGGTGACAGCGCGTGGAGCGACCCGCGAAACAACTATGAGCAGATCCTTCGGGATCGACGCTCGCTCCTAGACAAGCGGAAGCGCTCCAGCCGAATCACCGTCCTGCGGTAGCCAACCCGCGCATATCAGTCTGACCGCGCGTCGCCAACGACACGCTCACCGAGACCGACGCCGACGAAGCACGGGGCGCCCGCCCCCAGAGCATTCGGGGACGGGCGCCTCACCCTGCCCATTGACAGGAGGTCGCTCCATATCAGTTGTACTCGGCCGGCGCAGTGCGGGCAGGTCTTGATGCGACCTGGTGACCGTGCCGCGCGACGCGACGCCCGACGACATCGAGCGGCTCGTGGCCCGTTACGGGTACTCGCGCTACCCGATGACCGACGAGGCCGGCGAGCTCATGGGCTACCTGCACCTGAAGGACGTGCTCTACGCCGACGAGACCGAGCGCAGCGAGCCGGTGCCCCGCAAGCGGCTGCGCCGCATGGCGACGGTCCAGCCGGCCGACGAGGTCGAGGACGTGCTCGCGACGATGCAGCGCACCGGCACCCACCTCGCGCGGGTCGTCGACACCGACGGCTCGGTGCGCGGCGTCGTCTTCCTCGAGGACGTCATCGAGGAGCTCGTCGGAGAGGTGTCGGACTCCACCCAGCGGGGGTGATCCCCTTCGACCGTTGCTGGCGGCGGGCATGGCGCGTGGACGGTTGGCGCGAGACCACGCCATCCCGTGCTACTCTCTCGCTAGCTCCCAGGGGAATGTCGCATGGTTCTTTTGGGGGGGAGGCCCTTTTGTGATGAGCTAAGTGAGGAAGTCCATGCAGTCTGTCAGCGCTCCTGAGCATGTCCCCGAAACCAATAGCGACCACACGAGCCGCCGTACGATCGTGCGCGGGGCCGCGTGGGCTGCGCCCGTGATCGTGACAGCGGCCGCGGCGCCGTCCTTGGCTGCGTCGGCCGATTGCCCGCCGCGGAACGAGACGATGGACCCCCGGCAGGCACCGTGGAACCAGCAGCAGAATGTCGCGATCATGCAGTTCGTCCGGAACGCGGACGGTAGCGGGTATGTATACGTAGAGTATGTCAAGGCCTACCCGTCGGCCACGGCTATCAACGTCAACGGTGTCATCGTCAAGAAGTGGGACAATGGGGCGCAGGTGGGGGATAACTACACCTACACCTTCCCTGCCGGGGACGGATGTTTCAACCCGAGCATTATTCAGGTAGACGGCAACAACACCCACTGGTCCAACCGTGTTAACGGCGGAAAGGGCGGTTGGCAGTAGCGGCGTGTAGCGCCACGAGTCTTGCGTCAGGGCCCAATGGGGTTGACCCCGTTTCGTGGACATCGGTTAAGCGGCCCGTCCGGCCGCGGTGGTGAGGCGGTGCTCAAAGGCTACCGGGGGATCTGGCCGAGCGCGGAGTGGCGTCGGCGGTGGTTGTAGACGTTCTCGATCCAGGAGCTGACCGCGGCGATGGCCTCGGCTCGGGTGGCGAAGGAGTGCCCGTCGTAGTACTCGGCCTTTAGGGTCGACCAGAAGCTCTCCTGTTGGGCGTTGTCCCAGCACACGCCGGTGCGACCCACCGACAGGCGCACGTCGACCTCTGCGGCGACGTCGGCCAGTTGACTGGAGGTGTACAGACCAGGTTCAACCGGTCGATGTAACACCAGCTTGTTGGTGCAAGAGGAGATGCTCGTTAAAGACTTCCGCTGGGGTCTTCCAGCCCAGTGATTTTCGGGGTCTGGTGTTCAGGGCGTGAGCGACGGCTTCGATCTCCTGGGCGGACCAGCGGGACAGGTCGGTGCCTTTGGGGAAGTACTGCCGCAGCAGCCCGTTGGTGTTCTCGTTCGTGCCACGTTGCCACGGCGACTGGGGGTCGGCGAAGAAGACCGGGATGCCGGTCTCGACCCGGACTGGGCGTGGGCGGAGATCTCCTTGCCCGTGGCGGCTACGACATGGCCGGACTGGCCGGCGACGACCAGGAGGAGCTGGGCCGCCAGCTCGCCAGTGAGTTGGTCGGACGTGGGGCGCGGGTGGTCGACCTCGCCGAGCGCATCGGCTGGGCCGCCCACACGCTGGTCTGTGCCGTCATTACCTCGCCGGCGGGTGGCGCGCGCCTCGTGCGTGCCGCACCCCACAAGCCCGCGTACTTCGTGCGCAGCCAGGACGTCGTCCTCGGGCTGCCGGTCGCTGCGGACGAACTGGCCACCACCCTTCGCCCGCTCCTGGCCGACGTCGACTGCATCGTCGGTCCTGCCGTGCCGATCACCGAGTTTCCCGACTCCCTCGCGATGGGGCAGCGGCTCAGCGCCCTTCGGGCCGTCGCCCACGCGGGGCCGACCTTCGTCGACGACTCCCCGCTCGAGCTCGTCTGCGTGGCCGACCCGGTCGCCGTGCGGGCCCTGCAGCGCAAGTACTTCGGAGAGCTCGACCGGCTGCCCGAGGACCAGCGTGCGGTGCTCGTCGAGACGCTCCGCCAGTGGTTGCTCCAGTGGGGCCACCGGCCGGGGATCGCCCAGGCCCTCACGGTTCACCCGCAGACCGTGAGCGGTCGTCTGCACCGGTTACGTGACCTGCTCGCCGACGATCTTGAGGACGTCGTCGTCCGGGCCGAGCTGCTCGTGCTGCTCACGGCCGAAGGGGCCGCCTGATCGGCGACCCCTTCTGTGCTCTCCATGTCAGGAGAGTGACAACCGCGGAGGCCTCCCCGGTCCGAGGTGTGAGTTGGTCAGTAGTCGTAGGAGAGCGGGGTGCGGTTGGTCATCCACCCGCTGTTCTGCTGCTCGATGATGAGCCACTTGGCCTCGGGGTAGGAGGTCGCCTCGATGTGAGCCTTGAACTGCGCAGACTTAGGGGTGACGCCCGGGAGGGTCGTGGCGTAGAGGTTCCACTGGACGCTGCTGCCCGGCGCCTTCCCCGCGAAGGGGAGGGTGATCGTGACCACGTTGCCGCTCCCCTCCGCCTTGCCCGGGCCGCGGTACGTGAACGCCCCCGTGTACACCGACGTGTCGAGGGTCACCGTGATGACGATGTCGTGGGGGTAGGGCTTGTTCCCGTACGCGATGCAGGCCTGGTAGTTGTTCGGCGAGTACCGAACCGTGCCGCTGATCTGGTCGCTGTTGTTGTTGATCGGCTGGCGGCCGTTGGACGACCACATGTCGAAGACGTAGCAGTCCTTTTTGGGGGATGCGGCGAGGCTGGGGGCGGTCGCTGCGATGGTCACGGCAGGGGCGGCCCAAGCGACGCCGCGGGTGACCGCGCGCCGGGTGATGCTCGAAGGCGGGTTGCTCATTGGCATTCTCCTGTGGAGGGGTCATGGTAGCACTGGTTCTTCACATCATGGTGACGGGATGGGAAAGGCGCCGCTATCGGCCGCTGTGCTAGTTCTCGATAGGCCAATATCATGTCGTGATAGAGCCTGCATCCTCGTGGGGACAAGTCCTATGATTCGCCACGTCCGCGCTAGCGGTTGACGTCTGAGCACATGTGGGGGTGTCGGATGAGCAGAACGGCGACGAACGCGCTTGCACGTGAGTTGCTGGAGTCTCACGGCTCGGAGTTGGGGAACTGGGTGCCGGACCTCCTCCGGGACGTCTTGGCGGAGCTGGGTCTGCCTGAGGTGCCGATCGAGCACGAGTGGCCGGTGGACATCGTGGCGGTCGCGCGCGAATTCGTGACGTGCGTTGCGACGGATGATCTCGACCGGCTCGGGGAGCCCGGAGGGGTCCTCGAACGGCTCGGCGCTGAAGCGGCGCGTGGGGAGATCGGCTTCAAGACGCTCGCGCGCTCGATCCGAGTGAGCGTTCGGCGGTTCCAGTCCCAGGTCCACCGCGCCCTCCTGGATCGCGGCCTCGATCATGACCGAGAGGCAGTCGTCGAGCTGCTTGAGCGGATCCTGGAGGCGGGCGAGCTGTCCGTCACCGCCTGCTTGGCGGGATTCAAGAACGCGGGTCTTGGACGCGATGGGCCGACCGAGGACCTGCGGCGTGTCGCGAGCGCGCTCATCCGGGGTGGTGGTCGCACGAGCGAGCTCGCGGAGCAGATGGGGTGGCGCCCCGACACGCACGTCTGCGTCATCATCAGCGCTCCCGAGGATGTGCCCACCATCCAGCGGGTGGCCGGAGAGCGGTTGGCCTTCTTCCCGCGGAGCGACAGTGTCGTGCTCGTGCAGCCAGTGCGCAGGGAGCAGCTGGCGACGTCCCTTCGTTCGCAGCTCGCGGACTGCGCCTGCGCGGTGGGTCCGGCCGTGCCGTTGGCCGAGGTGCCGGGGTCGCTCAGCCTGACCCTGCGGCTACGGGGTATGGCACTCACCCATCGGGGACCATTGTTTGTCGACGACTACCTGCTCGAGTTGGCGTGCAGCGCCGATCCGGTCGTCGTCGCGGCGTTGCGCCGCAAACACTTCGTGGAGCTCGACCTGCTGGGCGTCGAGCAGCGGGAGGCCCTCGTGGCGACCCTCCGCGAGTGGATCCTGCAGTGGGGGCACCGACCGGGCATCGCCAAGGCGCTGCACGTTCACCCGCAGACGGTGAGTGGTCGGATCAACCGGCTCAAGGACCTCCTGGCCAATGACCTGGAGGATCCGGCGGCCAGGGCCGAGCTCCTTGTGCTGCTCATGGCCGACGCGTGGTGACCCCCTTCGGCACGAGATGGCTCCGCCCAAGCCGTGGGGGAGGCGTAATCCACGACGCCCCACGCAAGCTCCTCAGGGAGTGGGGAGGGGATCGGGGCGAAGTCGGCGTGGCGCTGGCCACATCTGGGGGGATACTGGAACATGCTGGGGTTCATCCGACACCAGGAGAGTGACATGTCCAGCACACCAGAGGTGCAGGCCCGCGCGAAGGAAGGCTTCTCCTCACGCAAGGTCTTCATCTTCGCGGCCATCGGCTCGGCCGTCGGCCTGGGCAACATCTGGCGATTCCCCTACGTCGCCTACGAGGGCGGCGGCGGCGCCTTCATCATCCCGTACCTGTGCGCGCTGCTCCTCGCGGGCATCCCGCTGCTCTACCTCGACTACGCGATCGGCCACCGCTACCGCGGGTCGGCTCCGCTCTCCCTTCGCCGTCTCGGCCGGGGTGCGGAGTGGCTCGGCTGGTGGATGGTCCTCATCTGCGTGATCATCGCCGTCTACTACGCGGCGATCCTCGCGTGGGCGAGCAAGTACGCGGTCCTGTCCTTCACCAAGGGCTGGGGTGACGACCCCGAGGGGTACTTCATGCACGACTACCTGCATCGAGCCAAGGTCCCCGGCCCGACGATGGACTTCGTCCCCGAGATCACGCTGACGATGATCGTCGTCTGGGTCGTGACGATCGGCGTGCTGGCCCTCGGCGTCCAGACCGGCATCGGCCGCACGGCCGTCGTCTTCATCCCGGTGCTCGTGATCGCCTTCATCGTGCTCGTCATCCAGGCGCTGACGCTCGACGGCGCGACGGAGGGGCTCAACGCCTTGTTCACTCCCGACTGGGGCGCCCTGACCGACGGCGCCGTGTGGATCTCCGCGGTCGGGCAGATCTTCTTCAGTCTCTCCGTCGGCTTCGGCATCATGATCACCTACGCCAGCTATGTCGGCCGCAAGACCGACATGACCGGCTCGGGCGCGGTCGTCGCCTTCTCCAACTCGGGCTTCGAGCTGCTCGCCGGCATCGGCGTCTTCGCGGCCCTGGGCTTCATGGCCACGACGGCGGGCACCTCGGTCGGCGAGGTCCTCGGCAGCGGCGGCATCGGCCTGGCCTTCATCGCCTTCCCGACGATCATCAACGAGGCGCCCGGCGGCGTCATCATCGGCGTGCTCTTCTTCGTCTCGCTGCTGCTCGCCGGCATCACCTCGCTCATCTCGATCGTCGAGGTGATCATCGGGGCGGTGCGCGACAAGGTCGGCATCTCCCGCCTCGCGGCGACCTTCGTCGTGGGTGTGCCGATCGCCGTCATCAGCGTGCTGATGTTTGCGACGACCGGTGGGCTCTACGTGCTCGACACGATGGACGCCTTCGTCAACAGCTTCGGCATCATCGCCGTCGCGGCCGTGATGATGCTCGCCGTCACCTACGTCTTCCGCAAGCTGCCCGTGCTGCGCGAGCACCTCGACGCGCGCAGCTCGGTCAAGCTCAAGGGCTGGTGGCCGGCGCTCGTGGCCGTCGTCGTCCCGATCCTGCTGATCGTCATGCTCTGGCAGGCGCTGCGGGACAAGCTCGACGCGCCCTACGAGGACTACCCGGCCGACCTGCTGGGCGTCTTCGGCTGGGGCATGGTCATCGCGCTGCCGATCATCGCGATCGTGCTGTCCTTCATCCCGTGGCGCAAGGACGTCTCGCTCGAGGACCCGACCGTGGCCGGGGACGGAGGTGAGCAGCCATGACCACCACCGCGATCATCATGATGATCGTCGCGATCCTCGTCATCTGGGGAGGCCTCGCGCTGGCGATCACCAACCTGGCCCGCAACGGCGACTCCGCCGCCGAGGACGTGCGTGAGTTCGAGGTCCACCGCGACCTCTGACCGCAGGCAGGACGAAGGGGGCCGACGACCAGGTGTCGTCGGCCCCCTTCGCACGTCGTGGTGCCGCTATCTTGTGACTGTCGGCGCGGCGTTGGGCTGCGCCAGGACCACGGGGAGACGCCATGCGCACGTTGCCGAGCTGGGTCATGTCCGGAGCATTGGGGGTGGCACTTGTCGGGATCGCGGCGCCCGCCGCGACCTCCGCGCCGGTCGAGGGGAGCTTCGAGGTCGTCGACTGGGAGATCCAGGCGTCGTGCCTCAACCACGGCGCCCCGTCGCCCGTGGTGACGTACACGGTGCCGACCGCGGTGACCTCCTGGCGCAACATCCTCTTCGCCGTCGACGACCAGTCCGGATACTCCCGTACCGCGCTGCAGGAGGGGCAGCCGTCGGTCACCGAGACCCTCGCGCCGATCGCCAGCGGCGAGCACCGGCTGCGCGAGGTCGCCGGGGGCGAGCAGGAGCTCACCGTGACCGCGCCGGAGTGCCCCGAGGGATCGCCGGACCCGACGTCCGACGTGTTCCCCAACGACCGGGTCGCCGCGGCGGTCGTCGACGGGGCCTTCACCGAGCCGACGTGCACCAACCCGACCGAGCAGTCCCTCGAGCCGCCGGTCCTGCCCTTCGACTACGACAACACCGGCACGGACAACGGTTTCATCGCCTACGCCGTCGACGGCCTCGTCCAGCTCGGGACCTTCGTCAGCCCCGGGGGCAGCCGCACCCAGGCGATCGCGATGGAGGAGGGCGAGCACACCTACAGCCTCTACGGGGCGAAGGGGGAGCTGCTCGACAGCGTCACCGTCACCGCGCCCGACTGCAGCGACGACGGAACGGTTGACCCCGGTACGGACGAGCCGGGCAGCGACGAGCCCGGCACCGACGACCCGGGCACGGACGAGCCGGGGACCGGCGACCCGGGCACCGGGACAGACGAGCCGGGCGACGACGCCGGCACCCCCGTGGTCACGGCGCCGACCCCCGAGATCCCCAAGGTCGTGCAGACCGGCTGAGCGTCGACCCCCTTCGCCTGCCGCTGGGTTGAGGTGATCGCGACCGAATAGCCGGTCGGGGGTACCTCGACTCGCGGTGCGCGGCTCGACCCAGCCCGCAGACGACGAAGGGCCGCCAGCGATCGCTGGCGGCCCTTCGTGAAAAAACGCGCCCCCGGCAGGATTCGAACCTGCGGCCCCTGGTACCGGAAACCAGTGCTCTATCCCCTGAGCTACGGAGGCGGGGTGGTGCCCGGTGAGATTAGCACCGGGGGTGGACGTCCCGAGAATCGGCCGGCGCATCGACGCACGTGGTGGCGCACCTAGACTGAGCGACCGTGACCCCCGAAGAGCTTGTCGACGCCATCCGTGCCGCCCTCACCGCCGCCGTCGAGGCCGGCGACCTGACCGTCGAGGTGCCCACCGGGATCAGGGTCGAGCGACCGAAGCAGAAGGGCCACGGCGACTGGACGACCAATGTCGCGATGCAGCTCGCCAAGCCCGCCGGCATGAAGCCCCGTGACGTCGCGACCGCGATCGCCGCCCGCCTCGAGCAGGCCGAGGGCGTGGCCTCCGTCGAGGTCGCCGGCCCCGGCTTCCTCAACATCACCCTCGAGGCCGCCTCCGCGGGTGCCCTCGCGCGCACCATCGTCGAGGCCGGCGCCGACTACGGCCGCAACGACGCGATGGCCGGCCACGTGGTCAACCTCGAGTTCATCTCGGCCAACCCGACCGGCCCGCTGCACATCGGCCACACCCGCTGGGCCGCGCTCGGCGACTCGATGCGCCGCCTGCTCGCCGCCTCCGGCGCCGACGTCACGGCCGAGTACTACATCAACGACGCCGGCGCCCAGATGGACAACTTCGGCGCCTCGGTCCTCGCCCGGGCGAAGGGGGAGCCCACCCCCGAGGGCGGCTACCCCGGCGCCTATGTCGACGAGCTGGCCGCGACCGCCCTCGAGCAGCGTCCCGACCTGCTCGAGCTGCCCGCCGACGAGGCCCTCGCGACCGCCCGCGCCATCGGCTACGAGGCGCAGCTCGCCGACATCCGCAGCGCCCTCGAGGACTTCGGCGTCACCTTCGACGTGTGGTTCTCCGAGAAGACGCTGCACGACGGGGGAGCGGTCGAGCAGGCCATCGCCCGCCTGCGCGAGCAGGGCCACGTCGACGACCGCGACGGTGCCGTCTGGCTGCGCACGACCGACTTCGGCGACGACAAGGACCGCGTGCTCGTGCGCGCCGACGGCGTCCCGACGTACTTCGCGGCCGACGCCGCCTACTACCTGAGCAAGAAGGACCGCGGCTTCCCGGAGAAGATCTACCTCCTCGGTGCCGACCACCACGGCTACGTCGCCCGGCTCAAGGCGATCGCTGCCTGCGCGGGCGACGACCCGGAGAAGAACATCGAGATCCGCATCGGTCAGCTCGTCAACCTCGGCGGCGCCAAGCTGTCCAAGCGCGCCGGCAACATCATCGAGCTGCGGGACCTCGTCTCGTGGATCGGCTCCGACGCCGTGCGCTACTCGCTGGCCCGCTACCCCGCGGACAGCCCGCTCAGCCTCGACGGCGAGGAGCTGCGCAAGCAGACCAACGACAACCCGGTCTTCTACGTGCAGTACGCCCACGCCCGCACCTCCAACGTCGCCCGTCTGGCGGCCGAGGACGGCGTGCGCCGCGAGGACGGATTCGACCCGGGCCTGCTGTCGCACCCGACCGAGGCCACCCTGCTCGCGACCCTCGGCGACTTCCCGCGGATCGTCGCCCACGCCGCCGAGCTGCGCGAGCCGCACCGCGTCGCCCGCTACCTCGAGACCCTCGCCGGCCACTTCCACAGGTGGTACGACACCTGCCGCGTGCGCCCGCGCTCCGACGAGGAGATCACCGACACGCACCGCACCCGCCTGTGGCTCAACGACGCCACCCGCCAGGTGCTCGCCAACGGCCTCGACCTGCTCGGCGTCTCCGCGCCCGAGCGGATGTGAGGCCGGCATGGCGACGAACATGAGGGCCCACGAGGCCGGCATCCTCCACGCCGACGGCTACGGGGCGGCGCCCCAGTGGCTGCCGACGCCGCAGGACGTCAACGAGCTCCTGCCGCAGCTGTGGCCGGCCAACGTCGAGCGCAGTGCCGACGGCGTGCTCGCGGTGGCGGGCCTGCCCGTCACCGACATCGCCCGTGACTTCGGCACCGCCGCCTACGTCCTCGACGAGGACGACTTCCGCTCCCGCGCACGGGCGTTCAAGGACGACTTCACCGCGCCCTTCGACGCCGTGGCCGGTGCCGATGTCTACTACGCGGGCAAGGCCTTCCTGTGCTCCGCGGTCGCCCGCTGGGTCATGGAGGAGGGGCTGGGCCTCGACACCTGCAGCGGTGGCGAGCTCGCCGTCGCGCAGCGCGTCGGCTTCCCCGGCGAGCGAATCGCCCTGCACGGCAACAACAAGTCGGTCGCCGAGCTGCGGCAGGCGCTCGGATACGGCGTCGGCCGGATCGTCGTCGACTCCTTCGCCGAGATCGACCGCGTCGCCGAGGTCGCGGCCGAGGTCGGCGTCGTCGCGCCCGTCATGGTCCGCGTGACCGTCGGCGTCGAGGCCCACACCCACGAGTTCATCGCGACCGCCCACGAGGACCAGAAGTTCGGCTTCTCCCTCGCCGGCGGGCAGGCCCGCGCCGCCATCGACGCCATCGTGGCGAAGGGGGAGCACCTGCGCCTGCTCGGGCTGCACAGCCACATCGGCAGCCAGATCTTCGACGTCTCCGGCTTCGAGATCGCCGCCCGACGGCTCGTCGCGCTGCACACCGAGGTCGCCGACGTCCACGGCATCGCGATGCCCGAGATGGACCTCGGTGGTGGCTACGGCATCGCCTACACCTCCGAGCACACCCCGCTGACCGCCGGCGAGCTCGGCAGCCAGATGGCCGCCCTCGTCGACCGCGAGCTCAAGGAGCTGCGCGACGGGCACCCCGAGGCGCCGCTGCCGCGGATCTCCATCGAGCCCGGCCGCGCGATCGCCGGCCCGAGCGCCTTCACCCTCTACGAGATCGGCACGGTCAAGGACGTCGAGGTCGCCCACGACGCGATCCGCTCCTACGTCAGCGTCGACGGCGGCATGAGCGACAACGTGCGCACCGCGCTCTACGGCGCCGACTACTCGTGCACCCTCGCCAGCCGCACGTCGAGCGCCGGTCCGCGTCTGGTCCGTGTCGTCGGGCGGCACTGCGAGAGCGGCGACATCGTCGTCATGGACGAGTACCTGCCCGCCGACATCACGCCCGGTGACCTCATCGCGGTCCCCGGCACCGGTGCCTACTGCCGCAGCCTGTCCAACCAGTACAACCACACCCCCCGCCCGCCGGTCATCGCCGTGCGGGACGGCGTCGCGCGCGTCATCGTGCGTCGCGAGACGATCGACGACCTGCTCGCCCTCGACGTGGACGAGCCCGCCCCGCAGGAGGTCCGATGACCACCGACCAGCAGACCCCCCTTCGCGTCGCCCTGCTCGGTGGCGGCGTCGTCGGCGGCAGCGTCGCCCGCCAGCTGATCACGCAGGCCGACGACCTCGCCCAGCGCATCGGTCGCCCGCTCGAGCTCGTCGGCATCGCGGTGCGTCGCGCCGGCCGCGACCGCTCCGACCTGGGCGTCGACCCGGCGCTCTTCACGACGGGCGCCGCCGAGCTCGTGACCCGCGCCGACATCGTCGTCGAGGTCATCGGCGGCATCGAGCCGGCCCGCAGCCTCATCCTCTCGGCGATGGAGCACGGTGCCTCCGTCGTGACGGCCAACAAGGCGCTGCTCGCCGAGGACGGCCCGACCCTCTACGCGGCGGCCGCCGACCACGGCGTCGACCTCTACTACGAGGCCGCGGTCGCCGGGGCGATCCCGATCCTGCGCCCGATCCGCGACTCGCTCGCCGGCGACTCGATCCGTCGGGTCATCGGCATCGTCAACGGCACGACGAACTTCGTGCTCGACGCCATGGACTCCACGGGCGCCGGATTCTCCGAGACGGTCGAGCGCGCCCAGGCGCTCGGCTACGCCGAGGCCGACCCGACCGCCGACGTCGAGGGATTCGACGCGGCGGCCAAGGCCGCGATCCTGTCCTCGCTGGCCTTCCACTCCCGGGTCGGCAGCGCCGACGTGCACCGCGAGGGCATCACCGAGGTGAGCGCCCGCGACGTCGCGGCGGCGCGCGACATGGACTGCACCGTCAAGCTGCTCGCGATCTGCGAGCGGGTCGAGGGCCCCGACGGCACCCCGGGCATCTCCGCCCGGGTGCACCCGGCGCTCATCCCGCTCACCCACCCGCTCGCCTCCGTGCGCGAGGCCTACAACGCGGTCTTCGTCGAGGCCGAGGGCGCGGGCGACCTGATGTTCTACGGTCAGGGCGCCGGCGGCGACCCGACGGCCAGCGCCGTGCTCGGCGACATCGTCGCCGTCGCGCGCACCCGGGTCACCGGCGGTCGCGGGCCGGGGGAGAGCGCCTATGCGCACCTGCCGGTCCTGCCCATCGGCCAGGCGATCACGCGCTACCACGTGAGCCTCGACGTGGCCGACCGTCCGGGTGTCCTCGCGAGCGTCGCGCAGGTCTACTCCGACCACGGTGTGTCCATCGAGACCGTGCGCCAGCAGGTGGTCACCGACGACCACGGCGTGGCGCGGGCGATGCTCATCATCGTCACCCACGCGGCGACCGATGCCGCACTCTCCGCGACCGTCGCCGAGCTCGCCCGGCTCGAGACGGTCAACGAGGTCACCTCCGTCATGCGTGTTGAAGGGAACTGACACATGGCAGCCCACCAGTGGCGCGGCGTCATCACCGAGTACTCCGACCGGCTGCCGATGCTGGCCGGTGCCCCGACCGTCACCCTGCGCGAAGGGGGGACCCCCCTCATCCCCGCCGAGCACCTCAGCGAGCTCGTCGGCGCGCAGGTCCACGTCAAGTACGAGGGCCTCAACCCCACCGGGTCCTTCAAGGACCGCGGCATGACGACCGCGATGTCAATGGCCGCGGCGAAGGGGGCCAAGGCGGTCATCTGCGCCTCCACCGGCAACACCTCGGCGTCGGCCGCCGCCTATGCGACCAAGGCCGGCATGACCTGCGCCGTCCTCGTGCCCGAGGGCAAGATCGCCATGGGCAAGCTCTCGCAGGCGATCGCGCACGGCGCGACCCTGCTGCAGGTGGACGGCAACTTCGACCACTGCCTCGACGTCGCCCGCAAGCTCGCCGAGACCTACCCGGTCGAGCTGGTCAACTCGGTCAACCCCGCGCGCATCGAGGGGCAGAAGACCGCGTCCTTCGAGATCGTCGACGCGCTCGGCGATGCCCCGGACATCCACTGCCTGCCCGTCGGCAATGCCGGCAACATCACCGCCTACTGGCGGGGCTACCGCGAGTACGCCACCGAGACCGAGGGCGTCTCCGGCACGCTGGCGCCGGTGTCGACCCGCACCCCGCAGATGTGGGGATTCCAGGCCGCCGGCTCCGCGCCGATCGTCCTGGGCCACCCGGTCGACGAGCCCGACACGATCGCCACGGCGATCCGCATCGGCAACCCCGCCTCGTGGCAGCAGGCCGAGGCCGCCCGTGACGAGTCCGGCGGGCGCATCGAGGCGGTCACCGACGAGGAGATCCTCGCCGCCCACCGCATCCTCTCCGCGCGCGAGGGCATCTTCGTCGAGCCGGCTTCCGCCGCCTCGGTCGCCGGCCTGCTCAAGGCCGCGGCCGCCGGCCGGGTCCCGGCCGACGCGACGATCGTCTGCACGGTCACCGGCCACGGCCTCAAGGACCCGCAGTGGGCCCTGAAGAATGCCGACGGCTCCGACGTCGCTCCCGTGAGCGTGCCCGCCGAGGCCTACGCGATCGCCCGCGAGCTCGGTCTGCAGGACTGAGCATGTCGATCCCCGTCGGGACGTCGGTCACCCTCGCGGTGCCCGCGTCCAGCGCCAACCTCGGCCCGGGATTCGACTGCGTCGGGCTCGCGCTCGGCGTGTGGGACGAGTGCACGGTCACCGTGACCGAGCAGCCGGGCCTGCAGGTCGAGGTCACGGGCTCGGGCGCCGACTCGGTGCCCCGCGACGAGAGCCACCTCGTCGTGCGGACGATGGCGACCACCTGGCAGCACCTCGGCGTCACGGCTCCGGCTGGGCTGCTGCTCGAGGCGGCCAACGCGGTGCCCCACGGGCGCGGGCTGGGGTCGTCGGCGACGGCGATCGTCACCGGCGTGGCAGCTGCCCACGCCCTGGCGGTGCGCGGTGGTGCGCTCGCGGGGGAGGAGCTCGACCTCGAGGTCGTCAACACGATCGCGGCGGCCCTCGAGGGGCACCCGGACAACTCGTCCGCCAGCGTCTTCGGTGGCGCGACGCTCTCCGTCACGGAGGCCGGCGCGCCGCTGCCGCGGACCCGGACCGTCCCCCTTCGCCTCGACCCGCGGATCACGCCGGTCGTGCTCGTGCCGGGCACGACGCTGAGCACGCACACCGCCCGCTCGGTGCTGCCGGAGGTCGTGCCCCTGGCGACGGCCGCGGCCAACTCCGCGCGCACCGGCCTGCTCGTCCACGCGCTGACGAGCGCCCCCGAACTGCTCGTCGAGGCCACCGCGGACCTGCTGCACCAGGAGGCGCGCCGCCCGAGCTATCCGGAGAGCATGGGGCTCGTCGACGCCCTTCGGGCCGCGGGGCTCGCCGCGACGATCTCCGGTGCCGGGCCCTCCGTGCTCGTCCTCGCCGGTGCCGACCGTGTCGACGAGGTCCGTCGGGTGACGGCCGAGGTGGCCGCCGGCTGGCAGGTACTCACCCCCGGGGTGCCCGCGCACGGGGTGCAGTTGCGCGGGTGATCCCTCACCCGGCACCGCAGTGATACATTGGCGGTGCTCCTTCAGGTCCGGTGCCTCGGCGACGTCGTCGAGTCGCACACGATGGGCCGGAGCCTCCTCCCACGTGAGTGCCATCGGCCTCCGGGTCCGGCACGCAGCCGTGGGGATCAGTGACAAGTCGTCCCGCTCTTGACGGGATTCATCAGGCCTGCCCGTCCCGGGTGGCCCCAACGAGGGAAGGGTCCTTCGTGACCGACACCACGACTGGCGACAGCGCTGCTCCCGCGACCAGCGAGCAGCCCCGTCGCTCCGGCGCCCTGAGCGCCATGCGCCTCGCCCAGCTCCAGCAGCTCGCCTCGAGCATGGGGATCACCGGCACCGCCAAGATGCGCAAGAGCGACCTCATCTCCGCCATCCGCGCCCAGCAGTCCGGCTCCTCCGCGCCCGCCCCGGCGAAGTCGGCGGCAAAGAGCACCTCGGCAGCGCAGGGCACTTCGGCAGCGCAGGGCACTTCGGCTGCGCAGAGCGCCCCGGCCGAGCAGGCCGCCCCGGCCGAGCAGGCCGCCCCCGAGGCGAAGGGGGGCGAGCGCCCCTCCCGCGAGTCGGCCCCCGCCGAGCAGGAGCGCGGCCAGCAGGACACCGACCAGCAGGAGCGCGGCCAGCGCGACTCCGGCGAGCGTCGCGGCGGCAACGACCGCCAGCAGGGTGGCCGCAACGACCAGGGTGGCAACGACCGCCAGCAGCGCGGCGAGTGCCAGCAGGGCGGTGACCGCCAGCAGGGCGGTCGCAACCAGGGCGGCAACCGCAACGACCAGGGCGGCAACGACCGTCAGGGCAGCAACCGCAACGACAACCGCAACCAGGGTGGCAACCAGCAGGGTGGCAACCAGGGCGGCGGCCAGCAGGGCGGCGACGACGAGCGCGGCGGCCGCCGGCGCAACCGCAACCGCAACCGCAACCGGGACAAGCGTCGCGGCGGCGGTCAGCAGTTCGACGACACCGAGCCGCAGATCTCCGAGGACGACGTGCTCGTCCCGGTCGCGGGCATCCTCGACGTCCTCGACAACTACGCCTTCGTGCGCACCTCGGGCTACCTGCCCGGCCCGGGCGACGTCTACGTGCCGCTCGGCATGGTCAAGCGCAACGGCCTGCGCAAGGGTGACGCCGTCACCGGTCAGGTCAAGGCCGCCCGCGAGGGCGAGGAGCCGCAGCAGCAGACCGTCGGGACCAAGGGCAACCGCGGCAAGTACAACCCGCTCGCCAAGCTCGAGACGGTCAACGGCATGACCCCCGACGACGCCAAGCGCCGCGCGGAGTTCGGCAAGCTCACGCCGCTCTACCCGCAGGACCGCCTGCGCCTCGAGACCGAGTCCAACGTCCTCACCACGCGGATGATCGACCTCGTCGCCCCGATCGGCAAGGGCCAGCGTGGCCTCATCGTCGCCCCGGCCAAGGCCGGCAAGACCATGGTCATGCAGTCGATCGCCAACGCGATCACGACCAACAACCCCGAGTGCCACCTCATGGTCGTCCTCGTCGACGAGCGCCCCGAGGAGGTCACCGACATGCAGCGCGCGGTCAAGGGTGAGGTCATCGCCTCCACCTTCGACCGCCCGGCCGACGACCACACGACGGTCGCCGAGCTGGCCATCGAGCGCGCCAAGCGCCTCGTCGAGATGGGCCACGACGTCGTCGTGCTCCTCGACTCGATCACCAAGCTGGGTCGCGCCTACAACCTCGCCGCCCCGGCGAGCGGGCGCATCCTCTCCGGTGGTGTCGACTCCGCGGCGCTCTACCCGCCGAAGAAGTTCTTCGGCGCGGCCCGCAACATCGAGAACGGCGGCTCGCTGACCATCCTCGCGACCGCGCTCGTCGAGACCGGCTCGCGCATGGACGAGGTGATCTTCGAGGAGTTCAAGGGCACCGGCAACATGGAGCTCAAGCTCGACCGTGGCCTGGCCAACCGCCGCATCTTCCCCGCGGTCGACGTCAACGCGTCCGGCACTCGCCGCGAGGAGATCCTCCTCGCGCCCGAGGAGCTGAAGATCATGTGGAAGCTGCGTCGCGTGCTCGCTGCCCTCGACACACAGCAGGGTGTCGAGCTGCTCATCGACCGGCTGCGCAAGACCAAGACGAACTACGAGTTCCTCATGCAGGTCCAGCAGACGAGCTCGATCAAGCTCGACGACGAGGACGAGACCGCCTGACGCCGACCCGACCACGGCTGGGGGCCGCTGCGCAACGTGCGCGGTGGCCCCCTTCGTGGTCAGCACTCATCCTGCGTGACCCTCTCACCCACCCAACTCCGCAAAACCCTAGGGTTTTGCGAAGTTTGGGGCACCCACCCTGCATTGCCCAACGGCAATGCGAAGGGGGAGGTCAGGCCTCGTCGGGGGTGGTGGCGTCCGGCTCGGGGGAGGTGCGGTCGATGCGTCGGCGCATCTCGGGGAAGGCCGCCTCGGTGAAGCCGAAGTCCTCGTAGATGTCGCGGCCCATCTCGGTCGCGTTGAGCGAGAGCACCTCGACGTCGGTCTCGTCCTCGAACCACGCGATGAGCTCGGCGACGACGGCGTGGGTGAAGCCCAGGCGACGGTGCCGGGGGAAGGTGGCGATGTTGGACACGAGGCCACCCGTGCCGCGGCGGCCAGGCGCCGGCATGAGGTCGGTGACCTGACCCATGGCGCACGAGACGACGGTGCCGTGGGCCTCGGCGACGACGACCCGCACGTCGTCCTCACCGAGTCGCAGCTGCAGCCAGCGGGAGGCGTCCTGCTGCCAGCCGATGTCGGAGACCTCCTCGGAGGAGGTGCCCATCGCCTCGAACATCAGTGCCCGCAGGGCGACGATGGTGCCGATGTCGCCGGCCGTGGCCGGCCGGATCACCGAGCCCTCCACGGGCCCGGGCACGGGCTCCCTTCGCCGGTCACGGGTGGTGCGTCGGGGCAGGCGGGGGGCTCGAGGTGCCATGCGCCCATCCTGCCCCAGCCGGGTGCGCCCGCACGGGAACATCCGGGACCGACGTCGTGTTTGGACCACCGTGCCTGCTCTGGCACAATCGATGGCTGGTCCGGTTCACGGCACGCGGCACAGACGCTCGCAGTTGTCGGCCCCAGCGAGGGCGCAACGCCGACCCGGACGACACGACCAAGGAGCACCACGTGAAGAAGGACATCCACCCCACCTACGAGGCCACCAGCGTCTCGTGCACCTGCGGCAACACCTTCACCACCCGCAGCACCAAGCCGGGCGGCGAGATCCGCGTCGAGATCTGCAGCAACTGCCACCCCTTCTACACGGGCAAGCAGAAGATCATGGACACCGGTGGTCGCGTGGCCCGCTTCCAGAAGCGTTACGGCCAGAAGACCGAGGCCAAGTAACCCACTCGATGCGCCGGTCAGCCCACAGGGCTGGCCGGCGCATCAGTCGTTTCCACCACCCCTCCACCTCCGCTCCACCCACCGACCGCCGGGAGGCCACCGTGCTCGAGTCCGTCGAGGCGCTGCTCGCCGAGCACGCCGAGCTCGAGGCGTCGCTCGCCGATCCGGCCGTCATCGGTGATCCCGACCGCCTGCGCGAGGTCAACCGGCGCTATGCCGAGCTGACCCCGGTGGTCACGGCCCAGCGTGAGCTCGACCTGGCCGTCGGTGACCTCGAGGCCGCCCGCGAGCTGGCCGCGGAGGACGCGGCCTTCGCCGCCGAGGTCCCCGCGCTCGAGGAGGCGGTCGCCGCCGGTGAGGACCGGATGCGCCGCCTGCTCATCCCGCGTGACCCCGACGACGACCGTGACGTGATCCTCGAGATCAAGGCGGGCGAAGGGGGAGAGGAGTCCGCCCTCTTCGCCGGCGACCTGCTGCGCATGTACCTGCGCCATGCGGAGAAGCGAGGCTGGACCACCCGCCTGCTCGACGCCACCGAGTCCGATCTCGGCGGCTACAAGGACGTGCGGATCGCGGTCGGCGCCAAGGGCGCGCCGGAGCCGGGCACCGCCCCGTGGGCCCGCCTCAAGTACGAAGGGGGAGTCCACCGCGTCCAGCGCGTCCCCGTCACCGAGAGCCAGGGTCGTATCCACACCTCCGCGGCCGGCGTGTGGGTCATGCCCGACGTCGGCGACGTCGTCGAGGTCGAGATCGACCCCAACGACCTGAAGATCGACGTCTACCGCTCCTCGGGCCCCGGCGGGCAGTCGGTCAACACGACCGACTCGGCCGTGCGGATCACCCACCTGCCGACCGGCACCGTCGTCTCCTGCCAGAACGAGAAGTCGCAGCTGCAGAACAAGGAGTCGGCGATGCGCGTGCTGCGCGCCCGGCTGCACCAGATGGCGATGGACGAGGCGGCCGCCGAGGCGAAGGAGGCGCGCGCCTCGCAGGTGCGCACCGTCGACCGCTCGGAGCGGATCCGCACCTACAACTTCCCCGAGAACCGGATCAGCGACCACCGCACCGGCTTCAAGGCCAACCGGCTCGACACCGTGCTCGACGGCGACCTCGACGCGGTCATCGACTCCGCGGTGCAGGCCGACGAGGAGGCGCGGCTCGCGGCTCTCGCCGGGGACGGGGAGTGACCTCCCTTCGCTCGGCGGTGGGGGAGGCCACGGCCACGCTCACCGCTGCGGGCGTGCCGACCCCGCGACCTGATGCGCTGCTCCTCGCGGCGCACGCGCTCGGCTGCGACCGGGCCGAGGTGGAGCGCCGGATGCTGCTCGGTGCCGACCTCGACGAGATGACCTCGCGGCGGCTCGACGCGCTCGTCGAGGAGCGCGCCGCCCGGGTGCCGCTGCAGCACCTCACCGGCACCGCACCCTTCCGCCGTCTCGAGCTGCACGTCGGGCCCGGGGTCTTCGTGCCCCGCCCCGAGACGGAGGCCGCCGTCGACCACGTGCTGGCGGCGCTCGACGGTCTCGACGCGCCGGTCGTCGTCGACCTGTGCACCGGGTCCGGGGCGCTCGCCCTCGGGGTCGCCGACGAGGCACCCACCGCCGAGGTCGTCGGCGTCGAGCTCAGCGAGCTCGCCCTGGCCTGGGCCGCGCGCAATGTCGAGGCCACCGGGCTGCCGGTCCGGCTCGTGGCCGCCGACGCGACGGCCGACCCCGCCGCCGTCCCCGACCTCGCCGACCTCGTCGGCCGGGTCGACGTCGTCGTCTCCAACCCGCCCTACATCCCCGTCGGCATGGTGCCGCTCGAGCCGGAGGTCGCCGAGCACGATCCCGAGGTCGCGCTCTACGGCGGCAGCGCCGACGGGCTCGCGATCCCGCTGGCCGTCGCGGCGACGGCGGCGGCCCTGCTGCGCCCCGGCGGTCGGCTCGTCATGGAGCACGCCGACAGCCAGGGCGAGAGCCTGCCGCGAGCCCTGTCCGCGACCGGTGCCTGGCTCGACGCCACCGACCACGCAGACCTCGCCGGGCGCCCCCGGACCACCACCGCGCGTCGCTCCTGAGTCCACACGAGCACGACGAGGGGGGGCGTGGCCAGGTGGCCACGCCCCCCTTCGGTGGTACGGGGACTTCAGAGGATGTACATCAGCAGCACGATGATCAGCAGCACGCCGACGATCGTCCAGATGAGACCTGAGCCTCAAATGTTTCCTCCTCGAGGGATGGGTTGTGGGCGGTCGTTCAACGTAGCGCCGCGAGGGGGCGAAGCGAGGTCACCAGTTCGGCGGCTCCTTGACCGGGCCCGTCCGCCGCGAGCCGGCGGCATAGGGTGGGCCCCATGAGTCCTGTCGTCGATGCGACCACCGGGGACCGCGAGGAGAGCGTGACGACGACCGTCGACGCCGTCCGCCGCGGCGAGGTCGTCGTCATCCCCACCGATACCGTCTACGGGATCGGGGCCGACGCCTTCGACCCCGAGGCCGTGGCCGCCGTCCTCAGCGCGAAGGGGAGGGGCCGCGAGATGCCCCCGCCCGTCCTCGTCCCCGACGTGCGCACCGTCGACGGCCTCGCGCGCGCCGTGCCCGAGTGGGCCCGGCGCCTCGTCGACCAGCTGTGGCCCGGTCCGCTGACCCTCGTGCTGTGGGCGCAGCCCTCGCTGCACTGGGACCTCGGCGAGACCGCCGGCACCGTCGCGCTGCGCATGCCCGACGACGAGATCGCTCTCGAGGTGCTGCGCGAGACCGGCCCGATGGCCGTGACGAGCGCCAACCGGACCGGCGAGCCGGCCGCCACGACGGTCACCGACGCCGCCGTGCAGCTCGGCCCGGCCGTGAGCGTCTACCTCGACGGTGGACCGCGGGCCACGCAGGAGCCGTCGACGATCATCGACTGCACCGGCGAGCACCCCGTCGTGCTGCGTCAGGGCGCCGTCGGCCGCGAGCGGCTCGAGGAGATCCTCGGTGTCGGCTTCGACCGACCCGACGACGCGGGGGAGGGCGTGGCCGACGTCGCGGACGCCGGTGCCGAGCCCGATCCCCAGCCGGAGTCGCCCGTCGCCGACGTGGCAGAGGCCGAGTCCGAGCCCGAGCCGCAGCGCGGCGACCTGCCGACCTACGACGACGAGGACCCCGAGGTCGCGGCCGCCGAGGCCGCCCGCCTGCGCGAGCCGCGCCACGGCACCGGCGGTGACGCCGCCGACGAGCAGTGGGAGGATCTCCCTTCGTCAGACCGTGCGATGGCGCAGGCCGCGCCCACCGACCCGCCGCAGACCGACCCCACCACCCCCACGGAGGCCCCGCGATGACCGACGACACCTTCTACGGCTCCGACTTCGGCGCCCTGAGCGCCTTCGACCCGGAGATCGCCGGTGTCCTCACCAGCGAGCTCGACCGCATCCGCGGCGGCCTCCAGCTCATCGCGAGCGAAAACATCTCCTCTCCCGAGGTGCTCACCGCGCTCGGGTCGACGCTGAGCAACAAGTACGCCGAGGGCTACCCGGGGCGTCGCTACTACGGCGGCTGCTCCGAGGTCGACAAGGCGGAGAACCTCGCCATCGAGCGCGCCAAGAGCCTGCTCGGCGCCGAGCACGCCAACGTGCAGGCCCATTCCGGCGCCAGCGCCAACCAGGCCGTCTACGGTGCCTTCCTCCAGCCGGGGGAGAAGATCCTCGCGATGTCGCTGCCGCACGGTGGCCACCTCACCCACGGCACCAAGGTCTCCTTCTCGGGCAAGTGGTTCGACGCCGTCCACTACGGCGTGCACCCCGAGACCGAGGACGTCGACTACGACGAGATGGAGCGCCTGGCCAAGGAGCACCGTCCCAAGGTCATCTGCTCCGGCGGATCCGCCATCCCGCGCCTGCTCGACTTCGAGCGCATCCGCGCGATCTGCGACGAGGTCGGCGCGATCATGTGGGTCGACGCGGCGCACTTCATCGGCCTCGTCGCCGGCAAGGCGATCCCGAGCCCGGTCCCGCTCGCCGACGTCGTCACCTTCACGACGCACAAGGTCCTGCGTGGCCCCCGCTCCGGTGCGCTCGTGTGCAAGGAGGAGCACGCCAAGGCGCTCGACAAGGCGATCTTCCCGATGATGCAGGGCGGCCCGCAGATGCACACGATCGCCGCCAAGGCGGTCAACTTCAAGGAGTGTGCGACGCCCGAGTACCAGCAGTACGCGGCCGACGTCATCGCCAACTCCAAGGTCCTCGCAGACGAGCTGCTGAAGCGCGGCATCCGCCCGACGACCGGCGGCACCGACACCCACCTCGCGCTGCTCGACCTGCAGGGTGTCGGCGTCACCGGTGTCGACGCCGAGGCGCGCTGCGACGCGGCCGGCATCACGCTCAACAAGAACGCCATCCCCAACGACCCGCAGAAGCCCTCGGTCGCCTCCGGCATCCGCGTCGGCACCCCGTGCGTCACGACGCAGGGCATGGGTACCGACGAGATGGTCAAGATCGCCGAGCTCATCCACACCGCCGTGACGACGGGGGACGCCGACCCCGAGCACGCCGTCTCCCGCGACGTGCGTGCCCAGGTGAGCGAGCTGGTCACCACCTTCCCCGCCTACCCGCGCTGATCCCCCTTCGGACCGTGGTCGAGGTGCGAGGAGCTCCGCGACGGGGCCTCGACGCCTCGCAGGGGAGGGGTGAGCGGTGAGGGAGTACCTCTTCGTCTTCCTCGTCGCGCTCGCGACGACCTATGTCCTCGTCCCGCTGATGCGCACCATCGCGGTGCGCGTCGGCGCCTTCACCGAGGTGCGGGAGCGCGACGTCCACGTCGTGCCGATCCCGCGCCTCGGTGGGGTGGCGATGTTCTTCGGCTACGCGGCCGCGACCCTCGCGGCCTCGCGCATGCCCTTCCTGCGGCAGGTCTTCGAGACCGGTGAGCTCATCGGGATCCTCGTCGGCGCCGCCGTCGTCTGCCTCGTCGGGGCGATCGACGACGTCAAGGAGCTCGACGCCCTGACCAAGCTCGGCGGCCAGCTCGTCGCCGCCGCGATCATCGCCTTCGCCGGGGTGCAGTTCTTCTCGCTGCCGCTGGGCACGGTGACCGTGCTGCCGGCGCCGCTGCTCGTGCTGCTGACGATCTTCGTCGTCGTGCTGTGCATCAACGCGGTCAACTTCATCGACGGCCTCGACGGCCTGGCCGCCGGCCTCGTGGCGATCGCCGCCGGCGCCTTCTTCGTCTACAGCTATCTCATCTCGGCCAGCTACGACCCGCCCAACGTCTTCTCCTCGGCGACCTTCGTCTCCGCGGCGCTCGCCGGGTGCTGCCTGGGCTTCCTGCCGCACAACGTCTTCCCGGCGAAGCTCTTCATGGGTGACTCCGGCGCGCTGCTCCTCGGCCTGCTGCTCGCGGCCGCGACGATCTCCAACGTCGGTCAGATCAACCCCGACCAGGTGAGCGCCAACGCGCTCGCCGCCACCGTGCTGCCGCTGCTCATCCCGATCTCGATCATGCTGCTGCCGCTGCTCGACGTCGTGTGGGCGGTCGCGCGGCGCACCGCCCGCGGCCAGCGCCCCTGGGACGCCGACAGCCAGCACCTGCACCACCGGATGCTCCAGATCGGCCACGGTCACCGGCGTGCGGTCCTGCTGCTGTGGCTCTGGGCGGCCGTCGTCGCCCTCGGCGCCGTGAGCCTGGTCTTCCTGCCCCTGCTCGTCGCCGGCATCGGGGGAGTGGTGATGCTCGTCGTCGCCGCCGTCCTGACGATCTGGCTGCCGCGGTTCTCGCGCCCGGGCCACCGCCCGAAGACGTACGACACCCAGGGTCAGCGCCTCGACGTCTGACGCGGCCAGGGCGAATTGGTGGCCCTCGCGGCGCTTGTGTAAACTTTCACAAGCGCCCACCGGACCGTTCGGTCCGACCCGCCAGAGCACCTCGTGCTCCCGTTCCCGAAGTGAGCCGATGACCACGACTCAGCGCCGCAGCCCCGTGCCGGGCATGCGCCGTGGTGTCCTCGTCGCCGGTGTCGTGGGGACGGTCCTGATCACCGGCGTCGCAGCCGTGGCGAAGGGGGGAGACGCCGCCCTCAGTGCGCTGGCCGGCTCCTTGCTCGCCTTCTTCGTGATGCTGCTCGGAGTCCTGGCGATCTCCTTCGTCGTCGCCGGCGACCCGGCGGCATCCATGGCCGGCGCCGGTCTGGTCTACCTGGGGCAGCTCATCGTCCTCGTCGCGGCCATCGCGGTCCTGCGTGAGGCCGCCTGGCTCGACGGGACGGTCGCCGCGATCGCGGCGGTCGTCGAGACGGTCCTCGTCCAAGCCGGCCAGCTGATGGGCTACGTCCGCTCGCGCCACGTGATCTACCCGCAGGGGGGCCACGCATGAGCGCCCACCCCCACCGAGCGAAGGGTGGCGAGCGCGCCCGTCTCGTCACCAAGGCGCCGGCAACGGCCGAGCAGACCGCGGCCGATCGCGCCCGATGGTCCGCGACCGAGGACGACGGCGGACCGAGCCCCACATCGCGCGCTGACGCCATGGGGTCGACGATCCTCGCCTACCTGATCACCGGCCCGATCCTCTTCGGGGGGATCGGCTGGCTCGTCGACCGTTGGCTCGGTGTGACCGGCTTCATCGCCGTCGGCATCCTCGCCGGGATGGCTCTGTCGCTCTACATCATCTGGCTCCGATACGGTACGTCCCAGGCACCCCATGACGATGACCCCGCGGAGGGGTCGACGACGGCTGCCCAGCCACACAACGAGGAGAACCCGTGACCTTGACTGCGCTCGCGCTGCCCGCCGCCGGTGGGGAGAGCTACCAGCCGCCGACCCCCGAGATCTTCTGGCAGCCCCTCTTCGAGGTCGGCGGTCTCACGGTCACCAACCAGATGGCCTGGTCGGCCATCATCACCGCCGTGCTGTCGATCGGCCTCCTCGCCCTGAGCAAGAACGCCTCGGTCGTCCCCAGCAAGGGACAGTGGCTCCTCGAGGGCATCTACAACTTCCCGCGCAACGCCGTGGCCCGCGACATGATCGGGACCAAGGAGTTCAAGAAGTTCGTCCCGCTGCTCGTCACGCTCTTCCTGTCGATCCTGCTCTACAACTGGGCCGGCTCCTTCTTTCTCGCGATGAACCCCGTCAACGGCAAGATCGGCTTCCCGATCGCGCTGACGCTCGTCGTCTACGTCGTCTACCACTGGGTGGGCATCCAGCGGATGGGCCTCGGTGGCTACTTCAAGCACATGGTGCCTCCGGGCCTGCCGGGCTGGATCGTCCCCTTCGTCTTCCTGCTCGAGCTGATGACCTACTTCATCACCCGGCCGCTGACGCTGGCGCTGCGACTCTTCGGCAACATGTTCGCCGGCCACATGGTCGTCTACCTCTTCGTCACCGGAGCCTTCTACTTCCTGCTCCACGGCGACGGCGTCCTCATGCAGGCCCTGTCGCTGCCGACCTTCGTCATGGCCGGCGTGATGATCATCTTCGAGCTCCTGGTGCAGTTCCTCCAGGCCTTCGTCTTCACCCTCCTGGCGGCCAGCTACATCGCCGGTGCCGTCGCCGACGACCACTGATCGTCGACTCCGACCCACAACTGCATAGCCCCACCAAGTACTTCCCCGCGGGACAGACCTCGCGGCGGATCACAGAAACACGAAAGAGGAATCATCGTGGAAATCTCCGGCTCCGTCTCCCTCATCGGTTACGGCCTCTCCGCCATCGGCCCGGCCATCGCCGTCGGTCTGATCTTCGCCGCGTACATCAACGGTGTCGCCCGCCAGCCCGAGGCCCGCAACCTCCTGCAGCCGATCGCCATCCTCGGCTTCGCCCTCGCCGAGGCGCTCGCGATCTTCGGTCTGGTGCTCTTCTTCATCAACAACTGACGCGAGCCGGCAACGGCATCGTCAACCGGCACCAGTCACTAGGAGTACCCCGTGCACATCACCGCAACCGCGTCAACGGTCGTGGGGCTCGCCGCGGCGGGTGAGGGCGAAACCATGCCCCTCATCCCGCACTGGGAGGAGCTCGTCTTCGGGCTGATCATGTTCGCGATCCTCTTCTGGGTCGTCGCGAAGAAGGTCGCCCCGAACCTCGAGAAGGCCTACGAGGAGCGTCACGCCGCGATCGAGGGTGGCATCGCCCAGGCCGAGAACGCCCAGGCCGAGGCCGAGGCCGCCAAGGCCCAGTACGAGGCCCAGCTGGCCGAGGCCCGCGCCGAGGCCGCCAAGATCCGTGAGGACGCACGCGCCGAGGGCGCGGCCATCGTCGCGGAGATGCGCGGGCAGGCTCAGGACGAGGCCAACCGCATCACCGAGTCGGCGCACAAGCAGATCGAGGCCGAGCGCCAACAGGCCTCCGTCTCGCTGCGCGGTGAGGTGGGTCGTCTGTCGACCGACCTGGCCGGTCGCATCGTCGGCCACGAGCTGCAGGACTCCTCCAGCCGACAGGGCCTCATCGACCGCTTCCTCGCGGAGCTCGAGTCGGGCCAGGTCCAGCCGGAGAAGGTCGGGCAGACGCAGCAGGGTGACGCCTGATGCGAGGCTCTTCCCGCGCCGCCGTGGCCGAGGGACGCCAGTCCTTCGAGACCGCGCTGACGTCGGGTGACGCGGCCGTCGTGGCCGACGAGCTCTTCGCCGTCACCGGGCTGCTCGACGACAACGCGGCCCTGCGCCGCAGCGTCGCCGACCCCTCCCGCGAGGGCAAGGACCGATCCGACCTGGTCACCCGCCTGCTCCACGGCAAGGTGTCCAACGAGACCGTCGGCATCGTCTCGGTGCTCGCCGGTCAGCGCTGGGCCCAGGAGCGCGACCTCACCGACACGCTCGAGCGCTTCGCCGTCGAGGCCACCCTCAAGGGAGCCGAGGCCGCCGGTGCGATCGACCAGGTCGAGGACGAGCTCTTCCGCTTCGAGCGCCTCGTCGACGGCTCGCCGGAGCTGCGTGACGCCCTCGCCAACCGGCAGGGCGACCCGCAGGGCAAGGCCGAGGTCATCAGCCGACTGCTCGACGGCAAGGCCCGTCCCGAGTCCGTGCGCCTGGCCCGACAGGCCGTGCTCGCGCCCCGGGGCCGCCGCTTCGACCGGACGATCGAGGAGTTCCTCGACGTCGCCGCGGAGCGTCGTCAGCAGCTGACCGCCGTCGTCACGACCGCGGTCGACCTCACGCAGGAGCAGCGCACCCGGCTCGCCGCCGCGCTGCAGCAGATCTACAGCAAGCCCGTCCAGCTGCAGATCGTCCACGACGAGGACGTCATCGGCGGGATCCGGGTTCAGATCGGCGACGAGGTCGTCGACGGGACCGTCCTGCGACGTCTCGACGAGGCGAAGCGCCACCTGGCCGGCTGAGCCCGGGTCAGACCCACCATGCAGACCACATATTCGGCCACCACAGCGGCCGGCAACGAGGAGAAGACAACATGACGGAGCTTTCGATCCGTCCGGAGGAGATCCGGGACGCCCTGGACGGCTACGTGCGGTCCTACAACCCGGGCGCGGCCTCCCGCGAAGAGGTCGGCCGCGTCACCGACACCGGTGACGGCATCGCCCACGTCGAGGGACTCCCTTCGGCCATGACCAACGAGCTGCTCGAGTTCGAGGACGGCACCCTCGGCCTCGCGCTCAACCTCGACGTCCACGAGATCGGTGTCGTCGTCCTCGGCGACTTCTCCAAGATCGAGGAGGGCCAGGCGGTCAAGCGCACCGGCGAGGTCCTCTCGGTGCCGGTCGGCGAGGGCTTCCTCGGCCGCGTCGTCAACCCGCTCGGCCAGCCGATCGACGGACTCGGCGACATCGAGTCCGAGGAGCGCCGCCAGCTCGAGCTGCAGGCTCCGAGCGTCGTCCAGCGCAAGTCGGTCCACGAGCCGCTGCAGACCGGTCTGAAGTCGGTCGACGCCATGACGCCGATCGGCCGTGGCCAGCGTCAGCTGATCATCGGTGACCGCCAGACCGGCAAGACCACGGTCGCGGTCGACACGATCATCAACCAGAAGCAGTTCTGGGAGACCGGCGACCCGCAGAAGCAGGTCCGCTGCATCTACGTCGCCATCGGCCAGAAGGGCTCCACGATCGCGTCCGTCAAGGGCACGCTCGAGGAGGCCGGCGCCATGGAGTACACGACGATCGTCGCGGCCCCCGCGTCCGACGCCGCCGGCTTCAAGTACCTCGCCCCCTTCACCGGCTCGGCCATCGGCCAGCACTGGATGTACCAGGGCAAGCACGTCCTCATCGTCTTCGACGACCTGAGCAAGCAGGCCGAGGCCTACCGCTCGATGTCGCTGCTCCTCCGCCGCCCGCCGGGCCGCGAGGCCTACCCGGGTGACGTCTTCTACCTGCACTCGCGTCTGCTGGAGCGCTGCGCCAAGCTCTCCGACGACATGGGCGCCGGCTCGATGACCGGTCTGCCGATCATCGAGACGAAGGCGGGCGACGTCTCGGCGTACATCCCGACCAACGTCATCTCGATCACCGACGGTCAGATCTACCTGCAGGCCGACCTCTTCAACTCCGACGTCCGCCCCGCCATCGACGTGGGTGTCTCGGTCTCGCGTGTCGGCTCGGCCGCGCAGACCAAGGCGATGAAGTCGGTCTCCGGTCGCCTCAAGCTCGACCTGGCCCAGTACCGCGCGCTCGAAGCCTTCGCGATGTTCGCGTCCGACCTCGACCCGGCCTCGAAGCAGCAGCTGGCCCGCGGCGCCCGCCTCGTCGAGCTGCTCAAGCAGAAGCAGGCCGACCCCTACCCGGTGCCGGAGCAGGCCGTGGCGATCTGGGCCGGTACCACCGGTGAGCTCGACTCGATCGCCGTCGAGGACATCCGTCGCTTCGAGTCGGAGTTCCTCGCCCACCTGCGTCGCAACAAGAACGACCTCATGGAGGGCATCCAGGAGACGGGCAAGCTCGAGGACTCGACGATCTCCGCCCTCGAGGCCGAGATCGCCAGCTTCCGCGACACCTTCGCCCCCTCCAACGTCGAGGACGTCCCGGTGGGCTCTGCCGAGGAGTCGGGCGAGGACGCCCAGGACTCCGAGCAGGTCCAGATCGTCAAGCAGAAGCGCTGACCCACCACCGGTCGGGCGTCGCCAGCGGCGCCCGACCGGGGGAGCAGCACCCCCGACCGGCCCACCCCGGGTGAGCCGACCACAGACCATCAGAGAGGCGGAAGCACATGGGAGCGCAGATCCGGGAGTACCGGCAGCGCATCCGGGCCGTCAGTTCGACCAAGAAGATCACGCGCGCCATGGAGCTCATGGCGGCGTCGCGTGTCGTCAAGGCCCAGCAGGCGGTGCGTGAGTCCACGCCCTATGCCCGCGCGCTGACCCGCGCGGCCTCGGCCGTGGCCACCCACTCGGACGAGGACCACCCGCTGACGACCGAGCCGGAGACGGTGCGTCGCGCCGCGGTGCTCGTCGTCGCGGCCGACCGCGGTCTCGCGGGCGGCTACAACGCCAACGTCCTCAAGGAGGGCGAGCGGGTCTCTGCCGCTCTGCGTGACCAGGGCAAGGAGGTCCAGACGTACCTCGTGGGTCGTCGCGCGGTCTCCTACTACTCCTTCCGCAAGAGGGAGTTCGTCGCCGAGTGGACCGGCTCGTCCGAGAAGCCGACCTTCGAGAACGCCCGCGAGATTGGCGAGCGCCTCGTCGCGGACTTCATCAAGGACTACGAGGACGGTGGCGTCGAAGAGGTCCACGTCGTCTACACCCGCTTCGTCTCCATGGTCACCCAGGAGGCCGAGGTCATCCGGCTGCTCCCGCTCGAGGTCGTCGAGGGCGTCGAGGAGCCGAGCGAGGACGAGGTGCACCCGCTCTACGAGTTCGAGCCGAGCGGCGAGGAGCTGCTCGACACGCTGCTCCCGCGCTACGTCAACGCGCGCATCTTCAACTGCCTCCTCATGGCGGCGGCCTCCGAGCTCGCGGCCCGTCAGCGCGCCATGAAGTCGGCGACCGACAACGCCGAGGAGCTCATCAAGAAGTACACCCGACTGGCCAACCAGGCCCGTCAGGCCGAGATCACCCAGGAGATCTCCGAGATCGTCGGCGGGGCCGGGGCCCTGGCCGAGTCCAAGTGAGAAGGTAGAGAGAACCCATGACTGCCACCGTCACCGAAGAGAACACCACCCAGGCGGGTGGGGTCGGGCGCATCTCCCGCGTCACCGGCCCGGTCGTCGACGTCGAGTTCAGCGCCGACACCATGCCCGACCAGTACAACCTGCTCACCACCGAGGTCGCGCTGGGGGACACCACCCGCACGCTGAACCTCGAGGTCGCCCAGCACATCGGCGACAACATGGTCCGAGCCATCTCCCTGCAGCCCACCGACGGCCTCGTCCGCGGCGCCCAGGTCCAGGACACCGGCGGCCCGATCAGCGTCCCCGTCGGCGACGTCACCCTCGGCAAGGTCTTCAACGCGACCGGCGCCTGCCTCAACCTCGAGGAGGGCGAGACCCTCGAGGTCAACGAGCGCTGGGGTATCCACCGCTCCGCCCCGGCCTTCGACCAGCTCGAGTCGAAGACGCAGATGTTCGAGACCGGCATCAAGGTCATCGACCTGCTCACCCCCTACGTCCAGGGTGGCAAGATCGGCCTCTTCGGTGGTGCCGGTGTCGGTAAGACCGTCCTCATCCAGGAGATGATCGCCCGAGTCGCACGCGACCACGGCGGTGTCTCCGTCTTCGCCGGTGTCGGCGAGCGCACCCGTGAGGGCAACGACCTCATGGTCGAGATGGAGGAGGCCGGCGTCCTCGGTCAGACCTCCCTGGTCTTCGGCCAGATGGACGAGCCGCCGGGCACGCGTCTGCGCGTCGCCCTGTCCGCGCTGACGATGGCGGAGTACTTCCGCGACGTGCAGAAGCAGGACGTCCTGCTCTTCATCGACAACATCTTCCGCTTCACGCAGGCCGGCTCCGAGGTCTCCACGCTGCTGGGCCGCATGCCCTCCGCCGTGGGCTACCAGCCGACCCTCGCCGACGAGATGGGCGTCCTCCAGGAGCGCATCACCTCGACGCGTGGTCACTCGATCACCTCGATGCAGGCGATCTACGTGCCGGCCGACGACTACACCGACCCGGCCCCGGCGACGACCTTCGCCCACCTCGACGCGACGACCGAGCTCAACCGTGAGATCGCGTCCATGGGTATCTACCCGGCCGTGGACCCGCTCACCTCGACGAGCCGCATCCTCGACCGTCGGTACATCGCGGAGGACCACTACAACACCGCGGTGCGCGTCAAGCAGATCCTCCAGAAGAACAAGGAGCTGCAGGACATCATCGCGATCCTCGGTATCGACGAGCTGTCCGAGGAGGACAAGATCCTCGTCAACCGCGCCCGTCGCATCCAGCGCTTCCTGTCGCAGAACACCTACGTCGCCAAGCAGTTCACCGGCATCGAGGGTTCGACGGTCCCGCTGAGCGACACGATCGAGGCCTTCACCAAGATCGCCGACGGTGAGTACGACCACGTCGCCGAGCAGGCCTTCTTCATGTGCGGTGGCCTCGACGACGTCGAGCGCCAGTGGGCGGACATCCAGAAGAACCTCTGACCCGACCCCGCGTCACCGTGACGGCCGCTCCCTTCGCTCGAAGGGGGCGGCCGTCGCCGTCCCCGGACCCGTTGGGGCGAAGGGGGCCGCGGCACCTACACTGGCGGCCATGACGACTCCCGGTGAGCACCCCGACCAGCAGCCCGGTCCGCCCCCTCCGCCCGGCGCGCAGAGCGCCCCGCAGTGGCAGGGCGGTCAGCCCACGGCCGGCGGCTACCAGCAGCACGGTGCCTACCAGCAGCAGGGTGGGTACCAGCAGGCGCCCCAGCTGACCGGCGGCGAGCGCTACCACCTCAACGTCATGGGCCAGGAGTACGGCCCCTACGGACTGACCGAGCTCGCCGGCATGGCGACCGGCGGCCAGCTCAAGGGCGACACCCCGGTGCGGGCGGAGGGGCAGCAGAACTGGTTCCCCGCGTCGCAGGTGCCCGGGCTCTTCTCCAGCCGCGAGTGGATGACGACCCTGCTGCTGTCGATCTTCGTCGGTGGCTTCGGCGTCGACCGCTTCTACCTCGGCCAGATCGGCCTCGGTGTCCTCAAGCTGATCACCTGCGGCGGCTTGGGCATCTGGTCGCTCATCGACATCATCTTCGTCGTCACGCGCAAGATGGTCGACGTCGACGGGCGGCCGCTGCGGTGACCCAGCAGGTCCACGGCCGGGTCCACCTCGCGCGAGGCGTGAGCATCGCGGAGAGATGGGTCGTGCCCGTCGTCGCCGCGATCAGCCTCGTCGGGCTGGTGATCGCCCGGCTGTGGCCCGTCCCGTCCGTCGACGGCGGGACCCCGACCTGCCTCATGCGCACCCTCACCGGGCTGCCCTGCCCCGGGTGCGGCATGACCCGCTCGTGGGTGCACCTGGCCCACGGCGACGTCGCCACCGCCTTCGAGTACAACCTCTTCGGCCCGGTCGCGATGGCCGCGGCCGCCGGCATCGTCGTGTGGACCGTCTACGCCCTCGTGCGACGGGTGCCGACGCATTCGCTGCTCGACAAGGTCAACCCCCGCATCCTGCTCGGCCTGACAGTGCTGTGGCTGGCCTACTCCGCCGTGCGGATCATCAGCCTCTCGCTGGGGCAGGACTACTTCGCGCTCGTCGTCGCCTGAGGCGCGCGCAGACTCCCTCCGGGTGCGGGATACGATGGACTCCCGCACCACCCCGAGACGAAGGACCCCGCAGTGAGCTCCCTCAACGTCGAACTCGTCGCCGCCGACCGCAAGGTCTGGTCCGGCGAGGCCAGCATGGTCCGTGCCCGCAGCACCGAGGGCGAGATCGGCATCCTGCCCGGCCACACCCCCCTGCTCGGCGTCCTCGTCGAGGGCGACGTCGTCATCCAGACCGAGGGTGGGGAGCAGACCGCCACGATCGATGGCGGCTTCCTCTCCGTCGACAGCGACACCGTGACCATCGTCGCCGAGACCGTCCAGACCCCGGCCAAGGCCTGACACAGGTCCCATGTCCACCCTGCAGGCGGTCGAGCTCGTCCTGCTGGCAGGGTGCGTGGTCATCGCGCTCTGGCTTGTCGTCCTCTGGCTGCGACGCCGGTCGCTGGCCGCCCACGGACCCGTCAGCCCTTGCGCCGTCAAGCTGCCCGAGTCGCCCCGCTGGCGACTCGGGCTGCTGCGTCTCGGCCCCGAGCAGCTCGACTGGTTCAGCGTCGGGGGAGTGACGACCCACCCGACGATGTCGTGGCACCGCGCGGCCCTCGAGATCTCCACGCCGACGTCCGGTGAGACGATCTCGATCCCCGGGCTCGACGCGGCCGTGGCCATCACGCTGACCACCCACGGCAGCGAGGTCGCCCGCCTGGCCCTCGAGCCGAAGATCTACCCGGCCGTGCGGTCGTGGCTGGAGTCGGCGCCCCCCGGCCACAACGTCAACGTGACCTGAGCCCCCTTCGCCTGCGGGAGCCCGGGGAATGTCGATCAACCCTGCAAGACCCTAGGGTCTTGCAGGGTTTGCAGAACCCTAGGCCCGTGCGCCCTTGGTGGGGCGCTCCTCGCGGCCGCCGCCGGGCTGCCACAGCACGTCGCCGCCGATCGGCAGGTTGGCCACGCGGGCGAGGATGAAGAGCAGGTCCGACAGCCGGTTGAGATAGGTCGTCGTCAGCGGGTTGACCCCGCCCACGCCGCGCTCGTCGGCGGTCTCCGTGCCGTAGTCCTCGCGCGCCGCCCACGCGGAGCGCTCCGCGCGGCGCACGACCGTCGTCGCGTGGTGCAGGTGGGCGGAGCCCGGGGTGCCGCCGGGGAGGATGAAGGAGCGCAGCTTCTCCACCTGCGTCAGGTAGTGGTCGCAGTCCGCCTCGAGCTCGTCGACCCACTCCTGCTTGACCCGCAGCGGTGGGTACTCCGGGTCGCTCTGCAGTGGCGTCGACAGGTCGGCCCCGAGGTCGAAGAGGTCGTTCTGCACCCGGGTGAGCGTCGTGACGACCTCCTCCGAAAGCTCGCGCGTCGCGATGGCGACGCCGATGACGGCATTGGCCTCGTTGGCGTCGGCGTAGGCCTGCAGGCGGGAGTCGGTCTTGCTCGTGCGGCTGAAGTCGCCGAGCGCGGTCGTCCCCTCGTCGCCGGTGCGGGTGTAGATCCGGGTGAGGTTGACCATGCCGCCATCGTGGCAGACCCGGCCGCCTGACCGCCCGGCGGTGCGGTCCTGACTCGCTGCAGGAGACGACGTGATCGCATCGTGACGGCTGGGTGCAACCGGATCGGTGTCTCGCACGTCACACTGGAAGACAACGGTTCGGCAGGGGAAAGCAGGTAACCGTCATGAGCGCAATGACCGCGCTGAGCCCAGTGGGCGGCACCGGGACCACTCGCGTGCGGGTGCACGTGCCCTTCGACATCCGGCACAGCGCCGACCTGCGGCAGGGCTTCGTCGCCGCCCTGCACGAAGGGGGCGACCTCCTCCTCGTCGACCTCACCGAGTCCACGGTCGTCGACAAGGTCGGCTTCGCGACCCTCGTGGGGGCGCATGCCCGGGCCGCACGCGCCGGCCGTCGTCTGCGCTACGTCGGCGCCGACGAGCGCACCGCCCGTCTGCTGCGCCGCGCCGGCCTCGCCCGGTTGCTCCACGGCACCCCGGAGCCCGCCGTCGCCGTGCGGCGCCGCCGCGCCGCCGTCTGACCGCGCCGCTCCTGCCTAGACTCGCGCGGGTGATCGACGTCGACCCGCCCGCGGAGAGTGCCCGAGCCCGGATGCCCTGGGACGGCCGCAGGGACCCCGCCGTCGACCTCGTGCGGGGCATCGCCGTCGTCTGCATGGTCATCGCCCACGTGCGGGTGTGGTCCCCCTTCGACTCCGGTCCTGCCCGGCTCGTCCTGCTGCTCGTCAACAACGTCGCCTCGCCGCTCTTCGCCCTCGTCATGGGCATCTCGGCCGGCATCGTCCTCACCCGCCGCGAGCGGAGGGTGAGCGGTCCCGTCTTCGTCGCGCGCGATGTCGTGCGGGGTCTGCTGCTCGTGCTCGTCGGCCTGGCCCTGCAGTCGCTCGGCACCTTCGTCGCGATCGTGCTGATGTCCCTCGGGCTGACCCTGGCCGTCGCCGCCCCGCTCGCCCTGCTGCCCCTGCCTGCGGTCGCCGGCCTCGCCGCCGCGAGCTTCGCCGTCGGGCCCTGGGTCACCGCCGCCGCCCGCTCGGCCTTCGACCCTGCTCGGGTGCACTCGCCAGCACTGCTCGACCAGGGGCTCCGGTGGGTCGTCCTGTCGACCCACTACCGCGTGGTGAGCCTGCTGCCCTTCGTGCTGCTCGGGGTGGTGCTCGCCCGCCTGCGGCTGACACCGAGGGTCGCCGGCGCGACCCTCGGGCTCGGGCTGGTCGCCGGCCTCGGCGTCGTGGCACTGCGGCTGGCCGGTCACGGGCTCGGTGTCAGCGAGGTGCGCTCCGGTGACCTGCCGGACGCCCTGCTCGACCTCGCCCTCGCGGCGACGGCGTGCGGCGCCGTCGTCCTGCTCGCCCGTTGGACGACGGCGCGCCCCCTCGTCGCGGCGTCGG
>ERZ500994.46-NODE-46-length-41400-cov-12.406313_pt1 | contig 41400 bp, 46 predicted proteins | sample MGYA00248878_ERZ500994 | MGnify/ENA primary metagenome ERZ500994 (study PRJEB25958, sample SAMN03398533) | human skin metagenome | study: EMG produced TPA metagenomics assembly of the Human Skin Microbiome Metagenome (human skin metagenome) data set. | reverse complement strand
CAGCTCGGCCGGCTCGACGTGCCGAGCCTCGTCGAGCCGGCGGCGCCCATCGGGCTCGATGCGCCCGTGGCGGAGCTGACCTCCCTTCGCGCCCTGCCGGTGGTCGTGGCCGCCGATGGCAGTCCCGTCGGTCTCGTGGACCACGACGCCCTGCGGGCCGTCCCGCCGACCGCCGTGGGCACGACCCCCGTCTCCGCCGTCGTGGCCCGCGCCCCGCAGGGGTGGGCCGTCGAGCTGACGCCCGGCCACGAGGCCACCGACCTCGTCCGTGGCTTCCAGGAGTCGCGTTCGCGGATCGTCGCGGTGAGCGAAGGGGGAGTGCTGCGGGGCATCGTGCGGGTCGAGCGGGTCAACGCAGCCCTGGCGCGCAACTAGACTCGCCCACCATGACCGCCACCGGATCCGCCTACCGTCGCGGCCCCTTCCGTGAGGGTGACCGCGTGCAGCTGACCGACCCCAAGGGGCGGATGCACACGATCACCCTGACGCCGGGCAAGCAGTTCCACACCCACCGAGGGCACGTCAAGCACGACGACCTCATCGGCGCCCCCGACGGGTCGACGATCACCAACACGGCCGGCACCGAGTACCTCGTGCTGCGGCCGCTGCTGTCCGACTACGTCATGTCGATGCCGCGCGGCGCCGCCGTCGTCTACCCCAAGGACGCGGGCCAGATCGTGGCGATGGCCGACGTCTTCCCGGGCGCCACGGTCGTCGAGGCCGGAGTCGGCTCCGGTGCCCTGTCGATGTCGCTCCTGCGCGCGGTCGGCGACACCGGTCGGGTCCTGTCCTTCGAGCGCCGCGCCGACTTCGCCGAGATCGCGACGGCGAATGCCCGCGCCTTCTTCGGCGAGGACCACCCGGCGTGGACCGTGTCCGTCGGCGACCTCGTCGAGTCGCTGCCCGGGGCGGTCGAGCCCGGCACCGTCGACCGGGTCGTCCTCGACATGCTCGCCCCGTGGGAGTGCCTCGAGGTCGTCGCCGAGGCGCTCGCGCCCGGTGGTGTGCTCATCTGCTACGTCGCCACGGCCACCCAGCTGAGCAAGGTCGCCGAGGCGATGCGCGACTTCGGCACCTTCACCGAGCCCGAGGCGTGGGAGTCTCTCGTGCGCGGCTGGCACCTCGAGGGTCTCGCCGTGCGCCCGCAGCACCGCATGCACGGGCACACCGGATTTCTCATCACGACTCGCCGGCTCGCCCCGGGCGTCACCCCGCCGATGCGCAAGCGTCGCCCGGGCAAGGGCTACGCCGCCCAGGAGGGCGACGAGAGCACGGCTCCGGCCGAGGTGCCACCGGGAGCCGACGACGCCGAGTGGACCTCCGAGGCCCTCGGGGAGCGGGTCGCGTCGGAGAAGAAGATGCGCAAGCTCGCCCGAGGCGTGGTCCCTCCGACGCCGCGATAGGGCGAAGGGGGAGACTGGGGGCAGCCGACACCCCGGCCCGAAGGGAGCACGACGATGACGACCGAGCCCACGCCCCAGGACGTGCGGGCCCTGCAGGACAAGCTGACCCAGCAGAAGTCGCAGATGGCGACCGTCGCCTCGCAGAACGAGCGCCTCGTGCGCACGCTTAAGGACGCCCGCCAGCAGATCGTCACCCTGCGGGAGGAGATCGAGCGGCTGGCCCAGCCCCCTTCGTCCTATGCCGTGGTCGTCGACGTCAACGACGACGGGACCGCTGACGTCCTCTCCGGAGGCCGCAAGATGCACGTCGCCGTCTCTCCGGCGGTCGAGACCGGTGAGCTCGGGGTGGGTCGTGAGGTGCGGCTCAACGAGGCGATGAACATCGTGTCGGTGCACCCCGAGGACGTCGCCGGCGAGGTCGTCGTCGTCAAGGAGGTCCTCGACGACGACCGCCTCCTCGTGCTCATGCGCCAGGACGAGGAGCGGGTCGTGCGCAGCGGCGGCCGGGTGACCGGGAAGCAGGTGCGCGTCGGCGACGCCGTGCTCGTCGACCAGCGCAGCAACATCGCCGTCGAGCGCATCCCGCGGGCCGAGGTCGCCGACCTCGTGCTCGAGGAGGTACCCGACCTCGACTACGACGACATCGGTGGCCTCAGCACGCAGATCGAGGCGATCCGCGATGCCGTCGAGCTGCCCTACCTGCACGCCGAGCTCTACGAGCGCCACCAGCTCAAGGCGCCCAAGGGCGTGCTCCTCTACGGCCCGCCCGGCAACGGCAAGACGATGATCGCCAAGGCGGTCGCGGCCTCGCTGGCGCGCAAGGTCGCCCAGCGGACCGGGCAGGACAGCGCGACGGCCTACTTCCTCAACATCAAGGGCCCGGAGCTGCTCAACAAGTACGTCGGCGAGACCGAGCGGCACATCCGGCTGATCTTCCACCGCGCTCGGGAGAAGTCGAGCGACGGCACCCCCGTCGTCGTCTTCTTCGACGAGATGGACAGCCTCTTCCGCACCCGCGGCTCCGGCGTCTCCTCCGACGTCGAGACGACGATCGTCCCGCAGCTGCTCGCGGAGATCGACGGTGTCGAGGGCCTGGACAACGTCATCGTCATCGGCGCGACCAACCGCGAGGACATGATCGACCCGGCGATCCTGCGTCCCGGGCGCCTCGACGTGAAGATCAAGATCGAGCGGCCGGACGCCGAGGGTGCCCGCGACATCTTCAGCAAGTACCTCACCGCCGAGCTGCCCCTGCACCCCGAGGACCTCGAGGAGCACGACGGCGACCGGCAGGCCACCGTCGAGGGGATGATCGAGGCGGTCGTCGAGCGGATGTACGCCGAGAGCGACGACAACCAGTTCCTCGAGGTGACCTACCAGGGCGGCGACAAGGAGATCCTCTACTTCAAGGACTTCAACTCCGGCGCGATGATCCAGAACATCGTCGACCGGGCCAAGAAGGCCGCGATCAAGGACCTCATCACGACCGGCGCCGAGGGCCTGCGGGTCGGCCACCTGCTCGACGCGTGCATCGCGGAGTTCAAGGAGAACGAGGACCTGCCCAACACGACCAACCCCGACGACTGGGCGCGCATCTCGGGCAAGAAGGGCGAGCGGATCGTCTACATCCGCACGCTCATCGGCGGCAAGTCCGGTGCCGCGGAGCCCGGTCGCTCGATCGACACCGGCACGCGCACCGGGCAGTACCTCTAGGCGCGGCCACGAGGAAAGGTGCGGCTGCAACCAGGACGTAGGAGGCGTCGAGAGCCCTGCGTCGTGGCGTCCATGGGATCAGGCTAGTCCTGCGGTCGAGGGTCCTCGGGCGTGCGCGGCTGGCGGATGTCCAGCTCCTCGGCGACCCGGTCCCGGTCGCCGGACGGGACGACGCCGCGGCCGCGTGTGCGGTCGGACGGACCGTGCAGGTCCTCGAGGCCGAGGGGGTCACCCACGCGGGTGTGCTCGACCGGGGGGCGGCCGCGTCCCCGGCCCGGGTCGCTCGTCGGCTCCGGGCGCCGGCGGTCGACGAGCCACAGCACGAGCCGCCACCCGACGAGCGTGACGCCGAGGAAGATCGTGGCCACGATGACGAAGGGCAGGGCCGTGCCCTGACCGACCATGTCCCGCAGGGCCATCCCGCCGAAGACCGTGGCGATCCAGACGGTCAGGCCGTGCCACCAGCGGGTCGGCCAGGTCTGGCTCGACAGGGCCACGACGGCCCAGCCGAGAGCCAGGCCCACGAGGAAGGGCCAGGCGGTGCTCCACCAGCCGGCCGGGTCGAGCGGCTCGGCGTGGGTACGCCGGCCGATGAGGGTGAAGACCGCGACGACGAGCACGTCGAGACCGGCCGCGAGGGCGGTCCGCCGACCGGGGGACATCAGGGCCTCGTCGCGCTCACGCACCGCGACCGCCCTCGACGAGGTGGCGTCGGATCTCGGTGACGAGCTCGTGGCGTGCCTGCGCCCCGCTGCGTGCCACCCCGGGGAAGCTCGCGAAGCCGTGGGGCAGCCCGAGGTAGTTGGTGACCCGGACCTCGACGCCCGCGGCTCGTAGCGCCTCGGCGTAGCGGAGCCCGTCGTCGCGGATCGGGTCGAGGTCGGCCGTCTGGACGAGCGCCGGGGCGACCCCGGCGGCGTCGCCGAAGAGCGGGGAGACGATCGGGTCGGCGTAGTCGATCGCGTCGTCGGCCTCGCCGATGTAGAGCGAGCGGAAGGCGATGATCTTGGCCTCGGTGAGGATCGCCCCCTCGGAGTGCTCGCGGATCGAGGGCGAGGCCATCGTCAGGTCGGTGGCCGGGTAGATCAGTGCCTGGTGACGGATGACCGGCTCGCCCGCGGCCGTCCGCAGGTCCCGCAGCTGCTGGGCGACGATCGCCGACAGGTTGCCGCCGGCGGAGTCGCCGCACAGGCCGATGCGGTCGCGGTCGCTCCCGTGGTCGGCGCGCTCGTGGAGCCACCTGACGACGTCGATCGCGTCGTGGGTCGCCGTCGGGGCCCGGTGCTCGGGCGCCATGCGGTAGTCGACGCTCACGACGACGGCGTCGAGCTCGGCCGCCAGGTGGGCGCACAACGGGTCGTACATCCGCGTCGACCCCTGCACCCAGCCGCCACCGTGGAGGTAGACGAGGAGGGGGCGGTCCTCCCTTCGTCCGGCCGGCGTGTACCAGCGAAGGGGGATGCTCGCGCCGTCGCGCACCGGTGCGCTGCCGTCGTCGATCGTCACGTCCGCGGGCACGCGCCCGGTGATCCACGAGAAGGGGGCGGACGTCGGGTAGACCTTGGCGCGGGCCGCCCGGATGTCCTCGAGCGTCGCGTCGACGATCGAGACCCGACCGATGTTGTCGAGGAAGGTCGTCAGCGCCGCGACGAGCGGCGGCAGGCCGGGGTAGGGGCGCTTCACGGGTTCTCCTCGTGCAGGTGGTGGGCGATCTCCCCGATGAGCTCTTCGAGGGCCGGCGCGGCGGCCGGGGCCAGGCCGGGGAAGGTCTGGTAGCCGTGCGGCGCCCCGCGGTAGGTCGTGTGGCGGACCTCGACCCCGGCCTCCCGCAACGCCTGCGCGTAGGCATCACCGTCAGGACGAAGGGGGTCGACCTCCGCCGTCTGCACGAGCGCCGGCGGCAGGCCGGTGAGGTCGCCGAAGGCGGGGGAGACGATCGGGTCGCGGTCGTCGCCCTCCTCGCCGAGGTAGAGGCTGCGGAAGGACCGCAGCATGTCGGGGGTGAGCACGGGGTAGCGCTGAGCGAGCAGCTGGAGGTCGTCGGTCTCGCGGTCGGAGAGGTCCGGCGCGGGGTAGACGAGGGCCTGGTGGCGCAGGCCGGCGAAGCCCTCGTCGCGCAGGGTCTGGGCCACGACGGCGGCGAGGTTGCCGCCGGCCGAGTCGCCGGTGACCCCGACGGCATCGGTGCGTGCCCCGATCTCGGCGGCGTGCTCGATGGCCCAGCGGGTGGCGTCGAGGCAGTCGTGGGCGGCGAGGGGAGCGCGGTGCTCGGGGGCCATGCGGTAGGCGACCGTGACGACGACGACCTGCGCCTGTGCGGCGATCTGGGTGCACAGCGGGTCGTAGACACCCATGTGGCCGAGGACGAAGCCCCCGCCGTGGAAGTGCATGAGCAGCGGGAGCGGCCCGTCGGCCTCGGGGCGGTGGACCCGGACCTTGATCTCGTGCCCGTCGCGGACGGTGATCCGCTGCGTCTGCGAGGTCACGTTGCGCTCGGGGCGGCCGAAGAACCACGTGTACGGCGCGCGCATCGGGATGTTGGCGCGCATCCGCGACAGCTGCGCGGCCGTCATCTCCTCGGCGGGCACGCCCTTGCGGGTCAGCCACCCCAGCACCCGCGTCCGCCACGGCATCCACGTCGAAGTCATGGGCTCATTCCAACACGCCGCCCCTCGGTCCCTGAGGAGGCGAGGAACGAGCCGTCTCGAAGGGAGAATCCTCGACGCCAAAGTCGGTGGTGCCCTCGCCGCCCCTGCACGACCATGGCCGTCATGGAGCTGGCGACCCCGACCCTGCTGACCGAGCGGCTGCGGCTGCGTCCGGTGGAGGACGAGGACGCCGGCTTCCTCTGGGAGCTGATGTCCTCCCCCTTCGTCCTGCGCTACTGGGACGAGCCGCCGTGGAGCGATCCGTCGCGGGCCCAGGGGTTCGTCGACCGGTCCCGCAGGGCTGCGACCGACGGGAGCGGTGCGCGGGTGATGGTGGAGAGGGTGGCGGACGGTTCCCGCCTGGGGTGGTGCGGGCTGAGCAGCTGGGACCCGACCTTCCGCAGCGCGGAGCTGACCCTGTGCTTCGGGGAGACGTCCTGGGGGCACGGCCACGCGACCGAGGCAGCGGCGGCCCTCCTCGACTGGGCCTACGCCAGCCTCGACCTCAACCGGGTCCAGGCCATGGCGGACACGCGCAACATCGCCTGCGGGCGGGTCCTGCACAAGCTGGGCTTCGTCCACGAGGGCACACTGCGTGAGGACTGCGTCGTCGACGGCGTCGTCTCCGACTCCTGGGTCTTCGGGCTGCTCGCGAGGGACCGCACCTAGGGTGGGCCCATGAGCGTGCGGCGGGTCATGGGCATCGAGACCGAGTACGGCATCGCGGTGCCGGGGCAGCCCTGGGCCAACCCCATGACCGCCTCCGGTGTCGTCGTCACGACCTATGCGCGGGCGCACGGGCTGCGGGCCGGGCACGGCGCGTGGGACTACAGCGACGAGCACCCGCTCGTCGACGCGCGCGGCTTCGAGCTGCCGCGGGCGCGGGCCGACATCTCCCAGCTCACCGATGCCGAGGACCCGACCCTGGCCAATGTCGTCCTGGCCAACGGCGCTCGCCTCTACGTCGACCACGCCCACCCCGAGTACTCCTCGCCCGAGGTGACCTCGCCCCGGGATGCCGTCGTGTGGGACCGGGCGGGCGAGCTCGTCATGCGCGAGGTCGTCGAGCGCCTCGCCGACACCCCGCCGGGGATCACGCTCTACAAGAACAACACCGACGGCAAGGGCGCCTCCTACGGCACCCACGAGAACTACCTCGTGGAGCGGTCCGTCCCCTTCGACCGGATCGTGTCGGGGTTGACACCCTTCTTCGTCGCCCGGCAGGTGATGTGCGGTGCCGGCCGGGTCGGCATCGGGCAGGAGAGTGAGCGCACCGGCTACCAGATCTCCTCCCGCAGCGACTTCTTCGAGGCCGAGGTCGGTCTCGAGACGACCTTCAAGCGGCCGATCATCAACACCCGCGACGAGCCCCACGCCGACCCCGACCGGTGGCGCCGGCTGCACGTGATCATCGGCGACGCGACCCACGCGGACGTGGCCAACCTCGTCAAGGTCGGCTCGACCTCCCTCGTCTTGCGCCTCGTCGAGGCCGGTGCGCTCGACCGCGACCTCGCGCTGCTGCACCCGGTGACGGCGCTGCGCACGATCTCGCACGACCCGACCTGCCGGGCCACCGTGCCCCTGCGCGACGGTCGGGAGCTCACGGCAGTGCACATCCTCACGGAGTACCTCGAGATGGCGACGTCCTTCGTCGAGCGCGAAGGGAGCGACCCCGCCACCGACGAGGTTCTGCACCACTGGGAGCGACTCGTCGGTCTGCTTGCTGGCGAGCCGATGGACGCCGGCCGCGACATCGACTGGGTCGCGAAGCTCGCTCTGCTGCAGCGTTATCGCGAGCGCGACGGCCTGGACTGGGGCGATGCCCGACTGAGCGCCATCGACTTCCAGTGGTCCGACGTGCGGCAGGACAAGGGCATCTTCCACAAGCTCGAGGCGGCCGGGCGGATCACCCGCCTGACGACCGACGAGGAGGTGCGCGCCGCGGTGGCGGAGCCGCCCGCCGACACCCGCGCCTGGCTGCGTGGGCGCGTCGTCGAGCACTTCGGCGACGCGGTGGTGTCCGCGTCGTGGGACTCCCTCGTGCTGCGGATGCCCCGCGCGGGCCGCATCGCGCGGATCCCGCTCACCGACCCGCTCGCCCACGGCCGCGACGCCGTCGAGGAGCTCGTGTCGAGGGGTGACGTCGACGACCTCGTGGCGGGTCTCGGGGCATAGGCTCGGAGCACGAGCCGACGCGACAGGAGCACACGATGGCGCAGGAGCAGATCCGACCCCGGTCCAGCGGTGGGGGCGACGACGCCCAGCCCGATGACGGATTCGGCCAGGTGAGCGCGACCAACGCGGCGCGGGACGAGGACATCGACTCCGTGCTCGACGAGATCGACGGCGTCCTGGAGTCCAACGCCGAGGAGTTCGTCAAGGGCTTCGTGCAGAAGGGCGGCCAGTGAGCCGCGACCCCGCACAGGGCCGCCTGCCCGCCGCCTTCCTCGCGGCCGGCGGGTCGTCCTTCACGGAGTTCGTGGCCCGGCACGACCCGCAGCTGCTGCCCGGTGGCCGGGCCGGGGGGCCGGTCGGAGGCCCACCGATCGAGGCGCCCCACGCGACGACGATCGTCACCCTGACCTGCGCCGACGGCCTCGTCATGGCGGGGGACCGTCGCGCCACGCTCGGCAGCCTCATCGCCAACCGCGACATGCGCAAGGTCTTCGCCGCCGACGAGCACTCGCTCGTCGGCATCGCCGGAGCGGCGGGCGTGGCGATCGAGATGGTGCGCCTCTTCCAGGTCGAGCTCGAGCACTACGAAAAGATCGAGGGCGTCGTCATGTCCCTCGAGGGCAAGGCCAACCGGCTCGCCGCGATGCTGCGTGGCAACCTCGGCCTGGCCATGCAGGGCCTGTCGGTCGTGCCCGTCCTCGGTGGCTTCGACCCCGGCCGGGGGCGGGGGCGGATCTTCTCCTACGACGTGACCGGTGGCTGCTACGAGGAGCAGGAGCACCACAGCGTCGGCTCCGGCTCGCTCTTCGCCCGGGGTGCGCTCAAGAAGCTGTGGCGCCCGGGGCTCGACCGTGAGGCCGCCGTGCGCGTGGCCCTCGAGGCCCTCTACGACGCGGCCGACGACGACTCCGCGACGGGCGGGCCCGACGTCCACCGCCGCATCTGGCCGGTCGTCGGCGTCGCCGACGCCGCGGGCGTGACCTTCGTCGACGAGACGGACAGCGAGCGACTCGTCGAGGCGATCCTCGCCGACCGCCGTGGTGAGGCAGGCACCCGATGAGCCAACCCCCCTTCTACGTCTCGCCCGAGCAGGTCATGGCCGACCGGTCCGACTTCGCCCGGGCCGGTATCGCCCGTGGCCGCTCGGTGTGCGTGCTCGGCTACGACGAGGGCATCCTGCTCGCCGCCGACAACCCGAGCAGCCGCTCGCTCAACAAGATCAGCGAGATCTACGACCGCATCGCCTTCGCGGCCGTCGGCAAGTACAACGAGTTCGAGAACCTGCGGGTCGCCGGCATCCGCTACGCCGACCTGCGCGGCTACTCCTACGACCGATCCGACGTCACCGCACGGGCGCTCGCCAATGCCTACGCCCAGACGCTCGGCACCGTCTTCACCCAGGACCAGAAGCCCTACGAGGTCGAGATCGTCGTCGCCGAGGTCGGGCGGCTGCTCGCCGACGACCGCATCTACCGGCTGACCTACGACGGCTCCGTCACCGACGAGCGCGGCTGGGTCGCCATCGGCGGCGACAGCGACCGGCTCAACGACGAGCTCGGCTCCCGCTGGGTGCCGGGCATGGACCTGCACGACGCCTTCGACCTCGCCCGTGACGTGCTGTCGCTGCGGGACGAAGGGGGCGACCCGGTCGCCCCCGAAGGGCTCGAGATCGCCGTGCTGGAGCGCGGCCGGTCCCGACGGTGCTTCCGCCGGGTGAGCGCCCCCCTTCGCGACGAGAGCTAGCCTGCAGACGTGGAGCGACGCATCTTCGGGATCGAGACCGAGTTCGGCATCACGGCCGTCTCCGACGGCCAGCGACGGCTGACGCCCGACGAGGTGGCGCGCTACCTCTTCCGCAAGGTGGTCACGTGGGGCCGCTCGAGCAATGTCTTCCTGCCCAACGGATCCCGGCTCTACCTCGACGTCGGCAGCCACCCCGAGTACGCGACCGCCGAGTGCGACGACCTGCTGACCCTCATCGCCCACGACCGGGCGGGTGAGCGGATCGTCCAGGACCTCGTCGTCGACGCCCAGGGGCGGCTGCGCGAGGACGGCGTGGCCGGTGAGATCTTCGTCTTCAAGAACAACGTCGACTCGGCCGGCAGCTCCTACGGCTGCCACGAGAACTTCCTCGTGGCCCGCACGTCCAACTTCGCGGCGGTGACCGACGGGCTGCTGCCCTTCCTCATCACCCGGCAGCTCATCGCCGGCACGGGCAAGCTCATGTCGACGGGGCGGACCACGCAGTTCTCCGTCAGCCAGCGCGCCGACCACATCTGGGAGGGCGTCTCCTCCGCGACGACCCGCTCGCGCCCGATCATCAACACCCGCGACGAACCCCATGCCGACGCCGAGCACTACCGGCGGATGCACGTCATCGTCGGCGACTCGACGATGACCGAGACGACGACCCTGCTCAAGGTCGGCTCGGCGCACCTCGTGCTGCGCATGCTCGAGGACGGCGTCGCGCTGCCGGACATGACCCTCGACAACCCGATCCGGGCGATCCGCGACATCAGCCTCGACCGCCACGGCCGCACCCCGGTCAAGCTCGCCGACGGTCGACGGATGAGCGCCCTCGAGATCCAGGGCGAGTACCTCGCCCGGGCGCAGGACTACGCGCAGCGCGAGGGCATCGACGACCCGGTGAGCCGGCAGGTGCTCGACCTGTGGGAGCGCACCCTCGCCGCCGTCGAGAGCGACGACCTGGCGCAGGTCGGCACCGAGATCGACTGGGTCGTCAAGTACCGCCTGCTCGACGCCTACGCCGCCAAGCACGGTCTGGACATCGCCGACCCGCGGCTCGCCCAGATCGACCTCGCCTACCACGACATCGACCCCGACCGGGGGATCCACCACGTGCTGCAGCGCGCGGGCAAGGTCGCTCGCGTCGTCTCCGACGACGACATCGCGCGTGCGGTCGACCTGCCGCCGCAGACGACCCGGGCGAAGCTGCGCGGTGACTTCGTGCGGACTGCCCGGGAGCACGGACGCGACGTGACGGTCGACTGGGTCCACCTGAAGATCAACGACGAGGCCCAGCGCACCGTCCTGTGCAAGGACCCCTTCGCCGCGGTCGACGCGCGGGTCGACACGCTGATCGACCTGCTGACCTCGCGCGGTACCCCCGCGCGGCCCTGAGCGCCACGCGGGGTGCGGTCGGGTCAGCGAGCGCACAGGGAGCGTGGTTAGGGTGAGCCCGATCGTTGTCCCCGAAGCATTGAGGTAGATCGTGCCGAAGGCCCCCCGCCTGACCACTGCCCTCGCGGCGTCCGCCGCCGTCCTCGCCCTGAGCGCCTGCGGAGGCGACTCCAGCGGTGACGCCAAGAGCGACGCGTCGAAGTCCTCGTCCAAGGCCTCCGGCGACGACGCGAAGGACGCCAAGGACGTCACCCTCGCCGAGCCCAAGCCGGCTGACGCCAAGGCCGTCGAGGCCATCGCGGTCACCGAGGCGAAGGGCAAGAAGGGCCCGTCGATCAAGCTCGACGACTCGCCGGTCAAGGTCTCGGAGACCACGCGCGACATCCGCACCGAGGGCAAGGGCGAGGACCTCGCCGACGACGCCTACGCCGAGGTCGACCTCGCGATGTTCTCCGGCAAGGACGGCAAGGCCATCGAGGGCTCGGAGACCTACACGAGCTCGCCGATCGTCCTCGACCTGGGCAATGCCCAGGCCCTGCCCGGCCTGATCAAGGCGATCAAGGACCAGAAGATCGGCAGCAGCGGCGTCGCCGTCATGCCGCCCAAGGACCTCTTCGGCTCCAAGGGCATGCCCGAGTACGGCGTCGACGGCAAGGACAGCCTCGTGCTCGTCTACGACGTGCGCGGCCAGCTGCCGGAAAAGGTCGAGGGCAAGCAGAAGACGCTCGGCAAGGACATGCCGGAGGTGAAGTACAACGACGGCAAGCCCGCCGACATCACCATCCCCAAGGGCGCGACGAAGCCGAAGAAGCTCGTCACCGAGACCCTCATCGAGGGCAAGGGCAAGACGATCAAGAAGGGCGACACGGTCTACGTCAGCTACACCGGCGTCACCTGGGACGACGGCAAGGTCTTCGACTCCTCGCTCAAGGACGGCCGCGGGCCCTTCTCCTTCCCGGTCGGTGGCCAGCAGGTCATCCCCGCCTGGGACAAGGCCGTCGAGGGCGCCAAGGTCGGCGACCGCCTCCTCATCGTCGCCCCGCCGAAGGAGGCCTACGGCTCGCAGGCCCAGGGCCCGATCAAGGCCAACTCCACGCTCGTCTTCACCGTCGACGTCCTCGGCGCACCCTGATCTCCACACCCTGATCCCCGCCACCCACGACAAGGAGCCCACATGCCCTTCGACCCCAGCACCACCAAGCCCGAGATCGACTTCCCCGAGGGCGACGCCCCCACCGAGCTCGTCGTCGAGGACATCACCGTCGGCGACGGCGCCGAGGTGACCGCCGGGTCCCCGATCCAGGCGCACTACGTCGGTGTCGCCTTCTCCACGGGCGAGGAGTTCGACGCCTCGTGGAACCGTGGCGCCCCGCTCGCCTTCACCGCCGGCATCGGCCAGGTCATCCAGGGCTGGGACCAGGGCCTGCTCGGCATGAAGGAGGGTGGCCGTCGCAAGATCGTCATCCCGCCGCACCTCGGCTACGGCGACCGCGGCGCCGGCGCCGCGATCAAGGGCGGCGAGACCCTGATCTTCGTCGTCGACCTCGTGAAGGTCGGCTGACGCCCCCTTCGCCCGCAGCAGGCTCCCATAACCCTGCAGGACCCTAGGGTCCTGCAGGGTTATGGTCGTCGTGGAGCAGGGCGGCGGCGTGGCGGCCGGCGAGGGCGGCGTTGACGAAGGGGGTGGGGTCGGCCTCGACGGACCGGCCCATCGTCGAGAGGGGCACCGGGCTCGCCGCGAGGTCGTCGGTGGCATCCGTGCTCGCCAGCGGCACGACCCGGGGTGACCCGGCCGAGGCCGCGACCGCGGTCTCGACCTGCTCGCGGACGCGCGGCCACGGGTCGGTCGCGTCGTCGGGCACGACGACGTCGGCGCTGCCGAGCAGCACGCGCGACAGGACGGTCGTCGTGTGGTGCGAGAGCCCGAGGTGCCGCTCCCTGGCGTCGCTCGCGGACACCCGGGGCACGGCGATGGCGCGGCCCCGCAGCACGTGTACGGCGTTGAGGACGTCGCCGGTCGCCAGGCCCGACCACCCCCAGGTCGTCGACGAGCCGGCATTGCCCGGCCCCTGCGCGACGACCACGACGTCGCAGCCGAGGACGTGCCGCGCGGCGAGCAGCGCGGAGTGGACGGTGATCGCCTCGTGCTCCGCGCCGAAGGCCTGCCCCGCCGAGATGGTCGTGTCGAGCCACCCGGCGTCGACGAGGACGGCGACGAGGTCCGACTGGGCGAAGGGGAGCGCTGCCGTGTCGGTCATGACGTAGCCGACCCGCGCCTGCGGGCGGGCGGCGCGCAGCCCCGCGAGGACCGCAGGCAGGGCGGAGTGCAGCTCCGCGACGACGACCGGCATCCCCTGGAGGTCACCGGCGGCGACGGCCGGGTGCTCGCGCATCGCCTCGTGGTGCGGTGACTCCTGCTCCTCGAGCGCGAGGACCATCTGCTGCAGGGGTGTGTAGCGCGCCTTGACGATGTGGCCGGGCCCGTCGGCGGGGTCCGCCGGGAGGCGGCTGGCGTCGGCGACGACGAGGGCGTGCCCACCGGTGCCCAGCTCACGGCGCAGGGCGGAGACGTTGAGCAGGACGGTGTCGCCGACCTCGGGGCTGCCCACGACCTCGGGCAGGGCCAGCGCGGGCGTGGCGACCCCGTCGACGTCGACGACCAGGCGCACCGCGCCACGCCGGGCGCGGCCGATCTCGCGGACCGTGCCGCTGCGCCAGTGGATCATGTGCGGCAGGTTAGCCTCAGGACGACGAAGGGAGCGATGTGGCAGCACCCAACACGCCCGCGGCCAAGACCGAGCGCCTGCTCAACCTCACGATGAGCCTGCTCAGCACGCGGATCCCCCTGCCCAAGCAGCGGATCCGGCGCATGGTCGAGGCCTACCGCTCGGTCGAGTCCGACGAGGCCTTCGACCGGATGTTCGAGCGCGACAAGGAGGACCTGCGGGCCATGGGGATCCCGCTCGTCACCGAGGAGATCGGGGTCTTCGAGGACGAGCAGGGCTATCGCATCGACCAGCGGGACTACGCCCTGGCTCCCGTGGAGCTGACGACCGACGAGCGCGCCGTCGTGGGTCTGGCCAGTCGGGCCTGGGCGCACGCGACGATGGCCGGCACGGCCGCGACGGCCTGGCGCAAGATCGCTGCCGACGACGAGGTGGCGGAGGACCCCTTCGTCGGTCTCGAGCCGCAGCTCGGGGGCACCGAGCCGGCCTTCGAACCGCTCAAGGACGCGGTGCTGCACTCCACGCCCGTCCGCTTCGACTACGCGCGGCCCGGCGCCGGCGGGTCGCGACCCCGCCACGTCGAGCCGTGGTACCTCACCGCCTGGCACGGCCGCTGGTACCTCGTCGGGCACGACCTCGACCGCGAGGCGGCGCGGGTCTTCCGGCTGTCGCGGATCGCCTCGGCCGTCACGTCGACGGGGGAGGCGCCGACCGTGCCCGTCCCCGACGACCTCGACCCCGTCTCGATGATCGCCGCCACCGACCCGGCCCCGGGTCAGGCCTCGCCGGTCGCGCTGCGGGTGCGCGTCGGCACCGGCCACGGCCTGCGCCGCCGGGCCACCTCGGTGACCTCGCTCGACGGCGAGTGGGACCGCGTCGAGCTCGACCACTCCGACCTCGACGGCTTCGTCAGCGAGGTCGTCAGCCACGGCAGCGACGTCGTCGTCGAGGAGCCGGCGCAGTTGCGGACGGCCGTCGTCGACCGGCTGCAGGCCGTCGTCACCACGCACGAAGGGAGCAGCCGATGAGCCGGCCGCAGGTCGAGACCGCGACGAGCCGGGTCGAGCGGCTGCTCACGATGGTCCCGTGGCTCGTCGGACGACAGGGCATCGAGATCTCCCGGGCCGCCGAGGGCCTGGGCATCACCGAGGACCAGCTGAAGAAGGACCTCGACCTGCTCTTCATGTGCGGCTACGGCCCGATGACCGACGAGCTCATCGAGGTCAGCTACGAGGGCGGGCGGGTCTTCGTCAGCAATGCCGACACGATCGCCAGGCCGCTGCGCCTGAGCGTCGACGAGGCGATCTCCCTTATCGTCGGGTTGCGGTCCCTGTCGGCCCTCGAGGCGGGGGAGTCGAGCGCCGTCGAGCGAGCACTGGCCAAGCTCGAGGAGGTCGCCGGGGCGATCCCCGGCGTCGACCGGGTCATGGTCGTCGACGACGACACCGAGGCCGGGCGCACCCGCTCGGTGCTGCAGGACGCGCTCTCGGCCGGTCGCCGGGTGCACCTGACCTATCACGTGCCCAGTCGGGACGAGCGGACCGAGCGCGACGTCGACCCGATGCGGCTGGCCCGGGTCGAGGGCCACTGGTACCTCGAGGGCTGGTGCCACCGGGCCCAGGACGTGCGCCTCTTCCGCACCGACCGGATCGAGGCCGTCGAGGTGCTCGACGTGCCGTCCGAGCCCCCGGCGGACGCCGTGCGACGAGACCTGAGCGCCGGCGCCTACCAGCGCGGTGAGGGCGACCTGCCCGTCACCCTGCGCCTGGCACCCTCCGCCCACTGGGTCGCGGAGTACTACCCGGTGACATCTCGGGAAACCTCGGGTGAAGACCTCGTCGTCACCCTGCCGACGAGCAACGAGGGCTTCCTGCGTCGACTCGTGCTGCGCCTGGGCGGCGCGGCCGAGGTCGTCGAGCCCGAGGCGCTGCGCACCGCGGTCACGGCGCACGCGACGCAGGCCCTGGCCGCCTACGACCCCGCCTGAGGGGCGTCAGCGCCCCTCAGGGTCGGGGCATACACTGCAACTTGTTGGTCGCCATCCGAAAGGTCTTGCCATGCCCACTCTGGGTCCCATGGAAATCATCCTCATCCTGGTCGTCATCCTGCTCCTCTTCGGCTTCAAGAAGCTGCCTGATGCTGCCCGCAGCCTCGGCAAGTCGGCGCGCGTCTTCAAGGCCGAGGTCAACGAGATGAAGGAAGAGGACCGGCAGCGCGAGGAGGCCAAGAAGGCCCGCGAGACCGGCACGCCGACCGCTGACGGCGATGCCGTCATCGACGAGGCCAAGCCGCGCACGGACAACCAGTCCGGCCCGGTCGCCTGAGCTCCCTCCCTTCGCCCTCCGCACGCATGGCCCGTAGCCCCCGCACGCCCAAGGACCCCGAAGGGCGGATGCCGCTCAAGGAGCACCTCCTCGAGTTCCGCAACCGGCTGATGAAGGCCGCCGCCGCGATCGTCGTGGGCGCGGTCGTCGGGTGGATTATCTACAACCCCGTGCAGGTCGGGCCGTGGACCTACGGCGGTGTCTACGAGCAGCTGACCCTGCCCTTCACCGAGTACAAGAAGGCCAACCCCGGCAGCGTCGTCACGCTGAACTTCGGCAATGCCACGTCGGCCTTCTCCACCCAGCTCGGGCTGTCGATCTTCACCGGGGTCATCCTGTCCAGTCCCATCTGGCTCTGGCAGATCTGGGCCTTCATCCTCCCGGGGCTGACCAAGCGCGAGAAGCGCCTGTCGCTCGGCGTCTTCGGGACGGCCCTGCCGCTCTTCCTCGCCGGCTGCTTCTTCGCCTACCAGACGCTGCCCAAGGCGTTGCTCATCCTCTTCGGCTTCACCCCCGACGACGACAAGTCGAGCAACATCCAGCAGGCGAGCGACTACTTCACCTTCATCACCCGATTCATCCTCGCCTTTGGCCTGGCGTGGCTGCTGCCGGTCTTCCTCGTCGGGCTGTGCGCCATCGGCGTGCTGCCCGGCCGCACCCTCAAGAAGTCCTGGCGGATGGCGATCCTGCTGATCTTCATCGCCTCGGCGATCATCACCCCGACGCCGGACCCCTTCACGATGTTCCTGCTCGCCGGGCCGCTGTGCGTCCTGTACTTCGTCGCCCTCGCGATCTGCCTCTGGATCGACAGGCGGCGGATCGAGCGGGGCGAGGAGCCCGACTGGTCGGACCTCTCGGACGACCAGGCATCTCCGCTCACCTGAGCCGCCTCACCTCGTCTCGGTCCATGACCCGTGTGACCGCCGACCGCATCGGCCTGCTCGTCAACCCCACCGCCGGCAAGCACCGCGGGGAGCAGATCGGCACCCGCGTGGCCGACCTCCTCGAAGCCGGCGGACGCGAGGTCGTCGATCTCACCGGCCTCGACGCCGCGCGGGCCGAGGCCAAGGCCCGCCGAGCCGTGGCGACGGGTGACATCGACATGCTCGTCGTCGCCGGCGGCGACGGGGCCGCCGGGCTCGGGGCCAACATCTGCGCCGACACCGACGTCCCGCTCGGCATCGTCGCGGTCGGCACCGGCAACGACAACGCCCGCGAGCTCGGGCTGCCGGTGCAGGACGTCGAGGCGTCGGTCCAGCGGATCCTCCAGGGCTCGGTGCGACAGATGGACCTGGGGCGGGTGAGCGGCCCCGACGGCGAGCCGGTCCGCGACTACCTCGGCGTGCTCTCCTGCGGCTTCGACGCCGTGGTCAACGAGCGCGCCAACCGCATGTCCTGGCCCCGGGGTCCGCAGCGCTACAACCTCGCGATCCTGCGCGAGCTCCCGGTCTTCGGCGCGATCCACTACGACCTGACGATCGACGGAGCCGAGCGCGAGGTCGACGGGATGCTCGTGTGCATCGCCAACGGCCGCGCCTTCGGCGGCGGGATGAAGATCGCCCCGGCCGCCGACGTCGACGACGGTCTGCTCGACGTCGTCATCGTCCACGAGATCCCCGTCCCGACCTTCCTCACGGTCTTCCCCAAGGTCTTCTCCGGCACCCACACGACGCACCCGGCGGTCGAGATCATCCGGGGCGCCCGGGTCACCGTGGCGACCGAGCGGATCGTCAGCTATGCCGACGGCGAGCGGGTCGCGCCGCTTCCGGCCACGGTCGAGGCGGCCCGCGGCGCGCTGTCGATCGTGCGCTGAGCCGCTGGCATAGCGTGGGGGCATGTCCTCGCCCGCCGAACGCCATGCCGCCGCCCGCCGTCGCAGCGCGGGGGAGCTCACCCCCTTCGTCGAGGGTCTGGGCTTCGAGCTCGACACCTTCCAGCGTGACGCCTGCGAAGCCGTCGAGGCGGGACATGGCGTGCTCGTCGCCGCCCCGACCGGCGCGGGCAAGACGGTCGTCGGCGAGTTCGCCGTCCACCTGGCCCTCGCGCGCGGGCAGAAGGCCTTCTACACGACGCCCATCAAGGCGCTGAGCAACCAGAAGTACCACGAGCTCGCCGCCCGCCACGGCTACGACCGGGTCGGTCTGCTCACTGGCGACGTCTCGGTCAACGGCGAGGCGCCCGTCGTCGTCATGACGACCGAGGTCCTGCGCAACATGATCTACGCGGGCTCGACGACCCTCGACACCCTCGCCTTCGTCGTCATGGACGAGGTGCACTACCTCGCCGACCGCTTCCGCGGGGCCGTGTGGGAGGAGGTCATCATCCACCTGCCCCGCTCAGTGCAGGTCGTCTCCCTCTCGGCGACGGTGAGCAATGCCGAGGAGTTCGGCGCCTGGCTGGCCGAGGTGCGCGGCGGCACCGAGATCATCGTCTCCGAGGAGCGCCCGGTCCCGCTGTGGCAGCACATGCAGGTCGGCCGCGACGTCCACGACCTCTTCGTCGACGACGGCTCCGCGGGCACCCCGGCGAAGGTCAACCCCGAGCTGCTCGACGCCATCCGCGCCCGCGTGCGAGGTGACGGCGAGGACGACCAGCGTGGCCGCGGTGGCCACCGGGGTGGTCGTGACCGTCGCGGCGGACGCGGCCGTCGCGACGACCGGGGCCGCGGCGGCCAGGGACCGCGCGGTGGGGGAGGTGGCCGCTTCGGCGGTGCCGCCTCCCGGACCGAGGTCATCCGCGAGCTCGACCGCGACGGCCTGCTGCCCGCGATCACCTTCATCTTCAGCCGGGCCGGGTGCGAGGGCGCGGTCGGTCAGCTCCTGGCCAACGACCTGCGCCTGGTCTCCGAGCGCGAGGGCGAGCTCAACCGTCGCACCGTCGAGGAGCGCGCCTCTGCCCTGGAGGGCGAGGACCTCGACGTGCTCGGCTACCACCAGTTCGTCGAGGGCATCTCGCGCGGCTTCGCCGCGCACCACGCCGGGATGCTGCCGCTCTTCCGCGAGATCGTCGAGGAGCTCTTCACCGCGGGTCGCATCCGCGCCGTCTTCGCCACCGAGACCCTCGCCCTGGGCATCAACATGCCGGCGCGCACCGTGGTGCTGGAGAAGCTCGTGAAGTTCAACGGCGAGTCGCACGTCGAGATCACCCCCGCCGAGTACACGCAGCTGACCGGCCGTGCGGGGCGCAGGGGCATCGACGTCGAGGGTCACGCCCTCGTCGTGTGGTCCCGTGGGCTCGACCCGATGTCGGTCGCCGGTCTCGCGTCGACCCGGACCTACCCCCTTCGCTCCAGCTTCCGGCCGACCTACAACATGGCCGTCAACCTCGTCGCCCAGGTGGGCCGCCAGACAGCCCGTGAGGTGCTCGAGACCTCCTTCGCCCAGTTCCAGGCCGACCGGGCGGTCGTCGGGCTGGCGTCGAAGGTGCGCGAGCAGCAGGAGTCGCTCGACGCCTATGCCGAGGCCATGCACTGCCACCTGGGCGACTTCCGCGAGTACGCCGCGCTGCGACGGCGCATCTCCGACGTCGAGAAGGAGAGCTCGCGCAAGCGCAATGCCAACCGGCGCGCCGAGATCGCCGTCTCCCTCGAGGCCCTGTCCGTCGGCGACATCATCCGCATCGGCGGCCGTCGCTCGGGCATCGCGATCGTCGTCGCGCCGCCGCGCTCCTACAAGGGCGAGCTGTCCGCGCCGACCGTGCTCACCGAGCACAAGCAGATCCGCCGCCTCACCGCAGCGGACCTCGACGGGCCGGTCACCCCCTTCGGCCGGCTGGCGGTGCCCCGCGGCTTCAACCCCAAGTCGGTCAAGCAGCGCTCCGACCTCGCCGCGACCCTGCGGGCCAAGGCACCGCACGAGGACGCGCCGAGCGTGCAGAGCCACGCCGTCCAGAGCGCGAAGGGGGAGGACGAGCGCCTCGAGCAGCTGCGCCGCGAGCTGAAGTCGCACCCATGCCACCAGTGCCCGGAGCGCGAGGACCACGCCCGCTGGGCGGCTCGCTGGTGGAAGCTCAAGCGCGAGACCTCGGCCCTGCAGCGCAAGGTCGAGCACCGCACCAACTCGGTGGCGCAGACCTTCGAGCGGATCTGCGTCGTCCTGAGCCAGATGGGTTATCTCGGCGAGGACGGCGAGACCGTCACCGATCTCGGCAGCCGGCTGCGCCGGCTCTACACCGAGAAGGACCTGCTCGCGGCCGAGTGCCTGCGCGGGGGAGCGTGGAAGCGGCTCGACCCGGCCGAGCTGGCCGCCGTCGTCTCGATGCTGATCCACGAGCCCCGGCACGACGACGACCCCTTCCCGCGGATGCCGACGGACAACGTCTCGGACGCGTGGCAGGACATGCTCCGCCGGTGGAGCGAGCTCGAGGACCTCGAGCAGGCCAATGCCCTGCCCGCGACCGGCGAGCCCGACGGGGGGCTCGCGTGGGCGGTGCACCGGTGGGCGAGCGGGCGCCGGCTCGACGAGGTGCTCTCCGGCTCGGACCTGACGGCGGGGGACTTCGTGCGCCGATGCAAGCAGGTCGTCGACCTCCTCGACCAGGTCGCCGATGCCGCGCCCGAGCCGCACCTGCGTGGTGTGGCCCGCACCGCCGTCGACAAGGTCATGCGCGGGGTCGTCGCCGCCGACCGCCTGGACTGACCTCCTCTTCGCTCGCCGGGTGGGTGCGCTCAGCCGCGCAGGGCGGTCGCCACCCGGTCGAAGGGGGAGGTGAGCGCGTGGTCGACGGCCAGCCGGCTCATCGCGGCCGGGTCGGCGATGTCGCCGGGCAGGCGCAGGTCGACGTCGGGGATCGGCACGTCGTGGGCGACCCGCACGACGAGCGGAGCCACGTCGAGGTAGTCGCTCGCCGCCTCGAGGTTGGCCCGGCGCGCTCCCTTGATCCCGGGGTCGCCGGAGGCGACGGCCTCGCGCACGCCGGCCAGCGAGCCGTAGTCGCGGATGAGCGTCGCAGCGGTCTTGTCGCCGATGCCCTTGACCCCGGGCAGCCCGTCACTGGTGTCCCCGCGCAGCGCCGCCATGTCGGCATAGGCGTCACCGGAGGCGACGCCGTACTTGTCCGCGAGGAAGGCCTGGGTGACGAGGTCGGGATCGCGCACACCGCCGCGTGCGGTGTAGACGACCCGGGTCGCGGAGGCGTCGTCGACGAGCTGGAAGAGGTCGCGGTCACCGGTCACGACGTCCACGGGCATCTGGCCGCGGTGGGCCATCGCCAGGGTGCCGATGACGTCGTCGGCCTCGTAGCCCGCCGCGCCGATGCGGGCGATGCCGATCGCCGCGAGCGCCTCGGCGATGACCGGGACCTGCGGGGAGAGCTCGTCGGGGACCTCCTCGCCTTCGCCCGGGTCCTCGGCGACCCGGTGCGCCTTGTAGGTCGGGATCGCGTCGACGCGCCACTGCGGGCGCCAGTCGTCGTCCCAGCAGGCGACGACGTGGGTCGGGCGGTAGCGGGTGACGAGGGTGGCGATCATGTCGAGGAAGCCGGCCACCGCATTGGTCGGGATGCCCGAGGGCGCGTCCGCGCGAGCGGGCACGCCGTAGAAGGCGCGGAAGTACAGCGAGGCGGAGTCGAGCAGGAGCAGGCGGGATCGCGCCGAGTCGGACATGCTCCGACCCTACGGGTCTCGCTTATTGTTCATGCATGGAAGCGGCGGATCGACGCATCATCGAGCTCCTGCGCCAGGACGGGCGCACGAGCTACACCGACCTGGGCAAGGCCATCGGGCTGTCCACCTCCGCCGTGCACCAGCGGGTGCGGCGGCTCGAGGAGCGGGGAGTGATCACCGGCTACTCCGCGGTGGTCGACCCGGCCGCCGTCGGGACGCCCCTGACGGCCTTCATCTCGGTGACCCCGCTCGACCCCCGCGAGCCCGACGACATCCCCGACCGGTTGCGCGACATCCCGCAGATCGACGCGTGCTACTCCGTCGCCGGGGATGCCAACTACATGCTCCGGGTGCGCGTGGGCACCCCGCAGGACCTCGAGGAGCTCCTCGCGACGGTTCGCAACAAGGGCGGCGTGTCGACGCGCACGACCATCGTCCTGTCGACGCCGTGGGAGTGACGACCCGCCTGCCCCTGCGGCTCCTCCTCGCCCTCGTCGGTGGGCTGTGCCTCTGGCTGTCCTTCCCCGACCACGACCTCGCGCTCCTCGCGATCGTCGGCGTCGGCCTCGTCGGGGTCGCCATGTGGGATGTCAGCCCCCGCGCCGGCGCCCTGCTCGGCCTCGTCGCGGGGCTGGGCTGCTTCGTCCCCACGCTCAGCTGGTCGGGCATCTTCGTCGGCACCTTCCCCTGGATGGCCCTCGCCGTCACCGAGTCGCTCTACGTCGCCGGCATGGGTGCCGTCCTCGCGGCGGTGCAGCGCCCGCTGGTCCGACGGGGCCACCTCCTGCCGGCCGCCCTGCTCGTCCCCGTGCTGTGGGTGCTTCAGGAGTGGGTGCGCGGCACGCTGCCCTACGGCGGCTTCCCGTGGGCCCGCATCGCCTTCAGCCAGGCGGACACCCCCTTCGCCCGATGGGCAGCGATCGGTGGAGCGCCCCTCATCACGCTCGCCGTGGCTCTCGTGGCGGTCCCGCTGATCCTCGTCGTCGTCACCCGCCGCCCGCCGTGGGTGGCCCTGGGGCTCCCGGTCGTCGCCGTGGCCGGCGCCTTCCTCGTGCCGGTGCCGACCGGTGGTGAGGCGACGGCACGCGTCGGCCTCGTGCAGGGCAACGTCCCGCGGGACGGGCTGGACTTCAACGCCGAGCGGCGCAAGGTGCTCGACAACCACGTGGCCGGCACCGAGGCCCTCGCGGAGCGCCACGATGACCTCGACCTGGTCATCTGGCCGGAGAACTCCTCCGACATCGACCCGCTGCGCAATGCCGATGCCGCGGAGCAGGTGCAGCGCGCGCTCACGGCGGTCGACGTGCCGATCATCGTCGGGGCGATCCTCGACGAGCCCTCCCCGGCGGTCTCCAATGCCTCGCTCTACTACCGTCCCGGGGGAGGGGAACCGGCGCGCTACGTCAAGCAGCACCCCGTCCCCTTCGCCGAGTACGTGCCGCACCGCGACTTCTACCGGCTCTTCAGCAGCAAGGTCGACCTCGTGCGCGTCGGCTTCGCGAAGGGGGACCGCAACGCCGCCTTCACCGTGCCCGGCCGCGATGGCGACTTCTCCGCCGTCCCGACGATCTGCTTCGAGGTGGCCTACGACGGCCTCATGCGCTCGGCGGTCAAGGACGCGGAGACGAAGGGGGACCCCAGCCTCCTCGTCGTCCAGACCAACAACGCGACCTTCGGCTACACCGCGGAGTCGACGCAGCAGTACGCGATCTCGCGCATCCGGGCGATCGAGCACGGCCGCAGCGTCGCCCACGTCTCGACGGTCGGCGTCTCCGGCTTCGTCAACCCCGACGGCAGCACGACGCCGGTCACGCAGCTCTTCACCGCCGCCCAGCCGGTCGACGACGTCGTCCTGCGCAGCGGACTGACGGTCTCCGACCGCCTCGGCCCCTGGGTCGAGTGGGGCAGCGCCCTCGTGCTGCTGCTCGCGGTGGTCTGGCGCCTGCGCCGACGACCGACGGGTAGTGTCGGTGACGAGCCACGGAGCGACCAGAGCCCGACCGAGCAGACCGAGGAAGCCACCACCGGTGCCTGACACGCAGCATGCCCAGCGACCGCCGATCGAGCGGGTCGCGGTCCTCATCCCGACCTACAACGAGCGCGACAACCTGCCGCTGATCGTCGACCGGTTGCGCCGCGCGGTCCCCACGGCGGACGTCGTCGTCCTCGACGACAACTCCCCGGACGGCACCGGTGACGTCGCCGACGCGATGGCCGCCGCAGACCCGCAGGTCTCGGTCATCCACCGCGAGGGCAAGCAGGGCCTGGGCGCGGCCTACCTGCACGGCTTCCGGTGGGCGCTCGAGCAGGGCTACGACGCGATCGTCGAGATGGACGCCGACGGATCGCACCGCCCCGAGCACCTGCCCCGCATGCTCGAGGTCGCGGCCGACGCCGACCTCGTCATCGGCTCGCGCTACGTGCGCGGCGGCAAGATCGTCAACTGGCCGGTGGACCGCAAGGCGATCTCCATGGCCGGCAACATGTACATCAAGCTCGTCCTCGGCATGCCGGTCAACGACGCGACCGCGGGCTACCGCGTCTACCGCGCCGAGACCCTGCGGACCATCGGTCTCGACGAGGTGGAGAGCGCTGGCTACGTCTTCCAGACCGACCTGACGGTGCGCACGGTGCGCGCCGGGCTGCGGGTCGTCGAGGTGCCGATCACCTTCGTCGAGCGCGAGATCGGCGACTCGAAGATGGACGGTGACGTCGTGCGTGAGTCGATGGCCCGGATCACCGGCTGGGGCGTGGCCCACCGTCGCCAGCAGCTGCGTCGGCTCGTCGACCGGGAGCCCACGTGGCACCGGTTGTGATCTTCGGGTCGGGTCCCTCGGGGCCCGGCCCATCGCCCCGCCGTCGCCGTCGGGTGGCGTGGATCCCGCTGGCCCTCGTCGTGTGGCTGGTCCTCGAGATCGCCGCCGTCGTCGGCGTGGTGCAGCTCGTCGGCGTGTGGTGGACCCTGCTCGCCTTCGTGCTCCTGTCGGCCCTCGGCGTGTGGTTCCTGCGGCGCGAGGGGCGCCGGACGTGGGTGGCGCTGCGCGAGGCGCTGCGCAGCGGTCAGATGCCCTCCCGCGAGATCGCTGACGCCGCGCTCGTCTTCGTCGGGGGGTTGCTGCTCACTCTGCCCGGCTTCGTCTCGGACGTCGTCGGTCTCGTCGTCGTGCTGCCCTTCACGCGGCCCATCGCCCGGATCGGCCTCGAGGCCGTCGTCGCGCGACGCCTGCTCGCCGCGGGCCTGCCGGTCGCGCCCGGCGAGGCCCGGGTGCGCCGCTCGCCGCGACGTGAGGGGCGCGACGACGGGGGAGAGGTCGTCGAGGGCGTGATCGTCGACGACTGACCTCTTCGAGACGGCCGCGGACGGCCTCCTCAGGGACCGAAGGGCGGGGACCGAAGGACATGACGAAGGGGGTGGCCCACCGGTGATCGGTGGGCCACCCCCTTCGTCGTGCTGGGGCGCCGAGGTCAGGCGCTGCGCTTGCGCGGCTTCTCGCCACGGGAGGCGCGCAGCAGCTCGAGGCGCTCCTCAAGCAGCTCCTCGAGCTCGGGGATGGAGCGACGCTCGAGCAGCATGTCCCAGTGGGTGCGGACGTGCTTGGCGGGCTTGAGCTCGGGCTCCGGGCCGTCGAGGAGCTTGCCGAGCTTGCCGCAGCGGCACTCCCAGGTGCCGGGGATGTCGGCCTCGACGGAGAAGGGCAGCTCCGTGCGGTGCCCGTCGTCACAGACGTAGGTCGTGATCTGACGGTCACTGGGGACGACGTTGTCCGTCGTCTCCATGCTGAAGCTGACCATGCGCGTTCCGCGCAGCGTGCGCTCTGCCATGTTGCAAGTCTCCTGGTGTCTCTCGCGATGTCCGCGCCCCTGCCGCGCGGACCCCTCGTCACATGACAACGCTCGTGGTGCGTCATCTGTTCCGGCTGCACGCATCATTGCGGCGCCGTGACCCGTGGGCGGGCCTTCCGAGTGGGGCCCGATCTGGCGGTGTGCTCGTGGCACGACTTGGGCCGACCCCACAGGATAGCGGAGTGCCACCGTGTCGCGCACATCGAGCCCGCTCCGCCCGCTAGCCTCACCACGTGACCGACGTGATCCCACCGACGAGCGAGCCGACGACCGCCCTGCGATCCGAGCCCCAGGGCGGCAAGGGCCGGATCATCGGGTGGGCCATGTGGGACTGGGGGACCCAGCCCTTCAACACGGTCATCACGACCTTCGTCTTCTCCGTCTACCTGACGAGCGAGAGTTTTGGCGCCACCAACACCACCTCGACCGCGCTGGCGATCTCGACCGCCCTGTCGGGTCTGCTCGTCGCGCTGCTGGCGCCCGTGCTGGGGCAGAACTCGGACCGGTCCGGCAGGGGAGTGCGCAACCTGCGCCTGCAGACCTGGTTGCTGGCGGCCCTGTCAGCCGCGCTCTTCTTCGTCAAACCGGAGCCGGGCTTCCTCGTGCTCGGCCTCGTGCTACTGGGCATCGGCTCGATCGTCTCCGAGGTCGCGAGCGTCAACTACAACGCGTCCATCGAGCAGGTCGCCTCCCCGCACAACGTCGGCCGGGTCTCCGGCTTCGGCTGGGGGATGGGCTACCTCGGCGGCATCCTCGTGCTGCTCCTGCTCTACTTCGTCTTCATCCAGCCCGAGGTGGGCCTCTTCGGCGTCACCGGCGACGACGGCATGGACATCCGGGTCTCGATGGTCGTCTGCGGCCTGTGGACCCTGCTCTTCACCATCCCGACCTTCCTCGTGCTGCGGGATCGCCCGCGGGAGAAGGCTCCTCGCGTCGGGGTCGTCGACTCCTACAAGCTCGTCGGGGCCTCCCTTCGTCGCCTGTGGGGTCGCTCCCGGCACACGGTCTACTTCCTCGGGGCCTCGGCACTCTTCCGCGACGGGCTCGCCGGCGTCTTCGCCTTCGGCGCCGTCCTCGCCGCGGGCACCTTCGAGATGTCGGCAGGCGAGGTCATCATCTTCGGGGCCGCGGCCAACATCATCGCCGGCATCAGCACGATGCTCTTCGGCCTGCTCGACGACGTGCTCGGGCCCAAGCGGGTCATCCTCATCTCGCTCGTCGCGCTCGTGCTGCTGGGCGCCGGCGTCTTCGTCCTGCACGACGGTGGCCCGATGGTCTTCTGGACCCTGGGGCTGGCGATGACCGCCTCCGTCGGGCCGGCCCAGGCCGCCTCCCGCAGCTTCCTCGCCCGGGTCATCCCCGAGGGGCAGGCGGGCGAGATCTTCGGCCTCTACGCGACGACCGGACGCGTCGTGTCCTTCCTCTCGCCGGCCGCCTTCGCGCTCTTCATCTGGATCGGCGCACGGATCACGGGGGAGTCCAACACCCAGTACTGGGGCATCCTCGGCATCGCGCTCGTCCTCGTCGCCGGGCTCGCAGTGCTCATCCCGGTCAAGACCCCACAGGAGCAGGTCGGGCCCCAGGCGGGCTGATCGGCGGGACGGACCCGCCGGGCGGATCAGCCGGCGTACTCCCAGTGCCACGGTTCGGGCAGCGCACCGCCGGCCGCGGCCCAGGACGGGTGGAACCACCCGTAGAGCGGCGCATTCTGCTGCATCCACGCATGGGCGGGGTGGCCGAAGCTGTTGACGCCACCGCACAGGTCGAGGGCCTTGCCCAAGCCGTGGTTGCTCGTGCCGGGCGCCGCAGCCCAGCCGCCGCGCTGCTGCTTGGTGACGACCTGGTCGGCGTAGGAGCGATAGGAGTCGGTGACGCATAGCAGGTGCCCGGTGTCGCGCTGGTAGGCCTTGCTCATCGTGTTGAAGGCCGCCGCGGCAGCGGGTCGCAAGGACTCGCCCGGCGCCCCGATGAGCGGGCAGAGCGCGCTCGGCGGCACCTGGCCGTTGGGATAGGTGCCGACATTGGTCGAGCAGGGCTTGAGCCCCTCGAACTGGCTGACGTCCTGGCCGAGCTTCTTCAGGGCCGAGGTGAGCCGGTCGCTCGCCCCCTGCGCCCGCCCGTCGGGGCGGCTGATCAGCGCGTTGACGACCGGGCCGGCCTCCTTGAGCTCCGCGGCGTGCTTGCGGCGCAGCTCGGCGAGCTCGTCCTTGCGCTCCTTGAGCACCTCGTCCGCACGCTGCTTGGCCCGGTCGGCACGACGCTTGGCGCTGGCGGCCTTCTTGAGGGCCGAGTTCTTCTTCTTCGTCAGCGACGACTTGGTCACCGTGTCCTTGCGGACGAGGTCGACGGTGCGGATCCGCTCGTCGGTCAGATAGCTCAGGTCGCCCGCGGACTCGCCCTTGGTCTTCGAGCTGTCGGTGAGCGTCCCGATCATCGTCATCGTGTCGCTGTACCCGCCGGCCTGGGTGTAGGTGTCGAAGGCCCAGCTGCGCAGGTCGGCGCGTCCCTTCGCCAGCCGGTTGCGGTACTTGTCGAGCTCGCGCTGAGCGGTGTCGGCCTCGGCCTTCGCCGAGTCGTACTCGTCGCGTGCCTCCGCCTTCTTCTGCAGGAGCTTGTTGGCCTTCGTCGAGTACGACTTCAGCGACTTCACGGCCGCCGCGATGTCCTTGTTGTCCTTGACCAGGTCGGCCGTCAGCCGGTCCGCCTCGGCGATCTGCTCCTCGAGGTCGCTCGAGGAGAGCGGGGTGTCGTTGCCGTCGCCGACGGGCAGGCCCTCCTCGTCGACGGACCAGGCGGTGCTCGGGCTGGAGGGGGCGCTCGTCGTGGGGGTGGGGTCGACGGGCTCCGCCGACGCCGACGACGCGGCCAGACCGGTGGTCAGACACAGCGCGACGACCGCGCTGGTCGCACCGCCGTGGCGGGGACGAGCTCGCATGGGTTCTCCTGGGAAGGGACAGACCGAGCAATCATAGGGCCGTCGGTCGTCGACGTACACGTCCCCGTGGACGCGGCGCAGGGCGAAGGGGGCGTCCTCAGTCGGCCTTGGAGCTCGCCTTGGCCCTCGCCGCGGCCTTGCGCCGGCGCAGCCGGACCTGCAGCTGGGAGCCTGCCGTCCGGGTCTCGAGGTAGGGCTGCTCGTCGACGAGGGAGGACAGCTTCTGGTGGCCGAAGGTGCGCGGGTCGAAGTCGGCATGCGCCCGGCTCAGGTGCTGCCCGACGGTGCCGAGCGTGCTCCAGCCGTCATCGTCGGAGGTCGCGTTGATCGCCTTGGTGAGCGCGGACTGGAGGTTGATCGTCGTCTCCGGCTCGGCCTCGGCAGGGGAGGGGGCACCCCCTTCGTCCTGGGCCGGCGCGTCGTCGCGGGCCTGCTCCTGGAGCAACTCGAGGAAGACGAACTGGTCGACTGCACGCCGCAGCGACTCCGGGGTCTTGCGCAGACCCAGCCCGTAGACCCGCTTGCCCGACTCGCGCAGCCGGGTCGCCAGCCGCGTGAAGTCGGAGTCGGACGAGATGAGCGCAGAGGCCTCGACGTTGCCCTGCCAGAGCAGGTCCATCGCATCGATGATCAGCGCGCTGTCGGTGGAGTTCTTGCCGACGGTGTACGCGAACTGCTGGACCGGCTGGATGGCATTGCGGTGCAGCTCCGGCTTCCAGCCGCCGAGCTGGGTCGTCGTCCAGTCTCCGTAGGCCCGCTTGACGGTCGGGGTGCCGTACTTCGCGAGCTCCTCGAGCACGGCGGAGATGTGCTTGGCGGAGACGTTGTCGCAGTCGATGAGAACGGCGATGCGGGTCGTCGAGCGAGGGTCGTCCATGTCGGCGACGCTACCCTCTGGCGCTCGCACGCGAAGGGGGACATACTTCCCCCGGACGACGGGCCCAAGGGAGTGTCAACGGGGGCCGGGATCCGCCACACCCACGCCTTTGTCAGGAGTTCACGCATGCACCTGTCCCGCCGCACCATCGCCATCTCGTCCGCCGTCGCCGCCGCCGCGGTCGCCGCCGGTGGGGCCGTCTCCGCGGCCACCACGAGCACCCCGCCGCAGCTGTCGACCATTACCTACGTGGGCGTCTACGACACCACCTTCGCCGGCTTCCCCGGCGACACCCACCGGGTCTCCGTGCTGATGAAGCGCGGCAACACGAGCACCTTCGGCAAGAACCAGCAGAACTTCGTCAACGTCGAGTCCTTCTCCTGCACGGGTGGTGCCGTCGTGCCTCCGGCCGGCCCGGTGCCGGCCGCCTGCACGCTCGTCGCGACGACGCCGATGCGCAACACCGACGCGACGACCGCCTGGGTCTCGAACACCGGCCGCTCCGGGTCCTTCACCGGCCGTCTCACGTCCCGCTCGGGGACCTCTCGCTCGCTGAGCAGCACCTTGAAGTTCTTCTACACCAACCCGGGCGGCGAGCACTCCTTCGGCCCGGACATGAACGTGCGCAACGGCTCCGGGCGCGTCACGGGCCTGCTGGGCGGCAAGGGCCCGTCCAGCGCCTCGGTGCTCGTCACCTCCTTCGGCGCCTGAGCGTCGACGTCGCCGCCGGCCGTCCGGGCCGGCGGCGATGTCAGGACTTCTTGCGCCGGGTCCGGGGGATCGGGCGCACGACGAGCACCGGGCACGGCGCCGTGCTCTGCACCCGCTGGGCGGTGCTGCCGATGAGGACCTTGTCCGTCAGACCTCGGCTACCGCTCGCGACGACGATCAGCTCGATGCCCGACACCTTGGCCGCCCGGATGATCTCGGTCGACGGGGTGCCGCTGCGCACCCGGGTGCGCACCGTGGTCGTCTCGGACCAGTCGTCGAACTCCGCGGCGATGACCGCGACCGCAGCCTCTGCCTCGGCCTTGAAGGAGCTCCCGGTGAGCTGCTTGGGGGCCTTGGCGTCGGCCGAGATCTCGTCGACGAAGGACACACTCGCCAGGGGCCGGGTGACGGCCAGAACGAGGATCTGCTCGACCTTGCTCGGGTCGGCGAAGGACTTGAAGTGCCGGGCGGCCCGCAGGGACTGGCGGGAACCGTCGGTCGCGATGAGCACGTGCATGTCAGCTCTCCAGATCGGTCGTGGGGGTGCCGCTGCCGAGCACGCGCTCGGCGATGAAGAGGACGACGCCGACACCGAGCAGTGCCGCGCAGTACAGGAGCGATCCCGGGTCGTCGTAGATGACGTAGCCGAGGATGAGCAAGTTGGCGACGACACCGATCGCGAGCAGGGCCCGTGGCGCTCTGAAGGTCTCGTCGGTGCGGTCGTGGCGATCGAGCTTGACGGCCGAGACGATGACGAGGGCGTAGATCAGCAGGGTGAAGACGACGGTGACATTCGCCAGCTGGGCGAGGTCGGCCCCCGAGACGAGCAGCGCGGAGATGACGATGACGGAGAAGAGGATCGCCAGCCAGGGCACCTGCCGGCTGCTCACCTTGGCGAAGGGGGCCGGGACCACGTCCTCGCGGGCCATCCCGTAGAGGATGCGCGACTCGGTCACGAGGCAGACGAGGCAGGTGTTGGTGATGGCCACCATCGCGATGATCGCGAAGATGATCGTCAGCACGGCGACGGAGAGGGGGAGGATCCCCGTCTTGACCACCTCGAGCAGGGCGGCATCGGACTCGGCGAGCTGCTTGATGGGGACCGTGATCGCGGCCGTCACGGCGATGAGGACGTAGAGGACGCCGGCCGTGGCCATGCCACCGATGAGCGCTCGGGGGAAGTCGCGGCGAGGGTTGCGCGTCTCCTCGGCGAGGTTGGCCGCGTTTTCGAAGCCGGTCATCGCGAAGAAGGCGAGGGCGACGCCGGCGAGCAGGCCGAGCGCAGGGTTGCTGTCGGTCGAGAACTCGGTGATCCGTCCGAAGTCCACCTTGCCCTGGGCCGTCGCGACGACGCCGATGACGAGCACGATGACCAGGCCGGTGACCTCGACGAAGGTCATGATCATGTTGGCGACGACCGACTCGGTGATCCCGATGAAGTTGATGATCGCCAGGGCGACGATGAAGCCCAGGGCGACGACCAGCGCGGGCGCCGCCTCCCACACCTCGCCGAAGTACTGGGCGAATCCGGTCGCGAGGGAGCCCGCCGCCGCATAGCTCGCGGACAACATGCAGAAGGTGATGAAGAAGGTCAGCGTCTTGTTCTTGAAGGCCTTGTTGACGTAGAGCGCTGCCCCCGCCGCCTGCGGGTACTTCGTCACCAGCTCCGCATAGGCGAGCCCGGTGATCGTCGCGACCGTGACACCGACGGCGAAGGCGGCCCAGAAGGCGCCGCCGACCGCGCCGGCGACGAGTCCGATGAGGACGTAGATGCCGGACCCGAGGACGTCACCGAGCACGTAGAAGTAGAGGAGGCGGCCGCTGACACCTTGCTTCAGCTCGGAGTCGGCGTTGAGCTCGGGCGAGCCTTCGGGGTTGGCTGTGTCGACGGACATCGGGGTCCTTCCGGCCCGGGCGCGCCGCCGGTGCGGCGCGTGTGTCCCATGATCCAGATCACACCGAACGAGGCGTCGTGTCAAACGGAGGGTGGACGCAGCGTGTCGTCAGTCGTCGCCGGACGGGCGCGAGCGAGCCCGCTTGATCTCGCCCCGTCGCGACTTGGCGGCGAGCCGGCGGCGCTGCGATCCGCGGGTGGGTTTCGTGGCCCGACGCGAAGGGGGAGGGGGCGCCAGTGCCTCGCGCAGCAGGGCGGCCATCCGCTCACGTGCGGCGGTGCGGTTGCGGCGCTGTGCGCGGTGCTCCGATGCGTCGACGGTGAGGGTCGTACCCACGAGACGGGGCGCCAGGCGGGCCAGCGCCCGCTCCCGCTGACGGTCGGTGAGCGAGGTCGTCGTGGCGAGGTCGAGGGAGAGCTGCACGCGGGAGTCGGTCGTGTTGACCCCCTGGCCGCCGGGTCCGCTGGCCCGGCTGAACTGCTCGGTGAGCTCGCCGGCGGGCACGACGAGCCCGCCGGGGATCCCGGGCCCCGAGGGCACGCGCAGCTCGTTCATGACGTCAGGGTCTCACCCGACAGTGCGCGCCACCCCGCCACCGGCCGCCACGAGGCGCTGGCTGTGCTGCTGCTCCGGCAGGTCCCGCTCGAGCTCACGCACGAGCGGGATGACCTCACGGCCGAAGCGCTCGACCTCCTCGCGCACGTGGAGGAATCCCGTGAGGAGGATGGACTGAGCCGTCGCGGCCAGCTTGGCGTGGATGTGCGGCGGCCACTGACCGGGGTGGACGGCGGCGATGACCTTGAGCCGCTCGGTGGCCCCGAGGAGGGCGAGGGAGAAGGCCACCGACTCCTGCTGGGCGTCGGCGCCGTAGGAGGCGAGGTAGCGCACCTGCGTCAGGGCGTAGTCGTAGCCGACCTGCTCGGCCGTGCGCGCCGTGTCGATGTTGTAGGCGGGGGAGTGGTCGGTGCGCTGCTCGATGTCGGAGACGACGAGGCCGCCGGACACGTTGGGGACCCAGTAGGCGAAGCTCACGGCGTCGGGGCTGGTCACGATGGCTCCCTCGGTCGACTGCGGATTAGTCCTACCAAATAAGAAGGAGTTCGATCACCCAAAGGTGTCTCGGTTGGTGGTCAGGCGAGGATCCAGGAGATCGTCTGGTTGTGCGGCGTGGGCACCCCGTGCCGCCTGCCGAGCTCGACCACGCGATCGGCGAAGAGGGCCACCTCGGTGGGGCGGCCGGCGAGCACGTCCTGGAGCATCGACGTGCGCCCCTCGCCGGGCAGGCCGGCGAGGACCTGGTCCCACCGCTCGCAGTCGGCCTCGCCGAGCGGCACGCCCTCGGGCCCGGAGACGGCGATGACCTCGTCACGCAGGGCGAGCATGAGCGAGCGGGCCGGACCCTCGACCGTGAAGTCCGCGTAGGGCCGGCGCAGCACGGCAGAGGCCTGGTTGATGCAGGTGTTGACCATGAACTTCCACCACATCTCGTGGCGCATGTCCGCCGGTGTCTCCCACCGCAGGCCGGCACGGTCGAGCGCGTCGGTGACGGCGTGGACACGATCGGTCGACGCCAGGCCGGGCGCCGTGCCGAGGGTCAGCTGGCCGGGGGAGAGGTAGGTGACCTCACGCCCTTCGCGGCCTGCCGCCATGCCGAGGGCGATGCACAGCAGCACGCTCTCCGCGCCGAACCGCCCGGCGAGGACCTCCTCGCTGTCCAAGCCGTTGAGCACGGAGACGAGTGTGGTCTGCGGCCCGACGAAGGGGGTGACGTCGTCCATCGCAGCCGCCAGGTCGTGGTGCTTGACCGCCACGACCACGAGGTCGACCGGCTGCGGAGCGTCACTGCCGGGATCGAGGACGGACGCCTGCAGCGGGGCGCCGTTGACGCTCAGACCTTCGGTGCGCAGGCGTCCGGCCCGCTCACCCGAGGCGACCAGGGAGGTGCGCAGACCCCCTTCGACGAAGTGCGCGGCGTACATGGCGCCCATGGCACCTGCCCCGACGACGGCGACGGACTCGATGGCCTGGCTCATGGCCGCAGGCTATCGAGGCGCCCGACGAGCCCAACCACGGCGAGGCATGCCGTCGTGGCTGCGACGAGCGCGAGCCCACCGAGGTGCGGCGCGGTGCAGGCCACGACGAGACCGAAGGCGGCGGCCCCGAGCGAGCCCCGGACCACTCCGCCCAGGAGGTCCTGCACGGCACGGGCTCCGCGGTACCGATGGGTCGACGGGGAGAGCACGAGCGCCACGAGCGGGGCGGCCGCCAGCGCCCCGGCGAGGCCCGAGCCCAGGGTCTCGACGGTCGCGGTCAGCGCGATGACGAGAGCGGAGCCGATCGCGACGCGGACGACGAGGTCGTGACGTGCACTCCGCCCGGGCCCGGCCATCGTGACCGGCTCGGCACGGGGCCACCGGGCCAGCGCCGCCAGGGCCACGAGCACGTGGAGTGCGGCCGTCACGAGGACTCCCTGCGGGAACGTCCGCACCAGGGCGACGCCGACGACCCAGGCGACGACGGTCATGGCGAGGGCGACGGCGGGGGAGTGGCGTGGGGCCGCGGTCGCATAGGTGACGCACATGGCGACGACCGCGATCTGGCCACCGAGCATGCCGAGGGCGCCGTGGGTGAGTGCCTCGGGGCCGTGCGACAGGTGGAGCAGGCCCAGGAAGGTGCCGGAGGTGAGGGGGAGTCCGACGACGAGGCCCCCGAGGCGATCACCGAGACGGCCTTGCGCGAGGCTCGCGACGGCGATGACGAGGGGCGGGAGGAGCAGACGGAGCGCGATGGTTTCCACGTGGCACCACCCTTGTCGGACGGCGACCGTGGATGGCGCGGGTTGTGGCCCTGGCGCGCGGATCTGACCGTGATGATCGCGGCAAACGCCCGCAATGGGCAATGATGTCACGGTGAGTCCACTCGATCGCCTCGACCGCCAGATCCTCGGCCATCTCGTGCGCGACGGCCGCGCCACCTATCAGGAGCTCTCTCGGGAGGTGCGCCTGTCGGCGAGCTCGGTCGCGGAGCGGGTGCGCCACCTGCGCGCGTCCGGCGTCATCCGTGGCTACCGCGCCGAGCTCGATGCGGCTGCCCTGGGTCGGCCGCTGACGATGGTCAGCGAGGTGCGGCTGCGCGAGTCCACGGTCCGCAGGGAGTTTGCCGCCAGCCTCGCGGCCATCCCGCAGATCGTCGCCGGGTCGCGCCTGACCGGCGACTACGACTACGAGCTGCGCCTGGCCTGCCGGGACGCGGAGGAGTTCGAGTCGATCGTCGACCGGTTGCGCGCCGACCACGGCGTCGTCGCCATCCGGTCGCGCATGGTGCTGCACGACCTCGAGATCGACCCCGGGGGACTCGCCGGGCTCGACTAGGGGTCGAAAGTCCGTTGCGGCACCCGACCGCCCGCCCTAGGGCGTGTTGCTATATCCGAGTTGGCGATGGAGTGGCAGGGACAGCGCGGCCGGTCAGCGAAGCGACACGGGGAACAGTTCGGTTCGGGCGATGGCCTGGTCTCGGTCGTTTGCGAGGGCCAGGCGTGCGGGATCGGCGAGGTACGCGTCAAGCGCGGTCTGATTCGGGAAGCGGTAGAGCTGGACCTCGTGCGGTCGACCATTCGATCCATCGCTCACAGCGCGGCGGATGACCTCTCCACCATGGGCGGGAACAAGGGCGAGCACCCGGTCCTCATAGGCAGAAAGGCTGAGGGCCTCGCCTTCGTGCGCCCATAGAAAGCAGCAGAGCTCGATCTCGATGTCGTTGGTCATTTGCCGATCCTAGGGTGCGACCCCCTGCCAGTGCAGATCCAGTGGAGCGTCGCGGCGAGGCAGAGTCCGGCGTGGTAGTTGCGGGCGGTCTTGTCTGAGCGCATCGCGATTCCGCGCCACTGCTTGAGTTTGTTGAAGCATCTCTCGACGACGTTGCGATCACGGTAGCGGTCCCGTTGCTGCTCGCCGAAGTCGATCGGTCGCCCGCGGCGCTTGCGGCGGCGAGCGATCTGATCGTCGCGCTCGGGTATTGTCGCCGCGATCCCGCGCTGACGCAGCCACGCCCGGTTCGCCTTGGACGGGTAGCCCTTATCCGCGAGCACCCGGTCCGGCCTTGACCGTGGCCTGCCCCTCGCGCCTGGGACGCGGATCTCGCTCAGCGTCGCGCTCAGCATGCTGGTGTCCGCAGCCTGCCCGGGAGTGAGGATGAACGCGAGGGCTCGGCCCTTCCCGTCGCAGACCAGGTGATTCTTCGTCGTCAGCCCACCGCGGGATCGGCCGATTGCGTGGTCGGGCGGTTCCTCACCGAACTTTTTGTAGTTCGACTGATCCCCCTGTGGTGCGCGGAAGTGTCGCACCGTGCTGGTGTACGCGCACGATCGTCGAATCGATCGACGCGACCCAGTCCAGATCCCCGGACTCGCGTGCGAGGCATTGCGTCTTCTCCAACACCCGCGCCCACACCCCCTGCTCGGACCACCGGTTGAAGTTCTTGTAGATCGTGTTCCAGTTGCCGAACCGTTCCGGCAGGTCCCGCCACGGAGCCCCTGTCCGGAACCGCCACGCCACCGCCTCCACCACGACCCGACGATCCGCCGGCGGACGCCCTCTCGGCTTCGCTCGCGGGAAGAGCGGCTCGATCTCAGCTCATGCATCATCGGAGACCACGTCACGCGACATGCCTCAAGCGTGACCGATCACTGCGATCGGACCTTTAGCAACACGCCCTAGCGTCGGTGGATGAGCTGCGAGCTGAGGTCCTTGTCCCTCGACGTGCGTGACCCGGCCGCGCTGGCCGCCTTCTGGGCGCGGGTCCTCGGCAGAGACGTGGGGGAGTCCGGCACCGAGCTGCTCCCGGCGGGCCCGAGCGACGTCGCGATCCGCTTCTGCCGACGTGACGACGTGCGACAAGGGCTTGGCCGGACTCACCGCGACCTGACGAGCGCCACCGCGGCAGAGCAGGACTCGACCGTCGCGCTGGCTCTCGACCTCGGTGCCTCGCACATCGACGTCGGACAGCTGCCGGAGGAGGGGCACGTCGTGCTCGCCGACCCCGAGGGCAACGAGTTCTGCGTCATCGAGGCGGGCAACGGCTTCCTCGCCGACACCGCGCGCATCGGGGCGCTGTCGTGCGACGGCACCCGCGCGGTCGGCCTCTTCTGGAGCGAGGCCCTGGCGTGGCCGCTCGTCTGGGACGAGGGGGAGGAGACCGCCATCCAGTCCCCGGCAGGTGGCACGCAGATCGCCTGGGGTGGCCCGCCCGTCGCGGCCAAGGAGGGGCTCGACAAGCTCCGACTCGATCTCGTCGTGACGGGTGACTCGACGCTCGACCACGAGGTCGAGAGACTCGTCGGGCTGGGGGCTCGGCGGCTCGACCTCGAGCTCGAGCCGGGCGAGGTGCTCCTGGCCGACCCGGACGACAACGAGTTCTCCGTCGTCGCGCAGGGGAGCGAGGGCGATGCCCGGGGATAGCGTGGGCTCGTGATCACCTCGGGCCTCGTCAACGTCTTCACCCACGACGTGCTCCGGGCGCTGGAGTTCTACGGCGGGCGGCTGGGGCTCACGGAGACCTTCCGGACGCCCACCGACGGCGAGCCCGAGCACGCGGAGCTCTCCGCAGGGGGCTTCGTCGTCGCGATCAGCAGCGCCGAGGCCGCGCGCCGCGTCCATGGCCTCGATTCGCAGGTCGGCAGCCCCGCGATGAGCCTCGTCTTCTGGGTGGATGACGTGGACGCGACCTACCGCGATCTCGAGTCCCACGGGGTCGTCGGTCACACGGAGCCCCACGACACGGGCAACGGCAACCGCAATGCCGTGGTTCTGGACCCCGACGGCACCCTCGTCGAGCTCGTGGCCAAGCGCGGATGACGAGCGCCGACGGCCTACGGTGAGGCCATGCGCCTGACCGCGGCCGTGCGCGCCTCCGCACGCGACCCACTCCTGCACGTCGCCAAGACCGCCCTGGCGACGATCGTCGCGTGGATCGTCTGCGACCTCGTGATCCCGGACGGTCCGCCGCCGGTCTTCGGGGCGATCGCCGCGATGCTCGTCGTCCAGCCGAGTCTCAACCAGTCCCTGACGAAGGGGGTCGAGCGCAGCGTCGGCGTGGTGGCCGGCGTCTTCCTGGCGACGGGCATGGGGGTCGTGCTCGGTACGTCGTCCTGGGTGGTGCTGCTCGCGGTGAGCGCGGCACTCGTGCTGTCGTGGGCGCTGCGGCTGACGACCGGGTCGGGCATCCAGATCGCGATCAGCGCCCTGCTCGTGCTCACCCTCGGTGCGTCGACGCCGGACTACGCCTTCATCCGCATCGTCGAGACGATGGTCGGGGCAGCCATCGGCATCGTCGTGCACCTGCTGCTCGTGCCGCCGGTCGCTCTGGCGCCGGCTCGCACGGCACTCGACCTGCTGGGGGAGGAGACGGCAGAAGCCCTCGAACGCCTGGCCGATGCGCTCGTCTCCCGCAAGACCCGACCCGGCCGCCTGCTGCTGCTCCACGACGCGCGGCGGCTGCACCCCCTTCGTGACGCGGCGACGGAGGCCATCGACGCGGCCGAGGACTCCTTGTTGCTCAACCCGCGGGCGGCGCGCTACCGCGATGAGCTCGCGGCGCTGCGCGACACGCTCGACATGCTCACCAAGGTCGGCACGCAGGTGCGGGGGATGACCCGGGCCTATGTCGACCACTACGACGAGGGCGTTCGGGAGGAGCCGCTGGTCGCCGGCATCTCCGAGGAGCTGGAGCGCGCTGCGCACGACACCCGGATGAAGCTGCGGCTGGCCGTGCCGAGCACGTCGGCGGACGCACTCGAGGACACGGCGCCTGCTCTGACCGAGCCGCTCGACACGAGCGCACCGCAGGGGATGCGATGGGTGCTCGTCGGCTCGCTGATGGAGGACCTGCGACGCATCCGGCACGAGCTGGGTGCCGACGGTCGCGGGGGGCAGGGTCCGACGTCCGGCCCTGACTGAACTGACATAATGTGGATTATCGGCGTTATGTCGTCTCCGGTGTCGTGAGCGGTTCTCAGGCGTAGATTTCCTTCACCGGCACACCACGCAAGGAGCCTCATGAGCCAGGTCGTCGACTTCACGCACGTGTCCACCGAGGGGCTCGAGAGCTCGCCGGTCGCCGACGCCCTCGCCGGGCTGCGTGCCAACGAGGCGCGCTACTTCAAGAACAAGTACGACCACACCTTCGCCGTCGACGATGCGGCCGACGTGCCCGAGGTCATCGACCGGGTCTCGCGCATCCTCGAGGACGAGCGCGGCATCGTCATCGCCGCTCGGCCGCTGCAGGCCACCGTCGTCGAGGTGGACGGCATCCACTGGACGCACGTCTTCTACGAGTCCGGCCTCGCGATCAACGTGCTGTGGACCCTCGAGGACGGCGGCAAGCGTGCCGTCGGCTTCAAGCTGTCCGACGGCATGGAGGTCCCCGAGGAGCTGTCCGCCTTCAAGTTCGCCCGCCAGAAGTCGAAGCTCGCCGGGACGATCCGCGGCAGCTACTTCGTCATCAAGGGCGACTACCCGGTGTGACCGGCGAGCCTCCCCCGTGGAGCGTGACCGCGAGGACGTGCCAGACGTTATGTCAGAAGCGTCCCGGGTGGGCACGGACGAGGTGCCGGGTCGAATGCAACGTGGCCTCGTGGCGCTCGACCGTCAAGTCCGGTACCCCCCAGAGGCAGGGTGCCGCGAGGTCACCAGGTCGAAGGATCGATCCTCGAAGGGCAGGCGTCGGACAGGGCGCCGACGACCTCGGCACCACGCGGCCCCAGACGGGCACGTGCCCGGACCGCGTTGGGTGGCCAGGCCTCGGTGACGACCTGCGCGAAGGGAGGTCAGCGGCCTCGTCGACCACCTCTCCCCCGCCGGTGTCGATGTCCAGTGCGGCGCCGGCATCAGCCAGCGCAGCCTCGATCAATCTGACATAACTCGATGGTGGGCGCTCCTCGGTCGTCCGCCTGTCGAGCCAAGCGAATCCCCAGCCCGTGACGTCGGCGGCGGCCGCTTCGGCGACGAGGTCGTCGAAGGAGCGCACCGGCCGGATCAGTAGCCGTCAGGCGTGAAGTCGACCTGCGTCGGCGGCGCCAGCGCCTCCTTGGACACCTTGCGCCGCGCGGCCGTGTAGAGGTTCATGACGGCCTCGGGGTCGTGCGCTCGACCCTGGGTGATGGCGGTGAGGATGCCGGCGGCCTCGGCCTCCATCGTGCGTCCGTGGCTGCGGGCCACCTCGCTGAGACGAGTCTCGACGTCGGAGCCCAGGTCGTGGATCTCGAATGTCATCTGGATCACATCCCTTCGTCCACCAAGGTACCGCTGGCCCTCCTGCACGTCACGCGTAGCGCCACGCACGGGTGTCGCGTCGTCAGTGACCGTCCACGTCGAAGACCGACCAGCAGATGTCGTTGCGCCCTGCCATGTCTTCGAGGACCAGCTCGCGGACCGCGTCAGGGAGACGCTCGCACTGCCACGCAGCCTCCACCCGGCGGGCCTGCTCGCCCCCGTCGTCGGGTGCCGCCGCCACGGTCGCCTTGATCGCGTAGGCGGCCGCCCCGAGGTCGTGCTCGGCGACGTGGCCGACGCAGGCCGCCTGTCCGGCGGCATAGGCGGCGAACCGTGCTGCCCCGCGCAGCTCGCGTGCCGCACCCATGGCGTGCCCGCCCAGGGCGCGTGCCGTCATCATCGGCATCGCGCCATCGGCCCACGTCCGGGTCGCAGCGATCGCCTCGCGCGGCCGACGGTCGTCGGGCACCGCCGCCTCGAAGAGTGGCAGGACGTGCTCCGCGCACTCGGCGGCCCACAGCGCGAGGAGCCGGTGGTCGGCGTCGGTGAGCGTCCCGCCACGCCGGACCGTGATCATCCGGGGGTCACGCACTGGCGGCAGGATCACCGCTCGACCACACCCGCGTCACGAAGGGAGGTGAGCGCCGCCCGCACGTCGGCGCGCCCCCCTTCGTCCAGGGGCAGGACGGGGCGGGGCAGCGTGGGGTGCTGCACGAGGCCGAGCTCCTCGGCGAGCGCGGCGACGACTCGGTAGCTGCCGTGGGCGCCGAAGAGCTGCCACAGTGGGTCGAGCCGGCCGGACAGCCGCTGCGCCATCGCACTGTCGCCGGCAGCGGCCGCGTCGACGATCGCGCGGCACGGCCCCGGCAGCGTGCCGGCGAGCACGCTGTACCAGCCATCGCACCCGGCGAGCAGGGCATCGGCAGCCACGGCGTCTCCGCTGATGCCGATCTTCACCTCGGGCGCGATGACCGAGCGAAGGGAGTCCACCCGCGCCCCGACGACGTCCACTCCCCCGGTGACCGGCGGGATCTTGATCGCCGCCACGTACGGGAGCCGGCCGATCCGGGCGTACAGCTCGTCGCTGAAGGCCACGTGCGTGGTGCCGGGGTTGTCGTAGACGACGACGGGCACCGAGAC
>ERZ500994.45-NODE-45-length-42231-cov-11.695230_pt1 | contig 42231 bp, 35 predicted proteins | sample MGYA00248878_ERZ500994 | MGnify/ENA primary metagenome ERZ500994 (study PRJEB25958, sample SAMN03398533) | human skin metagenome | study: EMG produced TPA metagenomics assembly of the Human Skin Microbiome Metagenome (human skin metagenome) data set. | reverse complement strand
CCGTGCAGATCCTCGTCTTGGTCTCCCACTTCACGGGGGGCGCGTTGAAGGTGACGTTCTTTGCCTTGCCCTGATGCTTGGCATCGTCGGAGTTGCTCGTCTGCGCATCCTTGCCGGCCAGACGATCGGCGAGAATGTTTCGCTCTTCCTTGACGTGAGCGCCCGTCTGCAGATTGGTGGTCCGCGGTCTGACCTTCTGGGCCTCGTCCGCTTGGGCGTGCGGACCCATGAGCAACGACAAGGCGATGCCCAGAAGGGCAGCCAGCCTCAGGTCAACATGTAACTGTCGACGACCTTCCATGATCCCCCCTGCCAGTCCATGTAGATAATCACTCGATAGTTCACCGGCTCTGTTGGAGCCAAATCAGACTTACCCTTGGCGTCCACCAAGCTGTAAGCCCGGTCCTTGGCCACGACCGTCGCGGCACGCTCGGACCTGCCATCAGTCGATGAATTGGCGCGAACGCTCTTAATCGTCGTCGGCAGTACGTCAGCGTGCCGGCCCTTGGCGATCTCGGCGTCAACGGATCCGATGTACTGGTCACAGACCTTGCAATCTTCCGCTACTAGAGTCTTAAGAGTGCTGGTGTCACCGACGTGGACCGCTCTGCTCTGCTCAGTCCAGTAGAACTCCGCAAATGCTGTGGCGCCTTCAGCGGTGTGTTCCTTGGCAGCTGCCGGGAGTTCAGGGGCATCCCCCTTCGCGCTTGTAGAGGTCGACGACCCGGACCCGGACGACGAACTCGAGCTGCTGCTCTCCGACCCCGAGCCGCTGCTCGAGGAGGACGACGGGTCCAAGGGCGTGGCAGTGGTGGTGCTGGACCCGTCCCCGTCAGGGTCGTCTCCCCCGCATGCAGACAGGGCCCCAACGGCCAGGGACATGGCGGCCAGCAGGGCAGCAGGTCGTCGAACAGCTCTCACGTGATCCTCCCTCGGGCCCGTCACCGGGCCCTCTCGGTCCACCACAGTAGAGAAATTGGCGAAGTTCGCACGTCGAGTTGTCCACAGGCGGGGCTTCGAGGCTTCGGCCGCGGGCGGCCTCGCACCTCAGACTCCGGGAGACGGGCGGGCGGCCTCGCACCTCAGCCATCGGGAGACGGGCGGGCGGTCTCGCACTTAGCCACCGCGGACGCGCTGTGGGTGGGGCCGTCTAGATTGACGCCGTGACGACGACCCAGCGCCTGCATGCGCGCCTGATCAAGCGCGACCCGGACGCCGAGGCGCAGCTGCCCGACGACGCGCAGCGCAACGTGCCGGGCAACACCCTTCGGCTCGTCGGGGCCAATGCCCTGCAGTCCTCCGGCGACCAGATGGTCAACGCCTCGACGGTCCTGCCGTGGCTCTTCCACGCCATCGGCGTGCCGGCCGCGCTCACCGGCGCCCTCGTACCGATCCGCGAGTCCGGCTCGATGCTCCCCCAGGCCTTCCTCACCCCCTTCGTCATCAAGGTCCGCCAGCGCAAGCTCGTCACGCTCGCCGGCGCCCTCGTCCAGGCCGTGGCCGTCGCCGTCATGGCGGTCACCGCCGCGATCGGCAGCGGGCTCGCTGCGGGTCTGACGATCATCGCCGCGCTCGCGGTGTTCTCCCTCGGTCGGTGCCTGACCTCCATCGCCTCCAAGGACGTGCAGGCCAGGACGGTGCCGAAGGGAGAGCGCGGCCAGATCAACGGCCTCGCCACGACCGCCTCCGGTCTCGTCGCCATCACGCTCGGCCTGGCCGTCCGCGCCCTCGGCGAGGGGCTCGACGCGCAGACGCTCGCCGCGATCCTCGGCGTCGGGTCGGTGCTGTGGGTGCTCGTGGCACTCGTATGGTGGAGCGTGCGCGAGCCGGTGGACGAGGCCACGCAGAGAGACCACGAGGGCGAGGAGGAGCGGGACAACTGGTTCGCGCAGACGCTCACCCTGCTGCGTGAGGACGCGACCTTCCGCTCCTTCGTCACGGTCCGCAGCTTCCTGCTCGTCTCCTCGCTCAGCCCGCCCTTCATCGTGACCCTCGCCGTGCAGGCGGGGGCACCGGCGCTGACCGGCCTCGGCGGCTTCATCATCGCCTCGGGCCTGGCCGCGCTCCTCGGCGGACGGATCTTCGGGCGCATGGCCGACCGGTCGAGCAAGCGCCTGATGACCACCGGCGCCGCCCTGGCGTCCCTCGTGCTCCTCGTGCTTGTGCTGCTCGACACGTCCCTCGACCTCGACGGCGACAGCCTCGTGACCTATGCGATCTTCGTCGCCGCCTACTTCCTCGTGACGATGCTGCACACCGGCGTGCGCGTCGGGCGCAAGACCTATGTCGTCGACATGGCCGAAGGTGACCAGCGCACGACCTATGTCGCCGTCTCCAACTCCGCGATGGGCATCGTGCTGCTGCTCGTCGGCGCGATCAGCTCGGCCATCGCCGGCTTCGGCGTCATCTGGGCGCTGCTCTTCCTCGCGGGTCTCGGCGTCCTGGGCGTCGTCTCCTCACGCCGCCTGCCCGAGGTCGAAGGCCTCGCGTGACCGCGCCCAGCGGCGTGCGCCTGGCCTCCCCGCAGGGGCGCCTGCTGCTGGTGATGACGATCCTCGGGTCCGGCATGGCGGGCATCGACGGGACGATCGTCAACGTCGCCCTGCCGCAGATCGGGCGCTCCTTCGACGCCCCCTTCGCCACCCTGCAGTGGGTCGTCACCGGCTATGCGCTCACCCTGGCCGCCTTCATCCTCCTCGGCGGCGTGCTCGGTGACCGGCTCGGCCGGCAGCGGGTCTTCGTCCTGGGCGTCGTGTGGTTCACCGCCGCCTCGCTGGCGTGCGGGCTCGCGCCGACCGCCGGTGTGCTCGTCGCCGCACGCGTGGTCCAGGGCATCGGTGGCGCGCTGCTCACGCCCGCGAGCCTCGCGCTGCTCCAGTCGATGATCGTCCAGGAGGACCGTGCACGAGCCATCGGTGCGTGGGCCGGCCTGGGCGGCGTCGCGATGGCGGTCGGTCCCTTCGTCGGCGGCTGGCTCGTCGACGTCGCCTCGTGGCACTGGGTCTTCCTCATCAACCTGCCGATCGCCGCGGTGACCCTGGCCATTGCCGCACGCCTGCCGGGGCCCGCTCCGGCGGACCGGTCGCAGCAGGCCCCGCTCGACGTCATCGGCGCGGGGCTGGGTGTCGTCGCGCTCGCCGGCGCCACCTATGCCCTCACCGCTGCGGGCGAAGGGGGGCTTCCCCCCTTCGCCGTCGTGGCCGCGGTGGTCGGGGTCGTCGCCGCGGGCGCCTTCGTCGCCCACGAGCACCGCACGGCGGCGCCGATGCTGCCGCTCGTGATCTTCCGGTCACGCACCTTTTCCACCGTCACCGTCGTGACCTTCCTCGTCTACGGCGGGATGGGCGTGGTCTTCCTGCTCCTCGTCGTGCAGCTGCAGGTCGTCGCCGGCTGGTCGCCGCTCGCGTCGGGCATCGCCGCGCTGCCCACGACCCTGCTCATGATGGTCGGCTCGAGCCGCGCGGGCGCCCTCGGCGAGCGCATCGGACCGCGCCTGCCGATCTCCGTCGGGCCGATCGTCATGGCCCTCGGGATCGTCCTGCTGCTGCGCACCGGCCCGACCACCGACTACGTCCTCGACGTGCTGCCGGGGGTTGTCGTCTTCGGCCTCGGCCTGACCCTGATGGTCGCGCCGCTCACCGCCACGGCCCTGTCGAGCGCACCCGACGAGCACGCCGGGCTCGCCTCCGGCATCAACAACGCCGTCGCCCGTGCCGGGGGTCTGCTCGGTGTCGCCGCAGTGCCACCGCTGGCCGGGCTCACCGGACGTGTCGTCGAGGACCCGGCCGCCTTCGACGCCGGATTTCGCACCGCGATGCTCGCCTGCGCCGTCATCATCGCCGGCGGCGGGTTGCTCGCCGGCGCCGCCCTGCGGGGCCGTACCGTGGAGCGGTGACTGGCAACACGCGCGACATCGAGGCCGGCGTCCACCGCGACTTCCGGGAGGAGATGTCCTACGGGTCCTACCTGGCCCTCGACACCCTGCTCGACGCCCAGCGACCGATGAGCGAGCACCACGACGAGATGCTCTTCATCGTCCAGCACCAGACCTCCGAGCTCTGGCTCAAGCTCGTGCTCCACGAGACCCGCTCGGCGATGAGGCTCCTCGCCGCGGACGAGATGCGCATGGCGCTCAAGCGGATCGCGCGGGTCAAGCACATCCAGCGCACCCTCACCGACCAGTGGTCCGTGCTGGCGACCCTCACGCCGACCGAGTATCAGGAGTTCCGCCCCTTCCTCGGGCACGCGTCGGGCTTCCAGTCCTGGCAGTACCGCGCGGTCGAGTTCGCCCTCGGCAACAAGCACGCGGGCATGCTCCCGGTCCACGCCACCGACCCCGAGGCGCACGCCGTGCTCAGCGAGCTGCTCGAGGCGCCGAGCCTCTACGACGAGTTCCTGCGGTACCTCTCCCGTCGCGGCTACCCGATCCCGCGGCGCGTGCTGGAGCGCGACGTCACGACCGCCCACGTGCTCGACCCCGAGCTGACGCGGGTGCTCACCGACATCTACCGCGACGCCGAGCAGCACTGGGACGTCTACGAGGCCTGCGAGGAGCTCGTCGACCTCGAGGACAACTTCCAGCTGTGGCGCTTCCGCCACCTCAAGACCGTGCAGCGCACCATCGGCATGAAGACGGGCACCGGCGGCTCCTCCGGCGTCGGCTTCCTCCAGCGGGCGCTCGACCTGACCTTCTTCCCCGAGCTCTTCGCCGTGCGGACGGAGATCGGGGCATGAGCGGGGCGACGGCGGGCACCGGTGCGGGAGCAGCGGGCAGCGGTGCGGGAGCAGCGGGCAGCGGTGCGAGAGCAGCGGGCAGCGGTGCGGGAGCAGCGCAGCTGCGCGCCCGGGCCGCGCAGCTCGACGCAGCGGACCCCCTTCGCCACACACGGGACCTCTACCTGCCCTCCCCCGGCCTCATCGCCTATCTCGACGGCAACTCGCTGGGACGCCCCCTTCGCGCCACCGCGGAGCGGATCGCCGACCTCGTCGCCGGCGCCTGGGGCACCCGGCTCATCCGGTCGTGGGACGAGCAGTGGATGGACCTGCCGCTGCGGCTCGGCGACCGCATCGGCGAGGTCTGCCTCGGCGCGGCGCCCGGCCAGACCGTCGTCGGCGACTCCACGACGGTGATGCTCTACAAGCTCTTGCGCGCGGCCGTGGCCGCGACCGGTCCGCAGCGCCCCGAGATCGTCCTCGACACCGGGAACTTCCCGACCGATCGCTATGTGGCAGAAGGCATCGCGGCCGAGACCGGCGCCGAGCTTGTGTGGCTCGAGCCGGACCCGGCGACGGGTGTGACGCCCGACCTCGTCGCCGAGGCGCTGACCGAGCGGACCGGTGTCGTCCTGCTCTCCCACGTCGCCTACAAGTCCGCGTGGATCGCCGACCTGCCCGAGATCACCCGGCTCGCCCACGACGCCGGTGCGCTGATGCTGTGGGACCTGTGCCACTCCGTCGGCGTCGTGCACAGCGACCTCGACGCGCACGGCGTCGACCTCGCGGTCGGGTGCACCTACAAGTTCCTCGGCGGCGGGCCCGGTGCGCCGGCCTTCGGATACGTCGCAGCGCGTCACCAGGCGCGGCTGCGCCAGCCGATCCAGGGCTGGATGGGACACGCCGCCCCGTTCGTCATGGGGCCCGGCTACGAGCCCGGCGTCGGCATGCGCGGGTTCATCTCCGGCACGCCGCCGGTGCTCGGCATGGTCGGCATCGAGGACACCGTCGACCTCATCGAGTCCGTGGGGCTCAATGCGGTGCGGGACAAGGCTGCTCGGCTCGGGCGCTTCGTCATCGAATCCGTCGACGACGTGCTCGGCGAGCACGGCGTGCGCGTCGTCTCCCCGCTCGAGGACGCGACCCGGGGCGGGCACGTGACGCTGGCGCACCCACGCTTCCGCGAGGTCTACCGGGTGCTGTGGGACCGTGACGTCGTGCCGGACTTCCGCGAGCCCGACGGGATCCGCCTCGGCCTGTCGCCGCTCAGCACGAGCTATGGCGAGGTGGCCGAGGCGCTCGTCATGGTCGACGAGGTGCTGCGCTCCGCCTGATCGCGTCGACGACCGCCGGCCAGTGCGGCGAGGTCGGGTCGATGAGGTCGAAGTGGTCGGCACCAGCCAGCACGGCGCGCTCCCAAGCCTGCGACTGGCGAAGGGGGACGCTCGCGTCCGCGTCCCCGTGGAGGACCGTGATGCCTTGTGCCGCAACGCCATCGGCCGCACGCGCGGCTCGGTCCTCCCGCAGGCGAAGGGAGTCGAGGCGGGCGTAGAGGTCCGGCGCCTCCGCCGGGGTGGCGCCGATCCAGTCACGGACCGCGTCGTTGCCGAGTCGCTCGTGGACGGCTGCGCTGAGGTCGGCGACGGGCGCCAGGGCGACGACGGGGGTGCCTGGCAGCGTCGGGGTGAGCCCGCGCCACAGCACGAGGGTTCCGCCAGCGCTGTGCCCGACCCAGGCGGCGGTGTCGTGACCGTCGGCCCGCAGCCGGGCGTCGAGGGCGGTGAGGTCCGCGGTCGTCGCCTCGGGGTCGCCGGGGACGCGTCGGTACTCGGCCAAGGCCACCCGCCAGCCGGCCGCCGCGAGCGCTCGGGCCATGGGACGCGCGTGGGTGCGGTCGACGGCCGGGCGGAAGTACCCACCGTGCACGACGACGAGGGTGCGCGGGGCGTCGGGCCCCGCAGAGTGCGGCGGCTCGTGGAGCTCGACCACCTGGTCCGGTTGGTCGCCGTAGACGATCAGGGTCGCCTCGACGAGGCGGGACGGGCCCCCTTCGCCCTGGAGCCAGGCCAGGGTCCGGTCCTCGGTCTCGCTGTCGCTACCCACGACGCCACTCTCCCACCTGGCTCGGCGTCGTCGGCGCAAGGCTGTCGGTGGCCCTCCCTAGTCTGTTCAGCAGGAGCAGTGGGGCGGTCCGGATCGACACCGGACGAGACGGCGAAGGGGGTTGACCTATCGAACACATGTTCGATAGATTCTTCTCATGGGGCAAGCATCGGGGCTTGAGACGCGACTGGCGGAGTACATGACCGCTATCGACCTCGCGAACCTGCGCCGCCCCGCCGACCTCCCCCATCCGCCTCTGGCCACTCTCGTCCGGCAGGCGCATGGGCGCGTCGACGAGATGATGCGAGCGATCGGGGAACGCCCCGACGAGCTCACCGATCTGCGGGGACACATCGCCGAGGTCGAGCGGCTCTCTCGCCGAGTCGACGCGATCAAGCTGCGGTTGACCGCTCGAGCCGCGACCACCGGGGCGACCGGCTCGACGGGTCACACCGACACCGGGTCGTGGCTGGCCGGGGCGACGGGCAGCGACCGCAACAGGTCGGCCAGTGACGCGATGCTGGCCGAGGCCATGGGCGAGCTCCCGTCCAGCCACGACAACCCGGGCGCAGGCACCGAGACGCAGGAGACCGAGGGCGACCCGCGGGAGGCCCAGCGCGATGCATCGGATGACCAGGACGACGCGTCGGCCGCTCCGGGCGACGGGGAGTCCAGGCCGCGCCTGACCCTGACGGGTGCCGCCCTGGATGCCGGCGAGATCAGCTCCGACCACGCCAAGGTCATCCTCCGCGGTCTCGACGACCTGCCGGAGGGCGTGACGGCCGACCAGCGCCGCGAGTGCGAGGCCGAGCTGCTGCGGCTGGCGGCCAACCGCTCCCCCAGCCAGCTGCGACGCGCCGCCCGGCGAGTGCTCGCGACCTACGAGCCCGACGAGGCTGTCGTCGACCAGCACGAGGACGACCTCGTGGGCCGCGAGGAGGAGGCGGCCCGGGAGCGCTCTGCCTTCTGGGTCAAGGACAACCGCGACGGCACCATGACCGGGCAGTTCACCGTGCCCTGGGTCTCCGGGATGATGCTCAAGAAGGTCATCGACGCCATGACCGCGCCCCGCCGCCGTGCCACGGACGGCCACGACGCAGGGGTGCAGGGCGCGGGAGCAGGCGCGGGTCCTGCGGCAGGCACAAGCGCTGGGCTGGGCGCCGCCCCTGGCGCAGAGTCGGGCGAGTTCGCCGGGAGCCGGGTGGATGCGGGGCGGCTCTCCGCCACCGACCGCAGCCTCGACTGGCAGCACCGCCGCGGCCTGGCCTTCGCCGACCTGCTGATGCGCATCCCGACCGACCACCTGCACTCCAAGGTGTCGGCGACGATGCTCATCACGACCCGGGTCGCCGACCTGCTCGGCGGTCTCGTCGACGAGGGTCTCGTCCCCGCCGGCACCCGAGTCGGCTCGACCGACGTCCACGACGTCATCAGCGCCGGCACAGCACGACGCCTCGCCTGCGGCGCAGGCTTGTTGCCCACGGTCCTCGACGGCGAGTCCGTCCCGCTCGACCTCGGTCGGCAGCGCCGCCTCTTCACCGACAACCAGCGGATGGCGCTGGCCACCCGCTACGACGAGTGTGCCGCCGAAGGGTGCGACCGACCGTTCGCCTGGACCGAGGTCCATCACCTCAGACCGTGGGAGGCGGGCGGGTTCACCGACCTCGACAACGCCGCCCCACTGTGCGGCACCCACCACCACATGATCGACAGCGCCCTGTGGCGACATGTCGTCACCCAGCTCGGCAACGGCACGGTGTCGCTCGCCTTCCACCGGCGCACGTAGAAGCGCTGGCTTCGCGCCGCGGATCGGCTCACCCGGGCACGACCTCGTCACCCACGCGGATCTTCCCTTCGCCCAGGGGGACCAGACGGGTGCCGAACCACGTCTTGCCGTCCCACTTCCGGTGCTGCGACAGGGAGCGGATCGGCTCCTTGCCCGTCGCGAGGGTCTCGGGATCGATGGTCGTCATGACGCAGCGGTCGCACACCTCGGCGGTCCGGAACTCGACGTCACCGATGCGGACCGTCGGCCAGTCGTCCTCCGCGAAGGGCGCTTCGCCGTCGATGACGACATTGGGCCGGAAGCGCACGACACTCAACGCGCCTCCCCTAGTTGCTGCTGGCGCCCCGGCGTCGGCGCCGTCCCCATCCGCAACCTCGTCGACCCACTCCTGCAACCGCGCCAGGGACGACTCGGAGACGAGGAGCAGCGGACCGGCGTCGGCCAGGGAGAGCGTGTCGCCCTCCACGCCGCCGTGGGCTCCGGAGACGCGACGCACCGTCGGGTCCTCCTGCCACACCAGACGCAACGGTCGGCCGACGCGGTCGCTGATCCATTCGCTGACGTCATGGTCGGCGGGTACGGCGAAACCCTGCCGCGAGTGGCTCACGGGCACGGGCGGAAGTCCGAGCGGGATGTCGACGAGGATCGACTCCTCGCCGTCGTGGATCCGGATCGTCTCCTCGTCAACCTGCTGGGCCCGCAGCCGCAGGAGGGTGTGCTCCTCCCGGGCGGTGACCTTCTCACCCGCCGGGTCGACGAGCCCCCACCGGCGATCGCCGGCGACACCCCACGGCTCGACGTGCGCCGACTCGACCTCCGTGCCGCCGAGGGACTTGACCGGGTAGAGCCGCAGCTGGGTGACGCGCATGCTCTCGATCGTAGGTGAGCACCAGGCACCGCCCGGCGACCGACGACGAGGTCAGCCCCGACGCGCGCGGATGCCGTGCTGCTGCGAGAGCAGGGCGTAGAGCTCGGCGGGCGACGCCGCGATCGTCGGCGACAGGGTGTGCGAGCCGCCCTTCGTTAGCCGCAGCGTCACCGCCGGACGGGATCCCACCGCGTCACGCTCGACGGCAGCGATCTCGTCCCACCCGAGCCAGGTGGCGCGGCGGTCCCGCAGCCACACCCCGTCCTGCGCACTGACCTTCAGCTCGATCGTGGGCTTGACCAACCGCCACACGGCCACGGGGATCCCCACGGCGCCGAAGAAGACGAGCAGCGCGACGCCGAGCATCCGCAGCAGCCCGTCACCACCGCCGACGAGGCACAGCCCGATGACCGTGAATCCCAGGCAGAACAGCAGGACGAAGACCATGCCCGTACGCACGCTCCGGTAGTCGAGCTCGTCGCCGCGGGCCAGTCGAGAGGCGTGGTCGGTGCTCATGGGGGACATCGTCCCCTACGAGCTGCGGCCGCGTGTCAGGCCCCGATCGGCACGTCGTCGGTGCTGATCTCTTCCGCCCCGGGCGTGCCCTCCGGCAGGTGGGTGTCGCCCGCGCGCTTGAGCGCGAACCAGCCGCCGAAGAAGGCCGCGAACATGCCCCCGTCGGCGTCCCTGACCTCGATCCGTGCGCAGTGGCCCGACTGGACGCGGAAGGCGACGGCTCCCGACGTCGTCAGGCCGTCCTTGAGGTAGAGCACGTGCTTCCCGGACGGGATGTCGTACTGCACCGACGACGCGCTCCCGTCGAGGACTCCGAGCTCGACGCCGCCGAGCATGACCCGCTTGCCTGCGAGGTGCTCGGGACCGATCGTGCCGGTGCTGATCTCGACTGCAGCGCCCATGGGGGACCTCCTGGTGTCGGTGGGACCCGGTCGGGCAACCAGGCCCTCTGCCCCCATGGTGCTCCGGCCCCCGTGAGATGTCATCACCATGACACCTGTCATTGTGTACTCGTGACATCGGGGCATGGTGGCCGGGGCGCGCTTCCCGGGAGTGTTGAGCCATGACCACGACGACGAGCCCGACGACGGGCGCCACCACCTCGACCACCGAAGGCGTGCGCCTCGAGGGCGTGACGAAGCACTTCAGATCCGGCGGCGAGACGGTCCACGCCGTCGCCGGCGTCGACCTGACGATCGCCCCCGGGGAGGTCGTCGCGGTGCTCGGCCCCAACGGCGCGGGCAAGACGACCACCCTCGACATGGTGCTCGGCCTCACCGAGCCGACCTCGGGCACGATCACCTCCTTCGGCGCGGCGCCCCGGCGGGCCGTGCACGAAGGGAGGGTCTCCGCCGTCCTGCAGACCGGGGGCCTGCTGCGGGACCTCACCGCGCGGGAGGTGGTCCGCTACGTCGCCTCGACCTTCCCGCGGCACGAGCCCGTCGAAACGGTCATCGAGCGCGCGGGGCTGGCAGACAAGGCCAACCGCCTCGTCTCGAAGCTCTCGGGCGGCGAGCAGCAGAGACTGCGCTTCGCCCTGGCGCTGCTCCCCGACCCCGACCTCCTCATCCTCGACGAGCCGACCGCGGGCATGGACGTCGGCGCGCGAGCGGACTTCTGGCGCACGATGCACGAGGACGCGAGCAACGGGCGCACGGTGCTCTTCGCGACCCACTACCTCGAGGAGGCCGACCGCTTCGCCGACCGGATCGTCATGATGGCCGGCGGCCGCGTCGTCGCCGACGGCACCACCGAGCAGATCCGGGCGCGTGCCAGCGGCCGGACGGTGAGCGCCGACATCCGCAGAGGGGATGTCGGCGCCGCCGCCGAGCGGCTGCGCGGGCTCGAGGGGACCTCGTCGGTCACGGTGAGCGGTGAACGCGTCACCGTGATCGGCGAGGACTCCGACCAGCTGGCCCGGGTGCTCCTCACCGAGCTCGACGGCAGCAACCTCGAGGTGACGACGGCGTCCTTGGACGCGGCCTTCCTCGCGATCACCGGTGAGCACGTCGAGCAGGAGATGCAGTCATGAACCCCACCATTGTCATGCTCGAGCTGAAGCGGATGGCCCGCGACTACGTCGGCCTGTTCTTCATCGCGGGGCTGCCGGCCTTCATGTACGTGATCTTCGGCGTCAGCCAGGCCTTCGGCGACCAGGACATCGGCCGCGGCAACGTCTCGCTCTACATCATGATCTCGATGGCGGTCTACGGCGCCGTCACCGCGACCGTGAGCATCGGCGGCGGCGCCGCGGTGGAGCGGATGCAGGGCTGGGGTCGACAGCTGGGGCTGACCCCCCTTCGCGATGCGGCGTACGTCGCGACCAAGGCGGTCGTCGCGCTGGCCATCGCCTGCATCCCGATCGCGCTGATCTACGGCATCGGGGCGACGACCGGGGCGAAGGGGGACTGGCAGGTCTGGCTCTACAGCGCCGTCATCGTGCTGCTGGGCGCCCTGGTGTTCGCGCTGTACGGGTTGGTCTTCGGCCTCGCCTTCCGGTCGGAGTCGGCGGTGGGTGCGGCGAGCGGTTCGCTCGTGATCTTCGCCTTCCTCGGCAACATCTTCATCCCGCTGTCCGGCGTGATGCTGACGATCGCGAAGTTCACGCCGCTATATGGCTTCGTCTCGCTCGCCCGGTACCCGCTCACGGAGGGCTATGGCATCGACGGCAACGAGACCGTGCACGAGGCATTGTGGATCCCGGTGGCTAACGTGGCCGTGTGGACGATCATCCTGGCGACCCTGACGGTGTTCCTCGTGCGGCGGAGCCGGGGACGGCAGTGACGCAGGCCCGGCAGGACCTCGTCCTCGACAACCCGTGGGAGCGTCACGGGTGGATCCTCGCCGCGATCTGGCTGGTCTTCCTCGCCTTCCCCGCCCTCGGCGTCGTCGAGGAGACCCAGGGCAGGCCCGTCCTGCGGGCGCTGCACCTGGGCCTGCTCCTCGGCTTCGCCGTGGTCTACCTCTGGGCCTTCATCCGTGGGCAGGAGGCGCAGGGGTGCGGCTGGACACGACGGGACCACGTCGTGGTCATCGGCGGGTTCGTGCTCATGGGGGTCATCGCCGGCATCGTCGGCACCCTCATCGGGCCGGAGATCATCGGCGCGGGCGCCTTCATGGCCGCGCTGGCGGCGTGGGGCTTCCCGACGGCGCGTCAGGGGCTGATCGGGGTCACCGCGACGCTCGTGGCCTGCGCCGGGCTCCTCGTCACGACGGGCGAGCTCACCGACCTCTGGCCGCTGCTCGTCATCCCGGCACTGGTCGGCTCCTTCAGCCAGCTGATGCGGGTGCTCACCGACGGCGACGTCAAGCGCGAGCTGCTGCAGCGGGACCTGGCTGTGACGAGCGAGCGCGACCGGGTCGCCCGCGACGTCCACGACGTCCTGGGCCACTCGCTGACGGTCATCTCGCTGAAGGCGGATCTCGCCGAACGGCTCATCCCGGTGGATCCCGACCGTGCCCGCGAGGAGGTGCGCCAGATCCAGTCGTTGACGCGTCAGTCCCTCGCCGAGATCCGAGCCACCGTGGCCGGGCTGCGCATCGCGCGGCTGGCCGAGGAGCTCGACACGGCGGCCGCGGCCCTGCGGGATGCCGGGATCAAGGCCCGGCTGCCCGACGATCCCGACGTCGTCGACCCTGGTCTGCGCATCACCGTGGCCTGGGCGCTGCGTGAGGCGGTGACCAATGTCGTGCGGCACAGCGGCGCCCGACGCGTCGAGGTGTCGTGGGGGCCGACCTGGCTCGACGTGGCCGACGACGGTCGGGGGCTCCGCGGCCGTCGTGAGGGCTCGGGCCTCACCGGACTGCGTGAGCGAGTCGCCCTCGCCGGTGGTCGGATCGAGCTCGCGAACGGGCTTGCCGGCGGCGACGGTCCCGGCACGCGCGTCCGGGTCGTCCTCGGGTCGCAGGCACCCGGATCACCCACAACCACGGTAGGCACGACATCACCACCACCGACGATCGCTCGCACCCCCGCCTCGACGGGGACCGGCGCGCTACCCCCTTCGAGGCAGCGATGATCCGCGTCCTGCTCGCCGACGACCAGGCGCTCGTGCGGGGTGCGATGGCGGCGCTCCTCGGTCTCGAGGGTGACCTGGAGATCGTCGCCGAGGTCGGATCAGGTGACGAGGTCGTGCCAGCGGCCCTGCGCACTCGTCCGGACGTCGCGGTCCTCGACATCGAGATGCCGGGGCTCGACGGCATCTCCGCCGCGGCCGAGCTGACCACCCGGCTGCCGTCGACGCGGGTGCTCGTGGTCACCACCTTCGGCCGACCGGGCTACCTGCGCCGTGCCCTCGAGGCGGGAGCCAGCGGCTTCGTCGTCAAGGACACCCCGTCCGACGAGCTCGCCGAAGCCGTGCGCACGGTGGCCCGCGGCGGCCGGGTCGTCGACCCGATGCTCGCGACCGAGGTCGTCGTCGGCGGACCCAACCCGCTCACCGAGCGGGAGCGCGAGGTCCTGGCCGTGGCCCTCGACGGCCGCTCGGCCGCCGACATCGCGGCCAAGGTCCACCTCTCCCCCGGCACCGTACGCAACCACCTTTCCTCCGCCATCGGCAAGACGGGCACGAGCAACCGGGTCGAGGCCGCCCGGCGCGCCCAGGACCTCGGCTGGCTCTGAGCCGGCGCCGACCCACGCGATCTACCCGTGGGTCACAATGGGCCGGGGGCTCCCCCTTCGCCAGGAGCACCGTCAGCCGTCCGCACCAGCCGTCCACACCCGCCAGGAGCACCGCATGCGACGAACCGGCGCCGCCGCGGCCCTCGCCGCGCTTGCCGTCGGCGCCGGCCTGCTCGCGGCGTGCAGCGACGACGCGCCGTCGCAGGCGTGCGAGGCCGTGGGAGCGGAGCTCGACTGGGCGACGCCGAGTCGCGACGACGACGAGCGCTTCGAGCTCACCGGGCCCGGGTGGATCGCCGGCGACTCGACCTACTCCGTCCGGCTGCCCGACGAGCGGACGCTCTGGCTCTTCAGCGACTCCTTCATCGGCCAGGTGACGTCCAGCGGCCACCCGCAGCCCGGGATGGCGATGGTGCACAACGCGCTCGTCACCGAGGACGAGAGCGGCCGGCTGAGCACCCGCACGGCGGAGGGCCCGGAGTCCTTCTTCCCCGACCCCGACGACGAGTCGTACTACTGGGTCCAGGACGCGGCCGTCGAGGGCGACGAGCTCGTCGTCTTTCTCTCCCGCACGCGGCAGGTGGGCAAGGACGGCTTCGAGTGGAGCCACAACGCCACGGCGCGGGTCTCGCTGCCCGACCTCGAGGTCACCGAGATCGACGACCCCGGCCCGAGCACCGACCACGTCGCGTGGGGTGCAGCCGTGCTGACGACGAGCACGACCAGCTACGTCTACGGCATCGAGGACCTCGGCGACACCAAGCACCTGCACCTCGCGCGCGTGCCCGCCGGCAACCTCACCGACCGCAGCCAGTGGGAGTACCGCACGGACAGCGGCTGGACGAGCGACCCCACGCGCAGCACCCGCCTCACCGACGGTGTGGCCAACGAGCTGAGCGTCAGCCGCTTCCGCGACGGCTACGTCATGATCTCGTCGGACACCTCGCAGCCCTTCAGCCCGAAGATCAACGCCTGGACCGCCTGCACGCCCGAGGGGCCGTGGCAGGACCGCCAGACGATCTACGAGACCCCCGAGTCGGGGGTGGGGCGACACTTCACGTACAACGCGCACGGCCACCCGGAGATCTCCGACGACGGCGAGCTGCTCATCTCGTACAACGTCAACACCTTCGACTTCGACGAGCTGACGCGTGACCCGACGCTCTACCGGCCGAAGTTCATCACCCTCGACCTGGAGTGACCTGCCCCGCCCCGATCCGGTCGAGGAGCCAGGCCCACTCCCACGCCGTCTGCTCCCAGGCGTCGTAGCGCCCGGAGCGCCCACCGTGGCCGGCGCTCATCTCGGTGCGCAGCAGGACCGGACGGTCGGCGTCGTGCCGCGTCACCTCGCGCAGCCGCGCCACCCATTTCGCCGGCTCGGTGAAGTAGACCCGCGTGTCGTGCAGCGAGGTGGTCGCGAGGATCGCCGGGTAGGCGACGGGCGCGATGTTCTCGTAGGGGCTGTACCCGCGCATGTAGGCGTAGACCTGCGGGTCCTCGAGGGGGTTGCCCCACTCCTCCCACTCCCCCACGGTGAGCGGCAGGTCGGGACGCAGGATCGTCGTCAGCGCGTCGACGAAGGGCACTGCGGCGAGCACGGCCGCGAAGCGGTCCGGGGCGAGGTTGGTCGCGGCGCCGACGAGGAGACCGCCGGCGGACCCCCCTTCGATCGCGAGCCGGTCCCGCGCCACCCAGCCGCGCTCGTGCAGGTGCTCGGCCGCCGCGACGAAGTCGGTGAAGGTGTTGCCCTTGGCGAGCATCTTCCCGTCGTCGTACCAGTGCCGACCGAGCTCGCCGCCGCCGCGCACGTGGGCGACCGCGTAGACGACCCCACGGTCGAGCAGCGAGAGGCGGGCGATGGAGAAGTACGGGTCGAGGCTGATCTCGTAGCTCCCGTAGCCGTAGAGCAGGCCGGGGTTGCTGCCGTCGGGTCGCACCCCGCGCCGCATGACGAGCGAGACGGGGACCTGCGTGCCGTCGGGAGCCGTGGCCCAGGTGCGCTGCTGCTCGTAGTCGGCCGGGTCCACACCGACGACCGGCTGACGCTTGAGCACGGTCTGCTCGCCGGTGGCGACGACGACGTCCAGGACGGAGCGCGGGCTGACCCACGACTCGTGGACGACGCGGATCCGGTCGGTGTCGGGGTCGGCGACCGGGCCCAGGGCCACGCTGGCGAGCTCGGCGTCGAGCCCCACGGATCGCGCCGGGCCGTAGTTCGAGGCGGCGAAGGGGGTCGACCGCGCCACTCGGGGCAGCACCCGCAGCGTCGGCAGGCCGTCGGCGCGCAGGCTGAGCACGCAGAAGTCGTCGAAGGCGTCGACACCGACGAAGCGCTCCCCCTCGGCCCGGTCGAGGAGCGGCTGCCACTGCTCGTGGCTCGTCGCGTCGATCGGGGCCCAGGCGAGGTCGCCCTCGGGCTGGCGTTCGTTGTGCACGACGAGCAGGTGGTCGCCGGCCGGCTCGACGTCGTACTCGACACCCTCGCGGCGCGGCGCGACGCAGCGCATCGGGGCGGTCGGGTCGTCGGCGTCGATGAGGTGGACCTCGGAGGTCGTCTTGCTGCCGAGCCCGAGGACGATCCAGCGCTCGTCGCGGCTGGTGCCCAGACCCATCCAGAAGCGCTCGTCCTCCTCGCGGTGGACGAGGACGTCGGCGTCGCGGGGCGCGCCGACTTCGTGGCGCCACACCTCGTGCGGGCGCCAGGCGTCGTCGACGGCCACGTGGAAGAGGTGCTGTCCGTCGCGGGAGAAGGCCAGACCGTAGCCGGCGCCGGTGACGCTCTCGTCGAGGACCTCGCGGGTGGCGATGTCCATCACCGTCACGTCGAAGCGCTCGTCGCCGGTGACGTCGACGGCGTAGGCCATGCGCGTGTGGTCGGCGCTGACCTCGAAGCTCCCGAGGGAGAAGAACTCGTGGCCCTGTGCGAGCTCGTTGCCGTCGAGGAGGACGACCTCGCCCGGCAGCGGCTGCGACGGGTCGAGCTCGGGCACGGCGGTGCGGTCGGTGAGCGGCGCGCGGCACTGGATGGCGTACTGGCTGCCCTCGACCGTGCGCGAGTAGTACCACCAGTCGCCGGAGGCGACGGGCACGCTGAGGTCGGTCTCGAGGGTGCGGTGCTTGATCTCGTCGAAGATCGCCTGACGAAGGGGGGCCAGGTGCGCCGTCGTGCCCTCGGCGTAGGCGTTCTCGGCCTCGAGGTGGGCGATGACCTGCGGGTCCTCGCCGTCCCGCAGCCACTCGTAGGGGTCGGCGACGTCGTCGCCGTGGTGGCGACGGGTCCACGGCTTCTGCGCGGCGACCGGCGGACTCATGCCCTCGCTCGTTCCCTCGCTCATGCGCTCACCGCCCGGGCTCCGAGGATCACCTTGAGGTCGCCGATGAGCGCCTCCGTCGGCTCGACCCGGTAGGCCGCGTCGACGGACATCGTCACCGAGCGACCGGGCTGGACGAGTCTGATCTGCACGTCGGTGCTGCCCGGGTGATGCGAGAGCACCTGCTTGACCTCCTCGATCCGACCGGTCGTCGCCCGGGCGTAGTCGAGCGTGAGCACGACCGGGCCGCGCGGGCCGTCGGTCAGCTCGGGGATCTGCAGGTCCTCGGCGTAGATCGAGACGGTGTCGTCACGTGCATTCACCCGGCCGCGCACGACGGCGACGATGTCCTGGGTGAGCATCGTCTGCACCGTCAGGTAGGTCTTGGGGAAGAAGAGGCACTCGATCGCACCCTCGAGGTCCTCGATGGTCGCGATCGCCCAGAGGTCACCCTTCTTCGTCCGCTTGACGCTCAGGCCCGTCACGAGGCCGGCGATCGTCACAGTGCTGTTCTCCTTCACCCCGGAGTCGGCCTGGGTGAGGGTCGCGATCGAGGTGTCGGCGGCTCGCTGGAGGACGTGCTCGACGCCGAAGAGCGGGTGGTCGGAGACGTAGAGACCGAGCATCTCGCGCTCGTTGCTCAGCTTCGCCCGCTTGTCCCACTCCACCTGCGGGATCGGACGCAGGCCCATCCCCTCGATGCCGGAGCCGGACGTGTCCTCCTCGTCGTCACCGCCGCCGAACATGTCCCACAGAGAGTCCTGGCCGACCGCCTCTTGGCGCTTGACCCCGACGAAGGCGTCGACGTACTCCTCGTGGACCATGACCAGACCCTGGCGCGGGTGTCCGAGGTCGTCGAAGGCGCCGGCCATGATGAGCGACTCGATGGTCCGCTTGTTGCACACGACCGCCGGGCACTTGGCGAGGAAGTCGTCGAAGGAGGTGAAGGCGCCCTTCTCCTCGCGGGTGGTGATGATCGCCTCGACGACATTGCGGCCGACGTTGCGGATGGCGTGCAGGCCGAAGCGGATGTCGGCGTCGACGGCGGCGAAGGGCCCGACGGACTCGTTGACCGACGGCGGCAGCACCTTGATGCCCATGCGACGGCACTCGTTGAGGTAGAGCGCCGACTTGTCCTTGTCGTCGCCGACCGAGGTGAGCAGGGCTGCCATGTACTCGGCCGGGTAGTTGGCCTTGAGGTAGGCAGTCCAGTAGGAGACGAGGCCGTAGGCGGCGGTGTGCGCCTTGTTGAAGGCGTAGTCGGAGAAGGGGACGAGAACGCCCCAGAGCGCGGCGATCGACTCCTCGTTGTAGCCATTGGCCTTCATGCCCTCGGAGAAGGGGATGTACTCGGCGTCGAGCACCTCCTTCTTCTTCTTGCCCATGGCACGGCGCAGCAGGTCCGCGTTGCCGAGCGTGTAGCCCGCCAGCTTCTGCGCGATCTCCATGACCTGCTCCTGGTAGATGCACAGGCCGTAGGTCGTGCCGAGGATCGGGCCGAGGGCCTCCTCCATCTGCGGCTGGAGCTTGCCCTTGAGCTGCGGGTCGAGCGGCACGACCTCCTGGCGGCCGTTCTTGCGCAGGGCGAAGTTGGTGTGGGCGTTGACACCCATCGGGCCGGGTCGGTAGAGCGCGAGGGCGGCGGAGATGTCCTCGAAGTTGTCCGGCTGCATCAGCCGCAGCAGCGTGCGCATGCCGCCACCGTCGAGCTGGAAGACCCCGAGCGTGTCGCCGCGCGAGAGCAGGCGGTAGGTCGCCTTGTCGGTCATGTCCTTCGAGAGGGCGTCGAGGTCGATCTCCTCGTCGCGGTTGCTCTTGATGTTGATCAGGGCGTCGTCGAGGATCGTCAGGTTGCGCAGGCCGAGGAAGTCCATCTTGACCAGCCCGAGCGTCTCGCACGTCGGGTAGTCGAACTGCGTGAGGACCTGGCCGTCCTGCAGCCGGCGCATGATCGGGATGACGTCGATGAGCGGCTCGCTGCTCATGATGACCCCGGCGGCGTGCACGCCCCACTGGCGCTTGAGGCCCTCGAGGCCCTTGGCCAGGTCGACGACCTCGCCGAGGTGCTTCTCCGACTCGACGAGCTCGCGGAACTCCTGCCCCTCGCCGAAGCGGTCGTGCTCCTTGTCCCACATCTTCGCCAGCGGCACGCCCTTGCCCATGACGTCGGCCGGCATCGCCTTGGTCAGCTGCTCGCCGACATTGAAGGGGTGACCCATGACGCGGGCGGAGTCCTTGACCGCCTGCTTCGCCTTGATCGTGCCGTAGGTGGCGATCATCGCCACCCGCTCGTCGCCGTACTTGTCGGAGACATAACGGATGACCTCGGAGCGCCGGCGCTCGTCGAAGTCGACGTCGAAGTCGGGCATCGACTTGCGCTCGGGGTTGAGGAAGCGCTCGAAGATCAGGCCGTGCGGGATCGGGTCGAGGTCGGTGATGCCCATCGCGTAGGCGCACATCGAGCCGGCGCCGGAGCCACGGCCCGGGCCGACACGGATGCCGTTGTCCTTGGCCCAGTTGATGAAGTCGGCGACGACGAGGAAGTAGCCCGGGTAGCCCTTGCCGACGATGACGTCGATCTCGTAGTCGGCCTGGCGCTGCGCGTACTCGGGGATGCCGTCGGGGAAGCGGCGGTGCAGACCGGTCTGCACCTCCTTGATGAACCACGAGGTCTCGTCCTCTCCCGGCGGGCACTCGAAGCGCGGCATGTACCGCCCTTCGCCCTCCGTGAAGGAGACCTCGCACATGTCGGCGACGAGCAGGGTGTTGTCGCAGGCCTCGGGCAGCTCGCGCCACAGCTGGCGCATCTCGGCGGGCGACTTGAGGTAGTAGCCCTCGCCGTCGAACTTGAAGCGGTCGGGGTCGTGCAGCTTGGACCCGGAGTTGATGCACAGGAGCGCGTCCTGCGCGATGTAGTCCTCCTGCTTGACGTAGTGCAGGTCGTTGGTCGCCAAGAGGGGCAGCTGCAGGTCCTTGGCCAGCCGCATGAGGTCGTCGCGGACCCGGCGCTCGATCTGGTTGCCGTGGTCCATGAGCTCGAGGAAGTAGTGCTCGCGGCCGAAGATGTCGCGGAACTCCGAGGCGGCCTCGACCGCCTTGTCGTACTGACCCAGGCGCAACCGGGTCTGGATCTCGCCGGAGGGGCAGCCGGTCGTCGCGACGAGCCCCTCGCCGTACTGCGAGAGCAGCTCGCGGTCCAGCCGCGGCCACTTGGCGAAGACCGAGTCCAAGGACGCGCGCGAGCCCATGGTGAAGAGGTTGTGCATGCCGGTGTTGTTGCGCGCCAGCAGCGTCATATGGGTGTACGCGCCACCACCGGAGACGTCGTCGCCGGGTCGGGTGCGCTCGTCGCCCCACTTCACGCGGTTCTTGTCGGTGCGGTGGGTCCCCGGCGCCACGTAGGCCTCGAGCCCGATGATCGGCTTCACGTCGTAGGACTGCGCCGTCTTCCAGAACTCGTGGGCGCCGAAGAGATAGCCGTGGTCGGTCATCGCGATCGCCGGCATGCCCATCTCCTGGGCGGTGGAGAACATGTCCTTGATGCGCGCAGCACCGTCGAGCATCGAGTACTCGGTGTGGTTGTGCAGGTGGACGAAGTTCTCGGAACGCGGCAGCTCGGACATCGGTGTGAGTCTAGATCGCCCCACCGACACCCCCGCACGCCGCCGGTCGACCCCTGCCAGCCGCTCGGCGCGCCGCTTCCGGTGGCCCGCCGTCACCGCGGACGAAGGGGGATAACGTCGCCTCGACAGCGTCGTCCACACCGCATGGAGGATCTTCCGGATGTTCGTGCCCATGTCCGTCAACGACTTCATCGACCGTGCTGCTGCCGTCTACGGCGAGCGTCTCGCGGTCGTCGACGAGCCCGACCAGCCGGCACCGCCCCTCGAGGGCGTCACCTATGCCCGCATGCGCCAGCTCGCGAACGCGCAGGCGGCCCACCTCGACTCCCTGGGCATCGAGGTCGGCGACCGCGTCGCCGTCGTCTCGCACAACTCGGCCCGTCTGCTCACGAGCTTCTTCGGCGTCGCCGGCTCGGGCCGCGTGCTCGTGCCGATCAACTTCCGCCTCGCCCCCGAGGAGGTGAAGTTCATCGTCGAGCACTCCGGCGCGCGCGTCCTCTACATCGACCCCGAGCTCACCGCGCTCGTCGACGAGGTCTCCGCCGAGCACACCTTCGTCCTCGGCGAGGACGAGCACCTCTTCGGTGACGTCGACCCCGAGAGCGCGCAGCCGCGCCTCTGGGAGGCGGACGAGGAGGCGATCGCGACGATCAACTACACGTCGGGCACGACGGCCCGCCCCAAGGGCGTGCGGATCACCCACCGCAACATCTGGACCAATGCCGCGACCTTCGGCCTGCACGCGGGCATCAGCGACCGCGACGTCTACCTGCACACGCTGCCGATGTTCCACGCCAACGGGTGGGGCATGCCCTTCGCCATGACGGGTGTCGGCGCCCAGCACGTCGTCATCCGCAAGATCGACGGTGCCGAGATCCTGCGGCGCGTGGAGCGGCACGGCGTGACCGTCATGTGCGCCGCCCCCGCCGTGGTGAACTCCGTGCTCGCGGCCGCGGCCGAGTGGCAGGGCGAGATCCCCGGTCGCGACCGGGTGCGGATCATCGTCGCCGGCGCCCCGCCGCCCACGACGACCGTGGCGCGCGTCGAGACCGAGCTCGGCTGGGAGTTCATCCAGATCTACGGCCTGACCGAGACCTCTCCCCTGCTGACGATCAACCGCTCGCGGGCCGAGTGGGACGAGCTCTCGCCGGAGGACCGCGCGGCCAAGCTCGTGCGCGCCGGCGCCCCGGCGCTCGGCTGCCGGATGCGGGTCGACGACGAGAGCGGCGAGGTCCTCGCCCGGTCCAACGTCATCATGGAGGGCTACCACGACCTGCCCGACGAGACGGCCCGCACCTTCGACGGCGGCTGGTTCCACACCGGTGACGGCGGCGTCGTCGGCGACGACGGCTACGTGACGATCAGCGACCGCAAGAAGGACGTCATCATCACCGGTGGCGAGAACGTCTCGTCCATCGAGGTCGAGGACGTCCTCTTCTCGCACCCCGACGTCACGGAGGTCGCGGTCATCGGCGTCCCCGACGACACGTGGGGCGAGACGATCAAGGCGCTCGTCGTCGTCACCGAGGGGTCGACGGCCACGGAGGCCGACCTCATCGCCTGGTGCAAGTCCAAGGCGGCCGGCTACAAGGCCCCGACGTCGATCGAGTTCCGCGACGAGCTGGCCCGCACGGCGACGGGCAAGCTGCAGAAGTTCAAGCTGCGAGCCCCCTACTGGGAGGGCCGCGAGCGTCAGGTCAACTGAGCCATGACGAAGGGGAGGGTGCCGGTCCGTCCGGCGCCCTCCCCTTCGTCTGTCAGGACATGTCGGCGAGCCGGTCCAGCGCCGTCTGCAGGTCCTGCGGGTAGGTGCTCTCGAAGTGCACGTAGTCGCCCGTGCCCGGGTGGATGAAGCCGAGGCCCATCGCGTGCAGCCACTGCCGCTCGAGGCCGAGCGTGCGGGCCAGGCTCGGGTCGGCGCCGTAGGTCGGGTCACCGACGCACGGATGACGAAGGGCGGCCATGTGCACCCGGATCTGGTGGGTGCGTCCGGTCTCGAGCTTGATCTCGAGCAGCGAGGCGTGGCGGAAGGCCTCGAGCAGCTCGTAGTGGGTGACGGCGTGCTTGCCGGAGTCCATGACGGCGAACTTGTACTCGCCGCTCGGGTGCCGGCCGATCGGCGCGTCGACCGTGCCGACGTGCGGGTCGGGCAGGCCCTGGACGAGCGCGTGATAGGTCTTGTCGACCGTGCGCTGCTTGAAGGCGCGCTTGAGCACGGAGTAGGCGTACTCGCTCTTGCACACGACCATCAGGCCCGAGGTGCCGACGTCGAGGCGCGAGACGATGCCCTGCCGCTCGCTGGCGCCGCTCGTGCTGATCCGGTAGCCGGCCGCGGCCAGCCCGCCGAGCACGTCGGGGCCGGACCAGCCGACGCTCGGGTGGGCGGCGACGCCGATCGGCTTGTCGACGACGACGATGTCGTCGTCGTCGTGGATGATCCGCATGCCGGGCACCGGCTCGGCGACGATCGCCAGGCTGGGGCTCTCGTCGGCGGAGGGCAGGGTGACCTCGACGTGGTCGCCGGCGCTCACCCGCGCCGACTTCGCGACCGTGGCGCCCTCGACGAGGACCTTGCCGCCGGCGGCCAGCTCGGCCGCCCGGGTGCGGGAGACGCCGAAGAGGCGAGCGACGGCCGCGTCGACCCGCTCCCCCTCGAGGCCCTCGGGCACGAGCACGTTGCGCACATCAGGCATCGGCCTGCTCCTCCTTGGTCCCGTCGAGACCGATCCCGCTGAAGACGAGCCACACGAGCACGATCGCCCCGCCGACGATGGCGATGTCGGCGACATTGCCCACGAAGAGCCCGCCGTAGTCGATGAAGTCGACGACGTGGCCGCGCAGCGGCCCCGGCTCGCGGACGAAGCGGTCGACGAGGTTGCCGACCGACCCGCCGAGCAGCGCGCCGAGGGCCAGAGCCCAGGCCAGCGACCGGATGCGCGGGGTGACCCACACGATCGCCCCGGTCACGCCGAGCGCGACGAGGGTCATGACCCAGGTCATCGAGTCACCGATCGAGAAGGCGGCGCCGGAGTTGCGGATCAGGCGAAGGGAGAGCACGTCGCCGACGAGCGGGACGACCCTCCCGTCGTCGAGCGCGCCCATCGCCCAGACCTTGGTGGCCTGGTCGAGGACGAGCGCGACGACCGCGGTGGTGGCATACCAACGAAGCACCCCGGGGCGGGATCGCGTCGCCGGGGTGTCGTCGGATGGGGTGTCTGGGGCGCTCAGCGCCGCTCCTGTCGACTCTTGCATGACATGCACAGGGTCGCACGCGGATAGGCCTGGAGTCGAAGCTTGCCGATCGGGTTGCCGCAGGACTCGCAGATCCCGTAGGTGCCGTCGTCGAGGCGGTCGAGCGCGTGCTGGTTCTGCTCGAGGCCGGTGCGGGCCCCGGCGACGAGGCTCAGCTCGTGCTCACGCTCGAAGGACTTGGACCCTGCGTCGGCCTGGTCGTCGCCGGCCCCGTCGATCGGCTCCTTGAGGAACTCGTCGAGGCTGCTCTCGGCGGACGCGATCTCGGCGGTGAGGCGCTCGATCTCGGTGTGCAGCTCGGCGCGCACCTCCTTGAGCTCCTTCGCGGTCCACGGGCTCTCGTCCTCGCGGACGACGAGCGCCTCGGGGGCGGCCTTCTTGGGGGCCTTCGTGGCGGTCGTCTTCTTGGCCGTGCTCTTCGTGGCCGGACCCTTCTTCGCCGCGCTCTTCGTGGCCGGCGCCTTCTTCGTGGCCGGCGCCTTCTTCGTGACCGACGCCTTCTTCGCGGCAGCCTTTGTCGCCGAAGCCTTCTTCGCCGTGGTCTTCGCCGCGGACTTCTTCGCCGGCGCCGCCTTGGCCGCACTCTTCGTCGCGGTCTTCGTGACCTTCGAGCCGGTCGACCCCTTGGTCGCCGCCTTCGTGGCCGTCTTCTTCGCCGCCATGACCATCCTCATCTGGAGATGATCCGTACCCCTGCACGGATCAGAGTCAACGAAGGGTACGACGTTTTGGCGCTGTGGGCGGGATCACCGCGCCGTGTTCTTCCTCCCGTCGTCGATGCCAGGTCGTCCCGGGACGCGACGAGGCGGCCTCACCCGTGTCGGGTGACGCCGCCTCGTGGAGCGCGCGGTGTCCGCGCGACAATTCGTCAGTGCTTGACGGTCTGCTCCGGAGCGACGCTCGCGGAGGTCTCGAGCACCTTGAGCTGGCCGGAGATGAAGTCCTTGAGCTGGCGGCGGTAGTCGCGCTCGTAGGTCGTCAGCTCGGCGATCTGGGTCTCGATCTTCGACTTCTGGGCGTTGAGGTCGTCGAGGATCTTCTTCCGCTGCGCCTCGGCCTCGCTGACCATCGTCGTGCTCTTGGTCTGGGCATCGGAGATCAGCTTGTCGCGCTGGGTCGTGCCCTCGACGATGAACTGGTCGCGCTTGCCCTGACCAGTCTTGATGAACTCGTCGTGCTTCGACTGACCGGTCGACAGCAGCTCGTCGTGCTTGCCCTGGCCGGTGGAGACGAGCTCGTCGTGGCGGCGCTGCGCCTCGGCGATGAGCTTGTCGCGCTGGGTCTGGCCCTCGGCGACGTGCTCGTCGTGCAGGCGCTGGGCGAGCGCGATGAGGCCGGAGGCGCCGGCGCCACCACCAGCGGAGGCAGCCATCTCGCCGGCGCCGGAGTCCTTGGCCGCGGCGACGGGGGCCTTGGCGGCCTCGTCCTGGCGGGCCTTGGCCTCGGCCTCGGCCTTCTCGGCTGCGGCGTTGGCGGCCTTGATGCGCTCCTGGGCGCTCGCCTCGGCCTCCTCGGCACGGGCGTTGACGGTCGCGATGCGCTCGTCCGCGGCCTGCTGGGCCTTGGAGAGGTTCGCGGCGTCGCCCTTGGCGCGCTCGTCGTTGGTGCGAGCGGTCTGCTCGAGCTCGGTGGCGCGCTTCTCGGCGGCCGCGCGGGCGGCGGTCTCCTTGTCGAAGCGGGAGCGCAGGTCCTCGAGTCGGCTGCGCAGGTCGCGGTTCTCGCGGGTCAGGGCCTCGTCGGCCTTGCCCGTGTCGGCCGCGGCGGCCGGGCGGGAGCCGGAGCCGTCCTGGGCGCGAGCCCGCAGGTCCTCCGAGTCCTTGACCATGCGACGCATCTCGGCGACGACCTCGTCGAGGAAGTCGTCGACCTCGCGCTCGTCGTACCCGCGACGGAACTGGGTCTGGGTGAAGGTCTTGTTGAGGACGTCCTCGGGCGTGAGCGCCATTGTTCCTCCGTTGAGCGACTGGACAGGGTGCACGCTCGTGGCGCGCAGCGCGCGCACGGGCATCGAGGCCAGCCTAGACGATGCGCAGGAGGACCGAGACCACGAGGATCAGGACGAGGAAGGCGAGGTCGAGGGCGACGCCACCGATGCGCACCGGCTTGATGACGGTGCGGATGGCCCGCAGGGGCGGGTCGGTGAGCGTGTAGATCGCCTCGGCGACGACGAGGATGACCCCTCGGGGCCGCCACTGGCGGGCGAAAACCTGGATCCAGTCGAGGACGAGGCGTCCGATGAGGACGAGGAAGTAGACGTACAGCAGCAGGTGCAGCACGTCGCGGACGATCGACATGGGTCCAGCCTAGGTTGGGGGCCTGAGGCCCGGCTGTGAGGTCAGCTCTGGTTGAAGAGGGCGCGCGGCTGGGGCGCGTCGCCACCCTCGGCGTCGACCTCGATGTGCTCGGGCGAGAGAAGGAAGACCTTGTTGGTCACCCGCTCGATCGAGCCGTGGAGGCCGAAGACCAGACCGGCGGCGAAGTCGACGAGACGCTTGGCGTCGGAGTCGTCCATGTCGCTGAGGTTCATGATCACCGGGGTGTTGTTGCGGAAGCTCTCACCGATCGCCCGGGCATCGTTGTAGGTGCTGGGGTGGATCGTCGTGATGCGGTTCATCGGGGTGACCTCCACCTCGCGGACGGCCGGTGCCGTGGGGACGCGGCGCAGGGGGGTGACCTCGGCGGCGGTGTGCTCCTCCTCGAGGAGCTCGTGACCCGCGTCGTACTCGTCGACGTACTGGTCGTCGTACTCGTCGTAGCGCTTGTCGTCCTCTGCGAGCCCGAGGTAGACCATCGCGTTGCGCAGTGCCGTCATGTCTGTCAGATCCTTTGTCGCCGGGTGCCTCGTCGGTGTCACCGAAGTTACCGGTGTGACGGACGTTCTCCGAGGATTGCCGTCCCGACACGCAGGTGTGTCGCACCGTGGCGCACGGCCGACTCGAGGTCACCGCTCATGCCTGCGGAGACCCACGTCGCCTCCGGGTGGTCCGCGCGCAGGGCCTCGGACAGCTCCGCGAGACGGGCGAAGGCGGGGTCCGGGTCCGCCCCGAGCGGCGCCACCGCCATGAGTCCCCCGAGACGAAGGGAGGAGCTCGCGATCGCCTCGGCGAGGGCCGGCACGTCGGCCGGGTCCGCTCCCCCACGACCGCCGTCTGCCTGCGGGTCGAGGTTGACCTGGAGGAGGGCGGTGACCTCCCGGCCGGCGGCCTCGGCGCCGCGCGCGAGCGCACCGACGAGCTTGGGCCGGTCGACCGACTGCACGACATCGGCCCAGCGGGTGACGGCGCCGGCCTTGTTGGACTGGAGCTGTCCGATGAAGTGGGCGCGCACCCCCACCGGGGTGCCTCCGTCGGCGAGCTTGGCCGCCGCCTCCTGCTCGCGGTTCTCGCCGAGGTCACGCATCCCGAGCTCGACGAGCAGGTCGAGGTCGCTGCGCGGGAAGTACTTCGTCACGACGACGAGGTGCACCTGCCCCCGGTCCCGCCCGGCGGCCTCGCAGGCCGCGTCGATGCGCTGCTCGACCGCCGCGAGGTTGGCGGCGAGCTCGTCCCGACGCTCGGCGCTCATGCCGACTCGCCCCGCCGGCCGATGATGCCCGCGTAGCGGCCGGTCCGGCCGTCGCGGCGGTAGGAGTAGAGCGAGTCGTCCTCGCGGGCGCACCCGGGCACCCACTCGACCGGGACGCCGGCGCCCTGCAGCTGGTCGACGATTCCGGTCGCGACGTCGATGGCCGGTGTGCCGGTCCAGGTGACCGCGGCGGAGGGCGGGGAGACCTCGGCTGCCGCGGCCCGCATGTCGGCCGGCACCTCGTAGCAGCGTCCGCAGACCGAGGGCCCGACGGTGGCGCGCAGGTCACGGGCACCGAGGTCGCGCATCGCCTCGACGAGCCGCAGCACGACGCCGGCAACCATCCCCGGCCGACCGGCGTGGGCGGCCCCGACGAGGCCACCGGCCGCGTCGTGGACGAGCACGGGGGTGCAGTCGGCGACGAGGACGCCCAGGGCGACGCCGGGCAGGTCGGTGACGAGTGCGTCGCCCTCCCCGACGGCGCCGGTGGTGGTACGGGGGGCCTCGAGCAGCTGCGAGGTCACGTGGACGACGTCGGCGCCGTGGACCTGGTCGGCGAGGACGAGCGGCAGGCCGACGGCCTGCTCGACGAGCTCCCGGTTGCCCCGGACGGCGTCGGGGTCGTCACCGACGTGGGCGCCGAGGTTGAGGCCGGCGAAGGGGGCGACGCTGCGGCCGTCGTGTCGGTCGGTGAAGGCTCGCACGAGCCCCGGGGCGTCATCTCTCCAGGCGAACACGTCTGCAACCTATCTCCCCGCGGTCGACGGACGACGCACGACGCAGGGCCCCGACCGGTGCGGTCGGGGCCCTGCGTGTCACGTCAACCGGTGGTCACTTCAGGAAGTCGGGGACGTCCAGGTCGTCACCGTCGTCGAAGGTCACCTGACGCGGCGGCGCGGCCTGGGCCGGACGCTGCTGCGCCGGCGGCTGCTGGGCCGGAGGCTGCTGCACGGGCTGCTGGGCCGGCGCCTGCTGCTGAGCAGGAACCTGCTGGGCCGGAGCCTGCTGCGCCGGGGCCGCCTGCGCCGGATCCTGCTGGGCAGGACGCTGCTGGGCGGGAGCGGCCTGGGCCGGAGCCTGCTGGGCAGGACGCTGCTGGGCCGGCGCCGCCTGGGCCGGAGCCTGCTGAGCCGGGGCCGCGGCACGACCCTGACCGCCCGACTGCACCTGCCCGAGGGCCCGGTCGTCGGGACGCTGCTGCGGTGCACCGCCGTCGAAACCGGCGGCGATGACCGTCACGCGCACCTCGTCGCCGAGGGCGTCGTCGATGACCGCACCGAAGATGATGTTGGCCTCCGGGTGGGCGGCCTCCTGCACCAGGCGGGCCGCCTCGTTGATCTCGAAGAGACCGAGGTCGCTGCCACCCTGGATCGACAGGAGCACGCCGTGGGCGCCGTCGATGCTCGCCTCGAGCAGCGGCGAGGAGATCGCCAGCTCGGCGGCCTGGACGGCACGGTCCTCACCACGCGCCGAGCCGATGCCCATGAGGGCGGAGCCTGCCCCTTGCATGACGGACTTGACGTCGGCGAAGTCGAGGTTGATCAGACCCGGCGTGGTGATGAGGTCGGTGATGCCCTGGACACCGGAGAGCAGGACCTGGTCGGCGCTGCGGAAGGCGTCGAGCATGCTCACGGCCCGGTCGCTGATCGACAGCAGCCGGTCGTTGGGGATGACGATGAGCGTGTCGACCTCGTCGCGCAGGGCACCGATCCCGGACTCGGCCTGGTTGGCGCGACGACGGCCCTCGAAGGTGAAGGGGCGCGTGACGACGCCGATGGTGAGCGCACCGAGGCTCTTGGCGATCTTGGCCACGACCGGGGCACCACCCGTGCCGGTGCCGCCACCCTCGCCCGCGGTGACGAAGACCATGTCGGCCCCCTTGAGGACCTCCTCGATCTCCTCCGCGTGGTCCTCGGCGGCCTTCTTGCCGACCTCGGGGTCCGCACCGGCACCGAGACCGCGGGTCAGCTCACGACCGACGTCGAGCTTGACGTCGGCGTCGGACATCAGGAGGGCCTGGGCGTCGGTGTTGATCGCGATGAACTCGACGCCCTTGAGGCCGACCTCGATCATGCGGTTGATGGCGTTGACGCCACCGCCGCCGATGCCGACGACCTTGATAACGGCCAGATAGTTCTGGGCTGATGCCACGGGGGACTCCTGTTGCTGCTGCTCGGTGGTGCCTCGACCTCGAAGCTCAAGGTGAACTTCAGGGTTACGTTTTGATCACGCTCGGTGTGCGGGTGACGTTATGCGGCGCGGGCCGCCGGGGCAAACGCCACGCCCGCGTGTCGCCAGCCTATCCCCTGCTAGCCCGTCGTGACGGGCGTGTCGGGCGCCGAGACGTCGATCGTCCTCGGCCTCTTGTCGAGGAGCACCTGGATGACCCTCACCTTCACGTCCGGACTGCTGCCGTCACCCCAGGAGACCTTGGTCCTCCCCAGCTGGAAGGTGATCTGGTCGGCCGAGTCGACGGTGACGTCGTCGACGTCCTCGCGCAGGTCGTCGGGCAGCGCGGCGAGCATGCCCTGCGCCGCGCGCACCCCGTGACCGGAGACCTCCGCGCCGCTCTCGGCGCTGACCGTCGGCACGTCCCGGGGCGCGGAGCGCACGGTGCGGATCTCGACGCCGTCGAGGTCGAGCAGCCGGAACCCGCCGCCGTCCTGACGCACCGCGAGGGCCGGAACCCTCGACGTCACCTTGACCCTCAGGGTGTGCGGCCAGCCCCGCTCCACGCGGGCGTGGGCGACCGCCGGGACCTCGTCGGTGATCGACGAGGCCACCGCGTCACCGTCGACCCGGGCGAGCGGCGTCCCGACCTGGCGCTCGGCGATCTCCTCGACGTCGGCCCGGTCGGCCGGGTCGGTTCCGCTGACGGTCACCTCGCGGGTGGCGAGCAGGGAGGAGAAGCCGACCGCCCAGCCGAGGGCCACGAGCAGGGCCACGACGAGCAGGCCGACGAGCCAGCGGCGCACCCGCTGGCCGCGCGCCTGGGCTGCCCGCTGCGCGAACCGCTCCTCGGTCGCCGCGCGGGTCCCGCTCCCCCGGCTCATCGCCCCAGGGCCTCGAGCAGTCGCGGCCCGAGGTGGGTGATGTCGCCGGCCCCCACGGTGAGCACGAGGTCTCCGGCGACGGCGCCTGCGGCGACGCGGGCGACGGCCTCGTCGGCGGGCAGCACCCGCGCCGAGCGACCACGCGCGGCGAGCGGGTCGGCGATCAGCTGCGAGCTGACCCCGGGCATCGGGTCCTCGCGCGCCCCGTAGACGTCGAGCAGCAGCACCTCGTCGGCCGGCTCGAGCCCGGCGGCGAAGGCCTCGGCGAAGTCGCGCGTCCGCGAGTACAGGTGCGGCTGGAAGAGCACCCACAACCGGTGCTCGCCGGCGATCTCCTTCGCCGTGCGCACGACGGCCTCGACCTTGCCGGGGTTGTGCGCGTAGTCGTCGACGACGGTGACCCCGCGGGCCTCCCCCTTCGTCTCGAAGCGACGTCGGGTCCCGCCGTAGGCCGCGAGCCCGTCGAGGACCGCCTGCGGGTCGGTACCGGTGCCGTGGGCGGCCGCCGTGTAGGCGGCAGCGGCGTTGAGCAGATTGTGCCGACCGGGGACACCGATGACCAGCTCACGCCGCACGTCGCCCTCGACGAGACCGGCGCGGGCGCTCGTCCCGTCGAGCTCGGGGTCGACGAGGCGCACGTCGGCACCCTCGGCGAAGCCGTAGCGCAGCACGCGCACACCCGCGGCCTGCGCCCGGGTCGCGAGGCGCTCGGAGCCGGGGTCGTCGGCGCAGGCGACGAGCAGACCCCCGTCGCTGATCGTCTCGGCGAACTCGAGGTAGGCGGCCTCGACGGTCGCGAAGTCGCCGTAGAAGTCGAGGTGATCGGGCTGGACGTTGGTGACGACGGCGACCTGCGGCGCGTAGGCGAGGAAGGAGCCGTCGGACTCGTCGGCCTCGGCGACGAAGGGGGCGCCCTCGCCGAGCGCGGCATTGACGCCCTGGGTCGACAGCTCGCCACCGAGGGCGAAGGAGGGGCGGGCCCCGGCCTCGAGGAGGGCGACGGTGAGCATCGAGCTCGTCGTCGTCTTGCCGTTGGCCCCGGCGACGGCGATGCGGGTCTGCTCCCCCATCGCGGAGGCGAGCGCCTGGCTGCGGTGGAGCACGCGCAGTCCCCGCTCCCGGGCCGCGGCCAGCTCGGGGTTGTCCTCGCGGATGGCGGAGGAGACGACGACGGTGTCGGCGCCCTCGAGGTGCGCCGGGTCGTGACCGACCCAGATCGTCGCACCGCGCTCACGGAGCCGTTCGAGCAGCGGCGAGTCGTGGGCATCGCTCCCGCGCACCTCGACGCCCGCGTCGAGGAGCAGGCGCACGATCGCCGACATGCCCGCGCCACCGGCGGCGAGCACGTGCACGACCCCGAGGTCGGCCAGTGTCACCCGGGGGGCGAGGACGTCGAAGCGGGGGTTGCGCGGGACGGGGGGCAGGGTGTCAGCCACGCCGGCCACCGCCGACCCACGCCTCGGTCACCATGTCGGCGAGGGTCTCGTCGGCGTCGCGGTGCCCGACGGCGGCCGCGGCCGCCGACATCGACTCCAGGCGCGCCCGGTCGCTCAGCAGCGGGACGATCTCGCGGGCGACCCACGCCGGGTCGACGTCGGCGTCCTCGACGAGCAAGCCGCCGCCGGCCTCGACCACCCCGGCCGCGTTGAGCCGCTGCTCGCCGTTGCCGATGGGCAGCGGGACGTAGACGCCGGGCAGGCCGACGGCCGTCAGCTCGCACACGGTGTTGGCACCCGCCCGGCAGACGACCGCGTCGGCGGCCGCATAGGCCAGGTCCATGCGGTCGACGTAGGGCAGCACGACGTAGGGCACCGAGGGGTCGCCGCCGGTGGCGACGAAGTCCTTGCCCGCCCCGGTCGCGTGCAGCACCTGCACGCCTGCGTCGCGCAGCGTCGCGACGCTCGCCTCGAAGGCGTCGTTGAGCCGCTTGGCGCCGAGCGACCCACCCGTGACGAGCAGGACCGGCAGGTCCTCGCGCAGCCCGAGGCCCGCGCGGGCCTCCGCGCGCGTGGCTGCCCGGTCGAGCGCGACGATCTCGGGGCGCAGCGGCATGCCGATGACCCGGCTGCCGGAGAGCTTGGTGCCGGGGAAGGTGACGCCGACGACGTCGGTGAAGCGGGCACCGACCTTGTTGGCCACCCCGGCGCGGGCGTTCTGCTCGTGGATGACGATCGGCACGCCCGCCTTGCGGGCAGCGAGGTAGGCCGGGGTCGAGACGTAGCCGCCGAAGCCGACGACGACCTGCGCGTCGACCTGCTCGATGGCCCGCCCGGCCGCGGCGACGGCGCGACGGAGGTTGACCGGCAGCCGGACGAGGTCGCCGGAGGGCTTGCGTGGCAGCGGCACCTTGGGGATGGTCGCGAAGGCGTAGCCGCGCTCCGGCACGAGCCGGGACTCCAGGCCCTCGGACGTGCCGAGGGCGAGGATCTGCGTGGCGGGGTCGCGCCGGCGCAGGCAGTCGGCGAGGGCGAGCAGCGGCGAGACGTGGCCCGCTGTGCCACCCCCCGCCAGCAGGATGCGTGAGGGGCGGGTGGGCGTCATCGCGACGAGGTCCTCCTGCTCGGGAAGCGGGCGAGCAGGGCACGCGCCCGCGAGGGCTTGGCGGCGATCATCTCAGAGCACCCCGGCTCTGCCCGGGCGAAGCTGAGCAGGATGCCGACGGCGAGCATCGAGGTCACGAGCGATGACCCGCCGGAGGAGACGAAGGGCAAGGGGACGCCGATGACCGGGAGCATCCCGATGACGGCGCCGATGTTGATCATCGCCTGCACGAGCACCCAGGTGCAGATGCCGGCGGTGGCGATGCGGACGAAGAAGTCGTCCGTGCGGGTCACCAGGCGCAGCCCGGCGAGGGCGAAGGCGGCGAAGAGACCGAGGATGGTCAGCGTGCCGATGAGGCCGAGCTCCTCGCCGATGATCGCGAAGATGAAGTCGTTGTAGGGCTCGGACAGCCAGCCCCACTTCTCCCGGCTGGCGCCCAGACCCACACCGATCCACCCGCCGTCGGCGAGGGCGTAGCGGCCGTGGACCGACTGCCGGCAGACGCCGTAGAAGAGGTCGGTGCCCGGCGCGCACTGCTGCGGGTCGAGCCAGATCTGGATGCGCTGCATGCGGTTGTTGCCGATGCTCGCGGCGAGGACGCCGAGCAGCGCCAGGACGCCGGCGCCGAGCGCGAACCAGCGCAGCTGCACGCCCGCCGCGAAGAGCATGCCGACGGCGATCGCGCAGATGACCATGGCGGTGCCGAGGTCGTCGCCGAGCATGACGAGGCCGACGACGAGCATGACGCCCGGCACGAGGAAGGGCACGATCGCGTGCTTGATCGAGCCGAGCAGGGCGCGCTTGCGCTCGAGGACGAGGGCTCCGGCGAGGACGAGCCCGATCTTGGCGATCTCGCTCGGCTGGATCGACAGCGACCCGACGCCGATCCAGTTGCGGTTGCCCTGGAAGCCGAAGCCGAGCGGGGTGAGCACGAGCAGGAGCAGGAGGATCGAGAGACCGACGGCGGGCAGCGACATCTTCTTCCAGAAGCCGATGCTGCGCCGCGAGGCCCACCACAGGGCGAGGCCGCCCGCGATGGCGAAGATGAACTGCTTGAGGAAGATCGTGAAGGAGCTGTCGTTCTCCCGCAGGGAGACGATCATCGACGCCGACAGGACCATGACCAGGCCGATGCCGACGAGCAGCCCGATGATGCCGAGCAGGAGGTAGTAGGTCGTCATCGGCGACTCGAAGCGCGCCACCCACTCGTCGACCCTGGTGGAGCGCGTCCGGCGCGCGCGGCCTCGACCGGACCCGGTCGCTGCGCTGCTGCTCACGCTCACCCCTCCTGCAGGTACCTGTGCACCGCCGCGGCGAAGGCGTCGCCGCGGGCCCCGTAGTTGTCGAACATGTCCATGGACGCCGCCGCCGGGGCCAGCAGCACGACGTCGCCGGGGACGGCGAGCGAGGCCGCGTGCCGGACGACGAGGTCCATCGCCCCAGTGTCGGTCGCGGCGACGTCGATCACCGGGACATCGGGCGCGTGTCGGGCGATGGCGGCCGCGATCTGCTCCCGGTCACGACCGATGAGCACGGCGGCCCGCAGCCGGCCGGCCGCGGCCGCGACGAGCTCGTCGACGTCGGCGCCCTTGAGCAGGCCGCCGGCGACCCAGACGACGTGCTCGTGAGCCGTCAGGCTCGCCTCGGCGGCGTGCGGGTTGGTCGCCTTGGAGTCGTCGATCCAGTGCACGTCACCGGCGGTGGCGACGTGCGCGATGCGGTGCGGCTCGGGCTGCCAGGCGCGCAGCCCGTCGCGGACGGCGACCGGCGGCACCCCGTGGGCGCGGGCGAGAGCGGCGGCGGCGAGGGCATTGGCCACGAGGTGCGGCGCGACGCTCGGCGCGTCGCCGCGCAGGTCCTCGAGGCTGCCGAGCTCGGCGGCGGTCGTCGCCCGGTCCTCGACGAAGGCCCGGTCGGCGAGGACGTCCTCGACGAGCCCGAGCATCGACGGCCCGGGCGAGCCGAGGGTGAAGCTCACCGCCCGGCACCCCTCGACGACGTCGGCCTCCTCGACGAGGCGCCGGGTCGCGGGGTCCTGCTCGTTGTAGACGCACGCGATCTCGGCGTTGGCGTAGACCTTGCCCTTGGCCCGCGCGTACTCCTCGAGGGAGCCGTGCCAGTCGAGGTGGTCGGGCGCGATGTTGAGGCAGGCCGCCGCCTGCGGACGAAGGGAGTGGCTCCAGTGCAGCTGGAAGCTGCTCAGCTCGACGGCGATGACGTCGTAGGGCTCGGGGTCCTGCACGAGGTCGAGCACGGGGGTGCCGACATTTCCCGCGCTCGCGGCGCGCAGCCCGGCGGCGCGCAGCATCGAGGTGAGCATCTGCACCGTCGTCGTCTTGCCGTTGGTGCCGGTGACGAGCAGCCAGGGCGCGCCCCCGGCGCGCGGGCGCATCCGCCACGCGAGCTCGATGTCGCCCCAGATGGGGATGCCGGCCGCGGCGGCCGCGGCGAGCAGCGGCTGGTGCGGGGGCCAGCCCGGTGAGGTGACGACGAGGTCGATCTCGTCGGCAGGCACCGGCAGGCTCTGCTCGGCGCCGTCACCCAGGTGCAGGTGGGCGTCGAGGACCTCGAGGATCTGGGCGCGCTGGGCCATCTGGGTGTCCGGCTCGGGCACCTTGGCGTCGACGACGTGCACCTGCGCGCCGTACTCGAGCAACGCGTCGGTGGCGGCGAAGCCGGAGACACCGAGGCCGGTGACGACGACGCGCAGCCCGGCCCAGTCGGCCTCGCGGCAGGTCAACCCGGCCAGACGCGCCTCGCGGGAGACAGCGTCGGTCACGGTGCCCCCACGACCCACTCGGCGTAGAAGATCGCCAGGCCGATGGCGACGAAGAGCCCCGCGATGATCCAGAAGCGGATGACGATCGTCACCTCCTGCCAGCCGAGCAGCTCGAAGTGGTGCTGCAGGGGCGCCATCCGGAAGACCCGCTTGCCGGTGGACTTGAAGGACGCGACCTGGATGATCACCGAGAGGGTGATCGTCACGAAGAGGCCGCCGAGGATGACGACGAGCAGCTGGGTGCGCGAGAGGATCGCCAGACCGGCGATCGCGCCGCCGAGGGCGAGCGAGCCGGTGTCGCCCATGAAGATCTTGGCCGGCGAGGCGTTCCACCACAGGAAGCCGAAGCAGGCCCCGGTGCCGGCGGCTGCGACGACGGCGAGATCGAGCGGATCGCGCACGTCGTAGCAGTTGGCCACGGGGTTGGTCTGGCAGTTCTGGTTGAACTGCCAGATCGAGATGACGACGTAGGCCCCGAAGACCATGACCGAGGCGCCCGTCGCCAGACCGTCGAGACCGTCGGTGAGGTTCACGCCGTTGGACGTGCCCGCGATCATGAGGTTGGCCCAGAGCACGAAGAGGATGAGGCCGACGAGCGGGGTGAAGAAGGCCAGGTCGAGGGCGGTGTCGCGCACGAAGGAGATGTGCGTCGACGCCGGCCGGCGCAGCGCCTCGTTGGGGAACTGCAGGGCGAGCACCGCGAAGGTCACGCCGACGAGGGTCTGGCCGAGGAGCTTTTCGCCGGACTTCAGGCCGAGGCTGCGCTGCTTGCTGATCTTGATGAAGTCGTCGGCGAAGCCGACGGCCCCCAGACCGACCATGAGGAAGAGCACGAGCAGGCCGCTCGCCGTCGGCGTCTGGAGGGTGGCCAGGTGCGCGACGAAGTAGGCGATCACGGTCGCCGCGATGATCACGGCACCGCCCATCGTCGGGGTGCCGCGCTTGGTGTGGTGCGAGGTCGGGCCGTCGTCGCGGATGAACTGGCCGTACCCCTGCTTGACGAGGTACGTGATGAACATCGGCGTGCCCAGCAGGGCGACGACGAGTGACACGACAGAAGCGATGACCACCGCCATCATGCGCGGGCCTCCCTCTGGACGATGCGGTCTCCGAGCCACCGTAGCCCGGCGTCGCGGCTGGACTTGAGAAGGACGACGTCGGGCGCGGCGAGCTCGGCGGCGAGCACCGCCTCGGCGGCGTCGGCGTCGGGCACGACCCGCACGTGCGGACCGTCCTCACGAGCATTGTCGCGCGCCCCGGCCGCGATCGGCTCGGCGACCTCGCCGACGACGAGGATCTCGTCGGTGCCGAGCTCCGCGGCCTCGCGGCCGACGGCCGCGTGCAGCTCCGCGGAGGCCTCGCCGAGCTCGAGCATCGCGCCGAGCACAGCCCAGCGGCGCCCGGTCGTCGACATCGACGCGAGGCTGCGCAGCGCGGCGGACATCGAGTCGGGGTTGGCGTTGTAGGCGTCGTTGACGACGACGACCCCGTCGTCGCGGCGGGAGACCTCCATCCGCCAACGGCTCAGCGGCCGGGCGGCCTCGAGTGCGGGCACGACCTGGTCGAGCGTCATCCCCGCGGCCTCGGCGGCAGCGATGACGGCCAGGGCATTGCCGACGTGGTGGCGCCCGATGAGCCCCAGGCGCACCCGCGCCGTGCCGAAGGGGGCGGTGACGGTGAAGGACGCGGCCCCCGTCTCGTCGACGGTGACGTCGGTGGCCCGCACGTCGGCGGTCTCGGACTCGCCGACGAGCACGACCCGGGCGGTGGTCCGCTCGGCCATCGCGGCGACGAGCGGGTCGTCGGCGTTGAGCACGGCGACACCGTCTGCGGGCAGGGCGGCGGGCAGCTCCCCCTTCGCCTCGGCGATCGCCTCGACGGAGCCGAACTCGCCGACGTGGGCGTGGCCGACGTTGAGGACGATGCCGATGCGCGGCGGGGCGATGCGGGTGAGGTAGTCGATGTGGCCGATGCCGCGGGCGCCCATCTCGACGACGAGGTGCGCCGTCGTCGGGGTGACCCGGCAGACGGTCAGGGGCACGCCGACCTCGGAGTTGTAGGACCCGACGGGGGCGACGGTCTCCCCCGCGGTCTCGAGCACGGACCCGAGCAGGTCCTTGGTGCTCGTCTTGCCGGAGGAGCCGGTGATGCCGATGACGGTCATCTCGGGGCGGGAGTCGACGAGGTGGCGGGCGATGGCGACGAAGGCCGCCTGCTCGTCCTCGACGACGAGGCACGGCAGCCCGTCGACCTCACGGGTCGTCAGGGCGGCCACGGCACCCGCCGCGGCGGCGCCGGGGACGAAGTCGTGCCCGTCGGCGCTCTCGCCGACCCGGGCGACGTAGAGGCTGCCGGGGCCGGCCTCGCGCGAGTCGGTGACGACGGGGCCGTCGACGACGATCGCGCCGGCCTCGTCCGGGCTGGCGGCGTGGAGGCGCCCGCCGGTGATGTCGGCGAGGGCGCCCAGGGTCGTGGGGATCATCCGGTGACGCTCCGGCGGTCGAGGGCGGCCCGCAGGACCGCCCGGTCGTCGTGCTCACGGATCTCTCCGCGCACTTCCTGTCCTTGCTCGTGGCCCTTGCCCAGGACGGCGACGGTCGCGCCGGGCCCGGATCCGTGGGCGATCTCGACGGCCAGCTCGATGGCCGCGACGCGGCCCTCGACGACCTCGAGACGGGCCCGTGAGCGGGGCCAGACCCCCTCCGCGACGGCATCGCGGATCGTGGCCGGGTCCTCCTCACGGGGGTTGTCGTCGGTGACGACGAGCAGGTCGGCCTCGCGCGCGCCGACCTCGCCCATCAGCGGCCGCTTCTGCGCGTCGCGGTCGCCACCGCACCCGAGCACGAGAAGGATCCGGCCGGGCACCTGCGGGCGGAGCGCGCGGATCGCGGCCTGCACCGCCGCCGGTTTGTGCGAGTAGTCGACGACCGCGAGGTAGGGCTGGCCCTCCTCGATGCGTTCCATGCGGCCGGGAACCGCGACCGTGGACAGTGCGGGGGCGGCGACCTGCGGCGGTACGCCGACCGCGTCGAGCATGGCCAGGGACATCAGGGCGTTGGCGACGTTGAAGTCGCCGGGCAGGTGCAGCTCGACCGGGACGTCGCCGGCCGGTCCGTGCGCGGTGAAGGTGCTGGCGCTCTCGCCGAGCTGCTGGTCCCGCGCCTGCCAGTCCGCTTCTGCGGCAGGTTCTGACCCTTTAGCGGGGCGGTAAATGTCTGAAACCTGCCGCAGATCGGGCGCGGTCGAGATGGTGACGGTGCGCGCGGGCGCCATCGCGACGATGCGGGCGGCGTACTCGTCGTCGACGTTGACGACGTGCCGCGCGGCGCGTCCGTCGAACAGCAGCGCCTTGGCCTCGAAGTACTCCTGCATCGTGTGGTGGAAGTCGAGGTGGTCCTGGCTGAGGTTGCCGAACCCGGCGACGTCGAAGCGGATCGCCCCGACCCGGCCCAGCGCGAGGGCGTGGCTGGAGACCTCCATGACGACGTGGGTGACGCCGGCCTCCGCCATGACCGCCAGGAGGGCCTGCAGGTCCGGCGCTTCGGGGGTGGTGAAGCTGGCGCCGGCGGTGTGCGGGATGACGCGGTCACCGATGAGCGTCTCGACGGTGCCGATCAGCCCCACCGTGTGGCCGGCGGCCTGCAGCCCGGCGCGCATGAGGTACGCCGTCGTCGTCTTGCCGCTGGTGGCGGTGATGCCCAGCAGGTGCAGCCGCGCCGACGGGTCGCCGTACACCGCGGCCGCGACCTGCCCCAGCACCGCCTTGACATCGCCGGCGACCAGCACCGGAAGTCCGAGCTCTGCCTGCTCGACGAGCGCGGCGCCCGCGGCGTCGGTCAGTACGCCGGCCGCTCCGCGATCGCGGGCCTGCGCGGCGAAGTGGGCGCCGTGGGTGCGCTGGCCCGGCAGCGCCGCGTAGAGGTCGCCCGGGCGGACCTCTGCCGAGCGGTTGGTGATCCCGCTGACCGCCACCTCGCCGTGCTCGGCGGGCAGGGTTCCCCCGGCGACGGCGGCCAGCTCGCGCAGCGCACGGGGGCGGTGGCGGGTCGGACGCAGCGGTTCGGCGGATGTCGGCACTGGGCGATTCTAGGAGATCGGCCGCTAGTCAGCGGTCAGGGTGTACTTGGGGGCCTTGCTCGACGAGGGGGGTACGCCGCCGGACTGCAGCACCTGCCCCATGACGGTCGAGAACAGCGGCGCCGCGCCGCCCTGCACAGCGACGTTGGGGTCGGTGACCGCGATCGCGACGACGTACTTGGGATCCTCGATCGGCGCCATCCCCACGAACGTGTGGTAGTAGCCGCCGCCGGCGTAGCCGCCGGTCTCGGGGTTTGCGCGCTGTCCGGTGCCGGTCTTGCCGCCGACGCGGTAGCCCGGGATCGCACCGGCGCCGCCGGTGCCCTCGTTGACCACGGCCTCCAGCATCCCGCGCAGGTCTGCGGCGGCGCTCGCGCTGATCACCTCGACCGGCTTCGGGGCGCTGACCTCTTTCGTGGTGCCGTCGGCCTCGGTGATCGACTTGACGATGCGCGGCGGGATGCGCACCCCGTCGTTGGCGATGGCCTGGTAGACGGTCGCCATCTGCAGCGGCGTCAGCGAGACGCCCTGGCCGATCGGCACGTTGCCGACCTGGCTGCCGCTCCACTTGTCCCGCGGCGCGAGGATGCCGGGGCTCTCGGCGGGCAGCTCGATGCCGGTCTTGGTGCCGATGCCGAACTTCTGCAGCGCCTGGTAGAACCCTTGCTTGGACAGCTTCTGGTTGATCATCAGCGTGCCGACGTTGGAGGACTTGGCCAGGATGCCGGTGACGGTGAAGTCGACGTCGCCGTGCACCCACGCGTCGTTGACGATCACGTCGGCCACCGGGATCGAGCCGGGCACGGTGAGCACGGTGTCCGGCTCGACGATCCCCTGGTCCAGCGCCGGGCCCAGCGTGGTGACCTTGTTGATCGACCCGGGCTCGAGGACCTGCGAGATCGCCGGGTTGACCAAGTCGTCGGGGTTGCTCGCTCCCGGGTTGGACGGGTCGTAGCCGGGGGTGCCGTACATCGCCATGACCTGTCCGTTTGCCGCATCGAGTACGACGGCCGAGGTCGCCGTCGCGCCCGAGGTCTGCTGGTAGGCATCGACGGCGTTCTGCACGAGGTACTGCAGGTCCGAGTCGATCGTCAGCTGCACCGAGGCGCCCGGCTCGGCGGGAGTCTCCTGCTGGATGCCGGCCGGGATCATCGCCCCGGACGGACTGGCCTCGTACACCAGCTTGCCGTCCTGACCGGCGAGGATCCCGTCGAAGGACTGCTCGATCCCGGCGAGCCCGTTGCCGTCGCGGCCGACGAAACCGACGATCTGACCGCCGGTGACCGACGTCGGATAGATGCGTTTCTGCGTGCGGTTGGAGCCGATGCCCAGTGCGTTCAGCGGCGTGTCGTCGATGGTGCTCGTGACGATCTTCTCGGCGACGGCCGGCTCGACGTTGGTGGCGATCGGCGAGTAGGCGCCGTCGGCCATCATCGCGAGCAGTACGTCGCTGTAGGGCAGCGCGAGCTCCTTGCTCAGCAGTGCCGCGATCTCGGCGCGTTTGTCCTCGGGGATGTAGCGGGGGTCGGCGAAGATCAGCCGGGTCTCGACGTTGTAGGCCATCTGGGTGCCGTTGCGGTCGGTGATCTGTCCGCGCTCGGCCGGCAGCACCCTCTCGCGCAGCCGGGTGCCCTCGCCCTGCGCGGTCTCCTCGATGATGAGCCCGATCGGACACCCCGACTCTGTCTGGCCGAAGCCGGTGGAGACCACATCGATGCCGAAACGCCGCGCGAATTCCCGATGCCGTGCCGGCAACGGCTGCATGTTCACCTTGTTCAGGGTGTTCGCCGCGTCGTCCTCGTGCGGCGGCACCTTCAACAGCCACGGGATCATCACGTCCAGAAGCGCTGCCACCGACGCGCCGCGCGACGCGATACGGGCCCAGAACTCGTTGGGAGAGAATCGGTCCCACACCGCGACCTCGC